>Ga0187769_10000940_pt1 | contig 16230 bp, 7 predicted proteins | sample 0116_SJ02_MP02_1_FD_133140 | JGI IMG/M metagenome (GOLD analysis project Ga0187769, IMG submission 133140) | Tropical peat soil microbial communities from peatlands in Department of Meta, Colombia - 0116_SJ02_MP02_10_MG | ecosystem: Environmental > Terrestrial > Soil > Wetlands > Peat | place... | reverse complement strand
GGGGCCGATCATACGGTCGCCGAAAAAACTGAAAAAAGAAAACGTTCCCAGGATCCGGACCAGGCCGGTGGTAATCGTGGCGATCGAGGCCGGCTTCGCGATCACAAACCAGGTCCAGGCGTAAAGAAAGCCAACCAGGGGTCCGTAAGCATCGCGGACGTACACATATTCGCCTCCGGCTTGCGGCTTCATAGCACCCAGTTCGGCATAGGTGAGCGCTCCGAAGAACGACAGCAGACCTCCGACCAGCCAGACCACGTAGACTAATTTTGCCGAGCCGACGGCCTGCATCATCTCGGCGGGAACGAGGAAGATGCCGCTGCCGATGATGGTACCGACGACGACCGCACATGCCTGACTGACGCCGAGCGCGCGGAGGAGATGAGGGCGGGGTTGCGCCGCGTGTGTCGCCATGAAGATGAACGAGTATAAGCGAAAATTCAAACCACAGAGGACACAGAGGACACGGAGGAAGACCTCAGCGTGCTCGGCGTTCTCCGCGGTTAAGTGCTTTTTTCAGAGATCAAGCTGACTGCGTACCCAACGGCGAACGTCACCACCGTTCCAATCAGCACATACCACGTCCATGGAACCCGTGTGCCGAGCCATACATAGAGCTCTACACCAAAACCGCACAACATCCCGACGATTGCGCCGGGTTGATTGGCGCGCCGGGTTAGCACGCCGAGCAGAAAGACGCCCAGCAGGGCGCCATATGCAACCGAGGCGATCTGCAATCCTACTTCGACCACGCGTCCGACTTTGTGAAGCGACAGCACAGCAAGCCCAAACAAAACCAACGCCCAAATCAGCGTCGCCTGGCGGGAAAGCTGCAGGCGTCGGCGCTCGTCGGCCAGTGGATTGCGAGGCAGATAGAAATCGATGATCGAAGTGGAAGCGAGTGAGTTGAGCGCGGCGCTAAGATTCGACATGGCCGCGGCCAGGATCGCGGCAATGAGCAAGCCGGAGATGCCGTGCGGCATGCGGCTAACGATAAATGTCGGGAAGATTCTGTCGGCTCGACCGAAGGTTGCCGATGGCACGCGATAGTACACAAACAGCATCACCCCAATCATCAGAAATAGCGCAAACTGAAAAAGAATGGCGACTCCGCTCGCGAGCAGCGCAGTGACGGACTGCCGCTGGTTGCGCGCTGCCAGAAGCCGCTGAACAATAAGTTGATCGGTGCCGTGGCTGGCCGTGGTCAGAAAGGCTCCGCCCAGCAAGCCCGCCCAGAATGAGTACGGTCTCCAGAGATCCGGTGTGAAATCGAAGACGCGAAACTTGTCGGCACTCGCGGCGATGTTATGAATGGCCGGCCATCCACCTGGAACCAGGTGAACGATCATGAGGAGTCCGACCAGAGTTCCGCCCACATAAATGAGGGTTTGAACGACGTCGGTCCAGATCACCGCTGCCAGCCCGCCCTCGAAGGTGTAGATCAGTGTCAGCGCAGTGATGATGGCGATGGAGGCAATTTCACGCGTGCCCAACGCAAGCGCCACGACAATCGAAATGGCATAGACGCGGACCCCTTCGGCGGCAGCGCGAGTCAACAAAAATAACCCCGCAGTCAGGGATCGCAAACTGCGCCCAAAGCGGCGCTCGATCAGTTCGTATGCAGTATAAAGATCGCCACGGAAATAATGAGGCAGAAGAACGAAGCTGATGATTACGCGGCCCACGAGGTATCCGAGTACCACTTGTAGAAAAGTGAGATTCGTGTCGTAGGCGAGGCCTGGAATGCTGATGATAGTCAGCGTGCTGGTTTCAGCAGCGACGATCGAGAGCGCAATCGCCCACCAGGGAATATTGCGATCAGCAAGAAAGTAATCGCGCAGCGAGCGCTGGCGCTTGCGGAATCGCAGACCGAACAGCGTGATGCCGGCAAGGTAAACGGCGATGATGATGAGATCGAGTGAATTAAGACCCATATTGGATCGATGTTTTCAGGGTACGCGGATTTGTGGCATGAATTGATATCTGGTTGGCAGGAGTATCTATCTCATAAAGCCTGAAAAAGCCTTTAACCGCAAAGAGCGCAGAGAAGGTCCGCCAAGGTCGCAAAGAAACCAGACTGCGCGGCTCCGTGGCAGAGCACCCGCTGTGGTAGAACTACGTCCGTGGGCATCTTTCTCGGCATCGACGGCGGAGGCAGCAAGACTTCCTCCGTGATCGGCGACGAGAATTCAATTCTAGGCAGCGGTGTCTCCGGGCCGAGCAACATAGTCCGCGTCGGCGAACAGCGGGCCCGAGAAGCAATTGCCGCCGCAATCAACCAGGCTTGCGCTGCGGCCAGGGTCAGTCCATCTCAGATTGAAAGAACGTGCATTGGTATCGCGGGAGGGGCGCGCCCGGAAACTGCCGAGGTCGTGCGAGGAATTCTGAGCGAAATCGTCGGTGGTGAGATTGAAGTGGTGGGCGATATGGTCATTGCGATGGAGGCTGCGTGCGGCAGCAGCCCGGGAGTGGTCGTGATTGCTGGCACGGGATCGATCGCCTATGGACGCAATGCCACGGGACAGACAGCCCGCGCCGGTGGATGGGGCTTCGCGATTTCTGACGAAGGCTCAGCGCATTGGATCGGCCGAACTGCAGTAAGCGCCGTGATGCGCGCCTGCGATGAAGGTCAGCGCCCTGTTCTGCGCGACAGCCTTATGAAAGCCTGGCGGGTAGACACGCCTGAGCAGATGATCGTGGCAGCGAATGCCACTCCGCCAGCGGATTTCGCGGGGCTATTCCCCATGGTCGTGTCCGCCGCCGAGTCTGGAGACTCGGTCGCTCATAACGTCCTGGCGCAGGCTGGCGCAGAATTGGCCAAGCTCTGCAAGATTGTGATCGCGCGGCTTTTCCGGGAAGGAGAAGAGGTGCGAGTGGCCATGTCGGGCGGGGTCTTCCGTAATGCCACGTTGGTGCGGCGAGTTTTCTACAATAATTTGCGGTTGACGTATCCCAACGTCGTCCCCAGCGAAGACGTGGTGGATCCTGTGAAAGGTGCGTTGGAGCTGGCACGGAGAAAAGGCGGTTAACGGCTTTGCCTAACAACATCTGGTCTAAAAGCCATGTCATCCCGAGACGCCATTGGCGCGAGGGATCTTACGAAATCGCAGGGCCAGTCTAGACGCATGCGGGAGCGCCTCTCCTGTTTACGCTATCGACAGCTCACGCTGTCGTAAGATCCCTCACCGGCTGAAGCCGGGTTCGAGATGACATGAGGTGGTGGACACAGACCGGCAGTTATTAGGCAAAGCTTCGTTTGACCGCAAAGCACGCGAAGATTGCACAAAGGTCGCGAAGAATGGCAGACGCCGGCGCTACAAAGATGCCTGACGATTCCACTCTTGCTTCGTACGCTTGTTTGGAAGAGGCCATTCACAGTACTTCCGCCGAGGTGCTGAAAGCTGCTGCGGCTGATCCCTCTCTGAACGAAGACCTTGCCCTAGCTCTGCTGAAAAGAAGCGACCTGCCGCCGGAAGTTCTCGAGCAGATCAGCAAGAACCCGGTCGTAAAAAACCGGAAGGCGAAGCTCGCCATTGTAGGACATCCCAAGACGCCACGCTACGTTTCGGCGACTCTGCTGCGGCAATTGTTCACCTTCGATCTCATGAAAATAGCCCTCACCTCCGTGATCCCGGGAGATATCAAGGCTGCAGCCGAAGAGGCATTAATCAAACGGGTGGAGTCGCTTTCCTCGGGTGAAAAAATTTCGCTGGCACGGCGGGCTTCGGGGCGAGTTGTCGGCGCTCTGCTGCTGGATCCGGAGACTCGTGTGATTCACGCCGCGCTGGAGAACCCGAGGCTCACTGAAGCTCTCGTCGTAAGAGCGTTAACGAATGCGGGATCATCGGCAGTATTAGTGCGGACAGTTTGCCGGCATGCGAAATGGTCGCTGCGGCGTGAGATTCGAATAGCACTTCTGCGAAACGAGAAGACGCCGCTGCGGTTCGCAAAGGAATTTGCCAAAGCTCTACCCCTCGCGCTGGTCAAAGAGGTTCTCCAAAGTTCCCGTGTGCCGGAAGCGGTGAAGAGTCAGTTGCTCGGGCAGGAGTGATTCGCTTAACAAAAACGGGATCAAAACCACAGGGGACACAGAGGTTCCCAAGCATTTCTTCTCATCACGATTGCGTCGCGGGAACGCTTTCTTTCTCTTTGATTCCCTTTGCCCGCAACAATTGCACGATGGCCTGATTCAATCGCGCGCGCATGGCAGCGCGCTCGTGAGCCCGCGTGATGTAGCGGACGTGCACCTCCAGGCCGCCCAGCGTCGGCCGCAGATTGACCGCCGGCGCAGCCGAAACTGATCGCACCCGGTAGCGGCTGGTGGCGCGCTGCCACTCCTGCTCGGCGGCGCGGGCGTTCGATTCAGTTTCTTTCGTGACAGTTTGCCGAATGGCATCGAGCAGCGAGTATGGATCCTGATCCGCCGGGATCACCATTTGCAGTTCATCCCACAGCCACTGGCCGCTGGTAGTGAAATTGAAGAAGTGTCCCTCGATCGCATAGCTGTTTACGAACGCGACCTTGCGCCCGGTGGGATGGCCGCTGTCCGTCCAGTTGCCCGTCTCCAGCAGCACGGTGCGCAGCAGATTGATTTCAATCACCTCGCCCGCCACGCCGTTAATCTCCACCCAATCGCCGACGCGGAGTCCGTTCTTCCCCATGAGCACAAACCACCCGAAGAAGGCGACGATGAAATCCTTCAGCGCGACCGTAATCCCGGCGCCGGCGAAGCCGAGCAGCGTCGCCAACTGCTGCGGCGGACCAAAGATCACGAGCAGGATCAGCAGGACAGCCACGACCTGCAACGCGAAACCAATTACGGTACGCAAAGTGTGCAGGCGGGTTCGCTCCTCGCCCATTTCGACGAGATAGCGATCGATAATCAGATTCGCCGCATACGCGCCGGACACAATCAATAAAATCCAGAGCAGGGACTGAATCATGCCGTGCAACGCCGCCCGTTGGTGGGCGTGCACCAGCGCGATCCATTGCCCGTATGTGCTCTGCAGTTCCTGTTCGTTCTGAATGCGCTTGTCCAGGTCAGCCAGTTTTTTCTGGTCATCCGAGAGCAGATGCAAGGACTTGACGGTGCTGCTCGTGTCGGGAGACTGAGCAGCGTTAGCCGGTTGGCCCGCGGTAACTGCAGCTTTCGCTGCGCGCCGCCGCACCTTCTCGGCGCTGACTTGCGTCTCCAAAGCGTTATGAGTTTTGGTCAGGGCTGCGGCCATTTGACCCGCTTCGTCCTGTGCTTTTTGGAGCTGCATCACCTTGCCGCGTAAAGCGCGCCAGGCTTCAAACTGGGCAAGAAAATGCCCCGCCTGGTAAGTCACTTCCGGGGCATTGGCCGCTGCAGGCTTTGAGTCCGTCCCATGCTCCGCCGCCTGATGCGCGTCGAACTGCCGCTGAATCAGCGCTCCCGGATCTGCGCCCGAGCGTACCAGGTCTTCTTTCGCATCGTTCAGTTCGTCCTGATCGAGTTCCAGTTGCGCCTGCGCCACATCCAACTCCTCCTGCAAGCTGGCGGCGCGCGTGCCGGTCGCGCTGGCCGACTGTTTCTTCAGTTGGTCCACCAGAGCCTGATCCGCCTGGACCTCCGTCTCCACTTCTCCGACGTGCTGATACAGTTCGCGGAACTGCGGCTTGTTCTGCGGAGGATGGTCAGCAGCATCGCGGGAAGCGTCGTGAAAAGCGAGGTCCACCTCGCCGTCGGCCAGTTCCTCGGCCTCCTCGGCGACTTGCTGCTCGTCGGGACCGGAGGCCAGCTTGCCCATCGCGCGCGCCGTTTGCAGCGGGCCCTCGTCGACCAGCTGCGCCGGACCAGCTTCTTTCTGCGCGCTTTTCGATAGCTGGGCCGTGCCCAGATCACGAGTCAGGAACAATCCCACCAGCGCCGCCACCACCAGCGCCAGCAGTCCCAGCGTGATCATCCACTGGCGGGATTTCGTAGGAGAGGACATTGTGACTGAGCGTACTGCGACCATTATAAGGATACGCGCACATTATCCCGTAATAGTGGTGGCAGGCGCCGCTGGCTTCTGCACGCGTCCGTGAAGCCTGGCGGCAGGCCGCAGAAAAATCCTAACCATCATGTCATCCCGACAGAGTTGTGCTCTTGGGGGCTTACGAAGGGCTCCGGCTCCAGTGATGCGGGCGGGATTGGCAATACTGTTGACCACATAGACGAAGCCGACTGACGCAGGATCCCTCACCCGCTGAAGCGGGATTCGGGATGACATGATTTACCGGGGCATACTGGTGACGTTGATACCAGCCATAGCTCAGGTCTTTCCACTTCGGATTCGTCGAAGCAACGAGCGCAAGCTTCTTCTCGCGCCGCCAGGCTTTGATTTCCTTTTCTCTCGCGGTTGCGGCATGAACGGTAGCAAAACGCTCAAAATACACGAGCAGCGTCACATTGTATCGAGCGGTGAAACCTCCTAAGGCGTGCGTCTTATGCTGATAAACCCTCTGCTCGAGATTGCTTGTGACGCCGACGTATAGCGCTCGCCGTTGGCTCGCCATGACGTACACATAGTAGTTAATCGCTCATTATGTCGAGACTGTAAACCGGATTGGCGAGATGTCTGTGCGTGTCATCACAAACTCGCAGCTTGTTGTCCCGAACTGGTCGACCCTTAACCTTTATGTCATCCCGAATCCCGCTTCAGCGGGTGAGGGATCGTACGTCGGCCTGAAACTGGAGTGTTGTCGCCGGGATCGCCACTGCCGCAGACATCACTGTGGTCACTCAAGCATGCTGTTGCCCGGCTACTGGCCACTGACTCAACAACTTAGCCCCATTCCCTGCCCCGAATCACCGCTAAACCCTGATTTTCGCCCTTTTGTTGCGATGTCCGTGTGTTACCCTATCCCCTTCCTTACCATAGCCTCAGAGAACTCCAGGGGAAGGTCGATCCAGTCCTTCTCCCGGGTGAAGGTCAAAGAAACGAAGACTTGAGGTAGAGACGCGGGTACCGCGTCTCCATCGCTGCGTGTTGTGAACCCAGGGGATTAAATCCCAGGCAGTGGAAAGCGAGAGGAAATGCACAAGCCTATTAAATATGTAGAGAAGGCAGTCACCGTTGCCGCGAAGGGTGTATGGGCGGTTTACGACCGCCTCAACCGGATCAAGCCCAATCCGTCGCCGACGCCAAAGTGGTCGGACAAACCACTGCTCAAGTCCTACGAGAAGTCGAAACCGCCGCTGGGCTGGCCGCGCAGCACGGACTCGCTCTGCCCCAGATGCATTCCGGAGATTCGCCAGCGCATTCTCGACGGCGAACTACCTTACGAGATTTTGCTCAATGAAAAAGTCGGCGAGGTCAAGGCGCAGATCATCGAGCGCGACGGTAAGATCCTCATGGTGAAGGATTGCCCCAAGCACGGCCACTTCGAAGATGTAATGTCGATTGACACCGAGTTCACCAAGCACCTCGAGACCGTTTTCCCCGGCCGCGACATTCGCGCCCACAACGACGAGAAGCTGCACAAGCACGGCACCAGCACCATCAAGTATGGCCGCGGATCGGTGCTGACCATCGACCTAACCAATCGCTGTAACATGATGTGCGACCCCTGCTTCATGGACGCCAATCAGGTCGGCTTTGTGCATGAGCTGACGTGGGAAGAAATCAAGCAGATGCTGGACAACGCCATCACGATCAAGCCGCGGCGGCAGATGTCGGTGCAGTTCTCCGGCGGCGAGCCTACTCTGTCGCCGTACTTTTTGGACGCGATTCGTTATGCCCGCAAAGTCGGATACAACAGCGTGCAGGCGGCGACCAACGGAATCGAATTCGCCAAGAGTTTTGAATTTGCGCAGCAAGCGGCTGAAGCGGGACTGCGTTACGCCTACTTGCAGTTTGACGGAATCGGGAATGCTGCCAACGCTCACCGAAAAGTTGGCAATTTGTTCGATGTTAAGTTGAAGGCCATCGACAACCTGCACAAGGCGGGCGTCGAGATCGTCCCGGTGATCACCATTGTCAACGGAATTAACAATGAGCAGGTGGGACGCATCATCCAGTTCGCGCTCGATAACCCGAAGAAGATCGGCTTCCTGTCGTTCCAGCCGGTTTCGTTCACCGGACGCGACGAAGCGATCACCGACGAACGCCGCGTAGCGCAGCGCTACACTCTCGCCCACCTCGCTCATGATGTGAAGAATCAAACCGGCCTCGGCGAGCCCGCTCGTGACTGGTTCCCCATTTCCTTCATGGGAACCTTCTCCGACTGGGCCGACCTCATGCACGCCCAGGACACAAATAACAACTGGGGCCAACTCTCCTGTGGGTGCCATCCGAATTGCGGGACGGGGATGGCCGTCATGATTGATAAAGAGACGAAGGAGTGCGTGCCGGTGACGGCGTTTCTGCACGGAGATCAGTTGGCGAAGGATATTGCAAAGGTGAATGACGCGGCGCGAGGAAAGTTTTTGAGCGGGTTGGGGATGGCACTATGCCTGATGAAGAATTACGATCCGTTCAAGTCGCCCACGCATTTCAAGTTGATGGACCTGTTGCAGAAGTTCGACAAGAACTACAACGTGACCGGCCGGTATTATGGCAAAGTCGGACCGGAGCGCACGATTGAAGATGTGATGGCGCGGCGCAAGGACCGTTGGAATTTCCTGTTTGTCGCGGGCATGTGGTTCCAGGATTTGTTCAACTACGATTTCCGCCGGACCGAGCAGTGCATCATTCCATACGCCACGCAGGAAGGCGAAATTTCTTTCTGCGCGTACAACACGGGAGTGGGCTGGCGGAACATCATCGAGAAGATGCACATGACGGCGACGCTTACGAAGTGGTACGAGGAACACGGGCGCCATGAGATCTTCGCAGGCGGCAAGAATGTAAAGATGGAATCAACCGAGCATTCGCTGGTGCTGCGCGAAGGGATTGTGACTGAAGAAGAGCAGCATGATCTCGACAGGTTGGGCATCGCGAAGAATGCGCGGGAGGAGAAGATTCGGGCGCGGGATGCTAAACTCTCCGCGCAGCGCGGCCCGAAGCAAGATGATGCAGCTTACAACGCGCGCATGGCTGCACTGTATCGTGAGGTCGTGCTGAAGGAGAAACAACCGGTTTCAGAAAATGGGTTCATTCCGCTCGGCGCGCTGGTGAAGCCGAACGCGTCGAAGCCGATGGAGGTTGGTGAGCCGGTGGCGGGGGATTAAGTTTCCAGTTCCTGATTTCTGGTTTTAAGATGAGGGCCGCCGCAAGGCGGCCCTTTAATTTTGGAATTTCTGAGCCACCGGTTGGGGAAGTTGCTCTTCGAGCCGGCAGGAGAGCCACTCCTGCAGTTCAGACTTCTGCTGCGGCGGCAGAGAAACAAATTGCAGTCCAACACAGTTCCCTTCCTGCCAACACCGCACCGCGTTGACGGCGAATTGGGAAGGCTGGCCGGGGAGCATGAACTGCACATTCACTGGCTTGCCGGCGATGAGGGGGACGGCAACGATGATTGCCATACCACCTTCGCTGATGTTTACAGTTCGACCTTCAGCTTCGCCGCTATCCTGGCGGATGGCGGCCGGAATTGAGATCGGGTAACGGAAGTAGCGCCGTCTTTCCCGCACGATCAAGCCGTAGGCAGCTTTTAACGTGTGGCTGATGGATTCCAGCGACAAGGGCCGCTTCAAGACAAAACCCGCGCCGATCTTGAAGGCAGTGGCAGCGTCCCCTTCAACACTGCCGATGGCAAATACCACGGCAGTCCGGTTAGAAGCAGAGCTGCGCACCTGTCGCACCACGGATGTGGCTTGGTCTCCCAATTGAAGATCCACAATTACGGCTTCAAACTTGCGGCGGTTAAGACGCAGCAATGCCTCAGGGACCTGTGCGCAGAGTTCGGCAGAAATCGCGAGTTGCGCCATCGACTGAGTGATGACCTCGTTTGCCTGCGCATCTTTGGAAATGATGAGCACATTGGCGATGGGCGTGGTCGCTCCGGCATTGGGCATCTTTAGTAGTATCCCCCGTGGAGTTCAGGAAATCAGGCGGACAAGCGCTGATCTTGACCCGGCCCGGATGGCGTCTGGTCCGATCGGACTGCCAGAGATTCCACCATCTTTCTCAGTTGACGGATTTGTGACGCGTACATGATTCTTGTTAGCAAACCTCCAAGGCCCGCGCCCAGCAGAAAGACTCCGACAGCTGCCCACCGATCCAATGTCCCCGCCTATCTTGTAAACAGAATCTACAACATCGCTCCTACAAGATTTCAGACGGGCAAATTTTTTTACAAAATCCGAACAAGGCTGGATGGGCACAAACGGTTCCACGGCGGTTCTGACTCATGTGAAGGACTGCTGAATCGAGTTGAAATGGCCTTCCGCCTCTACGATCCGTGCATGTCCTGTGCTACGCACTCGCTCCCCGGAACCATGCCGCTCAGAGTAAACATCCGCAACACCGAGGGCCGGTTGGTGCAAACGTTGCGGCGCGACGGATAGGAAGATGGCAACGATACTGATCGAGATCGGCAACCCGGTTCTGAGCGACGATAGCGTGGGATTGAAGGTGGCTCGCCGTGTCGGCGATCTGTTGCCGGCTGAAAGTGACACTGCCGTCCGCGACGCAGCGTCACCGGATGTTGCTGCGTTTGCTGCGGCAGTTTGGAGTGGAAGAAGAACGCTGCTGGTTTGATTACGTCTCCGCAGGAGAGGGCGACAAGTTTGTGCAGGTGGTGACGGACTTTGAGGCGAAGCTCAAGAGCCTAGCACCGCTGCGGGGGTCGAGCGTTACGCCTGCAGCGCGTCATCCCCAGGCATAGACCACGATAAACTTGGCGCGGTAAGCTTACGTCTTGACGAACCCCGGAGATGGTGAGCGCGGCAGGATTCGAACCTGCGACCCATGCCTTAAAAGGGCATTGCTCTACCACCTGAGCTACGCGCCCACTGCGGGCCAAACTTACACAAAGAAAAGAACTACCACCGCAATGTGGTCTTTGCCGACAATGCAATCAGCGCACGATCAGCGCACAATTCAGTGAAGGCAGATTCCAACTTCGCCATTGCCGCGATGCTCTGATCGGTGCTCGTCTTGATGTAATGGTCGCGGGCTACTTGGACGTCTTTGTCCCTGAGTATCTGTTGCACCATCACGTCATCAACTCCCAGGCCGTACAGCGTTGAAGCTAACCCGCGGCTGAATGCAGCCAGCCATGCCACATAGGTAGGTTATCATCTTGCTTGAAATCGTGCGACACGGCAACCGCCACGTGGTCCGCCTTCCCTTGCCGGCACTCCGTGCAACGATTGAGTGCTGGCAAGATTTCACGGTTTAGCGTGTTGTTCAGATTCGGGGGTTTCGAAGCCCGTTGTGAACCCACAGCGTCCGAATACGCGAAACGCCCGTGCCCGGTCGGGGATCACGTCAAGTGGAGCATACTCGGTGAGAACTTATAGAGGTTGCAAGATGCTTAAATCCTTCTCACCTATAAGCGCATCGGCGGGATAGATGATTTTGCCATCTGTATCGACGATGAAGGAAGAGTTCAGAATGACTAGTTTCTCGGGCCCGAGAGTGAAGCGCACGTAGCCGCCGATGTGGACTCTATCGCGGGTAATCGCGGCAAAGAAACCATCGATGGTGCAGGTTTTCCAGCCCCTACCACAGTTCTTCTGCGCCTCTTCCCGGTTCCACAGAATCTCGGCTTCGCCAAGGTTCAGCGACGAAAAATCGATTTCACGCACCACTTTTACCAGCTCTGCAACTGAGTGTTGCTTTTTCGGGTCTTTACCAGGCAAGCCTGCTTGTTCGCCTTTTTCGGGTTTTGGCGGCTCTTTGCCGGGGCCGCTCACAGGGACAGGCTCCTTGCCTGCCGCGGTGGCCGCAGTCGCGGCAGAGCGGGCACTCGCCACCTGCGCTCGCAGATTAGAAAAGAGCTCCTCGGCCGAACGCGGTGGTTGTAGATCCTTGTTCTTTTCTATGACGCGTTGAACTTCCTCATCAGTCAGTCTGGCCGACTCAACGATATCGATCAGCTGCATCGCTTGTTTGTCGTCCAGCGCAATGCCATGAGCCGCGCTCATGATGAAATCCAGTAACTTGCCGGCCGGCACGGTCTGCCGCCTCAGACGAGCCCGCGTATCAGAACTCCAAGCGGGATATTTCTTGCCCACATCCTTCGGACCGGGACCCTTCGCTGAGGCTTGTTCGCCGGCGCGACGTCGCGCGTCATCAAGGGCCTTTCGCGCCAAAGCGTGGGTATCCTTGTCGGCTCCGGACGCCTCCACAATGGCTTGCAGCGCCGTCGCTTCTTCCGTGTTCAACTTGTCTGCGTTCGCCCTGAGGTCGTCGCCTATTTGGTGAATCAATTCTGACTCGAGAGCTTTGGGATCGCCACCTTTGGAGAGAGCCTCTCGCAACTTATTTTCCACCTCAGGCGACTTATCTAAGAGGTCTTTTACCTCAGGCGGGATCGGGGCACCCTCCTTCTCTGACTGCTTGAAGAGCGCAACAATCGGATCCTCCCCCGAGAGGGAGAGTTTGGCATGAGCCTTCGCGCTAATCAGCAGGACCAGAGCAGCAGCTGCCGCCGCCCAGTTGTATCCGGGAATCATCTTCCCCTTCAGGAACTGTTTCGCTCCGTATGCCAGGAGCATAGCCAGGATGAGGGCCCTGGCGAGTTCGGGAACGGGTACATAGATCGGCGGCGGCGGTTCCTCTTCAAGTTCCAGGACGCTGTACAAAATCAAGCCCTCCGCGCCCATTGCATGCGTGGTCAACTGCGTACAGACGATGCGGTTAAGTGCTCCGGGTAACGGGAGTACATGCGGCGGAAACCAAGTGGCAAGTGTCCGGGTCCAAGGCTCACCGCCGTACTTGGTCGTGAGCGCATCCGCCAATGCGTAATACGTTGCGAGCTGCCCGAGACCCTCCACGGCACGGGTTACAGGTTTAATCTCATAGATCACGCGGTCAGTGAAATCAATAATGTCAGGTGCCAGTTGGCGGCTCACTCCACGATACTCCTGGATGAACTCGTTCATCCAGTTTTGAGATATACCTTTGGGGGGCTGAATCCCCTTCGGGCTCTGCGCTGAGCCCCCGTACTCGAACATCGACCCCACGAGCACCACGTGCCCGCCCGGCTCATTGCAATTGAAGTCAGCACAGTAAGCCTGTTCGATAGCATCGTTCGCCGGCTGCCATATGCTCTTTGGTCTGGCGCTGACGGTCACGCCTGGCGGACACGGAGGCGCCGTGTGCCTGTGAATCGTTGTCCGCTCGCTGTACCCGAACGCGCCGCGATTCGCCTGTTGCCCCACATGCACGAGTTCGTGGGCGAGCAGGCGTTGGCCTTCCGGAGTGCCGGGTTGGTGCTGCCCAGGCGCAAAGAAAATATCGCTTCCGACTGTGTAGGCGAGGGCGTTGACGGCCTGGGCTGACTCACCGGCGAGAGCGTCGTCGTGTATTCGCACGCTCTTAAAGTCGGCTGTCGGAACTCGGTTAACGTGGTCAACCTGACGCGCCATGACTGCGTCGGCGATGCGATCCGCTTCGCGTTCCGACGGGTCGGAGGGCCGACTGATGGCCAAGTCACCGCTGGGGCGGGTAGTTCCGTGAGCTTTATCAGCGTACTCACTGAGACGCTGCTCCATGAGAGTGCGAACGGACGAATCCATTGGGCGGCCGGAGGACTGCAGAGCCTGGTGCACGATAGGCGGGGCAACCTGGGGAGCCGACCCAGACTCCCTGCGATGCAACTTCTCTTCCTCTTCGCACTCGGCGCACTTGCGCTGTAGGCTGACTCCATCTCCCGCCGACGCGCGAAGATTTGGTTCGGCAACCGGGTCCGGCATGCGCATCACCGGCTCGGCCACGCGGTCGGCTTCCTGCTCGTACTGATCGCCCGGCTGGTTGATCGCAAGTTTCCTCTGAATGGCCGGAGCGGAACGAGACAACAGGCGCAGCACGGCCTGATTGCCAATCGTGCGCTGCAATCCCGCGAAGCGTTGGCGTAATTGGACGCCGCCAGACGGAAGACCCAGAGGGTGCCGGCCTACCTCAACGAGGGGCGAAGGGAACGCCGGTTTCGACTGCCCGGCTAAGGCTCTGCCGGCGGCATGGCTCCGCTCTTTGAGTCCGCTGTTTAACGTCTTGAACATGCTTTCCACGGGCCCCATTCGGACCGAACTGCGTTAATCCTTGCGATTCGCGTTACGCTTCGTCCGGGTCAAGGGCCGCTACTCTGTGCGGTCCCCTGTAGGCGTGCGAACGCAACAATTTTGTTCGCACTTGTAAGGGAGATACCCCGTCGAACCTCCAGAAGTCCGTCCACTTCGTTTTGAACCTCCCTCGAGTTGTCCTGCTGCGTGTCCGGCCTCTTGCGCTACAAGAGCACTGTTCAGTTGTTCCCGAAAGCGGTATAGTCCGTGACGCGCGACTTTAGAGAATTCGGATCTACCGCGAGTGTTGCGGGCGCACCGCTCACAGGATCGCGACCCACGATAATGATCTTGCCGCCAACTCGTTTTGCCTCGGCAATTACCTCCTGTTCTACGGTGTGTTGTTTTTCAATTTCGCTGCTCGGGCGGAACTCCGCTTCGACATCCGGGGACTGAAGTCCTCCTTTGATACTCCCAACCTGCGTGCTCGGTGATTTCAGATCTTCGAGAATAATGTCTGTGCCATTGACCTCAAGAATGTCCGCGATGCGGCCTGTTCCCGAGGTGGAAATTGATGAGGTAGGAGTTAGCTGTCCTCCGCTTTCAACGCCTGTGATCTTAGCCTGTTCGAGATAGGTGCGACCCGGGAACGCCTTTACGCGCGCCAGCACAGCCCGCCTTTCCAAAAGATTGTAGAGTCGCTTCGTTGCTCCCGCGCGTGCCGTTCTCCATTTCGCGGGCGGGGTCCCAGATTTCTTTTGTGCTACTGCAGATCGCTCGGCTGCAATGTCCCGCTCAATATCGGTAATTGCTTGTTCAACTGGCGCAGGGGCTCTGACTCTTGAAGTGGCTCCTGGGCTGACCTCTGCACTCGGCGGGGGTGCCTCCGCCGGCTGCTCTTCGAATGTTGGGGGGCCGACACTCCTGAACTTAATCTGCCGAGATTCCACTCCGGTCTGTTCTTCCGGCGGCAGGAGCTTAACTGGAACTGCAGCGCGCCGGGCTGGCCCATTTGCGATGCTGATATCGACATGAAGCATGTAAATCTCTGCCAGCAACAAAGCTCCCTGAGCCGGATCCTCTGCTATAGCTCTGAGAAGCCCGCCAACGTCCCCTTCGCACGAAAGCAAAACCCCGGCAGCAAACACTCCAATCTCATTAACCACAATCGCGTTTGTAAGATAGTAGGCCAGCCCTGCTTCAGCCAGCTCTGACACGCTTGCGATGACCACGGGTATGACAACTTCGCCGGCAACAATCACAGCGGCCCCGACCACCGCTGCCCCCGCCAGCAGAAACAATCCCAGCAATATCTTCTCTCCCGTACTTAGCGGTTCGCGAGGTGGATTCCGGCATTCCTCATTTGTGGGGTGGATGTCAGGACCGCTGTAGTGGTAATCTGCCGCGCATCTCTTGTTGTAGTCCTGTATTTCCTCGGTAGTCGGAATTCCCCCGTCACGTGAAGATGCGCATCCGCCGAGTCGCACGACGCACGCCAGCTGCAGATCCCGGGGTGACATGGGCGCATCGTCACCACTGCGTTGCACCAGGAATCCCTGCGGCCCTGTATGACGGTCGTTTTGTTGCAGGACATGCGCCAACTCGTGCGCTAGTATTGTTCGGCCCAGCGGCGAGTTGTCTTGAAATTCGCCTGATCCAAGAACGACATTGTGACCCACTGTGTAGGCTCGCGCATGCACTGCGTTAGCGGACTGCGCAGCTCGGGCTCCAGTGTGAATCCTCACATGGCCGAAATCATGACCAAACCTTGGCTCAAAGAAATCTCGCGCGCCTTTGTCCAGCGGCTGGCCGGGCGAATCCAGCACCTCCTGCACGATCGGTGGCGCGAACTCGGGACCAGAGCCTATCTCCTTTCGTTGAAGTTTTTCTTCTTCTTCACACTCGACGCATTTGCGCTGCAGGCTGACTCCATTTCCTGCCGACGCGTGAAGCGTTGGCGCCGCAACCGGGTCCGGCATGCGCATCACCTGCTCGGCCACGCGATCGGCTTCCTGCTCGTATTGATCCCCCGGCTGGTTGATCGCAAGTTTCCTCTGAATGGCCGGAGCGGAACGAGACAACAGGCGCAGCACTGCCTGATTGCCGATCGT
>Ga0187769_10000939_pt1 | contig 16231 bp, 15 predicted proteins | sample 0116_SJ02_MP02_1_FD_133140 | JGI IMG/M metagenome (GOLD analysis project Ga0187769, IMG submission 133140) | Tropical peat soil microbial communities from peatlands in Department of Meta, Colombia - 0116_SJ02_MP02_10_MG | ecosystem: Environmental > Terrestrial > Soil > Wetlands > Peat | place... | reverse complement strand
GGCAAACCGAACAGAGTGTGACTCCATCGGCAGAGTCATGACACACGCTGCTCCGCGCACCGCGAAAGGCGGGCGAGATGCGAAACAGAAGATCCGATCAAGTCGGCCACAGCCAAGATTGGATTAGCGCTGCTCCGGTCGGGATTCCGAGAATGGAAAAAAACTAGACGCTGTTCACCAACTCGTCACCGGCACGGCTCAGGGCAAGGCGACGGATTTGCGGCGATGCAGGTCCTGCAGGGCAGCCACCTCCGCTGCATGACCCGCCATGGCGCGAATACCGCGCGCCGCCGCACTGGCTGCTGAAAGCGTCGTGATGCAAGGAACGTTGTAGCGCACGGCGGCGCGACGAATCGATTTTTCGTCATAAAACGATTCACGTCCTAGAGGCGTGTTGATAATGAGACGCACCTTTCCGTTCTTGACGAGATCGACGATGTTGGGTCGGCCCTCGTTCACTTTAAAGACCGCCTCAATTTCGATGCCCGCGCGGGTCAGGGCCGCCGCCGTGCCGCGCGTGGCGATAATCTTCAGGCCCGCGGCGGCGAGGTCCCTGGCGACCGGCGCGACGTGCCGCTTGTCTTGGTCGTTGACGCTGATGAAAACGATACCTTCCCGCGGCAGACGCTGGCCGGCACCGAGCTGCGCTTTGGCAAAGGCTAAGCCGAATGTCGACGAGATGCCCATGACTTCGCCAGTGGAGCGCATTTCCGGGCCAAGGATAATGTCCACGCCACGGAATTTGTTGAAGGGAAAGACCGGCGATTTCACGGCGTAGAAATCGTGCACGGCGAGTTCCTTTACGCCATTCACCTGCGTGACGGGAAGGTGCAACTCCTTGATTTTGCGGCCGGTCATCAACCGCGCAGCCAGCTTCGCGAGCGGTACACCCGTGGCTTTGCTAACGTACGGCACGGTGCGAGAAGCGCGAGGATTTACTTCGAGGACGTACACGGTATCCTGCTGAATCGCGTACTGCACGTTCATGAGTCCAACGACGTGGAGAGCGCGGGCCAGACGCATCGTGTAATCACGAATCTGCTCGAGAACCACAGGCTTAAGCGATACGGGCGGCAAGACGCAGGAAGAATCGCCCGAATGGATTCCCGCTTCCTCGATATGCTCCATGATGCCAGCGATGACCATGTCTTCGCCGTCGGCGACAGCATCCACATCGACTTCGGTGGCGTTTTCGAGAAACTGATCGATTAGAATGGGCCGCTTGGGATCCGAGATGCCCCCGATCTGCGTCGCCTGTGTGACATACTCCTCGACGGTCTTCAGGTCATAGGCAATCACCATGGCGCGGCCCCCCAGAACGTAGCTGGGCCGAACCAAGACTGGAAGGCCGATTTCCGACGCGGCCGAGACAGCTTCCTCCGGCGCCAGGGCCGTGCCGGCGCGAGGCTGCGGGATCTTCAGCTCTGCCAAGAGTGCGCCGAAACGGCGGCGATCTTCGGCGAGATCGATCGACTCGGGATCGGTCCCGATAATCTTTGCGCGATTACGCTTCAATTCGAGTGCGAGGTTCAGGGGTGTCTGTCCACCGAACTGCACGATCACACCCTGAGGCTTTTCGCGGTCCAAAACGGCGAGCACGTCCTCCAGCGTCAGTGGCTCGAAGTAGAGGCGATCTGACGTGTCGTAATCGGTCGAAACGGTTTCTGGATTGCAATTGATCATCACCGTCTCGTAGCCGTCTTCCTTAAGTGCCATGGCGGCGTGGCAGCAGCAATAATCGAACTCGATGCCTTGCCCGATGCGACTCGGACCGCTGCCCAGGATGACGATCTTCGGCCGCTCCGTGACACCGGACTCGTCCGACTCTTCGTATGTTGAATAAAGATACGGTGTAAAAGACTCGAATTCCGCGGCACAGGTGTCCACGCGTTTGAAAACCGGAACAACGCCGAGTTCGTGGCGTCGGGCGCGAACCGAGGCGGACTTGACGTTCCACAGCTTGGCGAGCTCTTCGTCGCTAGCCCCGGATCGTTTGGATTCCAGAAGCAATTCCCGCGAGCATTTGGTAAGCGTCGTCCCTGCAACCTGGCGATCCAGCGCAACCATCTCTTCCAGCTGGCGAATAAACCAGGGATCAATCTTTGTAAGTGAATGGATTTCTTCACCCGTCATGCCACGTTCAATCGCTTCAAAAAGCCAATGAATGCGATCCGGGCCGGGCACGTGCAGACGTTCGCGCAGCAACGCAATCGTGACTTCACTGGGCGGCCGCCATGCGCTGCTCGGCTCAAGTGCGCGGATGCCTTTGCAGAGAGCCTCCTGAAACGTACGTCCGATCGCCATCACTTCGCCAACAGACTTCATCTGCGTGGTAAGCGTGGTATCACTGCCTGGAAACTTCTCGAATTGCCATTTCGGAATCTTGGCTACGACGTAATCGATACTCGGCTCAAAGCAGGAGGGTGTTTTGCGCGTAATGTCGTTCGGGATTTCGTCAAGCGTCATGCCGACAGCCAGCTTCGCCGCAATTTTGGCGATCGGAAATCCAGTGGCTTTGCTCGCCAATGCCGAACTGCGGGAAACGCGTGGATTCATTTCGATCACGACCATGCGGCCCGTTTGAGGATCGACGGCAAACTGAATGTTCGAACCGCCCGTCTCGACGCCGACGGCACGGATAATCGCAGCAGCTGCGTCACGCATGTGCTGGTATTCCTTATCCGTGAGCGTCTGCGCCGGTGCGACCGTGATCGAGTCGCCTGTGTGAATACCCATCGGATCGACATTTTCGATCGAGCAGATCACGACGAAGTTGTCGCGGAAGTCCCGCATTACTTCGAGCTCGAATTCCTTCCAGCCGATCACCGATTCCTCGATCAGAGCCTGATGGACTGGACTCGCGTCGAGGGCGCGGGCAATGGCATCGCCGAATTCTTCGTGGTTATACGCGATTGAGCCGCCCGTGCCGCCCAGCGTGAACGAAGGCCGGATTACGACGGGATAGCCCATCTCATCGGCGAGCCGGATGGCCTCGGGAATGTTCGTGACCACGGCTGACTTTGGGACTTCGAGGCCGACCCGGCGGCAAACGTCCTTAAACAGCAGCCGATCCTCAGCGATCTTGATGGCCCCGAGCTGTGCTCCGATCAGCTTTACACCGTGCTTCTCGAGCACGCCGCCCTCAGCAAGTTCGACGGCAAGATTCAGACCGGTCTGTCCACCGACCGTGGGAAGGACGGCGTCGGGACGCTCGGCGACAATAATGGCCTCCAGATATTCCTTCGTCAGGGGCTCGATGTAGGTTCGATCGGCGACCTCGGGGTCGGTCATGATGGTGGCAGGATTGGAGTTGACAAGAATGACCTCGTAACCCTCTGAGCGCAGTGCCTTGCAGGCTTGCGTGCCGGAATAATCGAATTCGCAGGCCTGGCCGATGATGATCGGACCCGAACCGATGATCAGAATTCTCTTGATGTCGGTGCGTTTCGGCATCTTCGTTTTATCACCCGTTTACCAACGACCTCAGCGTGTCCTCTCCGTTTCCCTGATCATCGTGAAGAAGTCGTCAAACAGATAGCGGGCGTCGTGCGGTCCCGGTGAGGCCTCCGGATGATATTGCACGCTAAATAAAGGCAGCGAGCGGTGACGAAGGCCCTCGTTCGTATGATCGTTCAGATTGAGGTGAGTGACTTCCACCTCCCTAGCCGGTAGCGACTCCGGATCGACGCAAAAGCCGTGATTCTGCGCTGTGATTTCGACTTTATTCGTCAGCAAGTTTTTCACCGGATGATTGGAGCCGTGGTGGCCGAATTTCAGTTTGAATGTGCGACCACCGAGGGCGAGCCCGCAAAGCTGGTGTCCCAGGCAGATGCCGAAGACCGGGACACGACCCACCAATTTCCGAATGTTGCCGATGGCGTAGGTCATCGGTTCCGGGTCCCCCGGACCGTTGGAAAGAAAAACCCCGTGCGGCTTTAGCGACAAGACTTCTTCCGCGGAAGTCTGGGCGGGCACGACCGTTACCTGGCCGCCATGGTCAACCAAAAGCCGAAGAATGTTCCGCTTGATGCCAAAGTCATAGGCGACGATATGGTAGGACTCACCTTCACGCGGCTGAGCCTTTTGTCGCCCGGCGACAGAATCCTTTGCCGCCGCTTGTGCGCCGCGCCCATTTCCCTTCCCGACCCCCTGCTTCACGCTGGAAGGTTCGCTCACAGCGGTCCCCAGAGGTTGTGCGAGATCAATGGAACCGCGCGTCCATGGATATCTTTCTGAGACCGTCACCCGGCTGGCGAGTTCTTGGCCAGCCATCACGGGCAAAGCGCGAGCCTCGGCGATCAGTTGCCCGGCGGGCGTACCGTCCGTGGACAGTACCCCGCGTAAGGCCCCGACTTGCCGGAGGTGCAGGACGAGAGCTCGAGTATCGATGTCCCAAATTACAGGGACGCCGCAGCGCTCCAGATACTGCTGCGCGGACTCGTGGGATCGCCAGTTGGAAGCAAGAGCGGAAAATTCGCGCACCACGAGGGCTTCAATATAGGGCCTGCTGGATTCTTCGTCGTCCGCGTTGGCGCCGACATTGCCGATGTGAGGGTACGTCAGGCAGACGATTTGCCCGGCGTAGCTGGGATCGGTGAAAACCTCTTGATAGCCAGTAAGACTGGTGTTGAAAACGACTTCGCCACCGCGGCGGATGTGCGCGCCAGCCGCACGCCCGCTAAATACCCTTCCGTCCTCGAGCGCGAGAGTTGCGCGTCCTGCGAGGGCCTCGATCAGTGTGTCCTCCAAAGGATGTCATTTCGATGCCGCGCTTACCGTCGATGTGGAAGTGAGCGAACCAAAGTGGTCCACCGGCCAGTAGGCAAATACCGCTTTGCCATAGATGTACTGTCGCTGAACTGGACCGAAAACGCGAGAGTCGTTCGAGCTGTCGCGATGGTCACCCATGACGAAATAGCTGTCCGCGGGAATCCGGCGCGAAGCCGAATTCGAACCGTCGAGATAGCCCGCCGGCACGTACTGATCAGCCAACTCCTCGTTGTTGATGTAGACGTGGCCCGTGCGAATTTCGATCGTCTCGCCCGGCAACCCTACCACGCGCTTGATGAAAGACTTTGAGCGATCGAGAGGATACCAGAAGACAATCACATCGCCTCGTTCGATTGGCTCAAAGCGATACACAAACTTATTGATGAAAATGCGCTCCTGGTCGGACAAAAGCGGATACATGCTCGTGCCCTCGACCTTCACCGGCTGGTAGAGAAAAATCATCACAACGATCGCTAGCCCCAGGGCGATCGCAAGGTCGCGGGTCCAGCTGCGCAGTTCTCGCCGCAACGGAGGAGCGGACGCGCTTCCGCCTGCGTCAGAGAGCCCGGGATGCGAACCATCGTGCATGTCTTACCAAAGATACTTATATCATGGCGCGGAACGAGAGGCAAAGGAAGGACATAGGAACGGATTGCCAAAGAGGATCGAGTCGACCGAGGTCAGCTGCCGATGGCAAAACCGACAATCGCCATGGCAGCCAGGACTGCCGTTTCCGTGCGCAGAATGTTCTCGCCGAGAGAGGCTTCTCGGAACCCCGCCAAGCGGGCGGCTGTGATTTCGGCTTCCGTCCAGCCACCTTCTGGGCCGATCGCCAAAACCGCCGCGCCGACCGCAGTTGGTGCGTGGAGGACCTCGCGGAGAGGCGCTGCATCGCGGCGCTCGGAAAAAAGGACCTTCACAGGGCCACCGACCTTTCCGAACGCAGTTTCCGGCTTGGAGATGTCGTGTAGCGCCGGCAGCGTCAAGCGGCGCGCCTGCTGCGCGGATTCGAGCAGAATTCGCCTCCAGCGCCTCTGCCGCTTGCTGGCCGCTGCCACGAGTGATTTGTCCGTGCGCGCGGCAGCGAGAGGGACGACGCTCGTGACACCGAGTTCGGTGGCCTTTTCTAGGCACCACTCAAACCGATCGAACTTTACGATCGAAAGCAGCAAATCGATGCGCAGGCGAGGCACTGACGCCGAGAGTGGCTCAACCAAGGAGAACTCAACACAACTTCTGCCGCCGCTGGCGAGAGCAATGCGCTCGATTTTGGCGAGCCAAACGTGCTCCCCATCGCTCAACTCATAGTGCTGCCCCGGCGCCGCCCGCAGGACACGACCAAGATGGTCGGCGGAGTCGCCATGCAAAACCGCTGCGTTCGATTCGAAACGATCAACAAAAAAGCGGCGTCGCATCGGTGGATTCTAGCGCGACCGAGCCATCCAGCCCTAGGCGTCAGCGTCGAGGGCTAGCCGAAGATATCTTTCACTTTGTCGAAGAAGCTGGAGGAACGCTCGATGGGTTTGTTTTCAACTTTCATCGTTTGACCGAGCTGCTCGAGCATGCGGCGCTGCTCACGGGAGAGCTTCGATGGAACAACAAGTTGGATGTTGACATACAGATCTCCCCGGCCACCATGAGGATTGGGGAGGCCCTTGCCGCGCTGACGGAAGATCTGTCCCGACTGGGTGCCTTCCGGAACGTTGAGATCCATTTCGCCCTGCAGAGTTGGAATCCGGATTGTGGCACCGAGCGCAGCTTGCGGGAAACTGACCGGGATCGTGCAGTAGAGGTCGGCTCCACGCCGTTCGAAAAAGGGATGCTCCTTCACTTCCAGGAAGATGTAGAGATCGCCCGCCGGTCCGCCATTGGTTCCCGGTTCGCCTTGGCCGGCCATCCGAAGGCGTGTTCCGGAATCTACCCCGGCCGGAACGCCGACTTCCAGCGTGCGCTCTCGCTCCACGCGGCCCTGGCCGCGGCAAGCGGTGCAGACCTCACGGATGGTTTGCCCTGTGCCCTGGCATGCCGGGCACGTGCGTGTGATTGAAAAGAAGCCCTGCTGGTAGGCCATCTGGCCGCGACCGCCGCAGGTACCACATGTCACCATGCCGCTCCCAGGTTTGGCACCCGTACCTTTGCAGACGTCGCAGGCCTCGCGGCGCGCGATCTGAATCTTTGAGGTGACGCCCGCGGCGGCCTCCTCAAAGGAAAGCGACATGTCGTATCGCAAATCGGCACCACGCTGGCCACGCGAGCCACGCCCGCCGCGACGCCCCCCGCGCCCAAAAGCCTGATCGAAGCCGAACAAGTCCCCGAAAATATCTTGAAATTCCTCAAAGATCGTGGCGTTGAAACCACTCGCGTCGAATCCTCGCCCGCCCAGTCCGGCGTGGCCATAGCGGTCATAGGTCGAGCGCTTCTGCGGGTCAGAAAGGACGCTGTAGGCTTCCGATGCCGATCGGAAGTTCTCCTCCGCTGCTGCTTTGTTCGCCGGGTTCCGGTCGGGATGCCACTTCAACGCTGCCTTGCGGTAAGCCGATTTGATCTGATCCGCAGAGGCGTCGCGAGGCACTCCAAGGATTTCGTAATAGTCCTGTTGGTTGCCGTTGGCCATTCTTGGTTCAGTCCCCCTGTTGGGAAAAATGAAAGTTGTCGCTTCGACTCAGTGATCGCGCGACGAGCGGCGTGCCGACTCTGGCTCGGGCGCAGACGCGACGCGAACCATCGAGGCGCGAAGGACCTTGTCGTGAAACGTGTAACCGGGCTGCAACTCGCCGACAACAATTCCTTCCGCGTGATCAGTGGTCTCCACTCGCTCGATGGCGTGGTGAAAGTGCGGGTTGAACTGCTGCCCTACCGCATCGATGCGTACGAGCCCCTGCTTGGCAAGCGTCTCCCACAGTTGGCGTCGGATCAGCTCAAAACCCTTGCGATATTCAAGATAGGCCGAATCGCTCGATTCCGCCAGCGCGCGATCAAGCGCGTCAAGCACGGGAAGAAGGTGCTCGATCAGCGCCTCCACACCGCGGTGGCGTTCGTGGTGACGCTCCTTTTCAACGCGCTTGCGGTAGTTCTCAAAATCGGCCTGCCGCCGGACGAGAGTGTCGGTCAGCTCCTGCTTTTCGACCAGGAGCTTTTGAAGCTGTTCGGAAACAGTGGCAGCACCACCGTCCCCTGTTTCGCCCGAGCTTGACAACGGGGGCTCGCTCAAAGCGGCGCCGTCGGTCCGCTCCGGCTCTACGGGCGCCTGTTTGTGCCGCTGACCCTGAGAAGACATAGGTTCAATTTCCTGTCTGAGTTTCAGAGAAAAATTGGGCCATGAATGCCACGGCCGTGATCACGCGCTCATAGTGCATACGCATCGGCGCCAAAATGCCCAGCGTTCCCTGGGCGGAAGCATTGGAGTACGAGGCCGAGACCAGCGCCAAATGTTTTCCGGCGGCCGACATCTTGTCCAGGCCGAGTTCGACGTGAACAGGCTCAGGCGCTTCGATGCAGCCGCTCAACAGGTAAATCAGCCGGTCCTTCTCTTCGATCGCCTCAAGCAGTTCGCGCAGCTGATCCTGGCTTGTGAATTGCACCGAGGCAGCCATTTGCGCGGCGCCTTCGACGTAAACCCTGCGTTCGGTCCCGTCGCCCAACACCGAAGGGTCGCAAAGCATGAGGGCATCGTTGGCAAGCCGGCCATACTCCTCGCGGTCGCGTTCCACCTGCGCGCGCAAGTCGGCGCGTATAGCCTCAAGCGTCCAACCGACATAGTGCTGATGAAGGTACGTAGAAATTCGGTCGAGATCCTCCTGCCGGAAATTCCGCTCGGGGCGGATCAACTTGTCGCGGGTAAGGCCGCCGGTTGTGACCAGAACAACGAGCACACCATGGTCCGGCACGAGCAAGAACCGCAGATGTTCGACGACGCTACTGGCCAGGGGCGGTGAAATAAAGATTCCCAAACCCCGGGAAACTTCCGCGAGAACATGGCTCGCGCGCTCCATCACGGCTTCCGGCGTCTGGGCCAGGGCGAGTTCGCGACGAATCCACTGGCGATCCTCAGGGCTGGCCGTCGCCTGCGCGGCTACCTGCTCAACGAAAAAACGGTAGGCCGACGCAGTCGGCACCCGGCCTGCGGAGGTGTGGGGCTGGTAGAGGTAGCCCTCTTCCTCAAGATCCGCCATGACGTTGCGAACGGTCGCAGGGCTCAATGGTTCCAAGTGGCGACGCGCCACGGTGCGCGAGGACACAGGCTCACCCGTCTCGATATAGGCGCGCACCACGTCTGTAAGGATTTGTTGGTGACGGCGCTGCTGCAAGACTGTTGAACTCATCGATCGCTGTAAACTTCGCCTTCAAAAATTCTAAACGGGCGCAAGAGCCGCGTCAACTTGGCGGCCGCCGACGCTGTGCGGGGAAGGAACGTCGCGAGTGCGTTCGAGACTGAAACCGGGCCCAACCATCGTGCAGGAATTGTGCCCGGCCACGGTGAGGGAGTATCGAAACTTAATCCGGCAGAGCCGTTGTTGGTGGCATCTGCAGCTTGGCCTTCGCAAGCGCTCGAACGATATTCGTCTCCACCGTTTGTTCGGTGGTGTTACGGACGGTAGCCAGTTCGGTGACCAGGAGATGCTTGGCCCGCTCGAGCATCTTTTTCTCACGGAACGACAAAGGTTTTGATCGGCTCAGCGCAACGAGGCCCTTGAGCACTGCAGCAACCTCCATCAAGGACCCTGTCCGCATCCGGTCTGAATTCTCTTTGAAGCGGTGTTTCCAATCGTGATGCGAAGCCGAACGCCCCTTTTCGAGAAATGAAAGAACTGCACCTGCCTCGTTCGCGCGAATGACAGGCCGCAACCCAACGTTTTCAATGTTGGTTTGTGGCACCATCACCTTCAGTCCACTGGAAAGAATCCGCAACATGTAGAAGCGCTCGGAACGACCGTTCACATAGCCAAAACTGATTTGTTCGATCAACCCTACACCGTGATTCGGATAGACAACCTTTTCACCTAGTTTGAAGTCCATGAGTGGAAATTCCCTCCCCCGAACGGCTGCAAAAAGTTTAGGCCTGCGTGAACGGCGCGTCAAGTTTTTCCACAGGATTCATACGGGAGAAAAGTTTGTGAGGAAGGGGTTTTCCTAACGTTTTGGCAGCACAATTGCCCTATAATAGTGCTCCGTGCTGATCCTCGCTGTTGACACCTCTTCACCCGCAGGCAGCCTCGCGGTACTGAAAGGAACTAGAACCATTGGAACTGTCGCAGCTTGGACCGCGGAACTTTACTCTTCGCGGATGTTTCGTCAACTCGAATTCTTGCTGCGTGAGCTGTCCTTGAGTATGGATGATTTCGACCTGCTTACAGTGGCAAACGGCCCCGGGTCCTTCACCGGCCTGCGCGTCGGGCTAACTGCAGTCAAGGGTTGGGCCGAAGTGCACGGTAAGCCGATCGCGGCGGTCAGCACGCTCGAAGCCGTTGCCGTACAATCCCGCTCAGGTAGTGGGCGCCTCGTGTCTGTACTTGATGCAAGACGCGGCCAGGTTTATTTCGCTTTCTACGAGAGAGCAAGTAGCTGGCAGCACAACGCACTCAGGCTCGAAGGCAGAGAACAAGTGGGAGCCCCCGCTGAACTGCTCCAGCAGCTCGAATCCGGATTAAATGGCACCGATGTGACAATCGCCACACCAGTACCAGAACTCATCCACGCGAGTCTGTCTCGCTGTGAGACGGGTCAAGTTCGAATCGAAGAGGTCTCCCCGGTGCTGGCACCCTACATCGGGCGGCTCGGCGCCTCACACGCTGAGCAAGGCAGACTCACAGACCCCCTCAAACTGGACGCGAACTACATACGGCCGAGCGATGCGGAAGTTCGCGGGAAGGCATCGACGGGATCTTGATTCGCCTGCTTGAAGCGCGTGATGTGGAGGCGATCCTTGCGATCCAGTCGGCATCTCCCGAAATCGCGCAATGGAGCGAACGGGATTATGCCCGCGTCGCTCGCGGCGAGATGGCCGGGTGGATCGCGCAAGAAGGTGAGAGCTCGCCGATCACAGGCTTCTTGATAGCACGCCAGATCGCGGGAGATCTTGAAATCCTGAATCTGGCTGTGCGACCAGACGCGCGAAGACGAGGGACGGGCACAGAACTTCTGCGTCGATCCTTTGCGTGGGGCCAATCCTTTGGCGCGGCAAGCGCGTTGCTTGAAGTCCGCACTGCGAACTTGGCGGCGCTGCGCTTCTACGAGCACCATGGATTTGAAGTGATTGGTCGCCGCAAACAGTACTATGTCTCTCCGGTCGAAGATGCTCTGGTGCTAAGGGCCCGCCTGCCGTAGCGCTCCTGGTATAGGCCGAATGACTTGGGCGAGCAGCGCCGTCTTAGACTTGTTGCTAGAATGGCCGAGTGCCGGCGTTCGACATCGCAATCATTGGCGGAGGCGTGATCGGCACCTCGATCGCGTTTGAGCTTGCCGCCCATAAGCTTCGCGTGGCCGTGCTCGATCGCCAGCTGCCGGGTCAAGAAGCTTCTTGGGCTGCCGCTGGGATGCTCTCACCGGCCCCGGATTCCTTGCGGGACATCCCGCTCGTTCCCCTGGCATGCGAAAGCCTGCGGTTATATTCGGAATTCGCAGCCGCCATTGAAGAAGCTTCAGGACGATCGATCGGATACGAGCGCGAGGGAACTCTCGAGCTATTCTTCGGGTCCCGCGGGGAGGACGAGCGCAACCGAAGAGTGTCGGAATGCCAAGAATTGGGAATCACGGCTGAGGCCGTGTCGATCGAGACGGCACGTGGCTGGGAAGGCGCGATCGGCCAATCGGCACAGGCGGCCGCGTGGTTGCCTGAGGAAGGTCGAGTGGAGCCTCGCTTGTTGATGGATGCGGTGATCGTTGCCGCCCATCATCGCGGCGTCGAGTTTCGAAAGAACTGCCGAGTGACCGAACTCCTCACGGACCACGGCCGATGCCATGGCGTCGTGGCCATGGACGGGACGATTTCAGCTGGACAGGTCATTCTCGCCGCAGGTTGTTTTTCCAGCCAGATCAGAGATAACGAAAACTGCCTAAGGCAATACGCACCGACGCGTCCTGTGCGCGGCCAAATGATGGCACTCATACCCGACAGCCATCGCTTCGAGCGTGTGCTGCGCTCCAAACGCGGCTATCTCGTGCCGCGGCGCCGCGGCCAGATCGTTGCGGGAAGCACTTCGGAGGAGGCGGGCTTCGATAAACGGGTTACTGCTCAAGGAATTCGGCAAATTCTCGACAATGCTTTAGAGCTGGTTCCGAGTTTGGGTAGCGCTGAGATCGTCGAGACATGGTCAGGCTTGCGGCCTGGCACTCCGGACGATCTCCCGATCCTTGGTCCCGCCCATCTCGAAGGTTTGCTGATCGCCACTGGTCACTATCGCAATGGCATTCTTCTGGCTGCGGCCACGGCGAAGCTCATGCAAGAGTGGGTAATTAGGGGGCGCACTTCTTTCCAGGCGGACTTATTCTCGCCGCTGCGCTTTCACCAAGCACACCGTCGAAGCGCCACACGCTCGACAGCTAAGAATTAGAACGGGAACTGAATGGGGGTCGCAGGTTGTCGGTTGGGGGGCCCAGCCAAAGTGGACGCTTGTCCAGGATTCGTGAATTGCACCTTATCAGCATCCAGATAAATAGGGCGATCGATGACGGCTTCTAAAGTCGAGCCGCGCGGCAACTCGACGTCCGGACCACGCGTCAGCAAGACTGCGCCGAGACCGGCGAGCGCACCCACGCCGGCACCAATGCCTGCGCCTCGCCCGGCATTGCCCGCGGCGGCCCCGACACCGGCCCCGATCCCGGTACCTGCCGCGGTCGTTCGAATCACAGTACCGACATCGGCCCCCTTGCTAGAGCCGCCAACAATTTTCCCTTCGCTATTCACCGTTTCTCCGCCACCGGTGCTCGCACCGCTCGGCGTGGCGTTGAGGTTGACGATATAGGAATTCGGAAGAATCATCGTCGTCAGCTTGATCATCATTTCGCCGCGCCCCTTTACGTGCCCCGGGCGCTTTGCTTCCGTTATCTCACCGCTGATGTAGGAGCCGGCCGGAATCACCACCTGCCCATTGACCGTCACAGGAAAAAGGGTCTCGAAATACACAGGGTCGCCCGGCTGTGCACTTCGAGTGGAGATTCCGTTGTGGAGCACGAGCGGAAGGTGCGTCCCCGTGGGAACTTCGATTTGTGTGCCCTTGGCGGGAGCAACTGTCGTCCCAGATGCCGCGGGAGCCGGTGACGGCGCCGGAGCGGTCTGTGGCGCGGTCTCTCGAGCGGGAGTTGTCGGTCCTTGTTGTGGCCAAGCGGCAGGCCATCCCCAAAGCAGCGCCGCTAAGCAGCCCGCACCTACTCGGTAGCTCCTCATACGGTTCCTTCCTATCGATGCCAGTGCCAGAGCTAAAGCTGCCTAGAAACTAATTGGCCCCTTCTGCATCCATGGTCCCGCATGGCTTATATCAGAAAGACAGATTGACCCGTCAATTCAAAGCGCTTGCGGCAACGGATGTTGCGACAAGCTACCAGATTGTCTACACGGACCATGTAAGTGCGCGCCTTAGCAAAGTGCTGCTTATCTTCGGCGCTGGCGCCGGCCGGTAGCTGGGCTTTTTTCGTCCGCACCATCCAACGAACCGGATATGTGTTTTCCTGCCGGCAATGTGGGCAGGTGAGGGGGATCTGCTTGGTGTCTTCCTTCTCGTCGTAGAAGCGTCGTTCGTCCATGGTTCCGGTCCGTCAGTCAGATGGCGATCATATTCACGACTCGGAGATCAACCTCTGTTTGTCTAGCCGTATTCTAGCGCGTCCCAGACCATGCTTGGTACGATCTCGGCAGGCTGAAATCGAACATGCCATCGGCACAGGGACACGCCGCGACCTATCCAAACTGGATGCGCTGGACAGCATTGGCCTGGTTCGTCGTTTGGTTCCCATCATACTGGCGAACGTGGGGAACGGCAAACTTCGTCCATCTGTGTGATACGGCTGTGATCTTAACCTGCATCGGCATGTGGACTGACAGCGCTTTGTTAATCTCAAGCCAGGCGGTCGGCATATTGATTGTCGATGCCGTCTGGACGGTGGATGCAGCGTCGAGAGTCTTGCTTCGGCGCGCATTGGTACCGGGAAATGAATACCTGCTCGACCCTCGCTATCCAGCCTGGGTTCGGCTGCTGACGGTGTTCCATATGGTGATGCCTGCCTTGCTGCTGTGGGGAATCTACCGCAGGGGGTATGATCGGCGAGCCTGGGCACTGCAATCAGCGATCACGCTGCCCGTTTTCGCCCTAGCTCGGTTCACGCGGCCCGCAGCCAATATCGATTTTGCCTTCTCCGATCCCTTCTTCCACCGCCAGATGGGCCCCCCGCCAATTCACATCCTGGTCATATGGCTGTTCATGGTGCTGGTCGTGTATCTGCCCACGCACCTGGTTCTCAGGAGCATTTTCCGCCCCCCAGAAACCGGGGCGTGCTCCTGCCCCTAGGCGCTTTGACGGATGACGCGCAGATCGATTCCAAGCTGCTGGCACTTCTTGTAGAGATGGCTGCGCTCTAGGCCAAGCGCCTTGGCCGTGTTGGTCATGTGATTGCGATTTCGTTTCAGCTCAGCGAGCAACGTCTCGCGTTCGAATCGCTCGATGCGTTGGGCCAGCGGCCCGTTCGCACGCTCGCCTGACGTGTCAGTTGGGGTGCCGCCCATCTCAAGGCCCTGGGGCAGCGCCCGCTCGACCGTTGGCTTTGCAATTTCATCCGTGGACGCATACAGCAGCACGCGCTCGATCACGTTGCGCAACTCTCGTACATTCCCGGGCCAGGAGTAAGCCTCCAGCGCAGCGATTGCTTCGGGCGAAAAACTCTTTGGCTTCCAGCGGTTCTGCTCGGCAAGTTGGCGTCCGAAATGTTCGGCAAGAACACGGATGTCTTCGCGCCGCTCGCGCAGCGGTGGAAGCCCGATCGGAAACACAAACACGCGATGATAGAGATCCTCGCGAAAAGCTCCCTGCCGCATTTGCTCTTCCAAATTGCGGTGCGTCGCTACGATTACGCGCACGTCCACGGGAATCGGACTGCCGCCACCGACGCGCTCGATTTCGCCCTCGGCAAGGACGCGCAAGAGTTTGCCCTGCATTGCGAGCGGCATGTCTCCAATCTCATCAAGGAAGAGCGTGCCCCGATGAGCCTGCTCGAATTTCCCGATGTGACGCACCGCCGCACCGGTGAACGATCCCTTTTCATGGCCGAACAATTCCGATTCCATCAGATCGGCTGGAATCGCTGCGCAATTTAGGGAGACAAATGGCCCGGCCTGTCGTGAACTCTTTTCGTGGAGTGTGCGCGCAATCAGCTCCTTGCCGGTGCCGGTTTCACCGCGAATGCAGATACGCGTCTCGCTGGGCGCGACGTGCTCGACCTGTGCCATCACTTCCCGCATCGCAGGGCTTGCCCACACAATGTGATGCCGACCGAGCTGATGCTTCAGGTCACGGTTTTCCTGTTCGAGGTGCATCAGTCGAACGGCATTGTCGACGGTGACCAGGAGCTTTTCGGTAGAAATGGGCTTTTCGAGAAAATCGATGGCGCCTAGACGCGTGGCTCGCACGGCCATCTCGATCGTGGCCTGTCCCGACATCATCACCACCGGCGAAGCGACGCCTATGTTCTTCAGGTCCTCCAGCAGCGCGATGCCATCGCGACCCGGCATGACAACGTCGGAAAGGATCAAATCGAAGCGCTGCGCTTTCGCAAGATCGAGAGCGCGCGCGGCACTATCGCACACCGTTGCCTCATGTCCAGCCAGGCGAAAAGCGCGGGCGAGCGACGCGAGCGTGTTGGCGTCGTCGTCAATGATAAGGAGATGCGCTTTCACAATCACGTACCTACTCCCCGTTTGACGAGGCCGCCTCGTGCACCGCCGATGGCGACCGGACGGGCGGCTTCGCGGGAAGGTGAATATGAAACGAAGTTCCCACACCCGACTCGCTCTCGACCGAAATCCGGCCCCCGTGATCGCTCACAACCGACTGCACGATGGCGAGTCCCAGCCCGGTGCCGTGCTGCTTGGTCGTATAATACGGAGTGAAAAGCCGGTCACATTCCTCCGGCGTCAGCCCACTACCCGTGTCGGACACTTCCAGATCCACGTCGCCGTTTTCATGCGTCGTTCGCAGCATTAATACGCCGCCGGCAGGCATGGCGTCCATGGCATTCAGCACCAGGTTCTCGATCGCGCGACGCAACAAGGCTTCATCGGCCTGAATGGCGGGCAGGCCGTCTTCCAAGTGCAGCTCCGGAGTAATGGGCGGCCGGCCCACCGCTCCGAATTGCGATTCAAAGAGTTTGACAATGCTGCGAACGGTCTCGTTCAAATTAACGGGCCCGATCTCAGGCTGTGGCATTTTTGCAAAATCGCTAAACCGCCCCACGATTTTTTTGAGATTCTCGATTT
>Ga0187769_10000938_pt1 | contig 16232 bp, 17 predicted proteins | sample 0116_SJ02_MP02_1_FD_133140 | JGI IMG/M metagenome (GOLD analysis project Ga0187769, IMG submission 133140) | Tropical peat soil microbial communities from peatlands in Department of Meta, Colombia - 0116_SJ02_MP02_10_MG | ecosystem: Environmental > Terrestrial > Soil > Wetlands > Peat | place... | reverse complement strand
GGCCACTCGGCTCCTCGCCCCCGTAGACCTAGAGGGACTCGCGAATCTCAGGGGGGTGGCTCGGGCCAGGGAGAGGCTCAGGGCCGGCGCTGACTATCTGCTCGCGCAACCCCCGACAGCAGACGCCGAGGGACTGGCGAGGCACTCGGAGCTCCTCCAGGGGGCCGATCTGAAGGGCAGGGTCCTCCTCAACGTGTTTCCATTCAGAGGCCTGAAGGACGTCAGGGAGTGCGAAGCCTACTTCGGATGGCGGCTCCCCAAGAGTCTCCATCGCACAGCGGCGAAGGGGGAGAGGGCGCTGTTAGACGCAGCGAGGGGGGTGGTCATGGCCCTCCGCGATCAGAGATTCCCTGGCGTCTACCTTAACACTCGAGGGACCCCTTCCATAGCCGAACGGCTCCTGTTCTAGTCTCAGAGCAACGCAAAACCGTTATATCAGCGTCTCCGGCCGCCAACCCGTTTCATGGCCAACGACAGAGCTATCGGCGGAGGTATTCTGGTCGGGAGCGTCGTCGGAATAATCGTCTACGGCCTTCTGATCTACTGGTGGCCGCTGCAGGTCCTCGAGATAACGGCTTTTCTCGCGGTCCTCGTTCTGCTGGCGATCCTCGCCTGGATCGGATACACCATGGCGACTACGCCGCCTCCAGAGCCAATAACGGACATCCCAGAGATGGCGCCTGAGAAGCCGGCCGCAGAGACCGGAACGCCTGCACCCCCCAAGACGGAATAGGCCCGTCGAACTCTCTAGAAGCGCCGTAGGATGGAGCGTGCCATCCCTCTGAACTTGGAGTCTAGTGCGTACAGTACCCCGAAGTACACCGCCGCCCCCAGAAGCACCAGAAGTAGAAGGCGGACCCCGTAGGCCAGAGTCCCCAGAGTCTGGATGGCGACCACGGGGGAAACGATGTAGAGCACTCCCGCCATGACCGCAGTCGCTAGGAAGTAGAATGCCACACTCGTGCTCGGGAGGAGGCTCGCAACCCCTCGGGCCCTCCTGACTTTAATGAGCATGAACGCGATTGTTGCTGCCAGCTGCACCGACGCCCATATCACGACGTCGAGGGAGTCGCTGAACCCCGCTGCCGAGGCGAAGGACACCGCGAGGCTCAGAGTGATCAGATAGGCGGCGCCATACCCTATGTTAACCATAGGCACGAACAGAAGGTTGCTGCCGGCGATCTTTCGAAAACTGGGGGTCGCGCCAGCGTCCACTTTCTCTGTACCCGTGAGGGTCTGGTCGAGGAGCAACGAGATGTTGTTGAACACGAACATCGCCGCCAGTATGCCGAGTCCTTCGGCACCAGCCGTGTACGCCTCCCCGAAAATGAGGAGGATGGGTCCCGCCAGGACCATGCACCCCGCCGCCATGGGGATGGCAAAGAGAAGGGAGAAGTCGAGGCTCATCGAGGGGAGTCGAACGTCTCCTCCTCTCAGGAGCAATGGGTACATCGAGAAGACGAGTCCCGATGCGTAGGTAACTATAGAAGCGACCGTGAATGCCGCCTGGTAGGTGCCGACGACGGCAGTGCCGTGAATCAGCGCTACGATGTACGAATCCGCCACCGCGAGGTCCGCAGCCAGATAACTGAGAGCGGGGAGCCACGCAAGTTTCGCCCATCTTTTCACCTCGACGGGGTCGAACCTCTCCGTCGTCGCGTTCCTCACCATGTATGTGCTCGTGATCGACTGGACCAAGTAGGCGGTCAGCAGTCCAAGAATGACGCCTTGTATGCCGAGATGGAAAACGTAGAGGCTTTCGTAGGCAACGCCGATCTTTGCAATCTCAGAGACGATGAGGGACGTCCCGTACACGGAAGGACGGTAGCCTGTCACCACCGCGCTCGCCGCCGCATTCAGGTAGCTTAGCGGAACCAGGAGGGCGCCCAGGAGGAAAGGGGCGGCGGCCGCGGCCAGCTCCGAGGAGGTGGCCAGGGCGAAGCCAAGGTAAATCACAAGTCCGAGGGCGCTCAGCAACGCGCTTGAAACAAGCGCCGTTCGACCCGCCAGCCTCCCTCTGGCGACATCGCGCGTTGCCCAGTAGGCAACCATGCCAACAGGGTATGACGAAAAGGTCACGATGGTGGCGATGACTTCCCAAGTTCCGAACCCTGAGGTGCCGAGCCACCTCGCCGCCATCGCGTTAAAGAGCAGTCCGGTGAAGGCGCTGAACAGCCTCCCGGAGAAGACTATCAGGCCCGTGGACCGAAGACCGAAGCTAGAGGACAACTCTTTCCGAGATCCCAGTACCTTTCATGCGGACTTCGCTTACGCCGCTCGCGGGGCGCCGTATTTTACTTCTCGCAGGTTGCAGAGTGCGGAACCTTTTTTCCACTCAATTTCTTCGCGACGGACACTTGGGACCGAAGGTTCTGCACGTCTGGAACACGGCTGGGGTCGCCAGCGTCATCGCGAAGTTCACCGACAGGGACTTCGGCACCAGCAGCAAAGTGATAACGCGCAGTTCGGCTGACAGGGTTGGTCTAACCACCTACGGTACCGCATACCCCGAGGGTGCGGCACGCTTCTTCGCGAGGGCCCTCTGGATGGCGCGGTCGGCGGACCTCGTCCACGTCCACTCCCTCGACAGGGTCGTCCCCTGGCTCAGGCGGATGTATTCGAAGCCAGTTGTCATGCACTATCATGGCACAGACATCGAGGGGAGGTGGCGGGAGAAGGAGGGACGCTGGGGCAGAGCAGAGTTCATCGCGGTATCCACCCCGAACCTGCTAGAGGGCGCTCCTCAGAATGCCGTACACATCCCTAACCCGATTGACACCGACCTCTTCAAACCACTGCCTGACGAGCGGGACCCGAACTCGGCGGTCTCCTTCAGGTATGGTATGGACTCCGAAGCCGAGGCGACTGCAAGGAAGCTTGGGTTGAGCCTCGTCATGCTTGAGAGATGGAGCGTGCGGTACGAGCAGATGCCCCAGACGCTTTCCAGGTACGCATACTACATAGACATGCGAAAGCCCCCCGAACACGTCATCGCCCGTTCGATAGGAAAGGCGGCCCTGGAGGCCCTGGCAAGCGGATGCAAGGTCATCGACTGGGAGGGGAACGTGATCGAGAACTTCCCCCCTGAGCACGACGCGAAGTCAGTTGCCGCCCGGTGGAGCGCGGTCTACGCGGGGCTGCTCAAGAAGTAGGGAGAACCGTGTCGTAGGCATCCGCCAGCCGCTTCTCCATGACCTCCCAGCTGAAGTGGGAGACGAAGGCAGCGTAGGAAGCCTTTGACAGGGTGTCGTAACCTTCCCTGTCCGTGGCCAGCTCGATGATCCCCCGCCGTACGTCGCCCGCGTCCTGCCAGTTAACAACAACGCCGCAGTGAAAGCGCTCCACAATCTCTGCCTGGTATGTCCCTGCCGGGACAAGCGACGGAATAGAAAGGGACATGGCGGTCAGGAGTTTCCCAGGGGTCGCGATCTGGGCGTTCTTGGTCCTTGGCTCATAGAGCGAAGGGATAAGGTCCGTCTGCGCGATAAGGGGTTCGAGTTCCCACATCTTCAGCCACCCCAGGAACCTGATGGACGAGTCCCCAGATGCCGCCTCCCTGACGTATTGCTCCAGTTCCCCCCTCCCCGCTAGCGTAAGGGTGACCCCCCCAAGCCCCCTGACGGCGTCGACGAGGAGCTTCACTCCCCTCTCTTCCCCGAGCCAGCCGTAGTAAAGTACGTTGAACTCCTCGCCGCGCGGTCTCACCTTCCGTCCGCTCCCCATCGGGGGGGAGTTCATCACGACAACCAGTTTGGACTTCGGGAACCCAAGCTTCCCGAGGTAGCTGACGAACCTGTCGTTGACGACCAATATCACCGCGGCCGCACTCCTCGCGGTCGACAGGAAGACCTTCTGTGTGATGGTGGTCAGGGGGAAGAACCGAAGGAACGCCTCCGGCAGGTCGTGCATGTCGTACACAATCCTGGGCCTCCACAGTTTCACAGCCCTGGCGGCGTATCCCGCCGGGAGCGTATCGACGTCGTGGCAGTGGATGGCGTCCGCGGCCATCCCGGCAAGATGGGCCACACACCAGGCGTAGAACAGAAGGAGCTTTGGGACCGTGAGGAAGGGAGTGCCATGCCCTGCCCTAACCCTCATCCTCTTGATGACGAGGCCGTCCTGGAAGACGGAATCCGAATCAGTCTCAAGTTCCCTGTCCCACGCCAGGATGGTCACTTGCTTGCCCGCCCTGCACAAGGAGTGGGCTTCCTTCAGGGGCCTCTGATCGAAGGTAGCAGGGTTCGAGAGGAGCATTACTATCTTTCCTTTCCGAGTTCCCTTGGGGCGTTCCATTTTCAGCTTCTTCCGGACTTCCTGAGGTACCCCTCGACTGCGTACGCGACCTTGGCAGAGGCGTTCCCGGTTCCAAATATCCGCCTGGCCGACCGAAACCTCGCCGCGTCGATCTTCTGGGACCTCGCGTACCCCCGGTCGATCCTCTCGGGGTCTGTCCCGACCAGAATAGCCGCTCCGGCGCTGACGATTTCTCCCCACTCGGTAGTTTCTCTCGTTATCAGTGATGGCTTGCCCAGCCAGAACGCCTCCTTCTGGAGCCCGCCCGAATCGGTGATGACCAACCGGGACCCGGATATCATCTCGAGGGTCTCGACGTAGGGGAGCGGCTCCATCAACTTCACGTTCGGGCGCGGGGAGATCCCGAACTCCCTGAACCGAGCCCTCGTCCTGGGGTGGACGCTGAAGGCGACGGTCAATGGTAGGCTCCCTATCGCCCCCATGACCCTTCGCAGTGCCGCAGGGTCGTCCACCGTTTCCGCTCTGTGGAGCGTCATGAAGACGTATCCCTCTCGCCCCAGCCCGCGCTTCGAAGCGGGGTCAGAAGCTCCTGCCTTGGGCGCCAGCTTCAGCAGCGAATCGTACATCGTGTCCCCAACGTCGACGACGGAGTCTGCGAGCACGTGCTCTCTTTCCACGTTCCTGACGCATCTCGACGTGGGACAGAGCAGGAGGGGAGACATGTGGTCGAGCAGTCGACGGTTTATCTCCTCGGCCATTCGGAAGTCTCCGGACCTGCATCCGGACTCCAGGTGTGCAACGGGCACCCCTGTTTTGACACAGGCGATTCCAGCCGCGAGTGCCGAGTTCGTGTCCCCAGGCACGAGTGCCATTTCAGGCCTGGAGCCCTCGAACAGCTCACCCAGTCCCGCGATTATGGCCGCGACCTGCTGGCTTGGGGTACCGGCCCCGACGTTTAGGTCCGCCGCGGGGTCGGGGAGCTCTAGTTCCGAAAAGAACTGCCTGTTCATTTCGTAATCATAGTGCTGCCCCGTGTTCACAATCTCGCACTCTATTCCGCGCTTGCGAAACGCCGTGTAAACCGGTGCGCTCTTGATGATCTGTGGCCTTGTCCCCAGAATTATCGTCACCTTCATTCCTTCGTTACCTCCCCCCTTGGGCCGGCCCGCCGATCAACCGCAATATCTCTTTGTGGAGGTGCACGTTGGCCGAGGCGACGAAACTGAGCCTGTGTTTAAGGTCGAATGCTGCCCTGAGTTTCCTCCCCTGCGCATCGCTTATCACCGCTCCTGCCTCGGCTGCTACTAGGTACGCCGCCGCGAGATCCGTTATTCTGATCTTTCCCCTAATGTCGACGAATGCGTCTATGGTCCCGTTTGATACGCAGCTGAGCTCGAGGGCGTTCGCTCCAAAGTGAACCTGACGGCTGGCGACGACGATCAGAGGCGTCAGCCCGGCGATCAACTCCGAGCTCCCCCTGCTGATGTCTACGCCGATGACCGCCCGTGAGACGTCACTGACCCTGCTCGCTCTCACGGGGGCCCCGTTTTTCTTCGCCCCCTTTCCTCTAACGGCATGATAGACGTCTCCGGTTACCAGGTCCCGGACCACTCCGACCCTGATGTCTTCGAAGGAGTTCCCTTCTACAACGGCGACGGAGGTGCAATAAAACGGGACCCCCCTCGCAAAGTTCGACGAGCCGTCGAGAGGGTCGACGACGGCAAGGGTGTCACCGTCCTCGTCGCCCCGGAAACCCGCTTCTTCGCTCAGGACCTTCGTTCCCCTTACGCCTAGCACTGCCTTCATCAACTCGTCCTCTGCCACCTTATCAGCTAGCAGCGTCCTGTCCCCGGAGGCGCCGATACCTACGTACCTTCCTCTCTCCCTACTCCGTGCGACCGTGGAGATCCTGCCCTGAACCCTCTCGGTGGCACCGAGCAGGAGCTTCTCCCACTCTTCAGGCTTCACTCGGCAATCACTTTGTGTCTGACTAGGATTTGAAGCAAGTCCTGAAGGGTCGCATCGATGTCCGAGTCGGTTTCGATCGCCTCCACCTTCTCCTCTTTCATCTCTTCGTGAATCTCAGCGATAGCCGAGTAGTACCTCGTCCTGAAGAACTCAGTGGGATTCCTCTCCCTGTCGTCCTTGCTCATCTGCCTGATGTTGATTGTCTCCTGCTCCGCTTTCAGCAGTATGTAGAGGTCGGGCCTCATAGCGGGCTCCTGCAGAATCCTTTTGACCATGGCAACCATCGACGGGTACGCATCGCTCTTCTTCAGCTCGTACCTTATCTTCGCGTAGGCGAGGTCGCCCAGGAGATATCCTTCAGAGACGATGTTCATCGTCCTCCTCAGTTTCGTGATTATGGAGCTGTACATCATTGTCGCTCCTAGGAGGCTGAAGTCGGCGGCCGTGTCCGCCCTTTCGGCGACAGGCACGTCATTGGGAACCGCATGAGCCGACTCCTGTAGCCGGAGCCACCCCCGACTCTCCAGCCCCTTTGCGAGAGACGTTTTGCCGGTCCCCGAAAATCCCTCGAGTACTATGAACGCCATTTGCGCGCAACGCTTTCCGGGTTGTGGATTTAACCTAGAGCCGAAGCAACGCCTAGGGGAGTGAACTAAAGAGAGCGTAGTTGAAGAGGACGAGATACACGAGGTAGAGGATATACCCGAGCCCGAAATAGAGCACGTCCGGCACTCCGTAGACGACTTCTACCTGCATCCCTTCCTTCTGCGCGCCTTCTACTTCTTCCCTGGCCTTGTTCACGTCGCTGTCCACCTCGTGCCTGACCCCGTCCACGATGGTTGCCCTGGGGATCCACTTCTGCTCCCTCTGGAACTGCGACACCGGGATTAAGTGGCTCCCCCTCCCCTCGCCCGTCAGGAGCGCATACGCGAGGTGAGGAACGAGGACTATCACCGCCCCGATGAGGGCGAAGAAGATGCCAAAGGCGTACGGATCCGCCGCAAAGAAAACCAGTGCAATCAGATCCGCCTCCCCCAGCATCCCGAGGTAGACCATGACGAATGCCATTCCACCTATGAGGAGAATCCTGGCTAGATCGAACTCCAAGTCGAAGTACTGCCCCGAGGTGGCTAGAGAGTAGAACACGAAGGCCGTTCCAGCGATCGCAGGTGCCCACACGAGGTCGTTGACGGCCCGTTCCCTAAGGTCCTGATAGGCGGCGACGGCGAAGGACGCAGCGATCAGAATTTGCCCGTACAACCAAGAGCCGTACCTGATCTGCGCATATAAGCACCCGAGGCGGGTCCGGGGATCTACCCTTGGTCGACCTTCAGTTTCTGCTGGTTGAATACGCGTTCAACCTTCTCCATCGTGTCGACGTCGTCCACGGATTTGTCGGTCCTGATCCTCTTTATCCTGGGGAACCTTAGCGCGAAGCCCCCGTTGTGCCTGTCGCTCCGCTGTATGCTGTCGAAGGCCACCTCGACAACGACTTCAGGCTTCACTTCCCTCCTGTACCCGTAATCTCTCGTAGTGATTTCCTTGAGCCTACGGGTCATCTCTTCGATCTCCGCGTCGGTCAGGCCGCTGTACGCCTTTCCTATCGTCCTGAGCCTGTCTCCATCCTTGACCGCGAACGTGTAGTCTGAGATCACACCCGCCCTCTTGCCATGGCCGTACTCTGCGGCGACGATTACGACATCGAGCGTGTCCAATTCCTCCTTCAGCTTCGCCCACCCAGACCCCCTCTTCCCCATGGCGTACTGGCTGTCCGGGTCCTTCACCACAAGACCCTCGTAGCCCAAGTCGCGGCTCCGCCTGAAGGCAGACTCGATCTCGATCTCGTCCCTCGAGTCAACAGATTCTGCTAGGCGAACATCCGTCCCCTTGGTCAGCTTGGCGAGGAGGGCGCGCCTGCGTGACAGCGGAAACCCTATGGTCTCCCTCCCGTCAAGCAGAAGTAGATCGAAGGCGAAGTAGGTGACAGGAGCGTTCCCCGCCGCCTCTTCGAAGTTCTCCATCCTCCTGAGCCTCCTCTGCAGGAGCTGGAAGGGGAGGGGGTGCCCATCCCGGAAGGGGACGATCTCTCCGTCGATGATGAACTCCCCCTTTGCCTTCTCAACCGCCCGGATCACCTCTGGGAAGCTTGGTGTAATTTCCTCCAGCCGCCTGGAGTATATGCGAACCGTTCCTTTGGACCTGTGAACCTGCGCTCTGACGCCGTCATACTTGCATTCGGAATACACCAGCTTCTGGTAGTGTTCTGCTATCTCCCGCGCCGTCGCCATGGGCTCGGCGAGCATGAAGTTCACCGGCCTGAACGGCTTTATCCTCACCTTCCCGATGTTCCCGTGTGCGGCCTCCCTGGCGAGCACGCCGACGTCCCCCAGGATCATGTGGGCCCTCGCAGACTCGACCTTTGACAGGCCATAGGCAGAGGCGATTGCCTCCTCGAGCAGGCCAGTGACCAGTCCTGTCCTCATTTCACCCGTCAGGACCTTGACCACGTACTTGCCTTCCAGGGGCGTCGCCCTGAGCACCAGGGACTTCACTACCCCGCGCCTGGAGGTGGAAGATCCCTTCCCTTTCAGCGACCTGAGCCTGAGAAACGCCTCGTCTAACTGTCCTAGCGTCAGGGGTTCGCTGAAAAGGGTCTGCTCCTGCTTCGTACCCAGCAGCTCCTCTGCGACCTCCCCAAGGTCGCCGTGTCGAAGATAGATCTTCGACACTAAATCCTCGGTTGCGCCCGTGACGTCGCGCAGGACATCGAGAAGCGTGGAGTAGCCGACCTGTGCCTCGTCCCTGCTCCCGCGTTCCGAGGCCCTGCCGGAGGCGATCCGGGCGGCGATCATGGCGTCGTCCGGACTGAGACCCTTCAGGTAATCGGCGAGGATCCGGACCTTGTCGTTTTTCCCACTGGTCCCCTTCACCGTTTCCAGGGTCTGGGCAAGCCCCAGGAGCGGGGCGCTCTGCCTCATTGGCCTATCTTTGACGCCATCACGAGCGCTGCTTCCCCGTCCTTGTAGTATGCTTCCAGCCGGCTGGTGACGGCGTATCCGAGCCGCTGGTAGAGGGCAACTGCGTCGTTGTTGGTTACCCTCACTTCCAGGTACGACTCCGTGGCGGCCTTCTGGGCCATCGCGTCCTGGGACGCCTTCATCAGCATGGTGCCCACCCCCTTCCCCCTGTGTTGCTCCTTCACCGCAATCGAGACGACGTGCCCCTTCCGGGCGAGGCCTAGCTTCTTGAGATGGGAAAACCCGTACTCGATCCTGCACATGACGTAGCCGACTATGGCTCCGTCGAACTCGGCAACGAGAAACGTCTCAGGAAACTCTGCAAGTATTTCGTAGTAAAAGTAGTCCGAATAGTGCTCGGGGAGGGTCTCCATGTTGGTGTCGATGACAGTTCTAACGTCATCTCTCTCGCAGCGTCTGATCTCATAGTCCCCCACCCTCGCCACGATGGCCTTCTGCAATTTCGAAGTTCTCGCTCCCAGCCGGCGGTTAAAGCTTGCTGGGTCGCTGCGACACCTTATTATCGGAAACCTGGACACGGGGCGGGCTTGTCCTCACCGCCTTCGCAGATCGAGCAACTTGTTCGCTCGGAGTTCTCGGTGAAGGAGTTCTTCGTGCTTCCAGAGGGGGAGCTGGAGTTTCAGATAAGCTACGGTGCGGACACGCCAGAGAAGTTCGTCCGGTTAGACCACGAAGTCGGCGCCATGGGATACAGGCCCGAGCTCACGGGGACGAAGGAGGAGTGCGTGCTTCTGGTAAAGAAAGCAGCGCCACCATCGGCTGGGAGGTCTAGGATTTCGGTATTGGTGGCCCTGCTCACCGTTGCCTCTCTCCAGGTTTTCTCATTTCTCCAGGCGTCGGTGGACGTACAGCTCGTACCCGGATTCCCGACGTATCTCCTCTTCATCGGCTTCGATGCCACGGTCGGGGTGCTCCTGGCGGTTCACGAGGTGGGGCAACGGGTTGCAGCACGCAGGGGACAGGCGGGCCACTCCACCAGCTACGTGATCCCGGGCGTGCCTATCCTTACTCCGTTCCTGCCTTCGCTTGGCTTCATCAATACCCAGCGCGAGCCGGCCATCAACAAGAACAGGCTCTTCGACGTTGTTATCGCGGGGCCTCTGGCAATATTCGTATTCGCCGTCTTCCTCTACATCATTGGCGTGCTGTCATCAGTGCCATCGACCGTCGCCTTCCAGAACACCCAGCTGGTGAACTCGACCGTCTCGATCAACGCCAACGCCGTTCAGACCGGGTTGAACTACCTACTGGGGCCGTTGGTGCGGAGCGCCCCGGCGGGGTACGTACAGGTCTCTCCCATCGCCGATGGCGCCTCCTTCGGGTTCATCCTCGTTTTCATAGGGCTCCTCCCGATGGCGCTCTTCGACGGAGGACTGATGGCTTCCGTGGCCTGGGGGGACAGGGCAGCGAGAGCGGCGACATACCTCAGCGTTCTGCTCCTACTTGTGCTCGACATGAATTACGCTACCTACTGGGCTGTTGCAATCGTCGCACTACTTTTCGCGGGGAGACCCGTGCGACTCAGGCTTCAGGACGAGGTCTCCGGCCTGTCGACGTCCAGGCAGTGGATCTTCATAGGTTCCATTGCGCTTGCATTCCTGTGCCTTCCCGTCCCCCACAGCATCGCGACTTTTCCGCTACCCTGACTGGACGGCCAACTCCGGCGCCCGGGGGACGACGTTCATCTTCCCCGTGCGGCCGACCTTGTTTAGCATCCTTCCTATGGCCTCTGCGGAACCCTTAGCAGTCGTCAGTCCGAGCTTCGACCTTGCGTATGTCTCCGGGAGCCCCGACAAGAGGAGCACGTCATACTCCTCCTTCAGCTTGTTAAGGTAGAAGATCTCCTCCAGCCCATCGACATACCTTTCTCTTTTCCGCTCGCCACCCGACATCTGCCCGGTGACCAGCATCTCAAGGGCCGTCGAGCCCATCCCCTCGGCGCACTCCGCCATTAGGAGGACGGAGCCCGTCCTCCTTACCCCGTCTATGGCATTCCAGACTCCCCTCAGGGCAGCGGAGAAAGTATAATCGTACCCCCTCCCTCCTGCTCCAACTACGAGCCCCTTGGTCTGGGGAATCTGCACCTTCGGGAACGCGTTCTTGATGGCGTCGAAGGGCGCATCCTCCATCACGGTCCAGAGCTTTCCTGCTCTCGCTATGAGCGAGAGGAACTTCGGCTCTGGGATCCTGAACGCCAACCCTTCCATCGCATCGAACGCTGCAGTCTTCTGGAAGGGATGCGGCTCCATCCCCTCTCTCGCCCCGGCGGCGATTGCATTCGAGTTTGCGACCCAGTTCAGACATGCTTGCACCTTCGCGTCAGCGATTCCAAAGAAGGGGTCCGGCTTTGCGGAACCAACTACAAGCTTCGAACCCTTCTCCAACAGCTGCGGAGCGTAGACCGCCTCCGCGCCCCCTCCCGAAGGGATTGGCGGAGCCAGCGTGTTGACTCTCCCCTTGAGCTCCGGTACCCCGACCTCGACCCGTTTCGGGGCTGGGGCCACGAGGCTCGTGCCCTGGGATTCGTCGAGGGCCGGGAGCAAGATCCTGAGGAACTCGAACGTCGCCGGCGTCGAATCGCAGACGAAGATCTGGGTGGCGGCTTTCACCAGTTCTACCATGTGTTCGGTCTCAATTGCCGCCTGATCTGCCGGAGGCTCAGCTACCGCCCCGAGGTTCTCGGCCTGCAGCGTTACCAGATTCTCCACGGCCCCATAAGGGATCCACAGCTCCGGCAACGCTGGGTTCCTCACGTGGTTGTTTTATAAGCACAAGTTAGACTCGAAGGCCATGGCCTGGAAGAGACGCCGCAGCCGGCTCAACGATATCGCGGAAGGATTGGTCAAAGTGGGTGCCCTCCAATTCGGAACGTTCACCCTCCCCGACGGGAAGGACAGTGCATACTATGTGAATCTCAGAGGCCTGCCGAGCTACCCGGGGGTCTATGGGGCCGTGGTTGACGCACTCGCCGAGTTGACGGCCAGGAAGGTGCCCAAGTCGGACGCCTATTGCGCTGTCCCCCTGGCCGGTCTCCTGCTGGCATCTCCCCTCGCTGTTACCCAGAGGAAGCCTCTCGTCTATACGCCGATTGAAAAACTAGAGAGCGGGCGCCAGGTGGAGGGCGAGGTCCGTCCTGGTTGGAATGTCGTCATAGTTGGAGACCTGGCGACCTCTGGGAAGACGATAATGTCGGCCGCAGAAGCCATAGAGGATGAGGGGGGCAAGGTCGAGTCGGCCATCGTGCTCATCGACAGGCTGGAGGGAGCGCGCGAGAGGCTAAGCAAGCGAGGCATCACGTTGCATGCGGTGACCGACATGGTCGAGCTCGCGGACACGCTCTACTCGATGGAGCTCATTAGCAAGGAGAACCTGAAAGCGATTACAAAATCGGTCGGAGGCCGTTAATAGACCATGAGATTCTTTTCTTCCAGAGTCACATGGAGATTATTGACGGCCCTGTAGACTTCGCTTTCCTTTTTGGCACCCGTGCAGACGAGCTTCCCCGAGGCGAAGAGGAGGATCACTGTCTTGGGGTCTGCCATCCGGTGGATGAGGCCTGGGAACTGCTCTGGCTCGTACATCGACTTCGGAAGCACACGGGCTGCCTCCTCAAGGTGGACCTTGCCGCCGAGGCTGGCTGAGGCGACAATATTCTGGATCTCTACGACCGCATCGTTCTTGATAGGAATCTTCCCTTTTCTGAGCTGTCTGACTACTTCCTCGACAGCCTTCCTTGCCTGCTCCTCTGACTTGGCTCCTGTGCAGACCATCTTCCCCGAGCTGAAGATTAGGGTGGCGGTCTTGGGGTTCCTGAGCCTGAAGACAAGGCCGGGGAATTGGTCAGGGTGATACTCGACTGTCACGAAGTTCTTAGTGATGAGGTTGAGGTCGACTGTCTGGTTGATGGATGCGGAAGCGACTACGTTCTCAATGCTGACGATTGCTTTTGTCTGAGGCATCTATCACGGGCGAATTTTCTAAGTATATAAAGGGTATATAAAGCCTGGAATTAGGCGAGAAACTGATCGCTTTCTCAGGGCAGCGTACCGGCGGGGCCTATCGACTTCTCTTTCGCTTTGCGTTCGTCCTCGCCCCCCTCCCTGAGCACGGAGAAGATCACAATAGCGAGTATGAACAACGAGGGAATGTAGTTGAACCATTGCGGGAGGCCATTCTGGTCGATGTAATAGGCAAGGAGCTCCACGTAGGGGATTACGAAAACCGCCTTGCCTTCGAGGCACTGTGATGTAATCGGCGAGATTGCTATGCCGTAGTACTGGTCCGTCCTGGCGTTGTTGTCTCCCTTGGTTATTAGCCCCTGAGCAGTTATGTTCACCACCCTGTGCACCACCGATTCTCCTCCCGCAGAGCAGAGGCCGTTGTAGACTATGATGTCTCCCACGTGTATCTGGCTTATCGGGACGTTCTGAATCACCACTAGGTCTCCTCCTTCGAGAGTGGGGAGCATGCTTGTCCCGTCCACCCTGCGGGTGTCTGCCTGAACGAAGAATGCCCAGAATAGAAGGAGAGCGAACGCTGCGACGTATGCCACGGTCCCCTTAGAGACCAAACCTGTTAGCCTCCCGGACGGCAGGCGGTTAAACGCTTTGAGCCCTGATTCCTTTTTATCGCCCTGACTCCCGGCTGCAAAGGGATGGTTAGGACCGTCTTCAAGGTGATCGTTGCAGATGCGATCCTTTTGATCACCGAGTTCTACGTAATCCAGGACCTTGAATGGCGGACGGCGTACGCGGCGTCCCTTCACGAAGCCTGTGCGAAGGCCTGCAGCTACTCCCCATCATTCTCGTACAACCTCCTGGTCCGGTTCTTTACTATGTCGGGGAACGGGGTGAGTCTGACGAGCCCGCCCACCCTAGACTGGGTTCAGTTGCTTGGTTACGTTCTGATTGCAATCAACGTATGGTTTGCCTATGCACTCCTTGCCAAGAGAAGATCCTCAAAGGCGGCCAGGAGTACAGCGCAGTCCTCCCTCCCGACAGAGTAGGCCATCACTAACGGCGACCTCTCCACGCGCTTGCAATCCTTCGCGGCCTATGTTCAAATCATGAGCTTCGCCGAGAGTGAAGTCGTGGCCGGGCCGCTCTTTCAGCTGCTTGTACGGAAGACAGGGTCGAACGAGGGGGCTATGTCCGCCATCGCGGACGTGGCATTCAGGATGGGGGAGCCCAATGCCGTTTCGACCGATGAGCAGCTCGCTGGCTTGGCGCTCTGCGCCTGGGGAGAGGACATTGAGCGTGTTTCAAAGTCTCTTACGTGGCGGGACTTTGAAAGGTTCTGCTCCGGGATACTGCGCGCGAGGGGCTACACGGTGAGGCAGAACATCTACCTGAAGAGGCCGCGTGCCCAGGTTGACGTGTTTGGGATTTCGGACGGCATTTCCATAGCTATCGACTGCAAGCACTGGGTCAGGGCTGCGGGTTACTCTGGCCTCGTGAAACAAGTGGAGGCCCAGAAGGCAAGAGCTACGCGCCTTCGAGAGAGCCTCGACCGCATCGGCCCAATCGCTTCGGTCATCCTCGTGCTGGTGGACGAGGGGGCCAGGTTCGTCGCCGGGGGCGCCATCGTTCCGGTGTTCGCATTCGGCGACTTCCTTGACAACTTGGGCTCCTATCGTAGCCAGCTCGACCTTCGGTAGTCGCGCTCTCCGCTTGCAGGGCGCTAATGTTCCTTGCCGAGTATCCTTTCCAGCACGTCAGGAGAGATTGGAGGTGAGCCAACCTTGGCTACGCCTTTTGTGACCTGAGCCCAGTTCCTATCTTTGGATATGACCTCCTTCAATATTTTTACTGCCTTCTGTGTCCTGCCGCTCGAGAGGAGGCCGATGCCGGCCCAATACTTCAGCTCGTCAACCTCGGGGACCAACGAATAGGCCATTGTGTACGCTTCCATGGCCTTGGAGTAGTCCTTCGCAGTCAGGAGCTCGTCCCCCCTGTTCTCCCACTCATACCCCCGCTGGTATCTGAGAAGGCGCCTGAGCTCTGGCACCGGCGCAGGGTGGTCTTCGACCCTCAGGTCCACGAGCCTCCCCTCCCAATAGTTGGGCTTTGGCTCCCGCGAGACAACTAGGATGGCAGAAGACTGTTTCCCCCTGATGTCACCACCTGCTCTCTCCGCAGCTTCTAGGGCAGAAACCATCCTTTCCGCGAGAGGAAGTGCACGATTTTTCTCGAACGCCTTCTTCATTTGTCCCCACACGTTCTCGTTTCTCATTATGTTCCCTTCGCAGGAGAATCCCTCACCGGTGACGTGGCCGGCGTGGGGAAGGCATTTCTTTCCAGTATGAGCCGCGACCCTCCCCTTCGAATCGACCATCGCAACTTGTCTTGATTCGGAGCTCGGGTCGCTCCTGAGGAGCGCAGCCAGCGCTTCCTCGGCGCTCTTCCCCCCTGACATCAGTTCCAGCCCAAGGGGTCCGTACTTGACGTCTACCATCGCCTGGGTGGCGACCGCGCCCACCCCGGCGCGCGCCCAGGTTACAACAGATCCAACGGAAAAGAAGTGGGACTGGACCGCGACGCCCATTTCACCTGTCCTCTCGTCTCTTGCCACGATCGAGTACGTCATTGCGGCCTGCTCGGCCCTGGGAATCAATTTAGGAGTTGCTAAGGTGGAGTCAGGGCTCAGATTGCAGATTTGCTAACGCCCTTTTTGAACGACGCCCAGATTTGTGCATCCCGAAATGGCTATATCTTCCGTTCTCACAATATTTCGTTGAGTGTCGATGGCATCGGTGGATGGAGTCGGCGTCTCTGGTCCAAGCTGGCTCAGGCTATTGTACTATCTAGTTGGGTCCCCCAAGACTCCGACTGAGCTAGCCACCATGGAGAAAAAACACCTTTCGCAGGTGAGCAGAACGCTCCGGACCCTACGCGACAGCGGGCTCGTTGAATACACCCAGACCGGATCGAGGCAGAGGTACTATAGGGTCACGGAAGAAGGATACGCGATGCT
>Ga0187769_10000937_pt1 | contig 16244 bp, 15 predicted proteins | sample 0116_SJ02_MP02_1_FD_133140 | JGI IMG/M metagenome (GOLD analysis project Ga0187769, IMG submission 133140) | Tropical peat soil microbial communities from peatlands in Department of Meta, Colombia - 0116_SJ02_MP02_10_MG | ecosystem: Environmental > Terrestrial > Soil > Wetlands > Peat | place... | reverse complement strand
TGCACTGAAGGGTTCGTTTCATGGCAGGCTCTCCCTGACTCTATCCCTGACGGGGCAGAGGAAGTTCAAGGCCAATCTGGGGAACTACGCGAACTATCCTGGTATCGTTCACACGCTGTCACCATACTACTACAGGTATGGGCAGGGCCTTTCCGAGGACGAGTTCGGAAGGCGCTGCGCTGACGAAATAAGGGATGTAATCGAGAACTATGCGGCTGGAGACGTCGCAGCTGTCGTAGTGGAACCCATAATGGGCGAGGGCGGAATAATAGTACCTCCCGACACTTTCCTGCCCAGGGTCGCGTCAATCTGCAGAGACGAAGAGGTCCCTCTGGTGGTGGACGAAGTCCAGACGGGCTTCGGGAGGACGGGGAAGAACTTTGCCTGCCAGCACTGGTCCGTAGAGCCCGATGTGATGGCCCTGGCGAAGGCTCTTGGGGGAGGCCTGCCGCTGGGGGCGATAATGCTCTCTGAGAAGATTTCCAAGGCGATCCATCCGGGAGACCACTTCAATACGTTCTTCGGGAATCCGGTGTGCTGCGCGGCAGCGCTTGCGGTAATCTCTGTTATGCAGAGGGAGAGGCTCGCTGACCGGGCATCCAGAATCGGAACGACGATGCTGAAACGGCTAGGCGAAGCTCAGGAGGAGGTCACTGGGGTGGGGGAGGTGAGGGGGAGGGGCCTCATGATTGGGATTGAGCTCGTCAAGAACCGCAGCACCAAGGTGCCTGCTCCCGAACTGGCTCAAGACGTCAAGAAGGAAATGCTGAGGAGAGGGTACATCGTGGGGGTAGGAGGAATTTTCAAGAATGTGATCAGGCTACAGCCTCCTCTGATCATCCCCAGGGAAGAGGCCGAAAGGGCTACCTCGGAACTCGTCGATTCGCTGAAGAAGGCTTCGGCGCCTTAGGCAGTCTTGGACCCATCGCCGGGGCTGCAGGGGGCACAGAATCCTCCACCCCAGATGTCCACGGCGCTGCGAGTTTCAACTTCCTAGGTACAGGCTCACGAGCTTCTGCTCGGTCATCTCGAGCATGGTGTCCCTGACGCCCTCTCTCCCGAACCCTGTCTTCTTGCGCCCGCCGAAGGGGAGCGCATCCCACCTCAGCCTGGTTGAGTCGTTGATGATCACTGAGCCGGCGTGGATTCTCTTGGCGAGATTCAGGGCCATTCTGTAGTCGCTTGTGTGTATGGCAGCCTGCAGGCCGTACTCGGAAGCGTTGGCCTTCTGAAGGGCCTCTTCGGCCGTGTCGAAGGTCGAGATTGGAGCTATTGGTCCGAACACCTCCTCTTTCAAAACAGCGGCGCCGTCCGGTAGGTCACTTACAACTGTGGGCTCGAAGTAGCTCCCGGGCCGGTCGATCTTCTTCCCTCCGAAGAGAAGCTTGCCGCCTCCGGCTAGGGTCTCGTCAACGAGTCTGGCCATGTCGTCGACCGCGCTCTGGCTTATCACGGGGCCGACCTCAGTCGTCTCGAGCAGCGGGTCGTCCACCTTGAGCTTTGATGTGAGGTCCACGAACCCCCGGATGAACTTTGACGCCGCCCCGCGCTGGACGAAGAACCGTTTGCTAGAATTGCAGTTCTGGCCTGCGTAGTCGAACCTCCCCTTGACTGCCACTTTTGTCGCCTTGTCCAAATCTGCGTCGTCGAAGATGATCACCGGGTCCGAACCCCCCAGCTCCATGATTGATCTCTTAGCCCGCATGGCTGCCCTGGATGCGACTCTTAGACCAACCTCAGTGGAGCCGGTGAATGTGACGAGTCTGACGTCGGGGTGGTCTACGATGGTGTCGCCAATTTCTGAGCTCTGGCCTGTTACGAGGTTGACGCACCCAGGCGGGAGCCCGGCGTCGGAAAGAAGGGCGGTCATCTTCGCAGCTGACAGCGGAGTCTGGATGCTAGGCTTCACGACCACGGTGTTTCCCACTGCCAGCGCCGGGGCCACCTTGTGGGCGAAGGAGTTCACGGGGAAGTTGAACGGGAGGATGGCGGCAACCACCCCCACGGGCTCGCGCGTGGTGAAGACCATCCTGTCTTGGTTTCCGGCCGGGTACTCGTAGGCGTCCACTCTGTGGACCCTTCCCTCCAACATCCCGGTGGCTTCCTGGGACGCTGACGTGAACACGCCAGCGGCCCTGATCACCTCGACCCTGCTGTCCCGGATGGGCTTCCCTGCCTCTGTGGCAAGAGCAAGGGCAAAATCGTCAAGCCTTTCTCTGAGCAGTTCCGCTGACTTCGCCAAGACGGCGCATCGTTTGCTCAGCGGGGCCCCTGACCATGCCTCGAAGGATTTCGTCGCCGCCTCGACAGCTTCCTTCACATCCTCGCTGGTCCCCTTGCTGACCCTGTCCACGACCTTCCCGGATCCGGGGCTGATGAGGGGGACAGTCTCCTGCTTCTCGATCAGCTTTCCGCCTATTACCAGGCCTACTGTCATGAGGCCTTCGTCCCTAATCGGTCTTAATACGGTGATTGTCCGGCCCTAGACAAGCGCTACGACGCGTGGCCTAGAATGCCCTTCTCGAAGACCTGGAGCCCCTTATCCAAGAGCGGCTCCTCGATGGTCAGGGGCGCCATGAACCTCAGGACGTTCCCGTAGTGGCCACAGGTGTGCATCAGGAGTCCGCTTTCGAACAGCCTCCTTCTCATTTCCACGGCCAGGGCCCGGGAAGGCTTCTTGGTTTGTTTCGACTCCACGACCTCGTTTCCGATCATGAACCCAACGCCTCGAACATCCCCTATGTTCTTCGACCTGGAAGCAATCCCCTCGAACTCGGCTTTCGTCTTCTTCCCGAGCCTTGTTACCCGCTCCAAGAGCTTGTTCTTCTCGATGTAGTCTATCGACGCAGAGCCAGCCGCCATCGCAAGTGCGTTTCCCCTGTAGGTGCCAAGGTGGAAGCCCTCGTTCAGAGCCTTGTCGTACTCTGACTTGTAGGCGACAAGAGATAGGGGTATGCCAGCTCCGACCGATTTCGAGACGCATATGATGTCCGGGGCAGTGCCTGTGACCTCGCACCCCCAGAACTTCCCCGTCCTCCCGAAACCCGTCTGGACCTCGTCGATAATCAACGGAATCTGGGCCATGTCTGTTATTTCTCTTAGGCCAGGGAGGAAGTCCTCGGGAGGAGGGATGTAGCCCCCTTCTCCTTCTACCGGCTCGACGATTATGCCAGCCAGGTCGTCCAGGCCCGAGTGCTCGTCCTCGATTAGGTGCTCGAGGTAGCGCAGAACGACCTTGCCTTCGTCCCCCTTCTTCTCCACAGGGAGAGGGAAGCGGTAGGAGTATGGATAGGGGAGCCTGAAGACGCCCTGCCTGGGGACTCCGGCGTACTCGAGGTAGTGCCTCGAAGAGGTGAGGCTCACCGCACCCTGGTGAACACCGTGGTAGGAACCTTCGAACGCCACAATCGTCCTCTTGCCCGTGACCCTCCTCGCGATGGCGACGGCCGTCTCGCAGGCATCAGCTCCTGTGACTGTCGTCATTATCTTCGCACGACCTCTGAGGCCCGCAGGGAGGACGGAGTGCATCCTCTCGAGGAATCCAATCCTCGTCTCCGTGGGGATCTCAAGGGCATGCCATATCTTCCCGAGTTGGGCAGTCACCGCTTTGGCAATCGCAGGGTTGCGATGCCCCAGGTTGAGGACGCTGATTCCGCTCACCCAGTCGATGTAGAGGTTTCCATCGACGTCCCGAACCGTCGCGTTATCAGCTGAGTCGATGGCGAAAGGGAACGCCTTGCTGTAGACGACGGCCCTCGTTTCGAGCTCCTCCTGCTTCCTGAGAAGCTCCTTCGACCGGGGACCAGGAGGCCTTACTACGATCTTCGGCGCCATCAGAGTACTTGCTTGTGCCATCCCATAACACGAGCAATAGAGACGCTTTAGCTCTTACTAACGTGCCAAGCGCCCCGCGGGTTCGGGTAGAGGCAACGAATCTCTGACCACAGGTTCCGCAGCCTTGTGGGGCAGTTGAGAAGATTTCAGCCCAGGCAAGAGACAGGCTCACGTCGGAATGTTGGAAGAACTGGGGATTTGCGCGAAATGGTGTTTGTTCTGCGAAAGCGTATAACAACGACAAAGGGAGGCCCCGACGAGCGACATGAAGACACTTGTCTTAGGAGCGTCGGGCCAAATCGGGGCGTACACCGCCCAAGACTTGGTGGAGTTCTCCAAGGCCGATGTGATAGCATCAAGTCGAAAACTCGGGAACGTCAAGAAAGCAATGGACGACCTGCACCTAGGGGACCGTGTCCATGTCATGGAACTTGACGCTAGCGACACGGAAGCCGTTGCGAAAGTCGCGAAATCGGAAAAGGTCGACACCGTAGTCAACTGCGCTTGGTATCAGACCAACATAGCGGTCATGAATGCCTGCCTTCGGGCCGGCGCCCATTACACGGACCTGGGCGGGTTCTTCGACACCTGCCTCAAGCAGCTAGAATTCGACAAGGAGTGGAAGAGGGCAGGAATCAACGCAACAATCGGGCTGGGGAGCACGCCCGGCTTGACCAACGTCGCAGGGGCGGCCGGCGCCGCGAAGCTGGACAAGGTCGACACCATCAACATCTACTGCTCTTGGGGCAACACTCTGCCCGTGAAGGAGCCAGGCTGGCCAGGCTACTCCATACGGACAGTTATGGACGAGTTCACGCAGGAGCCTGTCATGTGGCTCGACGGTAAGCACGTAAAGCAACCGGTGCTCTCTGGCGAGACCACGGTGACGATGCAAGAACCGATAGGGAAAGTCACGGCGTACTACGTGAAACACTCCGAGCCAGCGACCCTCGGAAGATACGTCGGCAAGGGGTGTCGCAATGTGACTTTCCGCATTGGGTTCCCAAGCACCGACTTCGCCACGTTTAGAACGCTGAGGAGCCTGGGCTTCGCCGAGACTGAAGGAATCCCGTTCGGCGACCTGAAGATCTCACCTCTCGACTACCTGACGGCGATGTACCAGAGGGGCATCTCCAAGTCCAGGCACGACACTCCACCGAGCGAGGAATACGAGTACGACGCATTCAGAATCGACGTGTTCGGAGCCCTGAAAGGAACTCCGGCAACGGTCACTTACTACATAATGACTTGGAACGACCCCCAGAGAGGAATACCTTCGGCCAGAGACACATCTGTGCCGCCGGCGGTAGTTTCATACTGGCAAGGAAGTGGGAAGATCAAAGAGCCAGGAGTCTTCCCGCCTGAAGCGACCGTCGACCCTGAGCCGTTCTTCGTCGAGATGGGCAAGCGGAAGATCAGGGTGGAAGAGCACTTCACGGAGACAAAGAAGTTCTACTAGCCGGAAAGTCTTCCAGAAGATTCTCTTCGGATTGCTGTGTCGGTCCGGCCATCTCTCTGAAGGCTAGCGACCATCCTGGGAGAAGTGGGTGCTTCAACTTGGTAGTTTCCTGCCTCGCTGGTGGCAAAAGGAGATAGAGAGCCCGATCCAAAGGGGCTGCCATGTTGGTCCGACAGATGAAGGTCGGGGATATGCAGAACTTCGTCTATCTGCTTGTCGACGAGCCGAGCAGGGAGGCGATGGCGATAGATTCGGGGTGGGAGATAGACCCTATCGTGTCTGCAGCAAGGACTGAAAAACTCGAAGTGAAGTTTGCAGTCGCTACGCACCATCATTCGGACCATGTCGCAACTCTGTGGCAGCTGGCCCGGACGCTCGACTCCAAGGTAGTAGCTCACCGGAGTTCGCCCGTCGCTCACGACTTGGATGTGGATGACGGAGACGTGCTCCGGCTGGGCGAAAGGGAAGTGAGGGTGCTTCATACGCCGGGGCACACGGAGGACAGCATATGCGTCTTCGACGGGAAGAATCTCTTCACGGGCGACACACTCTTCGTCGGGAACTGCGGAAGAACTGATCTCGTGGGAGGCTCTCCAAGGAAGATGTTCAAGAGTCTGCATTCAATCATTCTCAAGCTTCCTCCGAAGACCACGGTGTATCCGGGCCATGATTACGGCGAGGTTCCCTTCAGGAAGCTGTCGGAGGAGAAGAAGCTGAACCCCACGCTGATAGCCAAGAGCTTCGCCGAGTTCCTTGCCGTGCCCTGAATCGTTCACCTCGAGTCGAATGGACTGGAGACGAATGGTTAATACAAAGCTGCGAATCATTACGATTCGGATCTAGCGTTATGGAAGCCGTCCAGGGTTTGGTTGCCGAAGAGAAGCCCCACAGAGTCCAGCGCAAGAGGACAAGAGGCTGGAAGATGCCGGAGAACACGGTCTACGTGGGCAGGCCCAGTGTTTGGGCCAATCCGTTCCTGGCTGACCGAACTCGAATCCACTCCCCGAAGGTTCTGCAAGGCGTCATGGACGTGTATAGACTCCACATTCAGCATCTTGTCGGGCAGGACCCCGACTTCCTTGAGCCGCTTAGGGGAAAGAACCTAGCCTGCTGGTGCCCACTGACCAACCCCAAATGGGAGAAGGTTTACTGTCACGCCGACGTCCTTCTCGAAATGGCGAACAGCTGAAGACTCGGTTAGAATCGCTCCGCGCTCTAGATGGCCTCTACCATCTCCATAGAGACTTCGGACCTGAGGAGCTCCCTGACCACGGTCTTGAAGGCTTCGAGATGGGTCGTGATGTCCTCCTTCGTATGCTGAACCGACACGGTCCACTGCTCATCGGGACCTGTGGCCATAGGAATTACACCCCGGTTCAGCATCGCGGTGTAGTAGGTCCACCATGTCCCGACGTTCACGTCGAGGAAGCTCCTCCAATCTGTCACTTCATGGTCTGTGAAGTGCATCGTGCCACTCACGCCTATTGACTGGACCTTCGCCTTGAGTTTCGCGTCGTTGATTATGTCCGTGTACCCGTCGGCCAACTCCCCTCCGAGCTTTGCGGCGTAAGCCAGCTTCTCCTTTGTCAGAATCTTGGTGAGGGTCACAAGACCGGCGGTGACTGCGACGGGATTCGAGTTGAAGGTGCCCGCGTGTGCCACAACTCCCGGGACGATGGCATCCATGACTTTCTTCTTCCCTCCCAGCACAGAAAGCGGGTACCCTCCGCCTATCGCCTTCCCCATCGTCTTGAGATCTGGCGTGACGCCGAACTCTCCTTCGGCCCCGTGGTAGAACTTGCCGCAGGTCTTCACTTCGTCGAAGATCAGGAGTGCCCCCGTTTCGTCACAGAGGCGACGCAAGGCCTCAAGGAACCCCGGCTTCGGAGGAACGAACCCCATGTTCATGGGGATGGGCTCTAGGATGATCCCTGCGAGGTCGTCCCGATCCTTCTTCACAGCCTCTTCTACCGAGTCGATGTTGTTGAACTGGGCCACGATGGTGTTCTGAAGTATCTCGTCGAGCATTCCCTGGGAGGAAGGGACGATGTTCGGGACGGTTGACTTCCCGGTTTTTGCAAGAGATGGCTTCACGTTGACCATCAGCGTGTCGTGGGACCCGTGGTAACATCCCTCGAACTTCAGGATCTTTTTCCGCTGTGTGTATGCTCGGGCCAGCCTCACGGCATGCATGGTTGATTCCAAGCCCGTTGACGACAGCTTGACCATGTCCACCTTGAACCTCTGGCAGATCGTCTTTGCGAGAACGGCGATGTCCTCTCCCTCGAACCCGAAGATGGTCCCGTTTTCGATTCTGCGGCGCATCGCTTTGACGAGGACGGGGTGGGAGTGACCGATTCCCAGGGAGCCGAAGGCCATGTTGAAGTCAAGGTACTCGTTCCCGTCGGCGTCCCATAGTCTGGACCCTCGCCCCTTGCTGAAGTAGAGCGGATAGGGATCGAGGTACCTGTAATTGCTGTTTACGCCGAATGGCATCCACTTCTTGGCTTCTTCGAAAATCTTCTCGGACCTCTTCGTTCTCTTCTTCAGCACATTTGCCTCTTTCTCCCCTATCTTCTCCACGGTTTCACCACCAACGCGGGCCTCGAGATGTTGTATATACGTCACCCTTGCTCATGGGCGTTCGTCCGAAGGCTCGTCGGTCGATTGTGAACCGAGAAGCACTCGACTCTTGGTCGCATGATTTCACACCCTGAGGCGTCGCTTAACTATAAATAACGAAGTTCCGGCGAGGTTTTCTCAAGGCCTTATCTTTGGCGTCGGGAAAGCCGACGGTCTTCGTGAGAGAGGCAACGGGGCTGGTGCGCGAGGTAGGCGCCTGGTCTTCGTTCATGGCAGTGTTCTTCTTGGTGACGGGTGGTGTCGTAGTACTAGAGCTCGGCACCATGTACACTGCGCCCGGGGCAAACTGGCCCGTGGCCCTCTTCGTCGCTTTCCTACCGTCGCTCCTTGCCGGAGGGATGTTCACCATGATTGGCTCTTCCCTCCCTCGGGCGGGCGCCGATTACGTTTTTACCACAAGAGCGACGAAGTCGATAATCGGATTCGTCAATTACTGGGGGCTGAACATCGCTTTCATCCTGAACATTGGAATCTTCGCCTACTACGGCTCGTCGTACCTCGGCTACTTCCTTTCAGGGTGGGGCGCCTACTACAACAACGCAAGCATCGCAAACCAGGGGGCCTACCTAGTCGGACCTGTTCCGACCTTCGCTATTGCCATTCTGATCATTCTGATTTTCGGAGCGATATCTGTTGCGCGTCCGAAGAACGTCTGGAGGATGATATTCTGGGTCGGGGTCATCGCGCTTGTGACGACTGTACTGATGTTCGTCGCGATGGCCGGAATTACATCCGACTCCTTCCAGGCGGCGTTCAACTCGTTCATGGGGAACTCGACCGCATATTCGTCTGTAATCCAGCAGGGCGGTATCAGCATGCCGCCTCCGTCTTTTGCAGCCACAGCAGCTGCCCTTCCGTTCGCCTGGTTTGCCTATACGTGGTACAACCTCTCGCTGGGATGGACCGGGGAGATGAAGAACGTGAAGAGGTCTCTTCCAATAACTATCATTGTGGCCCTGGTCGCGATCGCAATCTACTACATCCTCTTCAGTGTGCTTGTTGTCAATGCCTTCGGCCAGTCTTTCCTGAACAACTGGAGTTCGCTGGCTTATAGTGGGACGACGCCAGTTGCGGGCGTCGGGAACTTCGTTCCGTTCTTCATCTTTGTAGCCGACAAGGCGCCCTGGCTCTATGTCGCCGCGTTTCTGGCCCTGTGGATCCCGACGGTGTTCGAGTTCCCCGCGGTGATAATCTCTCAGACCAGGTATCTCTTCGCCTGGGCTTTCGACAGAATACTCCCCGACAGGTTCGCCTCGGTGAGCGATAGGTTCCACACTCCAATCTTCGCGACGGTACTGGTGCTGATCGGGGGGATCATCGGGTCAGGTCTCATGGCAGTGCTCCCCAACCCGGCGGAGTTCGCAGTGGTTACGTTCTCCATATTCTCGTTCGGCTTCATAATCCCGGCCCTCGCCGCCATCGTCTTCCCGTATGTGAGGAAGGACATGTTTGAGGCCAACTTCAGCACCAAGAAATTCGGTCTCCCGCTCTTGAGCTGGCTCGGCCTGGGGACGGCAGTCTACCTGATCTACTCGACCTATCTCGCCCACGCGTCCGGGAGCCTGCCTCTGGACAACTACGCCCTAGGGGTGTTCGGGACGGTATACGGCCTCGGTGTCATAATCTACGTGGTGAGCTACTTCTGGAACAAGAGAAGGGGGCTCCCGCTCAGCCTAGTCTTCAAAGAGATTCCTCCAGAATAGAGGCGAGCTGCCCGTTGGCTTCGGCTATCCCGATGTGAGGACGTACCTCTTTACAGCATCCCCCTCGAGCTCGCACAGAAGTCCCCTGAGAATCCCAGAGTTGTACTCGCTCCCGGGGTTGAAGCATAGAGTCCGGCCGATTTTTACGATGCCTCTGGATTCGTGAATGTGGCCGTGGATACCGGCAAGGGGTTGGTATTTCTCGATGCTTTCTCTTACGGCTGTGCTTCCTGCAGATGTCATGATAATCTGCCCTCCTGAGACGACGGGTTTCAGAGTCGCGTCGAGCAGTGGTGCCTGGTCGATGATCGTGTTAATCGGTGGGACGTGCAGGTTGAAGACGGCGCTTTTCATGTTCTTCACCTGAGACGCCATCTTCTCTATCTTCTCAGTTAGCACAGATTCGTCGACTTCCCTGGGGCTCTTCCAGGGGGTGTGATTGGTGTGGCCCATGGTGATCATCTCGTGCCCGCTGCCAATGTCAACGACCTTCTCCTCAGGATTCACCACGTATTCGCTCGAGTCGAGAGCCTCGTCTATGGCGAACGAGTCATCGTTTCCAGGAGAGATATAGCACATTATGCCTGTCCCCTTCAGCCTCTCTTCTGCGAGGTTCACCCACTGCTGAACGCTCTCCTTCATCAAGCGTTCGAAGAGATTGTCAACCAGGACCTTGCTGGCCTTAAGCTCCTCGATTTCCTTCGGGTCGGTGAGGAATGGGTAGTAGCCCGAGTCCTTCACTTTCTTGATCATCTTGTCTGTCTCTTCTTGAGATTTCAGTGTGATTTCTTCTCCTCCGTAGTTGCACATGAAGGTCCCGTCGGGCTGCTTGACGAATGGGACGATCATTTTTCCCGTGATGTCCCCGCCGAGGACAAGGACATTGACACCGTAGAATTTCCCTGCGTTGACGAACTTGCGAAAACACCTTTCAGAGCCGTGAACGTCAGTTACGAAGTAAACCTTCGTTCCTGCCATGGCGATTCAGGCCGCTCCATTGCGGGTTAAACATTTCAGGCCGTCCCCTCTGCGCCGTTGGTTGCGATTCGCGAGTCTACGACCTCCTTGTCGGCCTCGGGCAGGTCGTACCACTTCACCTTCTCTCCCACCCTGGCCCTCATCTTCCACCTAAGTTCCTTGGGGTGTTCTTCAATCATCCTCCTGGCCTTGCTCATCCGGTCCTTCACGGTCCGCTTGGTTTCTTCATCCAAGTCCAAATCGTCCGCTTTCCCGAGAAGCCTGTCGAGGTTCATGGTGAACGTCTTGTAAATCCCCCAGTCGCCGGCGCACAGCTTAGCGAGATAGGCGCCGTTGACCATCCCCCTGTCGCTGTTGCCCACATCGTAGTCCGCGAAGAGCGTGACCATGTCCTTGAGGTCCTTCTCATTCACATCGATGATCTGAAGTTTTGTGACAAGCATGTCTGCTAGGGGGATTGTCTTTTCATCGATTTCCAGCCTGTCCTTGAAGTTGAAGCTGTGGCACATCTCGAACACGTCTAGGAAGATGTCCACTCGCCTCTGATGGGCCATGTCGTTGAAGATCAGCCTCCTGTAACCTTGTATCGCGTTGAACTTGTCCCGCGGAAGATAGCCGAGCGAAACGAAGAGCTGCTTGATGTCGCGTGACTGTTTTGAATGGCCCATGAAATCTATGTCGACGTAGTTTCTCTGGAGACCTTTGCTCTTGGCAGATGGGCATCGGAACCAGAAGGAGACACCTCCGAACAGTCGCAGGACCACCTTATTCGCTTGGGCGGCGTCCATGACTCGTTCCGCCTCCTCCATGGGGCTCTCGAGTGGAGGCATGGTCAGCAGCGGACTCGTTCCTCTTTTATCCTTGTTGGAAAATCGAGCGTGCTCACGAGCAGCAGGGCGCAAGAGGCAGCCAGCGTGTGCCGAGACTCCTTTCTTGCGTCTACCCCTGCCCTTGGACGGGTTCCGTTCGCTATCTGTGAGCCATCAACGCTTTACTATCAGCCACGGGGGACGGTGTTGAATGGAAGGCCCAGCAGAGGAAAACAGGACTGCCGTGTCTGACTCTCTCCGCATCTACGGATTCTCCTTTGATTATCCCGCTGCATGGAGGTTGGAGTTCGACCCGAAATTCACGAGAGAAGAGGGCAGCCTGGCCATCAAATCCCCCTCCAAGTCTGTCATCTTCGTATCTTGGGGGGACCTTCGCAAGGTAGTCAGAAAGTTGCCTACGCCGGCCGACCATTCCAAATACAGCATGGAAAGGGCGAAGAAGAACTCCCGTGGAACACTAAATGTCGTCGAGCAAAGGGAGATGCAGGTGAACGGGCACTACGCGGCTTTTGGTCATGCCAAAGTCGAAACGCCAGGAATTCTCGTCGGTGCGGGGAAACGCAGCCAGGAGATAGAATCGCTGCATCTGCACTGTGAGAATACTTCCCGCTACTTCGTAGTTTACACCGCACTCGAACCGGAAGGGCCCAAGGACCGAGAGCGACACGACACTCTGTTGAACGTGATTCGTACATTCAAGTGTCACTAGGGTAGCGGATGCGTCATACAACAATCTGGGAGGACGCGCCAAAATGCCTTCTTGCATAGTGGCCGGGTGGCGGTGACCGAACCGCTGTCGAACGAATGATTGGATTGAGCCTTGGCGTGGACTCGCTTCCCCGGACGTCTATGATTGACCCATTTCCTCTTGGTAGATGGAATCGTACCTCTCGACCCTGGGGATGATGCAGAGGAACTCTGCGTTCCTCTTCCCAGTGTTCTTGTACCAGTGAGGCGTGCCTGGGGGGATGTAGATCGAGTCGCCCTTCTTCACCACGTGGACCTTCTTCCCGATTCCCACCTTGTACCGTCCCTTGAGGACGTACTGCTCGTGCTCTATGTCTGGATGGTAGTGCCTAGGGATGCTTCCCCCTGGCTTGATGGTGAACCTACGCATTTCGAAGTTCGGAGCACCGTCGTGCCTGTCCAATAGCCATTCGATTTCCGCCCTTACGGCCTTGTCGACCTTTTGCGGCGTCACCTTTCCTGCGCGCTTCACAGACATAGCAGTACTCGCTTCTGACTTGACCTGCTTTAAGAAAGTTGCTTGGTCTCAAAACAAAACGGGGCGGCTCATGCCCCGGCTACATCGCGGGCTGAGCCGGCTGAGCTGATGGCATCGGAGGGGGCATCTGCGTGTTTATGGTGAAGAATGCCACTATGAAGAGAATGTCAGCGACGAAGATGAGCAGGAACCCAATCAGGATGATTGTGAGGACAGCGCCTATGAGGTAGAGAAGCGCTGCGGTGCCGAAGAGGCCAACGTTGAGCCTCCTACCTAACTCTCCGTAACTTCTCCTTAGGAATAAGGAGGACACCAGGAAGCAAATCCAGACTGCAACCAGGCCGAGGAGTACCGATCCGAGTAGTCCCATGATGTTACCCGGAGCTACGGTGGTCGGCCCGGTGTAGGTGAAGGAGCTTGACAGGTAGCCCAAGCCGATTGCCTGAAACACGACGGCGACGACGGCCACCACGCCGACCACGAGGCCAATGATACCAAGAATAACAGCGTACAGCATGTTCATGAATATCTTGGAATCACCCAAGATGTCAGACGCGTACTTCAGGGCCACCAAAACTAGGATCAGGCCTACGATGGCAAGGACAACACCTGCTGTGGGAACGATTGCGAGCAGGACGAGGATGGAACCTATGCCCCCTAGGTTTTTCACTTCATTCAGCGAGGGCATCCCATCCTGTGCGAGGACGTTCTGTATTAAGGATGCAGGAGGTCCCTTCCTTGGGGCGATGGCACGGCACCCACCTCGCCAAGACTTAACATGTAGCGTATCGCCTGATTCGGCATGGTCACGCTGTCGAAGACAAAATCGCTCTTCTCAGAAGGAAACGTTCCTCCGGGAGGAACCTGTCTGTCCTCCTTCGTCATCTTGTCGAACGGAAGGGGCATACTGGTCGGAAAGATGGCTCGTCCTGAAATCTGGACGGAGAGATTTCTTGTCGGGCCGAAGTTCGCGCCGACATACGCGAGTAGTGGAAAATATGTTCTGCCGGCCCGGCATCTCCACTGGTACGAATCCCCGCTCGAGGCGGCATACGGAGTCCTGCGAGACCAAGTAGGGCTGGGCATCCCCAAAGGCAGAATCTCACTGGTGGATGTTCAGTCTCATGTTTCGGGCGACATAGACAACGAGGAGGAGCCGCCGCACTGGGACATCTGCTTCCTGTACAAGACACGACTCTCAAGAAGAGAAGCCGCGAGTCTAGCCCGGCCTGAGTGGTTCAGCGAGCTCACGTTCAAGCCCCTGAGCAACCTCAAGCAGGGCGACTTCACTCGGGGGCATGGGGACGTTCTCGAAGTGGCGGGAATGATTGGTCCCCGGCGCAGGGCAGGCACAGTGCGGAGCACCACAGCAGACCGCAGGCATGGGTCATCCTTCCTCGTCTAGTGCCGTACCGACACGGCGGCTGACGCGCTTCTGTGGGATGCTACTCCGAAGGTCGGAACTTGTTGCCATACCTTTCGGCTGAGACCAGCTCTTCGAGAGGCTTCCTAGACTTCTTTCCCTTTATCTTGTGGACTGGATAGCCGAACCCCAGGACGGCAGCCGGCTTTAGCTCCTGGGGGATGCCGAAGTCACGGCGAAGCTCGGCTTCCTTAAACCCCGTGAAGAGCCTCGAGACCACCCCGAAATTCCACGCAGCCAGCTGCATGTCCTGCAGCACCCTACCCGCGTCGATGGCAGAGCCGGGGACCTTGGGGTCGACGTTGATGATGACTGCAAAGTCGGCTCCCCGTACCCACGGCCCAGTAGTGCTATCTTGGGCTAGCGTGGCCAGGTTCTTCGAATCCCGGACAAGGATGAATCGCCAGTGCTGGGAGTTCATCGCGGAGCCGGTGAACCTGGCCGCCTGGAGGATCTTCGTCTTGACAGCGTCGTCGACATGGCGGTCAGAGAACTCGCGGACGTCCAGTTTGGTCAGTATGGCGTCGTAGGTGTCCATGAAACCCCGAGGTCGCCGCTTGTGATTAGCTTTGCGGTCGAGCAGCACCGTCGACTATTCTCTTGGGACTTCGGCGTGGGCGTTCGCAACTCACCTTCACCCTCAGGGCAATTGTTTTAGGTTCTGTCTCTCTTGAGTACCCTCCATGGTTGAGAGCCGATGCTCTCTCCGAGTGGTACCGTCTGGAAGCTGGGCCTTCTCCCGCAGTCTGTGGCGAACGGGCTGACCACAATCCTAGTACTCTTCTTCCTTCTGACCGACCTCCACGGAACCCTTCTTGACGTCGGGCTCCTTACCGGGATTGCCGCCCTGGCCCTGATACCGTCTCAGATGTTCTGGGGGAAGCTGATAGATGGCGTTGGGAGGTGCAAACCCTTCCTCGTGTTTGGCTTTGTGGGGATGGGCGCGTCGACCGCCGCCATTCCTTGGGCCGGTAGTGTGATTCAGCTTCTCGCAATAGTCACTCTGAAGTCAGTGTCCTACGCCGCGACCGTCCCCGCGAGACAGGTGCTTACGGTGGAATCTGAGCAGCGGGAGGGATGGCTGAAAGGACTCGCCAACATGCAGTTCCTCACGACGTTGGGAGAAACCGCGGGAATGGGACTGGGCGCAGCTGTTGTTGCTAGTGTGGGTTTCAGCGAGCTGTTTTTGGTGTGTGGGGTGCTCTGTGTCACATCTGCGGCGGTTCTCGGAGTACTCGCCCAAGAACCGGGCCTGATGATTCAGAGAAGGCTCGTCGCCCTGGAGCGCTCTATGAGCTCAATCATGGCGGTGTCGGAATTCGTTGGCTACTCGAGACTCTCGCCACGCATCCCTTTCATCGAAAACGTCTCAGGAATGTTGAGGCGGTCGACGAAGTACCTTATTCTGGGGATCTTCTGCTTCTCCCTCGCTGGGTCTGCATACTACTCACCGCTCCCAGCGTACTTCCTTCGATTCTACTCCTCGCAGACCGTGTTCCTTGTATTCTTCGGAGGTTCGCTGGCAGGGGCGCTCTCCTACTTGTTCGTCGGACGCCTCTTCAGAAACGCAACTAGGAGCCTGCTGCTTTCTTCTTCGATGAGGATGATGGTGCTCCCCCTGCTTGTCCTGGCCGCCCTGGGAGCCACGCCCGGCCTAGCTGTCGCGGCTGTGGTTCTTGCGGTACTCGAAGCCCTATGGTCACTCTTTGACGTGTCCAGCATGTTCGCCTTCCTTGAAACCGCGAAGGTAGGCCGAGCGGGGTTCTACGGAGCGCTCGTGGGGCTGGGGAGCGCGGGCGGGGGGTTCCTGGGAGGCATCTTCTCGATGGAGCTTGGGTTCGCTTCCTTGTTCGTTCTTTGCAGCCTGCTCTGCGCCATCGCCCTACTAGCCTTCGCCGCGCAGTACAGGGGACCGGGCATATTCTCGAAGTAACTGCCCACCGTTGATTCGCCGCCGTTTGGAGTCCAGCTGCACTAGGGTCCATGGCCTGGAGTGGTCAGGCAGGAGTGCTTGAGGAGAGACGCCTTCATGGGTTTGTTGGCCTCGCCCGGCTTCTCCATAAGGCAGAAGTGCCCGGCCCATGTGATTTTCGCGCGCTCGCCGTGTTGTTTCGATTTGGAGAGCATCTCGCTGGCCCCCGAATCCCAG
>Ga0187769_10000936_pt1 | contig 16246 bp, 16 predicted proteins | sample 0116_SJ02_MP02_1_FD_133140 | JGI IMG/M metagenome (GOLD analysis project Ga0187769, IMG submission 133140) | Tropical peat soil microbial communities from peatlands in Department of Meta, Colombia - 0116_SJ02_MP02_10_MG | ecosystem: Environmental > Terrestrial > Soil > Wetlands > Peat | place... | reverse complement strand
TTCGGCGGTGATTGAGTGAAGATCACCGAGAGCACTCTATCGCTGCTAGGAAACACGCCCCTGAAGAGACTAACACGAGTCACAGATGGTGCGAAGGCAAACGTTCTGGTGAAGTGCGAGTACTTCAATCCAAGTGGGAGCATCAAGGACAGAATGGCCCTTAGGATGATAGAGGAGGCAGAGAAGGAAAGCAAGCTCAAAAGAGGAGGAACCATCGTTGATCAGACTAGTGGTAATACCGGCCCGGCCCTCTCCTTTGTTGGGAACGTGAAAGGGTACAATGTTCGGCTCTTCATTCCGAGCGAGTGGGTTGGATCGTATAACCCCGAGAACAGGATAAAGACGATGAGGTTCTTCGGCGCCGAAGTGGAGGGTTTCACCAATGCAGGATACGACGCCATCCTGAGAAGACTAAAGCCGGGTGAGGAGTCGGCTGCATCGGTAATAATCGGAATGAAAAAGTGCTACGATCTTGAAAGAAGCGAGCCGAGGGCATGGTGGGCTAACCAGAGCTGCAACCCAAACAACACATTGGCCCATCGAGACGGAACCGGCAGAGAGATACTGGAGCAGACAGATGGTAGGGTGGATGCCTGCGTCGCGTCCATAGGCACTGGAGGTACGTTGCTCGGCATCGCTGAAGCACTGAGGAAAGAGGTTCCAGACGTCAGGATGGTTGGCTTGGTCCCGGAAGACGCCCTCATTACAGACTGGGTCAAGAACCACCTATTCGACGGCTTCTTCGAAGAGCTCGGGATGCCAAGGTACAGGTTCCTAATCGAAACCATGTTCGATCGGGGCTTACCCGACGAGGTCATCAAGGTCAATGATGAAGACGCAAGGAACATGGCAAATAGGTTGTGCAGAGAAGAGGGGTTGTTCTGCGGTATGTCCTCTGGGGCCAACGTCTTTGCCGCGGTTCAGCTCGCAAAGAAAATGAGGGAGGGTGACAACATTGTGACCATTCTAGTAGATAGGAGAGACCGATACTTCCTGGAATACCCGAGGGAGCACTACGTGATCTGACGGCCCTCGGCCCTCGAGCTTCGGCTTTTCCCAGGTTTGACTGCCAAGGATGTCCAGGAAAGTAGCGTGTATGAACAGATTCCTCTGAAGTAGCTAGAAGGATTCAGCTCCTCGTTTGAACCATGAACCGAGTCGTCGGGCAAATTGAATCCCATCAGGACGGAATCAATGTCGAGCTTGTCCTTCAGAACCGAGGCGATGGGGACGCTTCCTCCATCTAACCCGACAGCCGGCCGCTTCCGATACACCACCTCCAACGCCTGCAGTGCTGCTAGGAATCCAACGTACACCTAGACGAACCTGGAATCGGCTGAAACCCGAAGTCTACCTGCCCCCTAGGCGGGAATCAAGGGTCTCCAGGATACCATTGACTAACGTTTAATTACGTAAATCCGACGCAGGCAAAAAAGTCTCTCATGAGCTCCGTCATCGAAGCCACTGTGAAGGCTCTCGTCGAGTTCGAGTCGGAGCTTGACAAGGCGAAGGCGGAAGCGGCCGAGGCAAAGAGACGAGCCACCAAGGATGCAGCAGACTGGGCTGAAGCGGCGAAGGCGTCCGCCATATCGAAGGCGCAGGAAATCGGCGCACGAAGGGTAGCAGACGCCAAGGCCGAAGCCGAGTCGGAGGCAGAGCGCATTAGGCAAAAGGGAGCGTCCGACCTCAAGGCTTTCGAAAGCTCGATATCCAGACACAGATCGAAGGCAGCAGACCTAGTGGCCTCAAGACTGCTGGGTGAGACGGCGTGAAAGTCGTTGCAGTCGGGGGGAAGGCGTTCGTGACCGGTTTCGTCCTTTCGGGGGTGAGCGGAGCATACGTATCGTCTCCTTCCGCAGCTCTCCAGAAGGTTGAGGAGCTTGCACGTGACCCTACTGTGGGCCTCATCATGGTCAGCGACGAGGTCTCCAAGCCGATAACGGACCAGCTGACGACCCTCAAGACTAAGAAAGCAATTCCTCTGATTTACGAGGTGCCCGGGCCCGGGAGCAAGAAAGAGAAGGTCGAGTACAGGGCCATGCTCAGGGCCATATTGGGGGTTTGAGAGTGTGAGCAAGGCAGCATCGGACACGCTTGAGAAGGTCTCGGGAGAGTTCGAAGCAGAGGTGCTTGCCGACCTCGAGTCAGGCAGAAAGGAAGCCAGCGCGGCCGTCGAAGCAGTAAGGAAGGAAACAGAGGAAGCGGTGGCCAAGATACTGGAGACAAGCATGAAGCAGGCCGAGTCGGTGAAGAGGCAGATAGTCGGGGCGGCGGAACTCGAGGCGAGGAATGCCCAACTGCTTTCTCTCGAGAAAGCAGTGAACGCTGCCTTCGAGCTTGCGACCAGTGAGGTTGCCAGCCTTTCAGGGGCGAGGCACGACGATGCAATCAGGCGGCTGATTCAGGAGGGGCTTGAAGTCATAGGCGCGAAGGCGAATGTCAGCTGCGCCTCCAAGGACAGGCATGCTGCCGCATCCGCCGTCAGGAAGCTTGGTCCGAAGGCGAGGGTATCACTGGACGAAGAGACGGTCGACACCATCGGTGGGGTTGTCCTGACTACTCCTGATGGCTCTGTCCGCTTCGACAATACCTTCGAAGCAAGGCTAGAGCGGATGAAGCCTGACCTGAGGAAGGACATCGCTGCGGTCCTCACCGGGGCCTGAGCCGAGACAGAGAAAACCAAGAAAACATTCTAACGGTTATAAGCCCGCCATTTTCGCCGGTCGAGCAGGTTATTTTTGCCAGTCAAGGGAAAAATCGAGTGGATTTCAGGGCCGGCAGTCAAAGTCTCTGGAATGGCCGCCTCGAAGATGGGTGAGGTGACCCAGGTCGGCGAGGAGAAGCTCGTCGGCGAGGTCATCAAGCTCACTGGGGACATTGCGTTCGTACAGGTCTATGAGACTACTAGCGGCCTGCGTCCCGGCGAGCCTGTCTTTGGGACTGGCCAGCCGCTCTCCACCACCCTCGGGCCCGGGATGATAGGCACCATCTACGACGGCCTTCAAAGGCCTCTCGACGTCATCGCCCAGAAGGCAGGCGCTTTCATCACCAGGGGTGTTTCTGCCAATTCCATCCCATTCGACAGGGCGTGGGAGTTCGTCCCCGCGCTGAAGAAGGGGGACGAGGTCGAGGGAGGGAGCATCCTCGGGACCGTGCAGGAGACCCCTCTCATCGAGCACCGGATACTCGCGCCGCCGTACACCCCAAAGTCGAAGGTGGTCAACGTCGTCGGGGCAGGCAAGTACAAGATAGACGAGACTGTTGTCACAGCCGAAGACAAGTCGGGCAAGAAGCAGCAGCTCATGCTTTACCACAGGTGGCCGGTCAGGACGCCGAGGCCGATCCGTGAGCGGCTCGACCCTGAAATCCCACTCCTGACCGGGCAGCGGGTCCTCGACTCTTTCTTCCCCATGTCAAAGGGCGGGACGGGTTCCATTCCGGGGGCCTTCGGGACAGGGAAGACGGTCACCCTTCACAGCGTCGCAAAGTGGGCGGACGCCAAGGTCGTCTTCCACATCGGGTGCGGCGAGCGCGGCAATGAGATGACCGAGGTCCTCGTCGAGTTCCCAGAACTCATCGACCCCCAGAGCGGCCGACCGCTCATGGAGAGGACAATACTCGTCGCCAACGTGAGCAACATGCCCGTCGCTGCGAGAGAGGCGAGCATCTACACCGGGGTCACCATGGCCGAGTACTACAGGGACATGGGCTACGACACGGTGCTGGTTGCAGACTCCACGAGCAGATGGGCAGAAGCGCTCCGCGAGATCAGCGGCAGGCTGGAAGAGATGCCCGCCGAGGAAGGGTATCCGTCGTACCTAGCCTCAAGGCTCGCAGAGTTCTACGAAAGGGCAGGGAGGGCCGACCTCCTCGGGACGCCGGCGCGGAACGGCTCTATCACGCTTATCGGAGCGGTCTCACCAGCTGGTGGCGACTTCACGGAGCCTGTCACTTCACAGACCATACGCTTCGTAAAGAACTTCTGGGCCCTGGACGCCAAGCTCGCCTATTCGAGGCACTACCCGTCCATCAACTGGATGAGCTCCTATTCTGGATACGTCGATTCGGTGAGCAAGTGGTGGGCCGAAAGGGTGGACAAGGACTGGCTGTCCGTCAGGGCAGACGCCTACGGAATACTGCAGCGCGAGGACGCCCTCAAGGAGATAGTCCGACTCCTGGGGCCCGAGGCGCTCCCCGACGAGGAGAAGCTCATCCTCGACGTGGCCAGGATGATACAGATCGGCTTCCTCCAGCAGAATGCCTATGACGACATCGACGCCTACTGCAGCCCGCAGAAGCAGTTCATCATGATGAAGATGTTCGTCCAATACCACCAGGAGGCACTGAAGGCGCTGAGAAACGGCACCCCGCTGGCCAGGATAAGAGGCATGCAGGTCATCGCACCCATGTTGAGGGCCAAGTTCGCAATCAAGAGTGACGAGCTCGACAAGCTGGAGTCACTGTCCAGGCAGATGTTCGACGAATTCTCTTCCATCTCTGGCGTACAGGAGGTCAGGGCGCCATGAGCAAGTCTTCGGGCCTCGAGTACAGCAAGGTCGCCGAGATCAGGGGACCGCTGCTCGTCGTCGACGGGGTCGACAAGGCTGCCTTCGACGAGCTGGTGGAGATAGAGGACAACGCAGGCAACAGGAGGCTGGCGAGGGTCCTGGAGACCGGCTTCGGCAAGGCCGTCGTGCAGGTCTTCGAGGGGACCTCAGGGCTCTCCGTCAGCGGGACCAAGGCGCGCTTCCTCGGTAAGACCATGGAGCTTCCAGTCTCCGACCAGCTCCTCGGAAGGGTGTTCGACGGCCTCGGAAGACCACAGGACGGGCTCCCTGAGCCGGTGGCGAAGGCGTTCTTGGACGTGAACGGCTCCCCGATCAACCCTGAGAGGCGGGAGTACCCAACTGACCTCATCCAGACGGGGGTTTCTGTCATCGACGGGATGCTCACCCTGGTAAGGGGGCAGAAGCTCCCCATATTCTCCGGCGCGGGGATGCCTCACAACATGCTGGCCGCCCAGATTGCCCGCCAGGCCACCGTGGTAGGGGAGGGGGAGGAGTTCGCAGTGGTCTTCGCGGCCGTGGGAGTCTCTCACAGCGAGGCGTCCTTCTTCCAGCGCACCCTCGCGGAGTCTGGAGCCATCAGACGGAGCATCCTTTACCTCAACCTGGCCGACGACCCGGCCATCGAGAGGATAATCACCCCCAGAGTGGCGCTCACAGCTGCCGAGTACCTGGCGTTTGAACTGGGAATGCACGTCCTAGTGATAATCACGGACATCACCAACTACGCCGAGGCTCTCAGAGAGATATCGGCCGCCAGAGAAGAGGTTCCAGGCAGGAAGGGGTTCCCGGGCTACCTTTACACCGACCTGGCGACAAATTACGAAAGGGCAGGGAGGATCAAAGGGAAGAAGGGGAGCATAACCCAGATGCCCATCCTTTCGATGCCCAGCGATGACGTCACTCATCCAATCCCCGACCTCACAGGCTACATCACCGAGGGCCAGATATTCCTCGGCAGGGAGTTGTTCAGAAAGGGGATTTACCCTCCGGTCTACGTCCTGTCCAGCCTTAGCAGGTTGATGGGCCCGGCCCTCGGATACGTCATCAAGCAGGGGAGAGCCCGACCGGACCACCACCAGGTCGGGAACCAGCTCTATAACGCCTACGCGCGCGCGGTGGAGCTGAGGGCGCTGGCGGAAATCGTTGGCAAGTCGGGCCTCACCGGCTCTGACCTGAAGTATCTCCAGTTCGGAGACGAGTTCGAGCAGAAGTTCCTCAACCAGGGGTACGACGAGAACAGGACATTCGACGACACCCACCGCATAGCTTGGGAGGTCCTCTCTGTCCTCCCCGAGAGCGAGCTGACCAACATCAAGGAAGAGTTCATCAAACAGAACTACGTCCGCGGGAAGTCGACCGGGTAGCAATGTCCGTAGCCTCAGGGGGAAACGTCCTCCCAACCAAGATCGAGCTGATTGGGACCCGCCGGAGGCTGCAGACAGCGGTCAGAGTAAAGAAGGTCCTCGACGACAAACGCGACGTCCTCCTGAAGCGACTGGACGAAATGATCGAGCGTGCGACGACAGCTAGAGACCAGATCGGGCAGCCGCTCGCAGACGCCTACCTCGCCCTTTACGACGCCTACCTGAAGCTGGGCCCGCTCCGACTGGAAGGGATCGCGGCCAACACCCCGCCGCTGGTCGAGGCCGAAGTGAGCGTCCGCAGGATAGTCGACGTCGACATACCATCGATCAAGCTCTCGGAGAAGGAGGTGGGGATGACCTACGGCTTCGCCGACAGCAACGTCGCCGTCGACAGGGCCTCCAGGCAGATGAGGAAGGTCCTCCCCTCAATCTTCATGGCGGCCGAGTACGAGAACGCAATATTCAGGCTCGCAAAGGAGCTTGAGAAGACCCAGCGGCTCCTCAACGCCCTGGAGTACATGATCATCCCCAGATACGAGACTTCTATACGCTTCATACAGGCCACCCTCGAAGAGAGGGAGCGGGAGGAGTTCTCGAGGTTGAAGCACGTCAAGAAGGTGTTGGAGAAGAAGGCGTCACTATGACAGAGGAACTGGTCGACGAGCCGTTCACCGCCGCTTCAAAGCGGGTCAAGGACGCCTACGACCAGGCCGCGGAGGACCTGAAGTCCAAGGTCGAGAAGGCGAAGTCCGAAGCCCTGAAGAAGGTCAGCGGCTAGGCGTCCCGATGCCCGATACCACGGCCCTGATCACTCGGAAGATTATCAGCATCCCCGCTACGAAACCGACGGTCGAGAACGCTATCGCCAGGACGTCCTTGGGGTATCCAGTTGAGCCGCCGACGTAGAAGCCGAGCAGGGCCCCCCCAAGTATCAGCGGCGTCATAACGAGAGCGGTCGCTAACACGACTATGAAGAGCGCCCTCGTCCCCATCCTCAACGGAAGCCCGCCCTGGGGGCTGGGGTAAAACCGTTGTCTGAGGTGGCTGAGGTCCCGGACTCCTCGAAGGCTACTCGCACTTGCTGTATCCGCAGCTCGTGCATTTGTAGCACCCTGACTCGAAGATCAGGGCAGACTCGTGGCAGTCGGGGCAGGTGGCCCTACGCCGCTGTCCTTCGGGCCCGGCCACACTCGTTTCTTCGGGGAAGCCTGACTCTTTCACCACATGGTTCAGGGTCAGGAGCTCCAAGGCTTTGGCTATGGCGTCCGGGATGGACTGGAGCTGGACCCCCTCGTCCCATGAGACGTACTTGCCCTTGATCCCCTTCAGCGTGCTGATGACGCTCTTGATGTCCCCGCCGTGCTGCAGGTAGATGCTGATCAGCCTGCCCAGGGCAGCGGCGTCGGCGTTCTCATCTGCGCCTGACTTGCCCAGGGTTACGAAGACCTCCCTCACCTCGCCCTCGACTAGGTTGGCCGTAAGGTAGATGCTCCCCTGCGGGAGCTTGAGCTTGAGGGTCCTCCCCTCCATGACCTTGGGCCTATCGAAGGAAACCGGGGCTTTGGGCGCCTCGGCCTTCTTGGCCACCTTCTCTGTCTCCAGGATGCCCTCCCTGCTCCCTTCTCTGTACACCGTTATGCCTTTGCACCCCATCCTCCAGGCGAGAAGGTAGATCTTCTCGACCTCCTCAGGGGTGATGTCCTCCGGGAGGTTCACGGTGCTGGAGATGGCCGTGTCGATGTGCTTCTGGATGGTCGCCTGCATCTTGACCCTCATCTCCGGCTTGATCTGATGGGCCGTGACGAAGTAGTTTGGTAGCGACTCTTCGCTCATCGCCCCGGTCGCCCCCATGTACTGTTTCACCAGAGGATGGAAGACTTTGAACTCCCCTTCGCTCAGTGACTTGCTCCTGCGCGTGTAGAAGAGGGCGAATACCGGCTCCACTCCACTGCTCGTCCCCGCGAGGATGGAGCCAGACCCCACCGGCGGGATTGTCGTTATTGCAGCGTTCCTAATCCCCTGAGTCCGTATCTTCTCCTTCACCTTCTCATCCATCCTGGAGACGAAGGGCTGGGCGAGGTGCTTCTCCGCGTCGAAGGCAGGGAAGCTCCCCTTCTCCTTGGCCAGGTCCGTGGAGTATTCGTAGATCACGTTCTTGATCCTCTCGAAGAGGTGGTCCACATATCCGATTGTGGAGTCCTCGTCATACTTCAGCCCCAGTTTGATGAGCATGTCCCCCAGGCCGGTGATTCCTACCCCGATTCTTCTGCTGTGGAGCGACGCGTCCTTCTGCTGCGCAAGCGGGTGCTTGTCCGCGTTGTAGTCTAGGACGTTGTCGAGGAACCTGACGCCGTACTGGGTCGCCCTCGTAAGGGAGTCCCAGTCGATGCTCGCACTCTCTGTGAACGGATCCTTGACGAAGGCGCTCAGGTTGACCGACCCTAGGCAGCAGCATCCGTAGCTTTCCAGGGTCTGCTCGCTGCAGGGGTTCACCCCCTGCACCTCCATGCCGTTGTACTCTGTAGTCGATTCCTTCTTGATACTGTCCCAGAACAGGACGCCCGGCTCCGCCGACTGCCACGCTCCCTTGATCAAGGACTTCCACACTTCCCTGGCCCGCACCGTCCGGCTGACGTCCACCTTCTCGTTCTTGAAGTGTAGCAGGAAGTCACCATCGCTCTCGACCGCCTGCATGAAGTCGTCGGTAATCTTCACTGATATGTTGGCGTAGTTGACCCTCTTCAGGTCCTTCTTGACGCCGATGAACTCCATCACATCCGGGTGGTCAACGCTGATGGTGATCATGAGGGCCCCCCTCCTCCCCGCCTGGCCTATGGTCCCAGTGGTTGTCGAGAGAAGCTCCATGAATGAGACGGCGCCTGAACTGTAAATTGCAGAGTTGTTCACCGGCGAGCCCCTCGGGCGCAGGACTGAGATGTCGGTTCCGACCCCTCCCCCGAAGCTGTAGGTCCTGGCCGCTTCCTTGCACCAGTCGAATATCGCTTCGATGGAATCTTCGCGTATCTTGAAAAAGTAGCAGTTGAGCAGCGTGGACTTCCTCATCTGTCCCGCCCCGAACAGGACTCTTCCTCCCGGCACGAAACGCCAATCCTCAAGCAGCCAGTAGAACTTCGACGCCCACTCCTTCCTCTTCTCCTCGTCCTTCTCGGCCGAAGCCAACTCCTTTGCCACCCTGCGCCACATGTCCTCAGGGATGTTCTCGACCTTCCTTCCATCAGCATCTCTCAGCGCATACTTCTCGTAGAAGACCCTGGCGCGAAGTTCATCTCCTCCGAACGCCGCAAGGGTCTCTGGTGGAATCTTCACCTCCTTCCTCTCTCCGAAGTCCGGAGAGTCACGTGGTTGTTCAACGATTGACGTCATAACTTTAGCCCCGACCCCATCTCCCCCGATATATAATACAGGCTCGGCTGATTTTCAGTAAACCAGCACGCAACGACCCGAGTGGTTCCTTGGGCGACATGAGACGCGGTGCTGTGAACTCTTCTTGACAAGGCAGACGGGCGCGTAGGAGGGACTACGCAGCAGTCGAATACTGCGTCATGGCCACGGACTTGCACCTTGGGCATCGTGCTGCATTCTGCGGCAACTTCGCCCCGCAGTTCTTGCATACGGAGATCGTCCTGTCCACCTTGAAGTATGGAATTTTCGGCGTCGCATTAAGGATCAGGTTGTAGATTCCTCTGACCTCGTCTGACGACCCGTCAAGCGTCACCGAAAGCCCGCCATTGAGTCCACCCGAGAGTCTTGCGATGTAACTAATCTTCTCCGTGTTTTCAAGGTCTGCGAGCACAAGTCTGGGTGCCTGAGTGTAGGCTCCCTTCTGCAGAGGCTGGAGGTTTGCCTTCCCGTACTTCTCTGAGTCCAGGGTCGCCAACCTGAACGCCCCGTCCAGGTCGAGCATCGCTGCCCCGAGTCTGTCTATCTTGGTGGACTTGTCGTCCGCGACCTGGGTGGCAGTCCCGACTATCTTCTCGGCCAGATCGTAGCGTGAAGCCGCGCTGGGGTCTCTGATTAGGCTGGCCAGCGTTTCGTCCAGCCCGACCAAGTTCATTATGAGCGGCATGGTGTCAGAGGTAACTGCATCAGAACCGGAAGCGAGGGACGGGAGGAGACCGCGCTTGAGCGCCCTTTCAATGAGTCGCCTTCTAGTAGACAGGGCGTCGGCGGCGACACTGATTAGGAGCGCGAGCTTCGCCCTGAAGTATGTCTCGTCCTGATTCGAGTCGTAGGCCAGCCGCGGAAGGTTGAGGCTGAGCCCGTGCAGGATGCTCACGTTGTCCGCCTGGGACTCGGGGGACAACACGTTGGCGTTCAGGCCGAGGAAGCTCCTCCGTTGGTCGGATGAGAAGAACGCGATGCGCCCGCCGTTGAAGATGATGGAAGCTGCGTCCTTGAGCGTCTTCGTCTCGTCTACTCTGTTGGGCTTTGCAAGCAGCAGCCTGACGTCGGGTCTAGGCGTCTCGGCGACATAGCTCCGATAGGCCCCGAGAGTCGCGTCCAAGGTCTTGTCCATTACCTCCCTCCCCACCTCATCATGCCTGTAGGGGTTCAGGTCGAGGCTGATGGCTGGGCCGATGGCGCCTGCGACCGGGGAACCTATGGTTTCAAAGAACCTGAGCAGGAGGATTTCCAGTTCTCTCTTTCCCCTGGACTTGCAGAATGGTCCGAGGAACTGGAGGAAGTTCCTGAGCGTCACCTCGTCAGAGACCTCCCTGGACAGCATGGACGTGAGGTTGAGGACGATGTTGAGAGCCCTCTCGGCGTTCTCCGGGCTTGGAATCATCGCGGTGTTGAGTATCTTCCCCCTCGGGTTGAGGCCCGCACTCCTCATCGAAAGGAGATCCACGAACACGGTGTCGGGGGTCAGGCCCCAAGAACCGGCGTTGGTGATGTGGATGTCTCCCGAAAGGTGGGCGTCGGCCACGTCTCTTGGGAGCTGCTCAAGCAGCAGGTACTCCGAGAAAACCTGCTTGCCGGTTTGGTGGACCAGCGACTCCACATTCCCTCCGTCGTCTCCTGCCTTTCCGAGGAGTTGGGTGACGTCATAAATCGGCATGCCGAGTCTCGTAAGCTTGTGCCTGTACTCCTCCATGCTGTGCTCGACCAACAGCGCATTCACTATCTCGCGGATGAGAGGCGCCGTGAGGTACTGGGTCTGGAACTTGTAGAGCCTGGACTCGGTCTCGCTGGTGATTTTCTGGGCCAGCTCCACTGGCATCCCTGCCTCCTTGACAAGCGATTGCAGGATCTTGTTGGCGTTGAACTCCTCCATTGTTTGATGAGACGTCCTCACGTAGAGTTTGCCGCTCTCAACGAGCGACTGCTCCTCAATCTGGCGGGTGAGGTTGAGCACTAGCCGCCCAAGGTTTGTGACCGTGTACTTCCTTTCCTGCCTGTTGAGCTGAATCAGGAGTTGCTTCACGAGTTTCCTGAGGTGGTAGGCAAACTTCCCCGATTCCTTCTTTGACTTGAATCCGGCCAGTGTCTTCAGGGCGCTGTAGGTCAGCGGCCCCTTGATGTTCAGAATCCTGAGGATCTCCAGCCTTTGGGGAGAGGCGATGACGCTATAGATCGTTTTTACCCTTCGCGGTGCCGCCTGCATCTAGTCGACCCATCGCGTTCAAAACTATATCAAGCTATGGTGACCAAAAGTCAAAAGAAGTTATCCCAGCCTTGAGCTGACTCCCCAGGACAGGGCTGGAAAAGCGTCCTGGCCGAGCTGCGTTTACATTACCATCATTCGGAACGTAGTGGATTTTGACCTAGTTCGCTGCCATTCGACCAGATTGGTATGGGGTCGCCCGGATTTGAACCGGGGATCTCAAGCGCCCAAGGCTTGAAGCCTAGACCAGACTAGCCGACGACCCCACCAGTTCGCTGCTCCATTGTGAGATAGTTATGGGTTCTGTGCTGAAACAGAAGGCCTCCCCTTCGAAACGAAAGGGCTGCCTGGAGCAAAGAACCTCCACCTGAAATATGCCCCCGCACTAACTCCCACCCGCGGGCTCGCCCCAATCCCGCGGATTCTTTCTCCCCTTTCTAGGAACAGGACCGGAGATGAGACCAGGTCTTCGCCGTTCAGTCTCCGGTCAATCGCCAGTGCCTTGGTGAGGTTCCCTGGACCGGCAGCGATGCGCCTGATGTCGACCGTCCCTCTGTTTCTCCTCATTGTTTCAACGCCTTCCTCCGGCTCTAGCGCCCTGATGAGGACGGCGGCCGCTGTACCCTCTGGCTCGGTAGTGACGTTCAGGCAGTAGTGCATCCCCATTGTGAAGTAGACATAGGCGTGCCCCGCCGGCCCAAACATGACTTCATTTCGCCGCGTCTTCCCCCTGTAGGCATGGCTCGCGGGGTCTCTCTTCCCTCTGTAAGCCTCGGTCTCGATTACGATTCCCGAAAGCCGTTCCCCGTCGAGCACCCTGACCAGCCTGCTTCCGAGGAGGTCCCGCGCGACCTTGGGGGTGTGCCTCTCGAAGAATCCTCGTGGGAATCGCGACATCTCGGAACCTATCCCTTGGGCTTGACGTGTCTGAAGTTGATGTAGAGGAGGGCGACGCATCGCGCCCCTGTCTGAACCAGGTGGGCCGTGAGGTAGATGAAGAAGAACCTGATGGTGAAGTTGTTCAGGCTCTGGCTCGCGATGAGCAGCTTCACCCTGGTCGGGACGGAACGGATCCCCGGGTGTTCATCCGGAGTCCCCGAAGACACGGTATCAGCCCGCTGCCTGCCGTTAATTAACCAGCGGAGGATGCGAGGGGCTGATGAGGATAGTCGCTGACCTTCAGCTACACTCGAAATACGCGCTGGCGACTTCCAAGGACATGGATTTGGAGCATCTGGCGGCCGGAGCCAAGGTGAAAGGCCTGGGACTGCTTGGGACTGGCGACTTCACCCATCCAAAATGGTTCGCAGAGATCAAGTCAAAGCTCGAGCCCATCGAGAACACTGGTCTCTTCTCCTACTCGGGGATGACTTGGATGCTTTCTGGAGAGGTGTCCACTGTGTACGAGCAGGGGGGTCGGGTTCGAAAAGTCCACCATCTCCTCTACGCGCCCGATTTCGAAACGGTTGCCCAGGCAAACGACCTCCTTTCCAAATGTGCGCGGCTCGCCTCCGACGGCCGGCCAGTGCTGAAGGGGATGGATTCTGCCGCCCTGGTCGAAGGGCTGACCTCAATCTCAGGATCCTTCGTTGTCATACCCGCCCACGCTTGGACTCCCTGGTTCGGCATGCTCGGAAGCAGGTCAGGCTTCGACTCGGTCAAGGAGTGCTACCAGGACCAGGCCGGGAAGATATTCGCGTTGGAGACAGGTCTCAGCAGCGACCCCCCGATGAATTGGCGCCTTTCGTCCCTGGACTCGTTCGCCCTGGTCTCCAACTCCGACGCCCATTCTCCGAACCCATGGAGGCTTGGAAGGGAGGCGAACGCCTTCGAAATCCAGAGGCCCTCCTACAGAGAGGTGTTCGATTCCATCCGGCAGAAGGACCGCAGCAGGTTCCTCTTCACAATCGAAGTCGACCCTTCATACGGCAAGTACCACTTCACCGGGCACAAGAGGTGCGGCGTCTCCATGCCGCCTCAGGAAGCACAGAAGGCCGGCAACAAGTGCCCGAAATGCGGGAAGAAGATGACCATCGGTGTCCTTCAAAGGGTGGAGGAGCTGGCAGACAGGCCCGAGGGGTACGTCCCATCCGGGGCGATTCCCTTCAGGCGACTACTCCCGCTATACGAAGTCATCTCTTTCGCCACAGGGGTCAACCGACTCTACGCCAGGCCGGTGCTCGAGATGCAGGACTTGTTGATCCAGAGGTTCGGGAGCGAGCTTGACGTGCTGATGGATGCGCCCGAGGGCGACATGGCCGCGGTGGTGCCCCCTAGGGTGGCAAGGGCGATCGTTGCGTCTAGAGAGGGGCGGGTTACCGTGGTGCCAGGCTACGACGGGGTGTACGGCAAGCCGGAGTTCGCCGGATAGAAGACCGGGCTCGGTCTCCCCATCCTCGAGTAGACCAAGAGTGCGGCGAGGTAGAAGCCCAAGAACTCTGCATATCCCAGCCAGTAATGAAGCCCCCAGAACGCAGAGCTCCCGAAGCCGTACCCGACCCAAATCAGAGCCACGATTCTTACGCAGTTGAGCAACGCTAGGGCGGCGGTCCCCACAGCGGCGAGCGTTGCAGTGGAGCGCAGGTCCTTGTGCATGTCGATATGCATCAGCGCGAGCAGGCCGAGGAAGGTGGTGACAGAAACGATTCCAGAACAGTCAGGGGTGACTACCGCGCTAACAACTTCTCCCGTTCGCGACATGAACTCGAACTGGGTCCCCTGCCAGACCACATGAACTCCTAGGAGACCAACGACCTTGGAAGAGATGTCCGAAGCGACCAACGCGAGAGGTGCTCCGAAGGCCCACTGAAGTACGGCCGGGGCGCTGACCCCAGCGGAGAGCACCAAGACGTAGGGAGTGAGGAATCGCTTGGCCAGGGGGTTCATGGCAAGCGACGTCCCGAAGAAAGTGAGAATCATCACGACGGCGGACACCTCGACGGTACCGCTGGTCAGCGGCACGATGAGCGCCAAAAGCAACAGTATGACGACCCCGACCAGCCGTGTTCCCATGAGCGTGCCCAACCCACCCTCGGCCTCCAGAATCTGTTCGAGGTCTCTCCACCGGAACGCGAAAATCACAGCGAAGAGGGCGATGAACGGGACAACGGCGAAGTTGCTGCCGAATGTGTCTCCCAACAGCCGGTTCAGCAGTGCCGGGAAACTTGGCGCCGTAATCGTCGACAGAACCGCTGCCGCCGCTACCCAGCCGACGAACCTGAGAACGGCCTTCAACAGCTTGCCCATCTCATGGGGTGGTCAGCGGACCCGCGACGCGTGGAGGGCCTCTCCTTGCCAGGAGGTAGGCAGCCACGACCACCGCGACGAAGACAGCGGCGAAGGAAACCTGAAGCGGGAATTCAGGCACTGCTGCGCTGGTTGAGGATGACGTCGATGACGAGGAGGACGACGAGGTCGAGGTTGTCGAGGACGTTGAGGTGCTGCTGGACGTGGACGTCGAGCTTGACGAAGTGCTAGAGGATGAAGAACTGCTGGTCGATGTTGAACTTGACGACGACGAACTCGAACTTGAGGAGGAGCTCGTCGTGGTGACGGCAATGGTATACGTGAAGGTCGCCGTCTTGAATATCGTGGGCGGGTAGGCGCCCCAGGTGGCATTCACAACGTAGGTGCCTGCGGTCCACCCAGAACTCCCTCCGGCGGCGAAGGTGAAGTTGAAATCGCCTGAAGTCGCATTAACCGGAGCATCGCCCACGGCCAGCGGGGGCATCGCGGTCACGCACGCAGATGAGCAAATCCTAAGCAACACCGCCGTCGAAGGACCCGGTGCAGGAGATACTGTTCCTGACACGTTGATAACCTGACCGGTGGTGTATGATGAGGAGTCGGTGGTGACCGTCAGCGAGTAGGTGGTGGCAAGTGCGACAGGCGCCATGGCCACGAGGGTGCAGAACACTACAGCACAGATTGTCAGCTTGTGACCTGGGGCCAAACTGCCCCTCATTTTTCACATTCGTATATAATCATAACAATTTGAATGGGCAAGCATCCTGTCTTTTCGTCGATTCATATGTGTGGGGGTAGTCGGATTTGAACCGACGGTCTACAGGTTTCTGCAGCTCCAATGCCTAATCATCCACGCTGCGGTGTCATCAAACTTGCTTGTTTGACCACTGGAGCCTGTCGCCCTGCCTAGCTGGGCTATACCCCCAACACGAGCCTCGGGGCAAACCGCAGGTGGCTTTAGGGTTTCTTCGAAGAATTGGTCGTTAGAGGCTCCAGGGCTTGCCGCCGTGGACCACCTCATTCGGGAGCTTTGAGCTCCACTTCTCAAGGAAACCCAGGTCCTCCTTCCTGTTCCTCAGGTTGTCTGGAAGCATCACCGGGATTTCATCGATGATCGGGTAGTACCTGCCACACTGAGAGCAGAGGAGGACGCCGTCCACGATGATGTCCCCCTTGGCCTCGAATTCGAGCAGCGTAAGAGGGTAGTGCTTGTCGATGGGACAGGCGAGTATGTCCAGGAGCTTCTTTTGCACGGCCCTGCGTGTTTCATCCCCCGTAGAAAAACGCTTGTCGAGGCCCAGAAACGTTAATCTACCGCGGCAGGTCGCCCGGATTTCAGCCGGCCATAGCGCGTGGGCCCGACCCAGACTCGTTCCGATCCTGGCAGTCAAACCACGCGTCGTCGCGGTGATACTGACTTCCGAAAGGAGTCGGGAAGTCGC
>Ga0187769_10000935_pt1 | contig 16247 bp, 12 predicted proteins | sample 0116_SJ02_MP02_1_FD_133140 | JGI IMG/M metagenome (GOLD analysis project Ga0187769, IMG submission 133140) | Tropical peat soil microbial communities from peatlands in Department of Meta, Colombia - 0116_SJ02_MP02_10_MG | ecosystem: Environmental > Terrestrial > Soil > Wetlands > Peat | place... | reverse complement strand
GGAGCTCCGCCGGATGCAGCGGGGGGGCGCGCCCTGGCCGCCGGCGTCGCGGCGCTGCCGAATGCGGATATCGTCATCGACAACTGGTTCAACCCCAACCTCGACTACCGCTGGTACATGCTGCCGAACCTGGTGGGGCTGCTCAGCCTCGGGGTCTCGCTCATGATCACCGCGCTATCGGTCGCGCGCGAGCGCGAGCTCGGCACCTTCGATCAGACGCTGGTCTCGCCCGCCACTCCCGTCGAGATCGCACTCGGCAAGCTCCTGCCGCCGCTGCTGGTCGCGGTGGTGCAGGTGACGCTGTACCTGCTGATCGTGACGCTGCTGTTCGGCGTGCCGTTTCGCGGCAATCTGCTGCTGTTCTACGGCGCGGTGCTCGCCTTCGCCGGCGCGTGCTCCGGGGTTGGCCTGTTCGTCTCCTCCCTGGTGCGCACGCAGCAACAGGGGTTCCTGGGCGCTTTTGCGCTGATGCTGCCGTTCTCGCTGCTCTCGGGGTTCGCGACGCCGGTCGAGAACATGCCGTGGTGGCTGCAGCTGGTCACGACCATCAATCCACTCGCCCACATGGTGCGGCTCTCACAGGGGCTGTTCCTGAAAGGCGCGTCCTTTGCCTCGCTGGTGCCCGATCTCGAGCGGCTCGCCGAGATCGCGCTGTGCACGATGAGCGCCGCGGTGCTGATGTTCAGGCGCAAGGCCGCATGACGCGGCCGGCGCGTGGCTTCGGATAAGATAGCGCGCCCGCAACGCAGGACCCCATGAGTGCACGCACCGCCGGCAAAGGCGCCCTGGCTTTCATCTTCATCGCGGTGCTGGTCGACTCGACCGGCTTTGGCATCATTCTGCCGGTGCTGCCGCGGCTGATCATGCAGCTCACCAGCGTCACCGTCGACCGCGCCGCCGCCTACGGCGGCTGGCTGTCTTTCGTGTACGCGCTGATGCAGTTCTTCTGCGCGCCGGTGCTGGGAAACCTGAGCGACCGATTCGGCCGGCGCCCGGTGCTGCTCGCGGCGCTCCTGGCGCTCGGCTGCGACTACCTGATCATGGGCTTCGCCCCGGTGATTGCGTGGCTGTTCATCGGCCGGATGGTCGCGGGCGTCGCCGGCGCTTCCTGGACGCCGGCCTACGCTTACGTGGCGGACATCACCGAGCCTGCGCGCCGCGCACAGAACTTCGGCCTCATGAGCGCAGCCTTCGGCATCGGGTTCATCGTGGGGCCGGCCATCGGGGGGCTGCTCGGGGGCCTGGGTCCGCGCGCGCCGTTTTTCGCTGCCGGCATCATCGCGCTCGGCAACGCGACGCTCGGCTACTTCGCGCTCCCCGAATCACTCCCGCCGGAGCGGCGGCGCGCGTTCCACTGGGCGCGCGCCAATCCGCTCGGCACGCTGCTGCAGATGCGCGCCTATCCGGCGGTGCTGCTGCTGCTCGGGGCGCTGTTCCTGTGGCAGCTCGGGCACCAGGTGCTCCCCAGCACCTGGGCGTTCTACACCATCTCCAAGTTCCATTGGACGAGCGCCGAGGTGGGTTACTCGCTCGCGTGGGTGGGGCTCCTGATGGCCGTCGCACAGGGGGTGTTGACGCGCGTTCTCATTCCGTGGCTCGGTGGCGAGCGGCGCGCCGCACTCGCCGGCATGGCGGCGGCGCTGATCGCCTACCTCGGCTATGCGCTCGTCACCGCGGGCTGGATGATGTACGTGGTGTCCCTCGCCACGTTCGTCTTCGCGCTCGCCTACCCCGCGATGAACGCGCTCGCCTCGCAGCAGATCCCGGTCAACGCGCAGGGCGAGCTGCAGGGCGCAGCCGCCTGCCTCTACAGCCTGAGCTCGATCGCAGGTCCACCGCTCATGACGCAGGTGTTCGGCTACTTTTCAGGAGGCGCAGCGCCCGTGTACTTCCCGGGAGCCGCTTTCCTCACCGCCGCGGCGCTCACGGCAGGAAGCGCCGCGCTCCTCGTGCGGGCATTGAGGCTCATGCCCGCACGCGCCCCCGCGCGGATCGCAGCTGCCTCCCCCGAGGCGTGAATGCCAGCGCGCGCTGTCGCTGTCATGGCATCGATTCTCGCGCTCGGCGCCCGCGGGAGTACCGCTGCGCCGGCGGCGCCGTTGCCACCCATCCGTCACGTGTTCGTGCTGCTGCTCGAGAATCAGTCCTTCGACAAGACCTTCGGTGAACGCTCGCCGGCGCCGTACCTGGCGCACGTGCTGCCCAGGCGCGGTGCGCTGCTCACGCACTACTACAGCATCGGTCATGCGAGCCTCGACAACTACGTAGCGCTCGTGAGCGGGCAGGCACCGAACGATGCCACACAGCTCGACTGTCCGGTCTACGTGGATTTCAGTCCCGCGGCCGCGCGGCTCGATGAGCACGGCCAGCTGCCGGGATCCGGCTGCGTGTACCCGCGGATGGTGCCGACGCTGCCCGATCAGCTCGAGGCAGCGGGCTTTACCTGGAAGGGCTACATGGAGGACATGGGCCGGGATCCTGCGCGCGAGTCCGCGAGCTGCGGTCACATGCCGCTCGGTGAGCCCGAGATCACCAACGAGGCAACTGCCCGCGATCAGTACGCCGCGAAGCACGATCCGTTCGTGTACTTTCACTCCATCATCGACGATCCGGCACGCTGCGGGGCGCACGTCGTCAATCTCGAGCGGCTGCGCGAGGATCTCAGGAGCATCGCCACGACCCCGAACTACAGCTTCATCACCCCGAACCTCTGCAATGACGGTCATGACGAGCGCTGCGCCGACGGCCGCCGCGGCGGGCTCACCGCCATCGATGCGTTTCTGCGCACCTGGGTGCCGCGGATCGCGGGCTCGCCCGCCTTCCGCGCCGACGGCCTGCTCATCATCACCTTCGACGAATCCGATGGGACGGGCCCCGAGGGCTCGAGCGCCTGCTGCGCGGAGCAACCCCTGCCCGGCGCGAAGTACCTCCCGGGCGTCAGCGGACCGGGCGGCGGCCGCGTCGGTGCTGTGGCGCTGTCGCGCTTCGTGGCGGGAGGATCGGTGTCAGACACCCCTTACAACCACTACGCGCTATTGCGCACCGTGGAGGCGATCTTCGGGCTGCCTTACCTGGGATATGCGGCCGGGGCCGATCTGCGGGCCTTCGGGGCGGACGTTTTCACCGCCGCCGCGCCTCACCCGCGCACTCCCTGAGGCTCCCTCGAACGGATGATCGCCTGCAGCGGGGCTGTCGGGAGACAATAAACCTCTTATGCCTGAGATCGCGACCCGCATTCCGCTGCTCGTGCCCGTGCTCACCGCGCTCCTCGCCGGTTGTGTCGCTCGGGGTGACTGGAAGCCGGCCGCGCAGCTTGCGCCGCAGGCGCTCGCCGCGAGCCGCACCTTCGCTCCCGCGAGCGTCGCCGCCACGGCCTGGCCGGTGGACACCTGGTGGCACAGCTACGGGGATGCACAGCTCGATGCGCTGGTCGCAGAAGCGCTCGCGGGGAATCCTACGCTCGCGATGGCCCAGGCGCGCCTGCGGGCGGCGCAGGCGCAGCTCATCGCCGCCGGCGCCGCACGGCTGCCGCAGACGGCGCTCGATGCCGAGACGACGCGGCAGCGCTACCCTGAGCACGGGCTGTACCCGCCGCCCTTTGCCGGCAGCTACTACAGCGATGGGCGCATCGCGCTCGACTTCAGTTACGACCTCGACTTCTGGGGACGCAACCGCGCACTGCAGGCGGCGGCGCGCTCCGGGGAGGAAGCCGCGCAGGCTGATCGCGCGGCCGCGCGCCTGGCGATCTCGGTCGCGGTGGTGCGCGCTTACATCGAGCTCGACCTGTCGTATGCGCTGCTCGATGTGACCAACGACAACCTCACTCAGCAGGCAACCATCCTCGAGCTCACGCAGCAGCGCGTCAGCGCAGGACTCGAGAACGTCGCACGGGTCAAGCAGTCGGAAGGGCAGCTGGCGCTCACCCGCGCCGCGGTGGCCGCAGTGCAGGCCAACATCGAGCTGGCGCGCAATCAGCTCGCGGACCTCGCCGGCGCCGGCCCCGACCGCGGGCAGGAGCTCAGGCGCCCGCAGCTGAGCGCCCCGGCACAGATCGCCCTTCCGGCGGCGCTGCCGGCGGAGCTGCTCGGCCGGCGGCCGGATCTGGCGGCGGCGCGGGCGCGCGTCGAGGCCGCGGGACGCGGCGTCAAGGCCGCGGAAGCCGATTTCTACCCGAATGTGAATCTCGCGGCCTTCGCGGGCGTGCAGAGCGTCGGTCTGTCGCAGCTGTTTGACGCCTCGGACCGGATCGTCGGCGCGGGTCCGGCGGTCAGCCTCCCGGTGTTCAACCGCCGCGCCCTGCGCGGTACGCTCACCGCGAGCCAGGCGGAGCTCGACCTCTCGGTCGGCGAATACAATCAGACGCTGCTCGATGCCGTGCGTGAGGTCGCGGACGTCGTGGCGAACTGGCGCGCGCTCGAGCTCGAGAGCCGCGAGCAGGAGACCGCGCTCGATGCCGCGCAGCGTTCCTACGATCTGACCGCCGAGCGCTATCGCGCCGGGCTCGACAACTACCTCACCGTGCTGTCGAGCGAGAATCAGGTGTTCCTGGCGCAGGGACTGCGGGCGCAGCTGCAGGCGCGGCGGCTCACCTTCAGCGTCGAGCTGGTGCGCGCGCTCGGCGGCGGCTACGGCGCCGCCGCCGCGGGCTGATCCGCGCGCACCATGGATGCGCCGGTCGCAACCGCGCCTGAACCCGTGACGCGCCTGCTGCGGGAGCGCCGGCGCACCTGGCTCGTGATCCTCGCGCTCGCGCTCATCGTCATCGCGGCGGTCACGCTCCTGTGGTGGCTGCTGTACGCGCGGTTCTACCAGAGCACGGACGACGCTTATGTTGCCGGAGACCTGGTGAACGTCATGTCGCAGGTGAGTGGCACCGTCGTCGCCATCGGGGCCGATGAGACCGATCTCGTCGAGGCGGGGCAGGAGCTCGTGCGGCTCGACGCCACGGATGCACGCATCGCGCTCGAGGAAGCCGAGCAGCAGCTGGCGCGCACCGTGCGCCAGACCCGCACGGTGTTCGCCAACCGTGATCAGCTCCGGGCGGTGGTGGACGAGCGCCGCGCCGACCTCGCGCGCGCCCAGGCGGATTTCGATCGCCGCCGCAATCTCACGGCCTCGGGGGCGGTGTCCACCGAGGAGCTCGGGCACGCGCGCGATACGCTGAATGCGGCGCGCGATGCGCTCACTGCGGCCGAGAAGAACCTGGCTGCGGCCCTGGCGCTGGTCGGACTCACCGGTGTCGCCGACAACCCGGACGTGCAGGCGGCGGCTACCGCGGTGGAGCGCGCCTGGCTGTCACTCGTGCGCACCGGCGTACGTGCGCCGGTGAAGGGCTACATCGCCCGGCGCAGCGTGCAGCTCGGCGAGCGCATCGCCCCGGGTGCGCCGCTCATGGCTGTCATTCCGCTCGAGCGGATGCGGGTCGATGCCAACTTCAAGGAAGTGCAGCTGCGGCGTATGCGCATCGGTCAGCCGGCGAGGATAACCGCGGACCTCTATGGGGGACGCGTGGAATATCACGGCACGGTTGCCGGCCTCGGGCTCGGCACCGGGGCGGCGTTCGCGCTGCTGCCGGCGCAGAACGCCACCGGGAACTGGATCAAGGTCGTACAGCGGGTTGCGGTGCGCATCGCGCTCGATCCTCAGGAGCTCTCCCGCCACCCGCTGCGCATCGGGCTCTCGACCTTGGCTACCGTCGATGTGCGCGATGACAGCGGCGCGCAGCTCGCGCAGGCGCCGCGGGCGCAGCCGGTGCTCGCGACGCGCACCTTCGACATCGACCGCAGCGAGATTGCCGCGCGCATCGCGCAGATCATCCGCGAGAACCCTCCCGCGAGGGGGGCGCCGCCCGCGGCCGAATGAGCTCCCCCGCGGACGGGCACGCGCAGCCGGCGCCGGCCCTCACTCGAGCCGCGCGTAGCACAGCGGCAGCGCGGTCGTGTACTTGAGCGTCTCGAGCACGAAGCTCGCGCTCACATCCTGAAACTCGCAGGCGCCGATCAGGCGCTTGTACACCACATCGTACGCATCGATGTCCGGCACCACGATGCGGATCAGGTAATCGACATCCCCGCTCATGCGGTGAATCTCGGTCACCTCGGGGATGTCGCGCACCGCACGCACGAACTTCTCGAACCAGGCTTCGCTGTGGTTGCCGGTCTTGAGCGTCACGAAGACCGTGGTGCCGACATTGAGCGCGTGCGCATCAAGCAGCGCGACCGTGCAGCGGATGATGCCTTCCTGCCTGAGTTTCTGTATGCGCCGCCAGCACGGCGCCTTGGAGAGCCCGATGCGGTCGGCGATCTCCGCCGCGGTGAGCTCCCCGTGGCTCTGGAGCAGATCCAGGATTTTGGCATCGAGTTTATCCATGAAATTAAATTTCCTGATATCCGCGATATGGGAAAGATTGTTGCTCATCCTGCCCTCTCCCGTCACGCCTTTGCAACCGCGTAGCGGCCCGCCAGGCTTAAGCTTTGCAAATGAACCTGTTCCGGGCCTTCACCGAGCATCCCGCATCGGTCGGTGAGAGCTACCTGCAGCACCTCGGCATGGCGGCGTGCTTTGGTACGCGCATGGTGGCCGCAGGTCTTGCCTGCCTGGTGCACGGCGTGCTGCCGTTCCTGTTCGTACGCACCGGAAGCCATGCGGTCGCGGAGCTGAACGATCGCATGGTCATCAACCGCCGGCGCGTTCCCCTTACCCCGATCGCAAGCGACGAGCGGGCGCCGCTGTAGCGCCGCACGGGCGGGCGTCGGCTCCGGCGCATACGGCCGGCGCACGCTACACTTCCGCCGGGGCAACAACCGCGGGCAGGCCGATGGCGAGCGCACGTGCGAAGGTTTCACGCCGCATGGCGGAGGAGGCGGTGCGCACCTTGCTGCGCTGGGCCGGGGATGATCCGCGGCGCGAGGGCCTGCTCGATACACCACAGCGCGTGCTCGATGCGTACCGCGACTGGTTCTCCGGGTACCACATCGATCCGGCCGCGTACCTGCGGCGCACCTTCGAGGAAGTGGGCGGGTACGATGAGATGATCGTGCTGCGCGATGTGTCGTTCGAGTCGCATTGCGAGCACCACATGGCGCCCATCATCGGGCGCGTGCACATTGGCTACCTGCCGGCCGACAAGGTGGTCGGCATCAGCAAGCTCGCGCGCGTGGTCGATGGCTACGCGCGGCGCTTCCAGGTGCAGGAGAAGCTCACCGCGCAGATCGCCGACTGCATCGCCGAGGTGCTGAAGCCGCGCGGTGTGGGCGTCGTCGTGGACGCCGTACACGAGTGCATGACCACCCGCGGTGTGCACAAACGCGGGGTATCGATGATCACGAGCCGCATGACCGGGACCTTCCGCAGCGATGCCCGCACCCGCGCGGAGTTCCTGCGCTTCATCGACATGCCGGGGGCGGGGCACGAGGTGTGAGCGCCCCGCGCGGGCGGTGAGCCTCGCGTCCGTAGCTCACGCAGTCGCCGCAGCTCCCTCGCGTGCCGCGCGCCGCCGGTCCTGCTCCCTGAGGAATCGCTTGCGCACGCGGATCGAGAGCGGCGTCACCTCGACCAGCTCGTCGTCCGCGATGAACTCGACCGCGTACTCCAGCGTCAGCTGTATGGGCGGCGTCAGCAGGATCGCATCGTCCTTGCCGGCCGCGCGGATGTTGGTGAGCTTCTTGGTCCTGATGGGGTTTACCACCAGGTCGTTGTCGCGGCTGTGGATGCCGACGATCATGCCTTCGTACAGCCGCTCCCCGGGCGCGACGAACAGCCGTCCGCGCTCCTGCAGGTTGTAGAGCGCATACGCCACCGCCTCGCCGTCCTCGTTGCTCACCAGCACGCCGTTGTGCCGGTCGGGAATCTCGCCCTTCACGGCGGCGAAGCCATCGAAAATGTGGCTCATGAGACCGGTGCCGCGGGTGAGGGTGAGGAACTCTCCCTGGAAGCCGATGAGCCCGCGCGCCGGCACACGGTACTCGAGCCGTACGCGGCCGCTGCCTGCGACGCTCATGTCGGCGAGCTCGCCGCGCCGGCGGCCGAGCGCCTCCATCACCGCGCCCTGATGAGCTTCCTCGATGTCGATGGTGAGCGCTTCCCACGGCTCGTGCACCTCGCCGTTCACCATCCGCGTGAGCACCCGCGGGCGCGACACCGCGAGCTCGTAGCCCTCGCGGCGCATGTTCTCGATGAGAATGGTGAGGTGCAGCTCGCCGCGGCCGCAGACGCGCAGCACGTCCGGCTCGTCGGTGTCCTCCACCCGCAGGGCGACGTTGCTCTGCAGCTCGCGGTACAGCCGCTCGCGCAGCTGGCGGCTCGTGACGAAGCGTCCCTCGCGCCCGGCGAGCGGCGAGGTATTGACCTGGAAATTCATCGCCAGTGTCGGCTCGTCCACGTGAATCGGCGGCAGCCCTTCCGGGTGCTCCGGGTCGCAGATCGTGAGCCCGATGTTGACGGCCTCGACGCCCGTAATCGCGACGATGTCGCCGGCGAGCGCCTCCGCCACCGTCTGGCGCTCGAGGCCCATGAAGGTGAGCACCTGGCCGATCTTCGCGAGTCCCCGGTCCTCGGAGCCAAAGCGCAGCGCCACGCTCTCCCCGGGGCGTAGGCTGCCACGGCGGATGCGCCCGATACCGATGCGCCCGACATAGGAGTTGTAGTCGAGCGTCGAGATCTGCAGCTGCAGGGGCAGATCCGCCTCCGCAGGTGGCGGGGGCACGTGCGTGAGTATCGCCTCGAACAGCACGGCCATGTCGGGGCGGCGCTCGGTGTAGTCGGTGCTCGCCCAGCCCTCGAGCGCCGAGGTGTACACCACGGGGAAATCGAGCTGGGCATCGCTCGCGCCCAGCTTGTCGAACAGCTCGAAGGTCTGGTCGATGACCCAGGCCGGGCGGCTTCCCGGGCGGTCGATCTTGTTCACCACGACGATCGCCTTGAGCCCCTGCGCGAGAGCCTTGCGCGTCACGAAACGCGTCTGCGGCATCGGCCCCTCGACCGCATCCACGAGCAGCAGCACGCCATCCACCATCGACAGCACGCGCTCCACCTCGCCGCCGAAGTCGGCGTGGCCGGGGGTATCGACGATGTTGATGCGCGTGCCGCCGTACTCGATGGCGCAGTTCTTGGCGAGGATGGTGATGCCGCGCTCGCGCTCGATCTCGTTGGAATCCATGATGCGCTCGCCGAGGCGCTCGTGGGCGGCGAAGGTGCCCGATTGCTTCAACAGGCAGTCGACCAGAGTGGTCTTGCCGTGGTCGACGTGCGCGATGATGGCGATGTTGCGGATCGGGCGCTGCATGGCTGCGGCGGGCGACGGCGAGCGGCCGGGGCTGAGAAAGGGCTGCGCAGGGTAGCAGAAAGGCGGCTGCGGCGCCTGCGCAGCCGCACGGCTGCGGTACCTCAGCCCTCAGCCGCGCCGCAGACCGATGCGCAGCGACGCCACCGCGAGGCGTATCTCGACGAAGAAGGCGAGGAAGGCGGCGGCGAGGCACACCATGGCGCCGACGAACAGCAGTGCGATGAGCGCGCCGAGCTCGGAGCCGAGGAAAGCATTGGCGAACAGCGTCACGACGACCAGCGCCACGAGCAGCGCGGCGATGGTGCTCAGCGAGATCGCGAGGTTGATGTAGCCGGCGCGCCGCGCCAGTACGAGAAGATCCGCGTGCAAATGCGCGCCACTCCCCGGGTGCCTCTCCAGCTGCTCCTCGAGCAGCCGCGCGCGGTCGACGATGCGCGACAGGCGATTGGTCAGCACGCCGAGCGTCGCGGCGACACCCGAGAGCAGGAACACCGGGGCCACCGAGGACTGCACGAGATGGGCGATGTCCATGCCGGCGCACTATAGCGCATGCCTCGGGCGCCACTGGAATAGCCGATAATCGCCCCCACACATCGCTACAGAATTGCATGCAGGCGGCAGGAGGATGAGTGCCGATGGCGATCGCCGTACATCCGCCCCGGCGCGGCAGCACGGGCGATGCCGGAGTGGAAGCGCTGACGCTGCGCGGCTTCTTCGGCGTGTTCCGCTACAGCCGCCGTGCGCTCGAGCTCGTGTGGAGCACCAACCGGGAGCTCACCGTGGCGCTGGCGCTGCTCACGCTCATCGCCGGCGTCCTGCCCGCTGCCGTCGCCTACGTGGGCGCGCTGATCGTGGACGCGGTGGTGGCCGCAATGCGCAGCGGCGGCACCGCGACCCGGGTGGTGGAGCTGGTCGCCCTCGAGGGAGCGCTGGTCGCCGCGATCGCGGCGGCGCAGCGCGGGCTGTCGCTGTGCCAGTCGCTGCTGCGCGCACAGCTCGGGCAGCGGGTCAACGTCATGATCCTCGAGAAGGCCCTGACGCTCGAGCTGCAGCACTTCGAGGACTCGGAGTTCTACGACAAGCTGACCCGGGCGCGGCGCGAGGCCTCCACCCGGCCCCTGAGTCTCGTCACGCGCACCTTCGGCCTGGTGCAGAACGCGGTGTCGCTCGCGAGCTTTGGCGTGCTGCTGGCGCGCTTCTCACCCTGGGCGGTCGCCGTGCTGCTGCTTGCGGGGCTGCCGGCGTTCGTGGCGGAGGCGAAGTTCTCCGGCGATGCCTTCCGGCTCTTCCGCTGGCGCTCGCCCGAGACGCGTATGCAGATGTATCTCGAAACGGTGATCGCCCGCGAGGATCACGCCAAGGAAGTGATGCTCTACGGCCTGGGTGCGCGCCTGCTCGAGCGCTATCGCGACATCTTCCGCCGGCTGTACGCGCAGGACCGCGCGCTCACCGTGCGCCGCGACGCCTGGGGACTCGCTCTCGGATTCATCGCCACCGCGGCGCTCTACGGCGCGTACGCCTGGATCGCCGTCACCGCCGTGCGCCGTGTCATCACGCTCGGCCAGATGACCATGTACGTGGCGCTGTTCCGGCAGGGGCAGGCAGCGGTGTCGGCGATGCTGGCGGCAGTGGGCGGGATGTACGAGGACAACCTGTACCTCTCGACCCTCTATGAATATCTCGAGTCGCACGTGCCGCGCGCGCGCGGCACGCTGGTGCGCGGTCCGCACCCCGAGGATGGCGTGCGCTTTGAGGACGTGAGCTTTACCTACCCCGGCGCGGAGGAGTCCGCGCTCGAGCACATCAGCCTGCACCTCATCCCGGGCACGAGCCTCGCGCTGGTGGGCGAGAACGGCTCGGGCAAGACCACGCTCATCAAGCTGCTCACCCGGCTGTATGCGCCCACCTCCGGGCGAATCCTGCTCGATGGCCTGGACCTCGCGTCATGGGAGGAGGGCGCGCTGCGCGAGCGCATCGGCGTGATCTTCCAGGATTTCGTCCGCTACCAGATGCTCGTCGGGGAGAACGTCGGCGCAGGCGATGAGCGCTTCTTCGAGGATGAGGGGCGCTGGCGCAGCGCCGCGGTCAAGGGGCGGGCGAGCGAGTTCATCGAAGCCCTGCCCGGGGGCTATCGCACCCAGCTCGGCAAGTGGTTCCGCGACGGACGGGAGCTCTCCGGGGGACAGTGGCAGAAGATCGCGCTGTCACGCGCTTTCATGCGCACGCGCGCGGACATCCTGGTGCTCGATGAGCCGACGGCGGCGATGGACGCGCAGGCGGAGGCCGAGGTGTTCGAGCATTTTCGCCAGCTGGCCCGCGATCGCATCACCATTCTCATCTCGCACCGCTTTTCGACGGTGCGCATGGCCGATCAGATCGTGGTGCTCGACCGCGGGCGCATCAGCGAGCGCGGCACACACGAAGAGCTGATGGCACTCAACGGCCGCTACGCGCACCTGTTCACGCTGCAGGCGCGGGGCTACAGATAACTGCGGCAACGCTCACCTCAGCAGCCGAGCACTCCGCGGGGACCTCGGCGAACGGGCTACAGATAAGCGCGGGGCTAGCGTTGCTTCTGCTGCGCCTGCCGGCGCAGATCCGCCTGCATCCGCTGGTAGTCGATCCGGCGGATCTCCTCGATCGGGCAATGCATGCGGCCCGTCGCCGGGGAGTCGATGCTGACGAAGTCGCCATGCGCGGTCACCGTGCCCGCGGTGGAGCTCAGGCCGACGACATTGACGACGAAGCGCAGATCGCACGTCGACCACACCTTGAGCAGATAGGCATCGCTCGGAGTGGTGAATACCACGAGCTGATCCTTGCCGAGTGCCTCCCAGCTGTAGAAATGGCCGAGCCAGGTGAACTCCCGGATCGGTGGACCGGCGTACGGGCTGTAGCGCGCGAATGCCCGTTGCTCTGAGGGAGTGCCGGGGGGCGCCGCGGGTTGATCGCCGGCGGAGCGGCCGCTCTCCGCGCTGCCCAGCACCGCGAGAGCCGCTGCCGGGATGAGTGCCGCAAGTCTCCGGGGCATGCCCTGCTCCTCAAAAAAGCTCTACCGGAAATCTTAGACTGGCACGCCCGCGCGCAGTTTCCCGCGGCCGGGGTGGCGCTGGGTGCGCCGTACGGCCCTCATCCGGGCGACAGCACCACCACCGCGAGCGGCGGCAGCCGCAGCTCGAGCGAGTGCGCGTGCCCGTGCGCACCGGTGGCGAGCGCCTCCACCGCTCCCAGGTTCCCGAGGCCGCTGCCGCCGTAGTCGGCGGCATCGCTGTTCAGGCGCTCGCGCCAGATCCCGCCCCGGGGAACGCCGATGCGGTAGCCTGCGCGCGGCACCGGCGTGAAGTTGCAGGCAACGAGGAGCGGTTCGCCGGAATGGCCCCGGCGCAGGAACGAGATCACGCTCATATCCGCGTCATCGCAATCCACCCACTGGAAGCCCTCCGGGCTGAAGTCGAGCTCGTACAGCGCCGGGGTCGTGCGGTAGAGGTGGTTCAGGTCGCGCACCCAGCGCTGCACGCCGGCGTGCAGGGCAAATCCGAGCACGTGCCACTCGAGGCTCTCCTCGTGGTGCCACTCGCGCCGCTGGCCGAACTCCCCGCCCATGAACAGCAGCTTCTTCCCCGGGTGCATCCACATGTAGCCATACAGCAGGCGCAGGCTCGCGAACTGCTGCCACTCATCCCCCGGCATCTTGCCGATGAGCGCGCCCTTGCCGTGCACCACTTCATCGTGCGAGAGCGGCAGCACGAAGTTTTCGCTGAAGGCATACCAGAGGCTGAAGGTGAGGCGGCTGTGGTGGTACTTGCGGTGCACGGGATCCTGCTGGAAGTACGCGAGCGTGTCGTGCATCCAGCCCATATTCCACTTCAGCCCGAACCCCAGGCCCCCGAGGTAGGTCGGGCGCGACACCATCGGCCAAGCGGTGGATTCCTCGGCGATCGTCTGGGTGTCCGGATGATCGCGGTAGACGGCGAGATTGAGCTGCCGCAGGAACTCGACCGCGTCCAGATTCTCATGTCCGCCGAAGCGGTTGGGGATCCACTCCCCGGCGCGGCGCCCGTAGTCGAGATACAGCATCGATGCCACCGCATCGACGCGCAGCGCATCGATGTGGTAGGTATCGAGCCAGAAGAGCGCGCTGCTCGCGAGGAAGTTGCGCACCTCGGCGCGGCCGTAGTTGAAGATGGAGCTGCTCCACTCCGGGTGATATCCCTGGCGCGGGTCGGCGTGCTCGTAGAGATGCGTGCCATCGAAGCGCGCGAGCGCGTGCGTGTCGGTGGGGAAGTGCGAGGGCACCCAGTCGAGAATCACACCGATGCCGCGCTGGTGCAGGTGATCGACGAAGTACATGAAGTCCTGCGGCGTGCCGTAGCGCGCGCTCGGCGCGAAATACCCCGTCACCTGGTAGCCCCACGAGCCGTAGAACGGATGCTCCATCACCGGCAGCAGCTCGACGTGCGTGAAGCCGAGCGTGGTCACGTAGTCGGCGAGCGCGTGGGAGAGCTCGCGGTAGGTCAGGAAGCGGTTGCCCTCCTCGGGCACGCGCCGCCAGGAGCCCAGATGCACCTCGTAGATCGACCAGGGAGCGCCCAGTGCATTGCTTGCGGCGCGGCGTTGCCGCCACTCCTCATCCTGCCAGGCGTAGCCGAGGTCCCATACCACCGAGGCCGTGCGCGGCGGCACCTCGGTGCGCACGGCGTACGGATCGCACCGGTCCTCCGCAGAGCCCGAGTGGCGTGAGACGATGTGGTACTTGTACAGCGCGCCCGCGCCCACGCCCGCGACCGTCCCTTCCCAGATCCCGGAGGAGTCCGCGCGCGGCCGCAGCTTGTCCCGGCCGCGATCCCAGCCGTTGAAATCGCCGATCACCGATACCGCCGCCGCGTTCGGTGCCCACACGGCAAACTGCGTACCGCCGGGAGCCGCGTGGGCACCGAGCTTCTCGTAGGCCCGGACGTAAGTGCCCTCGCGAAAGTGATAGATGTCCTGGGCGGTAAGCAGCACGCAGGATGAAGTCTACTAAGAAGCGGCCGCATGCGCCCCTGGGAGCAGCGGCACGGCGCTCGCGCGGTACCGCTCAGGTCAGGCGGCGCCGTCCCGAGCTGCCGACGAGCACGAGCGCATCGGGGACCGCGGCGCGCTCGCCGCGCCGCTGTGCCTCCTCGAGTGCCGCGCGGGTGCGCGCCACGGCGGCGAGCGCCTCGGCGGCGACGGCTGAGCTCTCCACCGGTTGCCCGATGAGGTAGCCCTGCACGCTGATCGAGCCGCACTGCGCGAGGAACTGCAGTTGCGTGCTGCGCTCGACGCCTTCCGCGACCACCTGCAGTCCGAGGCTGTGACACAGGGCGACGATCGAGCGCACGATCGCTGCGGCGCGCGGATTGCAGTCCACCCCCGCTACCAGCAGCCGATCGAGCTTCACGCGCGTGATGGGCAGCTGCTCGAGCGAGGTGAGCGAGGAGTAGCCGCTGCCGAAGTCATCGAGGGCGATCGCCACACCAAGCGTGCGCAGCCGGCGCAGCGACTCGATGGTGGCGGGGCCGGTCTGGAATACCGACTCGGTGATCTCGAGCTCGAGCGCGCCTGGCGGCAGCCCCGTCACCTCGAGTGTGCGTGCGACGTGCTCGATGAAGTCGCTCTCGAAGAACTGCGGCGGGGAGACATTGATCGCGACTCCGGCGCGCTGCCAGCCGTACGCACGCCAGCCGGCGGCGGCCGCCGCCGCGGTGTGCAGGATCCAGTCGGTCAGCTCGTGGATGAGTCCGGTCCGCTCGGCGACCGGGATGAACTCCTCGGCGGTGGCGCAGCGGCCGTCGGGCTTGCGCCAGCGCAGCAGCGCCTCGACGTGCGTCGACTCGAAGCCGTGCAGCGCCACCTGCGGCTGGTACATGAGCAGCAGCTCGCCGCCCTCGACCGCGCGGCGCAGCGACTGCTCGAGGCGGAAACGCTGTGCCGCGGCATCGTAGAGCGCGGGGCTGTAGAGCGCGAAGCGATTGCGGCCGAGCTCCTTGGCGCGGAACACCGCCACATCGGCTGCGCGCAGCAGGCCCTCCGCGTCTGCGGCGTGATCGGGGTAGAGACTCGCACCGACACTCGCGCTGGTGGTGAGCACCCGCCCATCGATGATGAGCGGTTGCTGCAGCGTCGCGACCAGCTGGGCGGCGTGGCTCTCGACCTGCTCGACCGACTGCACCTTCTCGAGCAGCACCGTGAACTCATCGCCCCCGAGGCGTGCCAGGAGCCCGCTGCCGCCGGTGGCCGCCTGCAGCCGCTTCGCGATGTGCTGCAGCACCCGGTCGCCGAAGCTGTGGCCGAGCGTGTCGTTGATCGACTTGAAATTGTCCAGGTCCACGAACAGCAGCGCGACGCGCTGCGCGCGGCCGGCGCGGGTCAGCGCGCGTGCCAGGTGCGCGCCGAGCTTGCGGCGGTTCGGCAGCTGCGTCAGCGGATCGTGATACGCCAGGTGATGCAGCTGCCGGGTGCGCTCGGCCACGTGACGCTCGAGCTGCATCTGGTGCGCGCGCAGCTCCGCTTCCGCCGACGCGATCCGGTCCGCCATGGTGTTGAAGGACTCGGCCAGCTCGTCGATCTCCGCCGAGCCGCCGCGCGGCGCGCGGGCGCTGCGGTCGCCGCTGGCGAGCAGCCGCGTCGCCGCGGTGAGCCGGCGCACGGGGAGCGAGATGCTGACCGCGAGCAGCACCGCGACCACGAGCAGCAGGCCGAGCACCGCAACCCCGGTGGTGTGCAGCGTCTCCTCCGCGAGCTCTGCGGCGAGCGAGGCGTGCTCTGCCGCCTGCAGCAGCCCGCGGTCGGCCGGCTTCTGCAGCTGCTTTTGCACGCCCTCAGTGAGCGCGACGCTGTCCTCGAACAGGCGGTGCCATTCCGGTCCCGACTGCGCATCGTAGCGCTCCATCTGCAGCCGCAGCCGTGCGGCAAGCTGGAAGTCGTGCCGCACGAGATCGAG
>Ga0187769_10000934_pt1 | contig 16250 bp, 16 predicted proteins | sample 0116_SJ02_MP02_1_FD_133140 | JGI IMG/M metagenome (GOLD analysis project Ga0187769, IMG submission 133140) | Tropical peat soil microbial communities from peatlands in Department of Meta, Colombia - 0116_SJ02_MP02_10_MG | ecosystem: Environmental > Terrestrial > Soil > Wetlands > Peat | place... | reverse complement strand
ACACGACCGGCGAAGAAAACGACCTCGTACAGCTGAACAACCGAATCATAGAAGCCGACCCAAGCGCCGTAACCGTCCTACTGCTAGTCAAGGACTCAGCGAGAGTGCTCGCAGGTGCGGGAAGAAAAGCAATCGAAGAAGGCATCCACGCCGGAAACTTGGCACGAAAACTGGCAGGGGTAGTTGGAGGCGGCGGAGGCGGAAAGGATTACTTCGGGCAGGGCGGTGGCATGAAGTTGGCCGCAGCCGATGAAGTGATCAAAGGATCCGAGCGAGCGGTCAACGAAATGCTGACAAAGTGAGGGCCATGACCGTGAACTGGTGCGAGATCGACAAACGATGGCAGGCTGAATGGGCGAAGGCCAGAGTTTTCGAAGCAGACCCCGACCCAAAACGAAAGAAATGTTTCGTCACATTCCCCTTCCCATACATGAGCGGGCCACTCCACGTTGGAAGCGGCTTCACCGCCGCCAGAATCGACGCCTACGCAAGATACATGCGCATGCGGGGCTTCAACGTCCTCTTTCCTTGGGCTTGGCATTGGACGGGAAAGACAGTGGCCGGCGCGGCTGAACGCATCAAGAACGGCGACGAAGCCGTTATCGGCCCAATCAGGGAAGTGGATGAAGTGTCCGAAGTGGACCTGAAGAAATTCGTGGACCCCGTCTACATGGCAGAGTACTACACCAACGTAAATCGGGAAGCGATAAAACGCTTCGGGGCGTCCGTGGACTGGCGCCGTGAATTCCACACCACGTCCCTGAACCCAGAGTTCAGCAAATTCGTAACGTGGCAATATCTCAGGTTGAGAGAGAAAGGGTACGTGGCAATCGGCACGCACCCAGTCGTCTGGTGTCCCAAGGACCAAAGCCCAACCGGCGACGCCGACCGACTACAAGGCGAAGGCGTTCGACCGGAGGAGTTTGTACTGATGAAATTCAAGATGGACGACTGCTTCCTACCCTGCGCCACCTTCAGGCCCGAAACAATCTACGGGGTCACAAACCTCTGGATCAACCCCGACGGAGACTACGTTGAAGCATCAGTCAACAACGAAACTTGGATCGTAAGCAAGTCCGCGGTACCAAAACTGCAGAACCAGCTCAAAGTGGTCAACGTGAAGCGCGACTTGAAAGGTAGCGAATTTGTTGGCAAGAAATGTTCTGACCCGGTGCAGAGCAGGGAACTGCTCATCTTACCGGGATCCTTCGTGAACCCTGAGAACGCAACCGGCCTCGTCTACAGCGTACCGGCACACGCCCCATTCGACTGGCTCGCGCTAAGGGACCTTCAAAGAAACCCGGAACCCGTAGGAAAATTCGGCGTCAAACCCAACGACCTGACCAGCATCAAACCAATCTCCGTAATTTCAGTACCGGGCTATGGGGAATCGCCGGCAATCGAGATCACCGACCGCATGGCTCTGAAGGATCAGAACGATCCACGGGCCGAGGAGGCCACCAAGGAGATTTACAAGGCCGAATTCAACCAGGGCACTTTGCGGGATAATTGCGGCCCATTCTCCAACCAGACAGTTTCGGCCGTTAAGGATGAGCTGGTGGATGGGTTCAGGGGTAGAGGGTTCGCCGACGTTTTCTACCAGCTTCCGCAACGCGTTATCTGTAGATGCACGACCGAATGCGTTGCGAAGATAATTGAGCAATGGTTCCTGAGGTATTCAGATTTGAAGTGGAAAGCCTTAGCGCACAAGGCAGTATCCGAGATGTCGTTCTACCCGACGGAAGCTAGGGGCTGGTTTGACGGGATAATCGACTGGCTACAGGATTGGCCCTGCACCCGCAAGACAGGTTTAGGGACACCGCTCCCTTGGGATAAAGGGTGGATCATCGAAACCCTAAGCGACTCGACAATCTACATGGCTTACTATATGGTTAGCAAATTCGTCCACGCCAAAAGAATACATGCAACCCAGCTAACCCCCGAAGTTTTCGACTTCATCTTCTTCGGTAAAGGAAACGCGCCCGAGTTGGGCATGCAAGCCGGTGTCGACAGCAAGCTGCTGGTAGAAATTCGTAATGAATTTCTTTACTGGTACCCGGTGGATTTGCGCAACTCTGGAAAAGATTTGGTCGGCAACCACCTTACCTTCTTCATATTCCACCACGTCGCGCTCTTTGAACCGCGCTTTTGGCCGAAGGCGATCGGAGTCAACGGCTTCATGCTATTGGAAGGACGTACAATACACAAATCGAAAGGCAACTACATTCCCCTTCGACAAGCCTGCGAAGAATTCGGTGCAGATCCAGTGAGATGCACTGTTCTGCTGGCAGGCGAAGGGATGGATGACCCAGACTGGCGTGCGGACAACGTACGCGACGTCCAGGTACGGTTAGAGTCATTCCTTCGCCTAGTCGAGGAGGTCGTTCAGCGGCCGAAAATGCAATCGTCCAACGGGCATTTGGAGGCGTGGCTGAAGGGGAGAGTAGGCGCTAAATCCCGATCGATAGCCGACGCTCTGGAAAACCTGAAGACACGCACCGCACTATCCCTGGCCTTGTTCGATTTGTGGAACGATTTACGTTGGTACGAGCGCAGGACGGAGAAACCCGACTCGGCTACGGTTTCATCTTTTATGTCGAGTTGGATCAGATTGCTCGCTCCCTTCGCGTCTCACGTGAGTGAGGAGGCATGGCATAGGATTGGAGAGGAAGGTTTCGCGGTCTCGGCGCCCTGGCCTGATTTCGAAGACGCTGAAGCGATGGCTAGGTCGGATGAATTAGAGGCCTTGGTCAAGCAAACGTTAGAGGATACGCAGGAGATCTTGGCCACCACCAAGCTTAGCGCAAAGAAGGTTCACTATTACACGGCGGCGAAGTGGAAGTGGAGGGTTTACAACGAGGCGCTTTCTCGAGCTAGTTCACATCCGGAGACCCTTGACGGATTGATTCGTGACATGTTGGCGGCCAAGACGGCTTCGGCGAAGGACCTGCCCAAGTATGCTTCGAAGATTGTTCAACAGATGAAGACGATGCCCATCGAGCTAAGGAAACGGCGGTTACAGGTTGGAGATGTGGATGAGAGATCTGTGCTGAGCGGAGCGACAGGGTTCTTCAGCCGGGAGCTGAAGATGGATGTCGAGGTGCACGGGGAAGAGGATCCGTCGTTGTATGATCCAAAAGGAAGGGCGAAGTTCGCTGAGCCATACAGGCCAGCGATATTCGTGGAGTAGAGTAGTCGAGTCGTCCTAGGCGATTAGAGGATCAGGTTCGCCATCATTATCCCGGTGACCGTACTGCTAAGCGCCAGAAACCCCAACGTTAGTATTAGCGAAATCACCAGTATTGCCGATAGCAGTCAGCGCGTAGTAGCCGGTTGGAACATTCGCAACGACAAACAAGCCTGTCAATTGCCCATCTGAAATTTGACAGCTAATGGTTCCACCCGCAGCTACAGCATCCCCCGCGAGCGTGCATGAATTGTCATTCAAAGAGAACCCAGATCCGAACACCTGCAACGTGCCGCCTGGAAAAGCACCGTAAGGGCTGACCTCGATTGTTGGGCTATTCTGCACGACGAGGATAGCTTGAACCCAATCTCCTTGGCTGGGCGAACAGCCGTTGTTTCCAGGGCAAGCCGTGACCTCAATCACGTATTGACCGGGCGGTGCATCTCCCAGTGTAAAGCTTCCGGTGAAATTCCCGGTGGTACTGCTACCACCGTTTATGACGCAAGCTACGCCCAGTCTAGGATTATCATTGTTGATTACTAGGGCGTTAGTTGGACTTGAGATAGAGCAGCTTTGATCTTGGTCCGGTGCCTCCGTCACATAACCCGAAACATTAACTACCATTCCCACTTGAGCTGCAGCCGGGCTTAGATCCAGAAAGCCTGAATTCGAAGCAACTGAACAGCCGGATACGCATCCCTGCTGTGGTTGCGAAGCGGCGGCACTCGACAACGGGAACACTAGAAAAGCTAAAAGAGACACGATAATCACGAGGGAACTCGATGCTTTCAAGAATACATGCCTCAAATCTTGCCGCGCCTACCGCGAGGCGGGATTTAGGCGTTTCAGCGAAATCGAACTGGCATTACGATTACATTCATTATTTCGGAAATCAGAACAAGCCGAAATTGCTACGAGTGGTTCAATTATCGATTCTGTCACGCCTTCGAAAAGCGGCTTCAAGCGTTAGGCATTGCACGGATGCAACCCAGCTGCGTGCATCGCTCCGGCAGCTGAAACGTTTCGCTGAAAATTCGCGACGAGACTGGCAGTGTCAAGAACGCTAGCGCTTGCTAAAGTTGAAGGATCGGGAGCGACAAATGCGCAGTCCCTCGAAGGGACTGGGGCACAGAACTGTTCTGTAATCGGCTACAAACTAAATTTTCTGGTTATAATCTCTTCATCATCTACGCATAGAACTGCTCGGAATTGGTGATCGCACGCGTACGAATCATCATTCTACTGCGAATATCGAAGGCGGTTGCACGATTTTCTATCTAACAGGTGTAAGAATTCGTCGTGATTACTTGCGTTAACAGTACAAAATGCTGGCAAACCTTAAATCTAAATCAGACGCGATATTGTCCAGTGAAATCATTTGGTTCTTCATCTCTTGGCTCTTCCGGCACTCGGTGTCGCAGCCGCCCATGCGGCCGCTGGTTCCGCGGCAATAGCAGGTGGACACGTCGCTGCTGGATCTTTCGCGACTGCTGGTGCGTTCGCGGCCGGCGCACCCATATGGACTGCTCACGCAGCGGGCGCTTGGGCTCCCACTATTGGCGCCGGTGCTTGGGCGCCAGGCGCAGCAGCACCATGGTTTGGCGGTTGGGGATTCAACAATTTCTGGACTGGAGCCGCCGTGGGAGGAATTGTTGGTGGAGCAGTAGGATTGGGTGTTGGAGCTGGAATAGGGTGGTATGCTGCTAGACGCCCTGCCCGTCAATACTACTACGCTCCGCTTCCTTCGTATTAGCTAAGTCGTTTCGCTGACCGTAGAAGAACAAGCTTCTACGGTTAGTTAACAATCACGTCGGGCGGCCAGCGATTTCGGTAGCATGGCGCGCGCAGGCCGCTAGCGCCCGGCATTTCCGTTCATGATCATGAATATTCCGGTAAGGACGGCTATTATCAACCCCGCCCAGAAACCTCCGCCAATGAAGAGGCTGAGAATCGCGGCTGGGAAGATCACGAACGCTGCTAGGACCCGAAAGCCAAGCATGTATAGGAATATTGCGCCTGCAATCACCAGACTCAAAATGACGCCGAGTATGAAACCAAAATTCCAAGGCGGGCCAAGAAGCGTTACCCAGGGGAAGAAAGTGGCCCAGGGGTTGAAGAACCATGAGTACAGTAATGCTTGGGCGTTGGCGTAGATCAGTATTGCCGAAATAGTAAGCAACATAACCATAAGTAGGCTATAGCGTCGAACTACCGGAGCTTTCGCGGGGTAAGGGCCGTAAATTGTGCCGCCCGGCGGCAACCCTTGTGGTACGCCTTGCGCGTACACGGTCGGTGCGACAGGTGGAGCCGGTTGCGCGTACGGCGTAGGCGCGAATGGAGGTTGAGGTTGGTTCACGACGGTTGCGTGGTAACAGGTTGGGCAGAGGAATAGCTCTCCGTACGGTTTGCTGCATGACGCGCAGATTCGTCGTCCACATCTAAGGCATACATTTGTTGCCGTAAGGTTCGGGTGGTAATAGCAGGTGTAGGTCAAAGGTTTCAACATCTCAATTGACAGGTACGTTAGGCACAAATGGAGAGCGGGCCGGTTTGACTTGATAGTTAGTAACAAGAAAATGTCAAACCTCGCCCACAACCGAACACAGGAATTCGATGCTCAATGGTGAATAACGAAAACGCCTGAAAACAACCAATCTACGGGTATTCGCCAAATTTCGCCGGCCAAGATGCTTCTTCGGTCGTCTGCGGCCTCAGAGGTTGCTCGATTTCGGGGATCAAGACTTCTTCGCCTCAACGCTTTTAGTTTGGCGCGGTCGGATTCGGGTTGGGCCCGTAGCTCAGTCTGGATAGTGCTTCCAGCCGCGGGGCATCTAAAGCACAGGCCCTCTAAACGCTTCCTTGCGAAGCGGGAGAAGCCTGGGGTCCGGGGTTCGAATCCCCGCGGGCCCGCCAATACCCACACCCATGCCCCTCTTGAGTGAAGTAGCAACATTCGCCTTCTGGATGAACAAACAAGGCTTCAGTCCCACAACCGTTCAAGCCCACCTCTACGGTTGACGGGCTAAATTCTTGATGCTACGTTACCTTAGGAAACATTACTTACCAGAAGCCCTTGCTGAACCTAAACATGGGGAAGAAAGATGATGGGATTAACGAGCAAACAGCAACTATTCATGCGAGTAATTCTTGTAGTTACTCTTGCAAATGCGGCAATTTACTACTCTATCTTTAGGAACCTCCAAGTTCTAACTGCGCCGTGGCAATTCGCCGAAGTTGCCGTACTGGCAAATGCCATTACCCTCTTCGCGCTTACAGTGAATTTGGAGTTCTGGTGGAAGTATCAGCGAAACCCGAACTAGGCTGAACTACTTTTTGAATTAGTGTTAGTAGTAGCCACTTACTGTCTCGGTTAATTTGATTCCAGCAACTTCACTTGTCTTGCCCAACGATGCCGCTTACGAATGTTCCCAATTTCAATTTCTTCCTCGCGTAGGATCTTTTTCTATTTGTCGAGCTTTGCCTCATTTGAGGTAGCGTGAAGCGAGGGCCTGCATCGATTCGGATAAGGCGCTCATGAACGGTCTAACTATGGTTGGTTGAAAACTTAGAACAATCGTGAAATTCTCCAACCTAAAGAAGACCATGAACAACTTCTCATACCTGATCGTAACCGACTCCACCTGTCCAAGCGCGGGCGATAACTTCTCCGCAACGTCGATCAGAATGTTCGGCCCAACTTGCATGTAGTAGCGGTCGGCATCGTCAGATGTGAGACTCTGAACTCCGTCCCGCATCCTAGAAACCAACACGTGAAGCTGATTATCCACAATAGCCACATACCGTATTCTCGAATCACTCTTGAAGACCTCGTCAGCGAACTTCTCAACATCCAACGATGACCATTCCTTTGTCACTTTGTTAGTTTCAGGCAATAAAAGTCTGAGGTGCGCATTCTGCTTCTTCTTACTTCCGTTCTGTATTAGCGTTAGCCACTTGTCTCGCGTGTTCCTTTTTCTGCTGACTGCGACTTTGGTGCTGAGCAACTGGACAGCTCTTTCAGAGGGAAACATCCTCCCGAATTAGTGATTTGAAGTGATCTACCCTTGTACTCGCCTTTGTCAGCATCGTTGCAGAGCGGCTGGTTAGAGTAGATTAAGCAGTGTTCTACATCATCGACCAAGTCTTGTGTTAATTTTGCTGTGCTAACTGCGGTGATAATCCCGACCATTACAACGGCTGTCTTTCCAGTTTTCTTGTTTTCCGCGCTAATGTGTGAATAGGCATCATGCGGTTGTACCAGTCTTTCACGGAGAGTTTGATCGTACGCCTGCCCTATGTAGAGCAGGTCAAAGTTACCCCACCGCCTATCATCGGCTTGCACCAAATTTGCGCTTAAGATAGCGTAGAACCCGTTCTCGTCCAAGTGAGCAAGATTAGATTCAGCGGCCTTGTCAAGAGCGACAACATTAGGTCCCCATTCAATCTTTACTTTATCCAATGTTCTTGCTCACTCAATTCGTATAGATGTCGTAAAACCATGTGAGTGAGGTTTTTGTTAAATGTTTCCCGTATCGACTCTTTTCATTCACTCTTAATTCGGTAACGGTTTCTTGTCGCTTAGGCTTGTTTTATGGTGCTGGATATAATCGTCACCTTAAGGTTCGACTTCGCGGTGAAAGGGCGTTCTCCATTTCTTTCCTTATTGCATTCATTCTCTCAATATGCATGGTGAGTAGTTCGCTGTCCTCTGGCCGCACGTGTCCATATCCATGCAATCGATCAGGCATAATGTCGCTTAGCATCGTCCAAATTTCATGTAGGTCGCAGATCACCTTCCATCTGATCGATTCCTCATTTTTTCCTACGTTGAAGTTTCTTTGTAATTCTTGAATTTCCTTGAGCATTTCTTCAGCCTTAACTGTCAACGTGTTTGCTTCGGCGTCGCTTATGTCGGGATGCTGTACCTTAAGCAACCAGTTTTTGGCTTTTGAGTCATTCTTGGTTTCTTGCAGAATTTCTCGCAGACATTTCTCAATCACGAAAAGTCCGCTTTTGATGGCGATGAGTACGCTCTCTTCCATTGGTTGACAGCTCGCTTGAAGTAGAAGCTATTGGCTCACAACGGGTTTGCGAGCGGTTAATGGCGAGCTTCACCGCCGACTGAAAATTATCTGAGTGAGGCTCTTTTCTTAAACCTTTCCCGTGGCGGCTTTTCCCTGAACGGCGGCGCAAGTTGCTGGATTAATCCGCTTTGCGTTTTGTATTAGCGTCATCCATTTGTTCTTTCTGGCAACCTTGATCCACGCAACTTCGCTTGTCTTTCCGAAGATGCCGCTTGCAAAGAATCTCAGATTGTTTTTCTCTCTCGATCTATCTTCACTAACATGAAATTTACTATGCACTATGCAATAGTTGATCGAACATGCGACCAATCCAAGTAACTTAATTATTCATCGGCCCCAAAAATGGGGTAGGCACCTATGATTATCGGCCTTCCCTTAGTGCGGCAACTATGGGATAAATTCGGAATGCAAGCCGTGAGGTACTGTACGATAGGGGGTAGTGCCTTGGTGCTAAGTTCGGTTCTGTTGTACGCGCTCACTGAGTATGGGCATCTATGGTACGTGTACTCGAATTGGATCGCGGTAGTCGTGGGACAGGTGCTCGCGTTTTGCAGTTACAAGTATTGGGCTTTCAAAGTTAGAAAAGGCCAAGCCGCTTACACGACTAAGAGACAGGTTTGCATCCATTGGCTTGTGTGGGGAGGCGGTTTACTGATTTCCACTTGCCTGATTTATTCCCTCACAACCTATGTCCACATTTGGTACTTAGCCTCTAGTGGTTGCCTCGGGGGCTTCAGGTGCAAGTAACTTCTTCGCTCATAGATACTGGACACCAAATAATTTGTTCTGTCAAGTCTTGGAGTGGACCCCGCGATTGGAGAACGCTTTTCGGGGTCCGCACTACAGACGAGCAACTCGCGGAAAAAATGTATAAAATAACTAAAGAGTACGCGATCAGATGTAACCTGTACAGAGCAGTGAAAGTTCAATGAGAGACCACCTAGCCTTTTCTCTCTTCATCATAGCCTGTCTGGTTATTACCGGGGTCATAGTTATGCTAATTTTTGGTCTTCAAGCTTTCTTCCCTTTTATTAGTGCGGCTTTGATTCGGATTGTTATTTGGATTGTTGTGGTGGTTCTAGCTGTTGTTTTGCCTGTATCACTATGGAGCGAGTTTAGGAAAGAAGCTGGGTAGATGCAATGACAGAAGAAAGCGCGAATACGAACGTGAGGGATCAAGACGAGAATGCAATGACAGAAAATAATAATGCTGAGTCTCGTTTGTCCGGGGTTCGAATCCCGCGGGCCCGCCAACACAGACCTAGCCAGCAGTCCCGAATCCGCGCTGCCTCTTCAGGCGACCCTCGGCGGCATAGTTTTCTATGGCAGCAGGCGAAGTGGTCTGGGTGACTGAGTCTCTAGAGACAGCCGCTTTGAAGCTCTTCGAGAAGCGATCAGACAAAGAATACAGTTTCACGGGCTGCACGATTTTCTTCTAATGGATGTAGAAGCTATCCCGAATGCATTCGCGTTTGATGACCACTTCTCTCAGTAAGGCTACAATGCGCTTCCATAGATGAAAATTGTACTTGCAAGAATCATCCGCCGTGATCGGAGGAAAACGATATTGAGGTACTCCTCCGACCTACATGGCGAAACAATATGCGCTTCTGCTCGGTAGGTAGCAAAGAGGAATGCAGAGGTGCCGTTCTCCGTGGAAACCGAATCGTCACTTTCGAAGAACTGCGCATCCTAACCGGATTGAACTTGCCCATGCAACTCAACGTTGCTGAACTGCCGGATTCGTCTATGCTCGAAACGGCCTTAACCAAGCTTAATCCAGACGTCGGACGGCCGAGTGGTGGCGTTAGGTATTCGGCGCCGTTCTATAATCCGTCGAAAATCTTGGGCATCGGCTTGAATTATCGCGAGCATGCTTCGGACCTGGGAACTCTGCAACCTTCTGAACCGGTGAGCTTCATTAAACCGAGGACAGCGATCATAGGCCCCGGGGACGAAATTCTCCTACCGAAGGTTTCGAACCGAGTGACCGCGGAGGCGGAGTTGGGAGTGATCATTGGCAAGGGTTGTAAGCATGTTCGAGAAGAGGAGGCCGACGCGGTTGTGTTCGGTTATGTGCCGATTCTAGATATGACCGCGGAGGATATACTCCAGAGAAACCCGAGGTTTCTGACGAGGGCGAAAGGCTTCGACACTTTCTTGAGCTTCGGCCCCGTAATCTTGACTCCGAATGAGATCAGTGACCTGCCCAGCCTGACGATCCGCACGGTTCTGAATGGGGAAGCGATTAGGTCAAACCAAGTCCGCCACATGTTATTCTCGCCGCGCGAACTAATTGCTTTCCAATCCGATGTGACGACGTGGGAGGCGGGAGATATACTATCAACCGGCACCCCAGGCGCCGTTGCTATCAAAGAAGGAGATAAGGTCGAGTGTCGAATAGACGGGTTCCCGCCATTGTCCAATCCCGTGGTAAGAAGTGATCAGTGACATGGTGCTCATTCTCACGGAGGCTGACGTGAACATGCTTCTGGACATGGGGTCCGCCATCTCGTGCCTTGAAAAGGCATTCCGTGAACAGAGCGAGAAACGCTTCCAGATGCCCGAGAGACAGGTGTTCAAAGCGACGGATTCGGCGGTTGTGAGGGTGATGATGGCCTCGATGCCCAAGCTTGATACATTGGGCTTGAAGGTGCTGCTAGGAGTGCCGGCCCAACGAAAGGCTGGGGTCACCTACTTCGTAGTCATGGTCTTTGACCATGACGATGCTCATCTTCTCGCAATAATCTCAGCCGGACGCCTAACGCAACTAAGAACAGGTGCTGCTTCAGGAATTGCGACCAGATACCTCGCCCGCGGTTCAATCTCCGAAGTAGGCATTGTGGGCGCGGGGGTGCAGGGCTACGGACAACTCGAAGGCATAGTCGCCGCAACCCAAGTCGATGAGGCAGTGGTATTCGATATAGACGAACCAAGAGTGCGCTCTTTCGCTGAAAGAGCGGAAAGAGAGCTCGGAATCAAAGTAAAGCAAGCGCGGGCGATTGAGGACGTGTATGAAGCTGGCGTGCTCTGCACGGCCACGACTTCAGTGAAACCACTCATATTAGGAGCAAAGCTGCGGGAAGGCATGCACCTGAACGCCGTCGGCTCCAACGCCCCTAACCGTCAGGAAATCGACCACACAACCCTGCAGAGGTCCAGGGTTTTCGTCGACGACACTATACAGGCGTTGAAGGAGTCGGGTGATTTGATAATTTCAATTCAAGACGGCACGTACAAAGCCGATAGCCTAGCAGGTGAGTTAGCGGATGTTGTCGCAGGAAAACTCAAAGGCCGAACCTCAGACTCCGACATAACCCTATTCAAGTCCGTGGGTATAGCCTTGGAGGACGTAGCCGTCGGCCGAGCCGCATACGAACTCGCCCTAACCAAAGGCGCAGGGCAGCAGATACAATTGTAAGCTGCATTTTGGTATTACCCGCTCATACCCTTAGCCGTGATGAGCTAGCTCGCATTATCCGTGCTCAGGCGGCAACATACAACATGCGGCGCGTCGTGCCTCTACTCGGGGAGAGTCTTTCGAAGGAATCTTAGCCAATTATTGCCGAGAATGTTCCTCACATCCTCATCGGACAGATGTTCATTTGTGAGCGCTTGGCCAATCTTCGGTAGGTCGGCGACGGTATCCAGTTCAGCTGGAATGCTTTCGCTGCCGAAGCCCCCGTCGAAATCGGATCCTATCCCGACATGAAGGGTGTCCCCAGCGAGAGTACGCAGATGATTCATATGTCTAACCACGTCGACCAGGGTTACTTCTGATTTTGCACTCTCACCTTTCCTCCAGTCCGACCTCAGAAACCTGCTGTAGAGCACGACGCCTATGACGGCGTCCCGTTTCACTAATGCTCGAATCATTTCGTCGCTCAATTGTCGATCCGTCGGCACGTATGTGCGGCAATTCGAATGGCTCGCCAGCACCGGCCCATCAAACAGTTCCAGCGCCTCAAAGAAACTAGCCTCGGCCAGATGGGAAACGTCGAGAATCAATCCAGCACGTTTCATTTCACCCATAAGCTCGCGACCGTAGGGCGTGAGGGGGCCAGGGGCACCCGTGCCGCCGGCATAACGTGTCCCACGCCAAGCCGGAGCTATTATTCGAACACCGGCCTCAAACCACGCCTTGGCCTCCTGCGGCGTAATGAGCGGGTCTGCGCCTTCCATCAAAACAACAAGACCAAGTCGAGATTCACGTGGATCCAATGCGAACTCGAGATCTCTTCGTCCCTTAATCAGCCTGATTCGCTGGTCCTCCGCTAGCTTAAGGTAGTAATCTAACTGCGCTCTCGCCTGGTCATGTGCCTCTTCTGAGGTTCTATAGCATGGGACGCCATGTCCCACGAACCCTGTGGCTTCGCAAGGGGCGACCCATATCGTAGCGAAGACCACCCGGACATTCGCTTCTAAGAGATCGTGTAACCCTACCGTCGACGCTCCACGTCCCGAGTCCGCGCCCTCGAGTGTTCGTTTTTCATGTGCGGGTTTGAGGAAGTCACGACCTTGAACCCAATTGAATGCTATATCCTCATGCCCATCAACGATAACTAGGCGACGGCAACCTTCACCGAAACCCTGATGGCTCAAGAGTCAACTATCTCGTTTTTCCAATTGCGCAGCAGCACGATAAGAATAATGCTGGATAGGTATTATCCACGATGGGATCGCAGATGGATGTCTCGCTGCCCTACGGCCATTCCTCACTTCGGGCGCAGATTCCAGAGAACGTCCATGCAATGATCGTGGCTTCCAAGCCATGGCCCGTGGATTCTGGGTCTCAGCAGGCCATAGTCAAAGCCGCACTGGAGAAAGCGATAGGTACCCCCAAGCTAAGGCACCTTGCCCGGAACAAGCGCAGAGTCATGATTGTAACGGCCGATAAGACCAGAGGCGTGCCAAGCCGCATAACGTTCCCGCTCATTCTCAAAGAACTCCAGGCAGCTGGGATTCGTAAGTCATCAGTAAAACTCCTAGTCGCAACGGGCCTCCACAAGGGCGAGTCGATTAGTGATCTAGAGGAAAGGTTTGGTGACGAACCTTTGGAAGGTCTAGAGGTGATCGTACATGACAGCGACGACCAAGGTCAATTGAAGCCCCTGGGGAACCTTCGGACTGGTACGCCTCTCTGGCTGAATAGCGATGTTGTGGATAGTGACTTGGTTCTGGTGGAGAGTAGGATTGAACCCCATTTCTTCGCCGGCTTCACTGGAGGAAGCAAGATGATCCTACCGGGGGTGGCAGGAACCGATACTATTCTTCGAAATCATAGTTACCGTAACATCGATGATCCCCGATCGCGTTACGGGGTTCTAGACAACCCTATCAGAGCCGAAGCCAACGAAGCCTTGAGCCATATTGGCAAGGCCTTTGCATTGAACCTGGTTCTGGACAGCGAAAAGCGGATTGTGTTCGCCAACTCCGGCGATCCACTGAGCTCATTCACTTCAGCCGCGAATGAGCTGAGTCGGCATTCGGATGTGGAAATTTTCGAACGCCCAGACTTGGTGTTAACCAGCAACGGCGGGTACCCTCTCGACAGAAACCTGTACCAATGCGTGAAGGGCATCGCCGTTCCGGAACAAGTCGTACACAAAGGCTCTCGAATCATAATGGTAGGAGAATGTAGCGACGGCATAGCCCACGGAGCCTTCGCAGAATTATTGCATTCCGGAACGGTGAACGAAATTTATCAGAGAATCAGAACCGCTAAGGCCACGGTTTGTGATCAATGGGAAGTCCAAATCTTATGCCGCATCCTCACTCAAACTCCCGTCTGGTTCGTTACAAGAAACGAACTAAAGAATCAGGTTCAGGCAGCACATATGCAATACGCATCCACAATCGAAGAAGCACTTGACTCTGCCAAACTAACCCGAGACGAACGGATCCTCGCTGTTCCCGAAGGGCCGTCGACCACGCTGAAGCTTGCACATTAGAACACGCTGAGATGGCGGAACCGGATTAGATCGATATGGTCCGCGATGACCATACACATCTATCTTCCAACTGCCGGAAGTCAAGCTGGAATGTCATGTTGGTTCCGATCGCGGCCCGTAGATAATCTGGGCATTCGAGTGGCACCAGGTGGCACCATTATCCGTAATTTCTGATGAGCAGCTGCCCGAACGGGTGGCGGTTGGCGATAGTCATCTTGTCCTGCTCAGACGGGTGAGGACCTCAGATAAGGCGTACAGGCGAAACCTACGCGAATCTTTCTTTACCCTTCGCTGCTGGCGCAAGCCTCTTTTGAAGCCTGCAACGTTGTGCATCGTCGCGCCCTATAGTTTCGGAGGATTACTTGTGGAAAAGCTGCCGGAAACCGGAACTTGCGCAGATAATTGCAATTTGATAGTAACTTTCACGGCAATCCAAGACATTCAATTATCGGTTTATTCGGTCAAATTTGGTCTGAGCACCTTATACCTGCGGCACAAGTCCCAATCAGTCTGTGGCCATGATGACGACGACGGATTCTCATGATTTTGACGACAGAATTCGTGACTTAGCTAAGCGGGAGAGGGAGTGTGACGGATTGTTCGAAGAAATTAAGCAGGGGAAAGGTGAGGAATCATTACGTTACTTGGCCTTAAGAGACTCCTGCAAAGAGTTGAGAAAGGAAATCATCAGAAACGCTCTGACAGCGGGACTAACCCGCGAAAAAATCAAGAAAGAGATGGCGGAAGCAAGAAAACGGACTACGACCGCCCCCTAACCCATGAGGTCATCTCGACTTTTTCACTTTAGGTCTTCCATTTGAGAATGCAATACGTATGATTATGAATTAGCTGCCGGATTGACGTTGAACATGTTCCCGGGATTGGGCTAATTGGCTTAAGGCAGCTCGTGATGGCCGCGAGTTCCTCAATCGGCGCCACAATAGTCTACTGCCCGGACGGCGTATGCGTCGGCAAGGAGCATGTGAAGCGAGCGGTTGATCTTATCGCCTTTATTACAAACGCGAGGCCACCTGCGGTTTACTATCTAGAAGGCACTGAAGGGGCCGCTGAGATCGAGCTTATCCATAATTCATCTGACAACCGTCAGAGTGCACTTGAATTTACCGCGAAGCCTTGGAAAAGTTATGTCAACGCGATAGAGAATATCTCGGTCGAAGGCTCCCAGGCAACAGGGCTGGGAATCACCGATATTAGACTCGCTGAATCATGCACACTTTGTAACGCCTGCGTGAATAAATGCCCTCATAGTGCGTTACGAATCGAAGGCGGCGATTTGATCTTCGATTCAAGACAGTGTACAGGATGCGGATACTGCGAGCAATTATGCCCGGAACAAGCCATAACCATGGTTCAGAGAACTGGCTCAATAGAATTCGAAGAGAAACCGGTGTTCAGCGATGAGATGGTCAAGTGCTCTAAATGCAACACCCCATACGCCTCCGTGAAGATGGTTCGAAAAGTCGCCGCAGCACTCGAAATCAACGAGATGATGCCCGTATGCCCAACCTGCAGAGAAATGGGAATGTACGACGCATTATTTGGCAAAGCGCAGTCGAAGGCATGAACTAACGAGCACCCGGAGCAGAAGCAAGCGTAGTTTTGGACGGTAGGATAGCTACTTGAATTCATTCGCGGTCGATAAGCGAGACGCTAGTGTCTGGGTGCTCGCCGTGCTCGCATTAGTAGCAAGGCGATTAGTGCCGTTTCAACGATAACTATGGTTATTGTTACATAGACTTCGTCAGGGAGCACGTAGTTAACGACTAATCTCGGGTAGTAAGTTTGATTTGGAGTCTGGTGTATGGTGAAGAATTGCGTGGAGTATAGGAGTGAAGCGTTCTCTTGAGTGTCTTTCACGACAACTCCGTAGTTTGGCACGCCTGACTGCCAATCTTTAACCATGTCGGTGAGATCCCAGTCCATCCAAATGAAAGGACCATACCATCCGCCCTGGCCTGGAGGAACGGGAGAGGTAGCGGAATGGTAATCCGTCCAATTTGGCTGATT
>Ga0187769_10000933_pt1 | contig 16250 bp, 14 predicted proteins | sample 0116_SJ02_MP02_1_FD_133140 | JGI IMG/M metagenome (GOLD analysis project Ga0187769, IMG submission 133140) | Tropical peat soil microbial communities from peatlands in Department of Meta, Colombia - 0116_SJ02_MP02_10_MG | ecosystem: Environmental > Terrestrial > Soil > Wetlands > Peat | place... | reverse complement strand
CAATGTCCATATCCAACAACCGGGCCGGAAGGCCGACGGCCAGACCCTCATTTATACCGCGTCCGACGACAAATTCATCCTGACTGGCGGCCCGCCTAGCATTTTTGATGCCGAACGCGGCAAGATTACGGGGGTTTCGTTGACTTTCTTTAGGGGCGATGATAGGGTGCTGGTAGAAGGCGAAGCAAGTACTCCTGTGGTAACTCAAACGCGAGTGGCACGATAAATGCACGGGGCCGCGGATTAAAGATAAATGCGTACTCTGGCCACGGATGAAATTGGCAAGTCCTACCGCGGCCGCCGCGTTGTAAATGGTGTTAGCCTGCGCGTGGAGCAAGGCGAAGTCGTTGGCTTACTTGGCCCGAACGGCGCGGGAAAGACTACTACTTTTTACGCCATCGTTGGCCTGATCCCCCCTGACACTGGCCGCGTGCTGTACGACGGTCAGGACATTACTGACGTTCCTATGTATCTGCGGGCGCGCCAGTATGGCATTAGTTATCTCCCACAAGAAGCTTCGGTTTTTCGCAAACTCACGGTGGAGGAAAACATCCTGGCCGTGCTTGAGGCGCAGCCGATGTCCTGGCACGAGCGCCGCGAGAAGATGGAGAAGTTTATCGATGAACTTGGCTTGGAACACATTCGGCAGAACCGGGGATACGCGCTTTCTGGCGGCGAGCGCCGCCGGGTGGAGATTGCCCGCTGCCTGTGCATCAACCCCACGTTCATCCTGCTCGACGAACCGTTTTCCGGGATCGACCCCATCGCCGTTCTCGACCTGCAGAAGATCATCAGCAGCCTGCGGTCGAGCGGCATCGGAGTGCTGATCACCGATCACAACGTGCGCGAAACGTTGTCGGTTACTGATCGCGCCTACATTATCGACGACGGCAGAATCTTCCGGCATGGACCGCCGGAGCAATTGGCGGGAGATCCGGAAGTGAGAAGGGTGTACTTGGGAGAGAGTTTCTCGTTGGTTTGAGATTTCTGGGTTTTAGTTTAGTGATGTCATTCCGAACCGAAAAGCCCGGTGAGGGACCTGCTGTTTAGCCAGTGCGGACGTAAAGCAGGTTCCTCCGCCTCGCTTCGCGAGCTGTCGGAATGACAGGTGGTCGGGGCGATTAAATCGGACACATGGTTCTCTTACAGCACAAACTGAGCGTCAAGCTCTCCCAGCGGCAGATCCTCACGCCGGGCCTGGTGCAGATGGTTTCCGTCCTCGCGCTCAACAAGCTTGAGCTCAAGGACATGATCAACGCCGAGATGGTGGAGAACCCCGTTCTCGAGGAGCTCGAAGAATCAGTCCCCTTGATCGACGAGGTGGGCCGCAAGGAAGAGGACCGCGACCGCGCCGCCCAGGCTACCACCGAAGAAAATCCCATCACTGCCGTCGAAAAGAAAGATCCTTTCGAGGAGATAGACTTCGGCTCGTTCTTTCAGGATTATCTGGATCCCGGTTATCGCACTCGCAGCGAGATGGAAGACATCGAGCGACCGTCGTTTGAAAACTTCCTCTCCAAGCCCACCAATCTCACCGACCACCTGGCCTGGCAAGTGGGCGCTTTGAACCTGCGGCCCGAGGTTCGGGAGGCGGCCGAGCAGATCATCGGCAACCTCAACGAAGACGGCTATCTGATCGCCAGCGATGAAGAAATGTTAGGCGTGGCCCCGCCGGCCACGCCGGAAGCCGATGCCGAGGCCGCTAGAAATATAGTGATTGAGGCGCAGGCTCTGGGTTTGAACGAACCCGCAGAGGAAATATCTGCGGAGGAAAACGCAAGTGCGGACATTAGCGGAGTGGATGAGTCCATGCCGAATTCCACTGCCGCAGGCTTATCGGGCGCCGCGATCGGGGAAAACTCCGCCGACACTATGTACGATCTGGGCGGCGCCACGCCATCTGAAGTTTCATTTGGGGCACAGGCTGGTGCGGCCTCGGCTGCCGCTCCCGCGCCCGTAGCCCCCGCGCCTCCGCGTCCTGTGCAGACTGCCCGCTTTACTCGGGAAGACTTGCAGGAAGCTCTGGAAGTGATCCGCCAACTCGACCCTCCGGGGGTAGGTTGCCGCGACCTGCGCGAGTGCCTGCTTCGCCAGTTGCGTTACCACCAGCAACAACTCGCGCACCACAAGAACGGCGCGAAGAACGGAGACCACGCTACAGAAAAGCCCGGCAATGGCACCGCGCAGGTTTTGCAGGATGCCATCGCCATCGTGGACCAGCATCTGCGCGCCGTGCAAAACAAACAGCACAAGGAAATCGCCAAGGCCATCGGACGTTCCCCCGATGCGGTGCAGCAGGCTCTCGATTACATCCGCACCCTCGATCCCCGTCCCGGCCTGCAGTACAACAAAGCTCAGGCGCGGCTCATCGAGCCCGATGTGGCGTTCATCAAACACGGCGACGAGTGGCTGGTCCTGATGAACGACGATGACTTGCCCCAGCTTCGCCTCAACCCGGCCTATAAGCGCCTGCTGACGCGCGATAGCAACGACAAGAACACGCGCGACTACGTGAAAGAGCGCTATAAGAGCGCCATCCAGCTCATCAAGAACATCGAGCAGCGCAAGCAGACCATCACCAAGGTGTGCTACTGCATCGTGGCCCGCCAGCAGGATTTTCTGGAAAAAGGAATCGATTACCTGAAGCCTATGATGATCAAGGAAGTCGCCGAAGAAATCGGCGTGCATCCTTCCACGGTGAGCCGCGCCGTGGCCAGCAAGTACGCTCACACCCCGCAGGGTGTGTTCGAGCTGCGCTACTTCTTTAGTGAAAGCGTGCAGGGCCCGGAGGGCGGCAACACCTCGTTGCTCATTCTGAAGCGCCGCGTCAAGAAGTTAATCGACGAGGAAGACCACAGCCGTCCGCTCACCGACGAGCAACTCACCCGCATTTTGCAATCGCAAGGCATTCAGGTGACCCGCCGCACCGTGGCCAAGTACCGCGAAGATATGCGCATTCCCAGCACGCACCAGCGCAGAGTGAAGGAGTAGATCCGGGAGGGGTGACAGATAATAGCCGAGGACGTACGCCCCGGGTAGGACTCGGACCAAGCGTCAAATGCAGTGCCTATCTCAGCACGACCAAGGAGGGCCGCTCGTGAACGTGGAATACACCGGCAGGCACTACGCAGTAACTCCCACCATCCGCAAAGAAGTAGAAACTGGCCTGGCAAAACTCCGCAAAATCCTCGGTGACCGCTTCGAAGCCAAGGTGATCCTGGCGGTCGAAAAGCACCGCCACATGGCCGAAATCACCATCAGCCCGCGCAACGGCCCGCTGGTCGGTCTGGCGCAAGCCAAAGACATGACCATCGCCGTCAGCCAGGCCCTGGACCACCTGGAGAAGCAGGCGGTGAAATACAAGACGCGCTGGGAGTCGAAAAAGCGCTCGGCCCGCAAGAGTGAAGAAGTGAAGAAGTGGAACGGCCACTCCCAGCCCGCAGACGTAGAGGCGGGCGCGCAAACCGCGGTCGGACTAACGGAAAAAACCGCCGTACCGGTGGCCGTGCACCGTTATCCCGCCGTCGCCAAAACCACCGAGGTGCACCTGGTACGCTCCGACGAAGCCGTTTCCATGCGCCCCCTGACGCTCGAAGAAGCCATCAAAGAGGCCCACTTCCGCGATCGCGACGTCTTCGTCTTCCGCGATCCCAAAGGCAAGGTAATGATCCTGCACCGCACGCGGGACGGCAAGATGGAGCTGATCGAAGCCCCGTAAGACGGGCGTCGCGAGTATCATCGAACCTCCAAGGCCTCCGAAATCTGGTGCGCCAGCGGTGGATGACGAGCCTGCGGCCTGCAGCGTCTCTTTCGAGATTCCCCACAACGGCGTATGATGACGCCGCCGTAGAAATTCACCTCAATCCCGGAGATGACTATGAAGAAGCTGTGCGGTCTAGTCGTTTTTCTGCTGTTGCTGGCGCCTGCCTTGTTCGCGCAGGAGCATTACACCGAAGGCCCACTGTGGCGCGTAACCCTGATTCGCGTGAAACCCACCCACATGGACGAATATCTCACCAGCATTCGCCAATCCGGCAAGCCGTTCTACGAAGAAGAGAAGAAACAGGGAATGATCGTGGACTACAAGATCTTCTTCAAAGAGACGAAGCACAACCCAGATGACTGGGACATCTGTATAGCCATCGAGTACAAGAACCACGCAGCGATGGATGGCCTGGACGCGAAGGGCGAGGCCGTACGGGACAAGATTCTGGGAGGGAAGTCGCAGGCTCATCAGATCGCCGAGAAGCGTGAGGAGATTCGCGAAGTCATCAGCTCGGAGTTGCTGCAAGAAGTCTTCCTGAAGTAGAAGTTGTACAGCGGCGGGCGCCTTCGCCCGCCGTCTTTAACGCAGACGCGTGCTGTAAAATCTGCCGGTTGATGATTCCTGATTTCGCCATGACGATCAGCACTCGTTCCTCCATATTCGTTGGCTTACTAATTTCTCTTTGCGTGCTTGCGACCTCTGCACAGCAGCAATCGAAGCTCTCCGTGCACTGGGAGGAACTCACCGCCGCCGACTTCCGCGAAGGCATCCATCGTTCGCAAGGCACGTGCCTGCTTCCCTTCGGGATTCTTGAGAAGCACGGACCGCATCTGCCGCTGGGCACAGATCTTCTGGACGTCCGTTACGCCGCGCTGCACGCGGCCGAAAAGGAATACGCCGTCGTCTTCCCGGAATATTATTTTGGCCAGATTGCCGAGGCCCGGCACGAAGCCGGCACCATCGCCTACAGCCGCGACCTGCAACTTGCACTGCTGCAGGAAACCACCGACGAGATGGCGCGCAACGGCTGCAAGAAAGTAATCATCGTGAACGGCCACGGAGGCAACGAACATCTTCTGTCCTATTTCGCGCAGTCGCAGCTCGATAAACCTCACGACTATGTGGTCTACGTCTTCGACCAGCGCTCGCCGGATTCGGGCGGCCCGCCAAAGAAGACTTCCCTCGACATGCACGCCGGCGAAAGCGAAACTTCGAAGATGATGATCGCGCGTCCCGACACGGTGCACGTGGATCGCGCCCCCAGCGAATCCGGCGCCGACCAGCATCGCCAGAATCTTCCCGAAGGTGTCTACACGGGAATCTGGTGGTACGCGCGCTTTCCCAACCATTATTCCGGCGACGGCTCTGCCGCGACACTGGCATTAGGCAAGTTTCAAATGGATTGGTGGATCGACGCGGTGGTTGAGACCATCCGCGCCGTGAAAGCCGATGACGTCAGCCTCAAGCTGCAGAATGAGTTCTACGACAAGAGCAAACAGCCGCTGGAAACGCTGCCGTAGAACATTGTTGATTTCTGATGGTTGATTGCATTTTCTCAAGCCGGTAGTGGTGCAGTTTAACCCGGACAACGGTGTGCTAGCGGAGATCCCCTTCGGCTTCGCTCAGGGCAGGCTCTCGTCCCGCTGGTGAAAAAACGCGGGACTTCGGGATGACGCCCGGAAAAACAGAACCGCTAGATTTTCAAACTGCACCACTAACCCCGAGCCGTTCGGATCCTGGGCTTTTCATCAAATCAGCAATCAGAAATCAACCATGTCAGCTCCTACGAGTTTCCAATCAGCACGCCGGTGATGAACACCAGCACTCCGCCCAAACCCACTTGCAGCGCGGCCGAGACCCATGGACTATCCATATAACGGTGGCGGATCCAGGTGATCAGCCCCAATTCAACCAGCACCACGGCGCCTGCGGCCCACAGCGCCGCGCGGAAATCGCGCAGCAGAAAGGGCAGCGTGTGTCCTATGCCGCCGAGCGCAGTCATGGCGCCACAGACTACGCCGCGCACCCAGGGATGGCCGCGCCCGGTAAGGCTTCCGTCATCGGAAAGAGCTTCGGCAAATCCCATGCTGATGCCCGCGCCCGCCGAAGCGGCAAGCCCCACCAGCAGCGCGTCACTAGAGCTCTTGGTGGCGAACGCGGCGGCGAAGACCGGAGCCAGCGTGGAAACCGAACCATCCATCAATCCCGCCAGCCCGGGCTGCACAATCTGCAGGACGAAGAGCCGGCGTTGCGCGCGCTCTTCATCGGCCTTCACGTGGGCGGGAAGTTTTTCCTTATCCAGTTCCTGGGCGCGCTCTTCGTGCTCGCGTTCTTCGTTGATGAGGTCATCGAGCAATTGGCGAATACCGGCGTCCTGGGTGCGGGATGCGGCCTTTTCGTAGAACCGTCGCGTCTCCACTTCCATGGTGCTGGCTTCCTTGCGGACGGCTTCGATGCGCAGCGGACGAATCAGCCAAAGCGCTGGACGCGCCACGAATCCGCGCACGTCCTGGCGGCGGATCAGTGGAATGTGTTCGCCGAACTTCTGCCGGAAGAGTTCGATCAATCGTCTGCGGTGCGCCGACTCTTCTTCGCGCATGCCTTCGAACATTGCAGCCGATGCGGGGTAATCGGGCCGCAGCCCTTCGGCAAAGTCGGAGTAAACGCGCTCATCTTCTTCTTCCAGAGAAATAGCCAGAGCCAGCACTTCGCGTTCGGTGAGTTCTTGAAACTTCTTCATGGCGACCTAGCTTACCTTTCCGCGCGGGGCTGAGACAAATCGAAGGTTAGGGTCAGCTTCCGCCTGGGCAGACTGCAATGCGAGCGGGATCAGCTTGCTATCTCCCATGTGCGCCGCCTTCGATGCTACTATCCTGTGCATGGCGCCACGGAAATCGGCCGCTTCGGCGAAGCGCGCGAAACTTTCGCGCCCGGGGAAGAAAACGCCGCATGCCAGGGCGCACGACGCCCCGCATGCTCCGGAGCTGGTCATCATCACGGGGATGAGCGGGTCTGGCAAAGCCTCCGTGCTCAAGGCTTTTGAGGATTTGGGCTACTACTGCGTCGACAATCTTCCCGTGGAACTGATCCCGCGCTTCGCGGAGATGGCGCTGCAATCAGCCGAAATCCGACGGACCGCACTGGTGGTGGATGTGCGCGAGGGTTCCAAACTGGAGCGACTCCCGGGCATTCTCAAAGCTGTTCGGAGCATGATTCCGACCAAGGTCGCGTTTCTGGAAGCCTCGGACGCGGTGCTGCTGCGCCGCTTCAGCGAGACACGCCGCCCGCATCCCCTGGGCACGAACGAACCGGTGAATACGTCAATTAGGACCGAACGGCGCCATCTGGCAAGAATTCGCGCGCTGGCCGATATTGTCATCGATACCTCCAAGTTCAACGTCCACGAACTGCGGGCGCACATTACGGAGCGTTTTCGCGAACAACCCACCGAGAAGAGCATTCTGGTTTCCTGCGTGAGCTTCGGCTTCCGCCACGGTGTGCCGGAAGAGGCGGACCTGGTCTTCGACGTTCGTTTTCTGCCCAACCCGCACTTCGTGCCGGAATTCCGGCAGTTGACCGGGCGCGATCCGCGCGTAGCCAAATACATCCGCTCGTTTCCGCAGACGCAGGAGTTCATCCACCGCATCTCCGATCTTCTGATTTACCTGCTGCCGCACTACATCCACGAAGGCAAGAGCTATCTCACCATCAGCTTTGGCTGCACCGGCGGTCAGCACCGTTCGGTGATGATCGCCGAAGAGGTGAGCAAGCGCCTGCACCAGGCCGGATACCGGGTGAAGGTGGTGCATCGAGACATGCCGAAGTGATCTCCGCGCTGCTGAGGAATCAGAGTCAGCCACTTGGGGATTCCACGGCCGCGCAGTAAAATAAGCCCTTGCACCCCATGCCCATGCCACCGCCGGTGAGCCACTGCGGCCTCCCATTCGGCAGGCTCGGAGCCTGCCCTGAGCTTGCCGAAGGGGCAAGGCACGGAGCGGTATGCGCCAACTGATGCGACTAGTCCGCTATGCGCTTCCCTATTGGTGGCAGATCGTTTGTTCCGTGGTGCTGATGGCGTTGGTGGGAGGGCTAGATGCGTTCAAGTTCCTGCTGATTCGACCCATCTTTGACCGCGTGTTGAATCCTTCGACCGGATCGAAGGATATTCAACTATTCGTTATTCCGGTCACGCACCATCCGGTTTACTTACAGCAACTGGTGCCTTCGCACTTCACCAATGCGTGGACCATGGTTGCGGTCGCCCTGATTGGGTCTACTATCCTGAAAGGAATTTTCGATTACACCGGTACATATCTGGTAAACCACGCCGGCTTCGGTATGATCACCGACCTCCGCGACGGCCTCTACAACGCGATCATGCGCCGCTCGGCGGCATTTTTTTCCAAACACACAACGGGAACGTTGCTCTCCGCCATCATCAACGACATCGAGCGGGTGCAATTCGCCATGTCCACCGTGCTGGCGGAATTTCTGCAGCAGTTCTTCACGTTTCTTGCAGTGGCTGCCGTGGTAGTGGTCCTGGGCGGAAAACTGGCGTGGGTGCTGTTGCTTTTTGTTCCTGTGATCGTCTACTCATCGCGCAAGATCGGCTCCCGTGTGCGCAGCACGACACGACACGGCCAGGACAAGCTGGCCGAGATCCAGAACATTCTGCACGAAACCATTACCGGCAACCGCATTGTGAAGGCTTTCAACAGCGAGAAGTGGGAGATATCCCGCTTTCGCGGCGCGGCGCGGCGCCTGTTTCGCGCGAACCTGCGCTCCGTGGCCGCCGCTGCCATCAGTTCACCGCTGATGGATATTTTCGGCGTCATTGGAATCGCGCTGTTGCTGAACTTGGGCCGGGAGGAGGTGAAGCACGGCGCAATGACCCCGGGCATTTTCGTGGCTTTCATTACGGCCGTATTCAGCCTCTATAACCCAGTCCGCAAGTTCGCCCAGTTCAACAATAATTTCCAGCAGGCTCTCGGCGCTTCCAGCGAGATTTTCAAATTCATGGACATCGAAGACGATGTCCGCGAAAAGCCTCATGCCAGGCGCCTGCGCGCCTTCTCCAAGACGGTTCAGTTCGATCACGTCAGCTTTACTTATGGCGGCGAGGGGGCGGACGCTCGCGTGCTGCACGACATTCACCTCGAAGTTCACCGCGGCGAAGTCCTGGCCATCGTCGGGTCCAGTGGTTCGGGCAAGAGCACGCTAGTCCATCTGATTCCGCGATTTTTCGACGCTACCCAGGGCCGCCTGCTGATCGACGGCTACGATGTGCGCGATGTGACTCTTTCGTCGCTCCGCGAGCAGGTCGGAATAGTTACGCAGGAGACGGTGTTGTTCAACGACACAGTTCGCAACAATATCGCGTACGGCCAGCCGCACGTTCCATTGAAGGAGGTTGAGGCCGCGGCACGGGCGGCTTTGGCACACGATTTCATCAAGGCATTGCCGAAAGGTTACGATGAAGTGATCGGCGAGCGTGGCGTGCGCCTTTCCGGCGGAGAGCGGCAGCGCATTGCTATCGCCCGCGCCATCCTGAAGAACGCGCCTATCCTGATCCTGGACGAGGCTACATCGGCCCTGGATAGTGAATCGGAGGCTTTGGTGCAATCGGCATTGCACAATCTGATCAGCGGCCGCACGGTATTTGTGATCGCGCACCGGCTCTCGACGGTGCGCCGCGCCGACCGTATTGTAGTGATCGAAAACGGCGCCATCGCCGATGTTGGTACTCACGAGGATCTGATGACAAAGCTGGGCACGTACCGGCGCTTGTACGAGTTGCAGTTCGCAGACTTCGAGCCGAAACTCGAACCGGCGCGACCGAGCTGACATCCGCAGACAGAATTTAAGAAATCACTTATGCCTCTCCGCTCCATGACGGGCTTTGCGCAGGTCAAAGCCGAACTGACAAATCAGGCTGAAGGAAGTGCCATGGCACCGGCCGGCGAGTCCGCTGCCATGCCAGGCAACGGCCGCGTTGCTTTCTCGCTCTCCTTAAAATCGGTGAACCACCGTTTTCTCGATCTGCATTTTCGCTTGCCCTCGGGCTCCGACGCGATTGAGATGCAACTCCGCCGGCTGCTCAAAGAAAAAATCGCCCGTGGGCACGTGGAGGTCACGTTGAGCCTGGAGCGTGGCGGAGTCGAAACTTTGGCTCTGAATCGTCCGCTGGTGAGCGCTTACATCGCAGCTTTTCGGGCGGCCGCCAGTGAATTCGCAGTACCCGCCGAACCCGATCTCAATACGATTCTGCGCATTCCTGGTGCGCTCGATTCCGCGGGCAGCGCCGTGGATGGCGCGCTGGAGTCGGCGGTGATGGCAAGTGTAGGCGAAGCGCTCGACCGGCTGAATCAGATGCGGGAGCAGGAGGGCCGCAGCATTGAGCGCGAACTTCGCCAGCGCATGGCGCATCTGCGCGAAGCGGTCAACATTGTGCAACTGCACCGGCGCACCATGTTGCAGAGTTACATGGAACGGCTGCACTCGCGCCTGCAGGAGTTGCTCGGTTCAAGTGCCGACAAAGAGCGGGTGCTGCAGGAAGCCGCGCTGCTGGTGGACCGCAGCGATGTTCAGGAAGAAGTGGTTCGCCTGGAAAACCACATCCAGCATTTCCTGGGCTTGCTCGACCAGCATGGGGAAGTCGGAAAAAAACTGGACTTCCTGCTGCAAGAGATGAATCGCGAAGCCAACACGTTGCTTTCAAAGACCTCCGGCCTGGCGGGCGAGGCGCTGAAAATTACCGAGGCCGGGCTCAGCATGAAGGCGGAGATTGAAAAATCGCGCGAGCAGGTGCAGAACCTGGAATGAATTCTTCGCCGCACACACCCCTCGTCTACATTATTTCCGCGCCTTCCGGCTCGGGCAAATCGACGCTGGTGAATGAACTGCTGAAGTCGGTGAGCGCTCTGGAGTTCTCCATTTCCTACACCACGCGGGCGCCGCGCGGCAGCGAGACGAACGGCCGGCAGTATTATTTTGTCTCGCGCCCCGAGTTCGAGAAAATGATTCGTGACCACGCCTTTCTGGAACATGCCGAGGTTTTTGGCAACTATTACGGAACGGCGCGGCGGTTCCTGAACGAAGCCGAATTGAATGGGCGCGATCTCTTGCTCGACATCGACGTGCAGGGCGCCGAACAGATCCAGCGCAAGCTGCCCGACGCCACCAGCATTTTCATCCTACCTCCCGATCGCCAGACGCTGGAGGAACGGCTGCGCAAGCGCAGCGAAGATCGCGAAGAAGTAATTCAGCGGCGCTTGGTAACGGCCACTCGTGAGATCGAGAATTACCAGCGCTACAATTATATTCTCATAAACGATCAACTGGAGGATTCCATCGAGAAACTACGGGCAATCGTGCGTGGGGAACGCTTGCTGCGCGCGGGAAAAGCGCTGTCGGAAGAGGAAGCCAAAATTGTGGCCTCGGCCGATCGCTGTCGTCTGGCCAACGTCCGCCGGCGCCTGGGGCCGATTCTGGACTCATTCCGGCCCCCTGACAGTCCCGGCGGGAATAATCCTCCGTAACCAGGTTGGGCGCCGGGCAGCCCCCATAATCTTGAATTTCGTGGGAAAATAGGAGCGGAGTGATTGGCTTCGCTGGCGAAGAACGCAGCGCAGAACTTTCGGCAATCAAGATGTTGTGTCCCGGCAACAAGGGAGAGAATTCCATGAAATTGATCGAAGGCTTCGACAGCAACTATCGCTACATTCTGGTCGCCGCCCGGCGCGCCCGCCAACTGCAATCGGGAGCGCCACCGGTGGTGCAAACCAATTCCCGTAAACCCTGCCGTATTGCGCAGGACGAAATCCGCGCCGGCAAGGTGAAGTGGGAGATTCCGGAAACCCGCAGCGCCGCCGAGCAGGCTGCCGAAGCCCTGGATCAAGTCTTCGGACACGACGCCTAAGGATGGCACGGGATCAATGTCCTGTTCGATCGCGGCTGATGGGACACCATGAAAGTTGCTCTTGGAGTAACGGGCGGGATCGCGGCATACAAGGCGGCTGAAATTGTGCGCCTGCTGCAGGACCGCAGTATACGCGTGCAAGTCATCATGACGCGCGCGGCTCAGGAGTTCGTTCGCCCGCTCACCTTCGCCGCGCTCTCCGGCGAAAAAGTGATTACGGGAATGTTCTCGCCCGGGGAGGAGCACGCCGCCAACATCGATTCCGCCATCGAGCACATCGCGGTAGCGCAGTCGATCGACGCGCTGCTGGTTGCTCCCGCCACCGCCGACGTTCTGGCGCACTTCGCGCAAGGTATTGCCGGCGACTTTCTCACCACGCTTTATCTCGCAACTACCGCGCCGGTCGTGGTTGCTCCCGCGATGAACGTCAACATGTGGAATCATCCCGCGACACAAGCAAATCTGGAGATCCTGCGCCGGCGCGGCGTGAAGGTCGTCGAACCCGGCTCAGGCTATCTTGCCTGTGGCATGACCGGCTTCGGCCGGCTGGCCGAAAATGAAATCATTGTCGCGGCCGTGCTCGAAGCGCTGGGCGCATCGCAGGATCTCGCGGGTGAAACCGTTCTGATCACCGCCGGTCCCACGCGCGAAAAAATCGATCCCGCCCGCTACCTCACCAACCGCTCCAGCGGACGCATGGGCTACGCCATGGCGGAAGCCGCTCTCCGCCGCGGCGCTCGCGTGCTTCTGGTGAGCGGTCCAACCGCGCTGACGCCGCCGGGAGCGGCCGAGCTTACGCGCGTAGAATCGACGGAGCAGATGCGCGATGCGGTGCTCGACCTTTTGCCGCAAGCGACCGTCGTCATCAAGACCGCTGCGGTTTCCGATTACCGGGCGAAGTCAGCTTCCCCGCAAAAGATAAAACGCAAAGGTCCGATCACGCTGGAGCTGGAGCCGACTGCGGATATTCTCAAGGAAATTTCCGCGCATAAGCAATCGCAGATTGTTGTCGGCTTCGCCGCGGAAACCGATAACGTCCTCGAAAACGCCCGCCAGAAGCTCGCGGCCAAGCATCTCGACGCCATCGTCGTCAACGATGTCTCCCGCGAAGGCATTGGCTTCGACTCCGATCGCAATGAAGTGACCATCATTACTCATGACGAGGTTATAAAAGTCCCCGAGACCACGAAGTGGGAAGTGGCCCAGCGCGTGCTCGACCAGGTCGTCCACCTCCGCCAGCGGCGCAAGTCTCCGGTGAAAGTCTGAGTCGACCATCGCTGCACTCGAAGGCACACTGGCGTACAATTCTTCAAACTTCTATTAGGAGCGTGTGATGACTCAGAAAGTTATCGAAGTGATTGGGACTTCCAAAGACAGCTTTGCGAAGGCGGCGAAGAATGCGGTGGCCGAAGCCGCAAAGACGGTGCGCAATATCAAGTGGGCGCATGTGGATTCGCTCGACATGCAACTGGATGGGGCAAAAGTGCTGCTGTACCGGGCGACGACTAAGATCTATTTTGATGTGGAGAAGTGAGCCAGCGGCAGACCGCCGATTAGCCCGCAGAACGACCTGATAGAAACCAATGGCCCATACACTTGACCCGGAATTCCGGCGCGCTCTGGCCGAGCGCGTCCGTTATTGCCATGAGATGGGCATCTACGATTTTTACCGGCGCGAGCCTCCTCCATCGACGGAAACCCGAATGGATGGAGGCGAACTCGCGCTCTTACCTAGCTCTGCCACGTCATCTGCGTACCAGTTAGAACTGCGAGAGGAAATGCCCGCAAGAAAATCCGCTGTTGTCCCAGCCGTTGTCGAAGAGAACATTTTCGAGATCATTTCGCCGAAGCCGGAGTATGGAGTGGCCGATCCCGTCGCTGCGCTCAAGCTGATTCGGGAGGACCTCGGCGATTGTACTCGCTGCAAGCTGCACCAGCAGGGGCGCAAGCAAATTGTCTTCGGCGTGGGCAACCCTGGCGCTGAATTGATGTTCGTTGGCGAAGGCCCCGGCGCCGACGAAGATGCCCAGGGCGAGCCTTTCGTGGGCCGTGCCGGACAGTTGCTCAACAACATGATCAAAGCCATGGGCTTGCAGCGCGGAGACGTTTACATTGCGAATATCGTCAAGTGCCGTCCGCCCGGCAACCGCACGCCAGAGCGCGATGAGTGTGAAACCTGCTTGCCATTTCTGATGCGGCAGATCGCGGTCATCCGACCCAAGGTTATTGTCGCGTTGGGCGCGGTTGCGGCGAAGAGTCTTCTGGCCATCAATGCGCCCATGTCCGAACTCCGCGGCCGGTTTTATGACTTCATGCCGGCGGGCGTTCGCAGCAGCGATGCTTCGTGGACAGGGTCGCGCCTGGCGGTTACTTACCATCCCGCATTTCTGTTGCGCGATCCGCGCCAGAAGGGCGAGACCTGGAAAGATCTGCAAATGGTGATGAAATACCTGGGGATCGAGCCAGCGAAATCAAAAGCGTAGGAATGGACGCCCTCGTCCGTTCCAGCAGTTCCGTGGACGCAACCGCCCTGGTGCTAGCATTCCATAAGCCGGCGAGACGCCGGCCACACCTTCAATGCCCGAATTCTGCGACGTTGCCTTGCCCGTGCCGCTCGACATGGTCTTCACCTACCGTGTCCTAGCGGAGACCATGCCCGTGGTCGGAGGCCGCGTGCTCGTGCCCTTTCGCCAGCAACGCATGACCGGAATCGTAGTTGAGCTGCATGACCGCAAACCATCGGTCAAAACAAAACCCATCCTCAGCGTGCTTGACGTTTCGCCTGTACTCGACGACCAACTGCTGCGCCTTGGCCGTTGGATTGCCGACTACTATCTTGCCCCGCTCGGCGAAGTTTTCCGCACCATGCTGCCGCTGAATGCCGAGTTCAAACGCGCCATCGCTTACCGCATCACCAATGAAGGCCAACTGGCGCTGCATCTGGCGGGAATGTCAGGATCGTCGGCGCGTTCGCGGCGCACTCCGGAAGAGCAAGCCGCCGAATTCCGTGTGCTGGATTATCTTGCCGCGCAAGAGCCTACACCCAGCGGGACGGCCCAAGTTCGGGAAGAAACTCTGCGCTCCGCTACGCGCGTTTCGAAATCGATGCTCAGCGGGATGGTGCGCAAGAAGTGGCTCGCCCGCGAAGACGTCTCCGGCGTACGCGATGCCACCCGCAAAGTTAAGATCGCGCTGCTCAAGTCCGCCGACGGCAAGCTGAACGACAACCAGCGGAAGCTTATCGAGACCCTCGCCGCCTCTGGAGGCCGGGTTCCCGTGGAGACGCTGCAATCGCTTGAAGTCCCACGAACCACGGTCAACACCCTGGTCAAGCGCGGCCTGGTCGAGATCGTCGAAGAACCCACGAGCTTCGCGGTCTCGCGCAGCAAGCCGCGGCCATCGCCCTTCGCGTTCGATTTCAATCCCGCGCAGCAGGCTGCGCTCAACCGCCTTCGCGAAGCGGCCGACGCGCAAAAGTTTTGTGGCATCCTTCTGCACGGCGTCACCGGTTCGGGCAAGACCGCCGTTTACCTCGCGGGCATGAACGCGGTGCTTGAGGCCGGACGCTCCGCCATTCTCCTCGTACCCGAAATCGGCCTCACCCCCGCGGTTGCGGCCGATCTGCACCAGATTTTCCGCGAGGAAGTCGCCGTTCTGCACTCTGCGCTCTCGGATAAGGAACGCGCGCAGCAGTGGCGCCGGATTAAGAGTGGTGATGCGCGCATGGTTGTCGGCACACGCTCCGCGGTGTTCGCGCCGGTTGCCGATCTCGCCCTGATCATCGTCGACGAGGAGCACGATGCCTCCTACAAGCAGGAGGAGACGCCGCGCTACCACGCCCGCGATATTGCCGTGATGCGCGCCAAGATGGCGAACGCCGCCGTAGTCCTGGGTTCGGCCACGCCATCGCTGGAGTCGTACTTCAATGCAAAGAAAAATAAATACGCGCTCGTCGAGTTGCCCGACCGCGTGGAAGAGCGGCCCTTGCCGGAAGTCGAGATCATCGACATGCGCCGGGAATTCCAGGAAACCGGCCATGAGCAAGTTATCTCGCGCAAGCTGGCCGCAGAGATTGAAGAGCGCCTGGAGCGCAAGGAGCAGGTCATGGTTCTGCTCAACCGCCGCGGATATTCGCCTGTGGTTTTGTGTCGTGCCTGCGGCCAAACCCTGCAATGCCAGAACTGCGCCATCGCCCTCACTCATCACAAGCGCGAGCATAAAATGATTTGCCATTACTGTGGCTTCATTGCGCCCGTGCCGAAAGTTTGTCTACATTGTGGCAGCGAGTATGTGTATTTCCTCGGCACCGGCTCAGAAAAGCTGGAGGAGTTGCTGCACGGCATGTTTCCGCAGGCGCGCATCGCCCGCCTTGATCGCGACACGGTTCGCGGACATGAAGATTTCGAGCGCACGCTAAACGCGCTGAACGAGGGTGAACTCGATCTCCTCGTTGGCACGCAGATGATCGCCAAAGGCCACGATATTCACGGTGTCACGCTTGTCGGAGTCGTGGGCGCCGATAGCGCCCTCGGGCTTCCCGACTTTCGCGCCGCCGAACGCACCTTT
>Ga0187769_10000932_pt1 | contig 16255 bp, 10 predicted proteins | sample 0116_SJ02_MP02_1_FD_133140 | JGI IMG/M metagenome (GOLD analysis project Ga0187769, IMG submission 133140) | Tropical peat soil microbial communities from peatlands in Department of Meta, Colombia - 0116_SJ02_MP02_10_MG | ecosystem: Environmental > Terrestrial > Soil > Wetlands > Peat | place... | reverse complement strand
TCCAGTCGACGATTACGAACCGATCGAACAGCCCGATCCTCAACCTCGGACTGCCACGGGCACCGGCGCCGTCGACTCGCGCACGACCAGCGGCCTCGCCGTCAAGGCGATCCGCGCCGCGCTGCCGGGGCGTGTGCCCGTCCGCATCGCGATCGACATTCACCCGGTTCGGGCCGCGGACGAGGACGCGGCGCGGGCGGCAGCTGCCCTCGAGGCCGAGGACAACCGCATCTTCCTCGAGCCGGTGCTGCACGCGTCATATCCGGAGGCGGCCCGGGCCGAGTTGTTGCCGGGAGCGGAGCTGATCGAGCCCGACGACATGGGCCGCATCGCGGCGCCGATTGACTTCCTGGGACTCAACTACTACACACCGTATTACGTTCCGCCTCGGCGACTGGGACGACCGAGAACGGCTGTGCCGCCGACGACTACGTCACCCCAGAGAGGTGAACGACGAACCCAGCGCCGCCTACCCAAGCGGAGCGCCGCCTTCTACTCCAAGGTGGCGCGCGCGAACGCCCTCCCGACCGACGACGCCGCGCTCAGCGAGGACGGGCTGCCCACCCCGGTCGCGTTACGTGCATCATGACCGGTCGAGGTGAGTAACGATCGTCCTCTCCGGGGCCTCGAGGCGCCGCCGTCAGGCGCCGCCGTTCTTCGTGGTCTGTTCCTGGCGCCGTTCGATGAGCTGTCGGATCCGCTGGCGCTGGTCGACCTGGCGGTCGGCGCGGAGGCTGGCGGTTGGGACGGAGTGTTCCTGTGGGACCACATCGTCTACCGCCCGCCCGTTCGCGCCGTGGCCGACCCGTGGGTGGCGCTCAGCGCAATCGCCGCCCACACCGAGCGCCTGCGCCTTGGGCCGATGGTCACGCCGCTCTCGCGCCGGCGCGTGCAGAAGGTGGCGCGGGAGACCGTCACGCTCGACCGCCTCAGCCGCGGGCGCCTGATCCTCGGGGTCGGCCTGGGCAGCAGCAACACGCGCGAGCTCGAGCCCTTCGGCGAGGTCTCGGATCCCCGCGAGCGCGCTCGCCTGCTCGACGAGGGCCCGGCCCGCCTGACCTCTTTATGGGCGGGCGAGTTCGAGCCGCCCCCGGTGCAGCAGCCGAGAATCCCCGTGTGGGTGGCCGCCCGATGGCCAAACCGGCGCCCGGTCAGGCGTGCTTTGAACTGGGACGGGCTGTTCCCGATCGAGCTCCCGGGGCCCGAGGCGCTCGCGGAACTGAGCGCCGAGATCGGCCGCGAGCGCCCACGAGACGCTGGGCCGTCCGATCTGGTGGTCGAGATCGAACCGGGCGAGGATCCCGGGCCGTGGCGCGAGGCCGGCGCGACCTGGGTGCTCACGGGCTTTGGCCGCCAGCCCCGGGCCGATGAGATCCGGGCCGTGATCGCGGCCGGTCCTGCCTGACCGCTACGCCACCCGCGCCACCGGCTCGCCGGCCGGGTCCTCGTCGCCAGCCTCCAGCGCGGCCAGGAACGCCTCGACCACCACGGCGTCGAACTGCGACCCGGCGCAGCGGAGGAGCTCCTCACGCGCGCCGTCGGCCGGAATGCCGGCGCGGTAGGGGCGGTCGGCGACCATCGCCTCGTAAGCGTCGGCCACGGCCAGGATGCGCGCCTCGATAGGGATCTGCTCGGCGGCGAGGCCCTTCGGATAGCCGCGGCCGTCGACGCGCTCGTGATGGGCGACGACCCAACCCGCGATATCCGGCAGCCCCGCGTGCTCGAGGATCCGCGCGCCGATCTCGGGGTGGCGCTGGATCTCCCGCCACTCGGCGGCGTCGAGCGCGTCGGGCTTGTGTAGGATGACGTCGGCGATCCCCAGCTTGCCGAGGTCGTGCAGTACCCCGGCGGCGTGGATCCGCTCCACCCGATCGGGGCCGAACCCGAGCCCCACCGCGGTTCGCCGGGCGTACGCGCCGACGCTGCGGGAGTGCAGCGCCGTGCCGGCATCGCGCAGGTCGAGCGTCTCGGCCAGCAACATCGCCGCGGCCAGGCGCAGCTCGCTCGACTGCTCGCCGGCGGCGCCGGAGGCACCGCCGCCGGCAGCCGTGCGCCGGCTCTGCTCGACCGCAAGGCCAGCCTGATCGGCCACCGCCATCAGCACCGCCAGCTCGCCGTCATCGGGGCGCCGGCCGTGCAGCGGCTGATCGAGCGAGACGATGCCGAGGACCTCGCCGGATGCGTCGCGCAACGGCAACAGCAGCATGTCGTGCGGGTGCCAGGCGTCCGGGTCGGGGGCCGGCGCCGCCGCGGGCGTCCACAGTATCGACTCGTCCTCCCACTCGTACGAGCCCTCCGGCAGCCACACCGCGCCCTCGCGAACGTGCTCGGAGGCGAGCAGCTCCTCCCATTCAGTCCACGGGCTTACCGTGCCAAGCAACGTCTGGCGCGCGTCCTCGTCGCCTTCCACCACGACCGCGCGGACCTCCTCGCGCGCGTCGTCGAGCAGGTTGATCGCCACCACCTGGAAGGACAGCTCGCCCCGGATCAGACCGGCGAGGGCATCGAGCACGGGTAGCACGCCTCGCCCCGAGGCGGCCGCGCGCGAGAGCGCGAGCATGCTGCGCAGGTGGCGCGACGACTCCTCGCGCCGCTCGGCTCGACGTCCGGTAGCTCGTGCGCCGCCCGGGTCCGCGTCGGCCCTTCTCGCGACCACGCGGTTGCGCCCGCTGTGTTTCGCGTCGTACAGCGCCGCGTCCGCCTGAGCGAGCAGCTCTCCGTAGCCGGCGTTCCCCGACGCCACCCCAATCGAGACCGTCACGACGCCGTCGTTGCCGGCCGGATGGGGCATCGCCGCCGCCTGCACGGCCACGCGCACACGTTCGGCCGCCGCCACCGCCTCGGTCGCGGTCGCGCCCGGAAGCACGAGCAGGAGCTCCTCGCCACCGAATCGGTAGGCGCGGTCGTGGGCCCGCAACGTCCCCCGGATGGTGGTGGCGACGGCACGCAGGGCCTGATCGCCGGCGAGGTGGCCCATCTCGTCGTTGTAGGCCTTGAAGTGATCGACGTCGCACAGCGCCACCGCCAATGGGGTCCCGAGCTCTCGGTGCCCCGCCTCGATCCCAGGCAGCTCGTCGGCCAAGGCGCGTCGGTTGCGCATCCCGGTCAGCGGGTCGCGGCGAGAATCCTCCAGCAACTGCTCGTTGAGCCGCGCCAGCTCCGCCTCGTGGTCGGCCAGGCTGGCCAGGGCGGAGCGCTCACGCCGGAGCAGCCCGCGCAGTCGGAACTCGAGCAGGGTGCCGCGGAGCGCCAGCGACAGGCCCGTGAACAGGAGACCGAGGAACAGCGCGAACCGCGTCGTCTGGGCCTGATCGAGCAGATACGCACGCACGAGCGCGCCGAGCAGCACGATGAACAGGACGGTCGGCAGGATCCCGCCGCGGAGACCCGGCTCCTCGGTCGAGGCGTCCGGCTCGGGCACGTCTGCCGCCAGCGCGCCGCCGACACCGATCGCGATCAACCCGAGCACCCAGATCGGATCGAGCATGGTCGCGCCGGGGTGGTAGCTCTGGTCGAGCAGCTGCTCGCTCCAGATGATGAAGGAGAAGGCCTGGGCCATGATCCCGCCCAGGACCAGGCGCGAGGGGGTGGAGCGAACCGTGGTTACCGCGCCGCCGAGGAGCGCCTGGAGCGCCAGGACCGCGGCGGACACGTACAGGACCGGATAGACGAGGGCGGAGACACGGGGCGCTTCGGCCAGCATCGACGTCTGGGCGTCGTGCCAGAGCTCGGCGTACACGAGTGCCGCCGCCCCGAGGATGACCGGCAACACCTCGACGACAGCGACCAGCCGCAGACTGCGCGACTGGCCGCGCGTGCGGACGATGCTGAGCATGACCAGGATCGCGAATGCCCACCAGCCGATGTCGGCCGGGTTGGGGCTCGCCGGCGAGCCGGTGATCCCGAACAGGTCCCACGCCAGCTGCCCGAACAGCCAGGCTCCGCAGGCGCCGGCCCAAAACGTCCAGCGGGAGCGGTTCGGTCCACTCGCCACCCGGCGAGCCAGCAGCGTACCGGCCAGCGCGCCGATCGCGGCCGCCGTCCAGGCCACGTCCCACCACATACCGGCGTCCTTTGTGAGCTTGGACAGCAGCATCGCCACCACGGCGACGCCGGCCGGTATCGCCACGAACCAGCCGGCCCGCGCGGTCTTGACTCCATGAAGCTTGTCCATCGCTTCGGTAATCGACCCAGCAGTGAGGTACCTAAAAGTGGGGTGGCGACGGATCGACGGGTCGGCGGCCGGAGCCGGGCCAGCCTTCTAACGCCAAGGCGCCGCCGTCAGGTGCCGCCGTCAGGCGCCGCCGACCATCCCAAGGCGCCGCCGACGATCCGATCATCAATCGCAGCCTGCGCCGCCGCGATCCGGGCGATCGGGATCCGGAACGGCGAGCACGACACGTAGTCGAGCCCGGCCCGGTGGAAGAACGCCACCGAGTCCGGGTCTCCCCCGTGCTCACCGCAGATCCCCAGCTTCAGCCCCGGGTCCGCCTCGCGCCCCACCCACGCCGCCAGGCGGACCAGCCAGCCCACGCCGGGCGCGTCGATCGTCTCGAACGGCGAGCGGTCGATGATCTTGTCGTCGATGTAGGTCGGGATGAACTTCGACTCGACGTCGTCGCGGGAGAAGCCAATTGCGGTCTGGGTCAGGTCGTTGGTACCGAAGGAGAAGAAGTCGGCGTGCCGCGCGATCAGGTTGGCGATGAAGCACGCCCGCGGCAGCTCGATCATCGTGCCCACCGTGTAGTCCTCGCCCTCGCGCATGTCGTGCTCGCCCGCTACCGACACGACCAGCTCACGCGCGATCTCGAGCTCGTGCTCGTACGCGACCAGCGGGATCATGATCTCGGGATGGGGCGGCTCGTCGACCGCCTTGGCCGCGCGCATGATCGCGTGCACCTGCATCTCGTAGATCTCGGGATAGAGGATCCCGAGCCGCACCCCACGCGTGCCCAGCATCGGGTTGCCCTCGTGGATCTCCTCGACCCGCGCCAGCAGCTTTTCGAGCTCCTCGAGGTCGTCGGTCTGCTCGATGCGCGCGCGCTCGACGTGCGCGCGCAGTTCGGGCAGGTTCGGCAGGAACTCGTGCAGCGGGGGGTCGAGCAGACGGATCGTGACCGGGAGGCCGCGCATGGCCTCGAACAACCCCACGAAATCCTCCTGCTGGAGCGGCAGCAGCTCGCGCAGCGCGGCGCGCCGGCCCTCGCGGTCGTCGGCCATGATCATCGCGCGCATCTTGGGCTGGCGGTCCTCGGCCATGAACATGTGCTCGGTGCGGCAGAGGCCGATTCCCTCGGCGCCGAGCTCGCGTGCCCTCTCGGCGTCGTGCGGAGTGTCGGCGTTCACGCGCACGCCCAGCCGCCGGAGCTCGTCAGCCCACTCCAGCACGGTGTCGAAGCGCTCGTCGATCTCGGGCTCGATCAGTCTGGCGCCGGGCTCGACCACGGCCCCCTCGGACCCGTCGATGGCGATCTCATCGCCGGCCTTGAACACCCGCCCGCCGATCGTCATCGCGCCCGCGTCGAGGTCGATCGCCACCGCCGCCCCGGTCACCGCCGGCACCCCCATCCCGCGCGCCACCAGCGCGGCATGCGAGGCCTTCCCGCCCTCGGAGGTGAGGATCCCCTTGGCCGCGTGGAAGCCGGCCACGTCGTCGGCCTCCGTGAATGGGCGAACCAGGATCACGTTCTTGCCGGCCTGCCCCTGCATGACCGCGTCGCCCGCGTTGAACACGATCGCGCCGACCGCCGCGCCGGGCGAGGCTGCGACGCCCCGAGCCAGCACCTGGTAACCGTCGCTGCGGTCGAAGGTGGGGTGCAGCAGCGCATCGAGTGAGTAGGCGTCGATCGTGCGCAGGGCCTCCTCGCGTGTCAGCAGCCCCTCCTCAACCGCGTCCACCGCGAAGCGCACCGCGGCTTGCGCCGGGCGCTTGGCGTTGCGCGTCTGGAGCATGTAGAGCCGGCCCTCTTCGATCGTGAACTCGACGTCCTGCATGTCCTTGTACTCGGCCTCCAGCGTGCGCATGATCTCCATCAGCTGCTTGTGCCCCTCGGGCATCACCTCCGCGAGCTCGGAGATGTCGCGTGGGGTGCGCACGCCGGACACGACGTCCTCTCCCTGCGCGTTGACGAGGAAGTCTCCGGACGGCTCCGGCGCGCCGGTGACCTCGTCGCGGCTGAACGCCACCCCGGTGGCGGACGTGTCGCCCTTGTTGCCGAACACCATCTGCTGGACGTTGACCGCCGTGCCCCAGTCGTCGGGGATCCGGTTGATCCGGCGGTAGGAGACGGCACGCTCGCCCGTCCACGAGTCGAACACCGCGCGGATGGCCTGGCGCAGCTGCTCCTGTGGGTCCTGGGGAAACTCGTAGAAGCCCTTGAACTCCTCGACGAGCTTCTGCAACACCTCGACAGGCAATTCCGCGTCGGTCTTCACCCCGGCGTCCTGCTTGGCGCGCGCGATGGCGCCCTCGAAGCGATCGCCTCCGACCCCGTGCACGACGTTGCCGAACATCTGGACGAGTCGCCGGTAGGAGTCCCAGGCGAAGCGCTCGTTGTCGGTGGCTCGGCTGAGGCCCTCCACGGCGCGGTCGTTCAGCCCCACGTTGAGAATCGTGTCGAGCATGCCTGGCATCGACTCGCGCGCGCCGCTGCGGACCGACACCAGCAGCGGGTCCTCGTCGTCGCCGAACACCTTGCCGGCGGTCTTCTCCAGCCGCCGCATCGCGTCCGCAACCTGATCATCCAGACCCTCCGGCTCGTGGCCGGATCGCATGTAGACCACGCATGCCTCGGTGGTGATCGTGAACCCGGCCGGGACGATTGGATGACGGTCGGCGGCGCCTGACGGCGGCGCCTTAGGCTCGGCGCCGAGCACACGGGTCATCTCGGCGACGTTCGCCCCTTTTCCGCCGAGCAGCTCGCGCATGTCCTTCGAGCCCTCGGCGAAGTCATACACCCACTTGTGGTCGGACATCGCTTGCGATTGCAACCTATCGCTCCGATCTGCGCGATGGCAACTCTAAGGCGCCGCCGTCAGGCGCCGCCGACAAATCCCAGTCAGACCGCTTGATAGGTTGGGGTCATGGCCGCCACCGATGCCTCCGCCGCCGGTCGTCAGTCGGCGATCGGCGTTTCGACTCCCCGCCGCGACTCCGAGCCCAAGGTCCGAGGCGTCACCCGTTTCGCCGCCGACGTCCCCGTCAACGACCTCCTGCACGCCCGCCTTCTGCTCGCCCACGACGCCCATGCGTTGATCAGGTCGATCGACACCGCCGCCGCCCGTGAGCTGCCCGGCGTCGTCGCCGTGCTCACCGCCGACGAGCTCCCGATCGTCGCCACCGGCTCCGGCCGGTCCAAGAACCCGCTCGCCCGGCACGAGATCATGTACGCGGGCCAGCCGATCGCGATCGCGGTCGCGGAGACCGAGGCGCTCGCGGCCGACGCGATCGAGCTGATCGAGCTCGAGCTCAAGCACGTCGAGCCCGTCATCGACGTGGAGGGCGCCGTCCGGCCCCGCGCCCCGCGCGCCCGGCTCCACACCGCCGAGGAAGGTGACGATGGCGACCTCGGCGACGCCCACGCCGCGGTCGCCGCCGGCGGCGTCGGTGACGAGGAGGAGCTGTCCGAGAACGTGCTCGGCACCGCCCGCCTGGCCAGCGGCGATGTCGACGCCGCGCTCGCCGCCAGCGAGGTCGTCGTCCGCGGCCGCTTCCACACGCCGTGGGTATACCAGGGCTACCTCGAGCCTCAGACCGCCACCGCCTGGTTCGACGTCGAGGGCGAGCTGATCGTGAGCACGTCGACGCAGGCCCCGTTCATGACCCGCGACGAGGTGGCGTCTCTGTTCGGCCTGCCGGTCGACCGCGTGCGCGTCCGCTCCGCTCCGCTCGGCGGAGGGTTTGGCGGAAAGATGATGATTCCCGAGCCGCTCGTGGTCTCGGCGGCGCTCGCCACTCGCCGGCCGGTCCGGCTGGCGATGACCCGGAGCGAGGACTTCGCGGCCGCCAATCCAGCGGGCGCCGAGGTGCTCGAGGTCGAGCTCGGCGCCGATCGCGAGGGGAATTTCACCGCGATCCGCACCCGCATCTGGTGCGACCGCGGCTCGACCGACAGCATGGGGGTCGAGTCGATCGCCGCGATGCTGAGCGCCGGCCCGTACCGTTGGCAGGCCCATCACCTCACCTGCTACGGGGTCATGACCAATCGCGTGACGTTCGGTGCCTACCGCGCGCCGACGGCGCCGCCGGCGGCGTTCGCGGTCGAGTCGTTGATCGACGAGCTGGCGGGGCGACTCGGGATCGACCCGCTCGAGCTGCGGCTGCGCAACGTGCTGATCCCGGGCGACAAGACCGTCGCGGGCCAGGAGATGGCCGTTTTCGGCGCGCGCGAATGCCTCGAACGCCTCGGTGAGCAGCCGTTGTGGACTTCTCGACACTCGCTGCCCGAGAACGAAGGCGTCGGTCTCGCGATCGGCTGGTGGCCGGGTGGGTACGAACCGGCGGCCGCCGCCTGCCGGCTCGACTCCGATGGGCACATCACGGTCATCACGGGCGTGTCCGACATGACCGGGGTCCAGACGACCTTCGCCGCGATCGCAGCCGAGGCGTTCGGGGTCAGCCCGGACCGCGTCCGCGTCGTCAACGCGGACACCGCGAGCGCGCCGTACGCTGGCGTGAGCGGCGGCAGCAAGATCACCTACACGGTCGGCCGCGCGGTCGAGATGGCCGCGCGCCAGACGCGTGAGCGCCTGCTCGATGTCGCCGCCGAGGAGCTCGAGATCGCGCCCGAGGACCTCGAGATCGTCGACGGCGCCGTGCAGCCGGTGGGAGTTCCCGCCAAGGCGATGGCGATCGAGCAGCTCGCAAAGAAGGTGCTGACGTTCGGGAGCCCGTACCCGCCGGTGGAAGGACAGGGCCTGGTCTCGCTGCCGCAGGTCCCGCAGTCCGCGGCCCATCTCTCGCACGTGCGCGTCGATCGCGAGACCGGAGCGGTCACCGTGCTCGGGCATGTGGTGGCTCAGGACGTGGGCCGCGCGCTCAACCCCGCGCTCGTCGAGGGGCAGATGCACGGCGGGACGACTCAGGGCCTCGGCTGGGCGCTGCTCGAGGAGATCGGTTACGACGAGCATGGGCAGCCGATCGCGGGGTCGTTCGTGGAGTACGCAATGCCGACCTCCGGCGTCGTCCCCGCGATCGACACGGAGATCGTCGAGGTGCCCGCACCCGAGGGGCCGTATGGCGCCAAGGGCGTGGGCGAGGCGCCGGTGATCGGCGTGCCCGGCGCGGTGGCCAACGCGATCGCGGCGGCGACCGGCGGGGTGCGCCTGCGCCGGCTCCCGATGACTCCCGAGCGGGTGTGGCGGGCGCTGGTCTATGGCGACGGTCGCGCCGGCTGACGCCCTGGCGGGCTGGGCGGCGGCCTTAGATCCCTCCGCGGGCGACCTGGCGCTCGCGCGGCGCTCGCTGCTGGACACGGTGGCGGTCATGTGGGCGGCGCGGCGCCACCCGCTGTGCCGGGTCTTCGGCCGGCTGTCCGAGCCCGGGCGCCTGGCCGCGCTGGCACACGTGCTCGACTACGACGACCTGCATCTGGCCTCGACCACCCACATCAGCGCCGTGTGCGTGCCGGTCGCGCTTTCTTGCGGCAGCGATGGCGAGATCGCGGCGCGCGCCTACCTGGCCGGCGCCGGCGTGATGGCGCGAGTCGGCGTCGCGCTCGGCTGGCGCCACTACAAGGCGGGCTGGCACGCCACGTGCACCGCCGGCGCCTTTGGCGCGGCGGTCACGGCGTCGATCGCCCGCGGCCTTGACGCTCGTCGCACGGCGGTGGCGATGGCGCTCGCGGTTCCCGCCGCCGGCGGGGTGCAGCGGTCCTTCGGGACGGCCGCCAAGTCGCTACAGGTGGGCTTCGCGGCCGAGGCCGGGGTGCGCGCGGCGGCGCTGGCGCAGGCCGGGGCGAGCGCAGACGTGCGCGCGTTCGAGGACTGGATTGAATTGGTCGGCGGCGACGCCTCGGGGTTGGTGGGCGGCGACCCGCCGACGCTCGATCGTTCGGTCACGCAGTCGGCCTCGGCCGTCCCCGGCGGGCTCGCGATCAAGCTGTTTCCATGCTGCTACGCGCTCCAGCGACCGCTGGCCGCGACCGCCGAGCTGGGATTGGAACCTCCGGCGTCGGTACGGATCCGCGCGATCACGGTGACGACGCCGGCGAGCTCGCTCGCACCGCTGATCCACCACCGCCCCAGAACCGGCCTCGAGGGGAAGTTCAGCCTCGAGTACGGGATCGCGGCGGCGCTCCTTGACGGGCGCCCGGGACTCGACAGCTTCACCGACGAGGCGGTCAGGCGACCGGAGGCCGTGCGCCTTGGCGAGGTGGTCGAGATCGTCGCGACCGCCAGCGGCGAGGACCTCCTCGCCGGCGAGGTCGAGATCGAAGTGACGCTCGCGGACGGCGGCGGCCTGAGCACGCGACTGGAGCTTCCGCCCGGCGCACCCGGGCGACCTCCGACCGACGATGAGCTACGCACGAAGCTCGAGCTGTGCGCCGGCGGCGAGGCGGAGCGGATCGCGGCGCTGTCGTGGGAGACGGCCGCCGGCTACGCGCACGACCGCTTTATGGCCTGATTCAGATCAGTGCGCGACCTGCGCGAGCTGGTCGCGCCACTTGGCCAGTTGTGCGCGCTGGCACGCGGCACACGTGCCCACGTGGGCGGTGTGGCCGCAGGCCTTCGCTGTCTGACCAATCTGCACGCGAACGGGCTTCGTGCTGGTTGACGAAGTGTGGGTTCGTAGCATCGTGTCTATCCCGGTCTCAGTAGGGCTCGAGAACTGAATCTGAGCCCTTTATCGGCCGCACCAGCTCGGGGTGTAGCCGATGGCGCAGCACTACCCGGTTTCGCCAGAAACTAGACCCGGCCCGCCACATCTCTACTGTAGCGTTACGCCGAGAACGGCAGCGCAGATGAGCCGGCCACCCACCATCGACACGGACGCCGGGGCTCGAGGGCACAGAGCGCAGCAATCGCCCACCGAGCTCAAGGAGATCATCGCCGCCGAGCGGACCGGCTACCCCTTCGTCGTGTGGCGCGCCGAGAACGGGGAGCAGCGACTCCTGCTGCTCGAGCCGGACCGTTGGCGAGTGACGATCGGCCGCGACTCAGGCGCGGACATCCCGCTCTCTTGGGACGCCGAGGTGTCGCGCACGCACGCGTTGCTCGAGCAGGTCGGCCGCGGGTGGATAGTGATCGACGACGGCCTGTCGCGCAACGGCACGTTCGTCAACGGCACGCGGGTGCTCGGCCGCCGTGGCCTGCGCGACAAGGACCACCTGGTGTTCGGCAACACCACGGTGACCTACCGCGAGAGGTCGGGCGGCATCACCCAGACCGCGGCGGCGATCGACACGCCGTCGTCGATCCCGCTGTCGCCGATGCAGCGCAAGGTGCTGATCGCGTTGTGTCGACCCGTGCACGAATCCGCTTCCGCCACGCCGGCGACCAATCGCCAGATCGCCGAGCAGGTGTACCTGACCGTCGATGCGGTCAAGGCGCACCTGCGCGTGCTGTTCGATCGGTACGGCCTCAGCCAACTGCCCCAGAACGAGAAGCGGGCCCGGCTGGTGGCGGCGGTACTCGACGCCGGCGTGCTCGCGCCCCGCGACTTCTGAGCGCGTCGTTCCCGGCCGGGAGGGTGTGACACTCACACCCTAGGGGTGGCTGTCAGGCGGCGCGGGCGGTCGTAGGGTTTCCGCCATGACGACGAACCAGCCGCAACAGCGATCGGAGATCGGGACGGAAGGGCACCCGGCTGGCTTCGGAGAAAGGGGGCGTGGCGACTGGATGGGCGCCAGTCGTCACACGTTGCTGGGGGCTGTTTCCGGGGGCTGTAGCGAAACGGCCGATGCCCTTCCGGAAAGGGGATACACGATTCACGTCGCGTCTCTCCGGGAGCTTCGGGGGTTGCTCGATCCGGAAGGGCATCGCCAGTAGACACGGTTCCCGAGCGGCGACCTCTTCGGAGGGAGTCGCTCGGGAAGTTTCTCCGACGTAGTCGGGGTTTCTTCCCAAGCGGGACGCCGCCGGCGCAGGTGTGCTGTGATGCACGCCGATGAACGGCCGGGAACGCCAGACCCAGATCTATCTTGACGGCGTGAGCAGCATCCGCCCGACGATCCCGCTCGACGCCGACCGGCTCGAGGCGGCCGCGCGCCGGCGGATGAAGCCGCACGCCTACGCCTACGTCGCCGCCGGCGCCGGCAACGAGCGCACGGTGGCCGCCAACCGGGCGGCGTTCGACCGGTGGCGGATCGTGCCCCGGATGCTGCGCGACGTCGAGCACCGCGACACCAGCATCGAGCTGTTCGGCCAGCGCCTGTCGAGTCCGTTCCTGCTCGCCCCGCTCGGCGCGCTCGAGATCGTCCATCCCGAGGCGGAGTCGGCGGTGGCGTGCGCCGCCCGGGACGCCGGCGCCGCGATGGTGTTCTCCAACCAGGCGTCGCGCCCGATGGAGGGCGTGGCCAAGATCCTCGGTGACACGCCCCACTGGTTCCAGCTCTACTGGAGCCGCTCCGACGACCTGGTCGCGAGTCTGGTGGGACGCGCCGAGCGCTGCGGCTGCCGCGCGATCGTGATCACGCTCGACACCACCATGCTGGGATGGCGCTCCCGCGACCTCGAGGGTGCCTACCTCCCGTTCCTGCACGGCAAGGGCCTGGCGCAGTACATGAGCGATCCGGTGTTCCGGCGGCTGATCACCGAGCCCTCGGCCGGGACGCGCCGGCAGCAACCGAAGCCCACGCTCGCCGCCCTGCGCACGCTGATCGAGGTGACCCGGGCATATCCCGACAGCTTCGTCCGGACCTTGATCACCGGGCGCGGCCGTTCCGCGATCGAGCGCTTCACCGAGATCTACTCGCGCCCGTCGCTCACCTGGGAGACGCTCGCGTTCCTGCGCGACCGAACCGACCTGCCGATCCTCCTCAAGGGGATCCTCCACCCCGACGACGCCGCCCGCGCCGTGGCCGAGGGAATCAACGGCATCGTCGTCTCCAACCACGGCGGCCGGCAGGTCGACGGCTCGATCGCGACCCTCGAGGCGTTGCCAGGGGTGGTCGAGGCCGTCGACGGCCGCATCCCGGTGCTGCTCGACTCCGGCGTGCGCGGTGGCGCGGACATCTTCAAGGCGCTCGCGCTCGGCGCCCGCGCGGTCCTGATCGGCCGCCCGTACGCCTACGCGCTGGCGATCGCCGGCCGCACCGGCGTGCGCGAGCTGCTGCTCAACCTGGCCGCCGACTTCGACCTGACGATGGGGTTGGCCGGGTGCCGGTCGGTGGCCGAGATCGGGCCGGACGCGGTCGTGTCGGCGCCGGGGCCGACCGGCGATCTGCGCGCGCCCCCGGTGGCGCTGCCGGACGCTCCGGCGCTCTGAGGCGCGAAGACGCGTTCTAGTCCGGGCGGGTGGTTCGCCGCGCGACCCCGATCAGGGTGCCGGCGACGGCCCCGGTGATGCCGACGGCCAGGACGCCGGCGCTCACCACCGACCGGTGGTGGACCACCGCGTGCCCAACGATCGTGATCGCGCCACCGAGCGTGATCAGCGTGAGGATCAGCCAGGGCGCGACCCAGAGCACGATCATCGCCCACGAGGCCGGACTCGAGGGATCGGCCCCGAGCAGCCGGATCAGCAGTGCCTCGTCGACGCGCCCTCCTCGGCGGGCCGACAGCGCGGCGGCGAGCACCGCGGTAGCGACGACGCCGATCAACAGGCTGGGGATGAGGACAAGCGCGCCGGGGCCGGCGACGCCGATCGCGACGCTGACCAGAACCGTGCCGGCGGTGATGGTGGCCAAGGTCAGCGCCGGCAGGGTGCAGTGCGCGAGCAGCACGCGCGCGAACGACCACGTGAGGAGCGTCGCGCTGCGGTCCGGGTAGTCGACGTCGACGCGCAGCGGCTCGCAGAGCACGCTCGCGGCGAAGTACAGGCCGGCGGCGGCGAGGACGGCCGGAAGCAGACGCCCCGGATGGGTCAGCGCCCCCACGGTTGCGCCGGCGCCGAGCAGGGTCGCCCACCCCACGCGCGAGGCATCACGCGCCAGCGCAATCGCATCGCGCCATAGGACGGCGCGCTGCGGCCGGGCCGGTGGCCCAATCCGAATGCGCACACCGAGTCTGGCCGGCTGCGCCGCCCGGTAGCTGAGCGCCGCGGTGCGGTAGTTGAGCGTCCACGCCGACGCGCTCAACGCCGAGCGCGTTCCGGCACGCACCGCGAACATCTCGATGCTCGCTGCCCCCGCCCGCCTCAGCGCCCAGAGCACCACCACCGCGCTACTGGTGAGCGCCAGCCCGAGCGCCACCGGCCAACCGGTGCCGCCGGCCAGCGGGGCGATCGACCATCCCCACGGACCGGACCACATCCCGAGTCGGCTGAAGACCACCGCGCTACCCGCCACCAAACCGCCGGCGGCGACCACCACCGCCGGCGAGACCCAGCGAATGCGCTGCCCCGATCGTCGCGACGACTGGACGAGCCAGCCGATGGCCACGCACAGGGACGACAGGCTGGCGAGCGCGACCACCGCGGCGACCGATCTCACCGCGCCCAGCGCGCCCGGTCCCCCCGCGACCACCAGGATCGCGACGCCGCCGACGGCCGCACCCGCGAGCGCGCCGACGACCAGGCTGTGCTCGAGCTTTGGTTGCACCAGGTCCGCGGTCGCGATCGGCGCGGTCAGGACGAGCGCCAGATCGGCCGCCGAGAAGGACACCGGACCCTGCCAGCTGCCGAACCGCGCCGCGCCCAGCACGACGACGAGGAGCACCGCGGGGCCCAGCACGAGCAGGCCATGGACGCCGATGCCGCCACCAACCAGGCTCGTGATCGCGCCGCGAACGAACACGCCGATGATCGCCCCGCACACGACGGTGGCGTATACCTGATACGCGCTCGGCCGGAACGGCCGCCGGTGCGATCGCATGAACGCCCTTGTCGCTCGGGCGCGCCCCTGCGACTCAGTGGCCAACCTGCTCACAGCAGCCCGTACTCGCGAACGATCGCCCCGTCGACGATCTCGTCGTACGGTCCGTCGGCCACCACCGCGCCCTCCGACAGCACGACCGCGCGGTCAGCGACCCCGCGCGCGAACTCGAGCTGATGGGTCGTTAGGACGACCGCCCTCCCGGCCCGCTTCGCCTCCAGCAGGAGCTCACGCAACGTCCGCTGGGACGCCGGATCCAGCCCGACCACCGGCTCATCCAGCACCAACACGCGCCAGGGACGGATCAGCGCGCACGCGAGCTGCACCTTTTGCCGCATGCCCCGCGACAGCGTGACGGGCATCGCATCGAGCTTCTCGGCCAACCCCAAGCGCCCGAGCATGTCCTCGATTCGTGCGTCCACGTCGGCGTCGGCCACCCCATGCGCTACGGCGACCAGCTGCAGATGCTCGCGGACCGTCAGGTCGTCATACAGCGACGGTGTGTCGGGGACCAGGGCCAGCGCGGCGCGGGCCTCGATCGCCCCCACCCCCTGATCGACCGAAGTGCCCTCCACATGGACCGACCCCGCCGACGGGTCGAGCAGGCCAGCGATCACGCGTAGCGCGGTGGTCTTGCCCGAGCCGTTGTGGCCGATCACGGCCACGCATTCACCCGGGCGGACCTCCAGATCGAGATCGTGGAGCGCCGTCAGCTCGCCGTAGCGTCGCCCCAGCCCTGAGACGTCGAGAACGGGCAGGGAGCTCATCAGACGCGCACCGGAGTCCCCGGGCGGACCATCGTCCCGGGGGGGCAGTACCACGCCATGACGTCGACCGCCAGTCGCCCCGCGCGGACCGCGGGATCCTCCTCGGCGAGCCGGCGCGCTTCCTCGAGCGAACCGGTCCGGTAGAAGGTGAGCCCGCGGAGCGATTCGTCGGGCTGATCGACCACCGGCCCGTTGGTGACGACGTGGCCGGCCTCGCGCAGTGAGCGGTGATACGCGAGGTGCTCGCTCTGAATCCGCTCCAACGTCGCCTCGTCGTACGGCAGCGCATCGGCTGGACGCCGGAGCAGGACCAGCTCATACGCCTCGAGGTCCACGATGGCCATTCTCCCATGCCGTACACGCCCGCCCGTGGGGACACGCGCTCACTGCACCCTAGGTGCGCGCGCCGCGACGTGGAATCGGCAACGAGACGGTTTCGGCGAGGTTGGTCGACGACGTGCCGAGGCCGTTGACCGGGTCATACGATGCCGCGGCGGCCAGCGCCTCGAGCCCGAG
>Ga0187769_10000931_pt1 | contig 16262 bp, 17 predicted proteins | sample 0116_SJ02_MP02_1_FD_133140 | JGI IMG/M metagenome (GOLD analysis project Ga0187769, IMG submission 133140) | Tropical peat soil microbial communities from peatlands in Department of Meta, Colombia - 0116_SJ02_MP02_10_MG | ecosystem: Environmental > Terrestrial > Soil > Wetlands > Peat | place... | reverse complement strand
CGATTGGCGGCCTGAACCGAAACACGAAGCCTTCGAAGGATATGTGAATGGTGGGATAATCGGCGTGCTGCTGGATTGCCACAGCAACTGGGCAGCGACCTACAGCCTAATGAAAGGAAGAGGTCTTTCAACTCCGCCAGGCACCGTCACTGCAGAGTACTGTGTAACTCACTTTAGCCCAACCCCAAGTGATGGCACTCTACACCTCGTCTCCAAGGTGGTTGAGTTATCGGACAACAAGGCCGTTGTCGAAACGACGCTCGAGGTTGCTGGGAAGGTGACTGCGAAGTTCAAGGGAACGTTCGTCGCAGTTAAGCCGGGACATCCAGCCTACGGACGTTGGCGATGACGCCATAAACCTCTCAGGTGCGGAAAGGGTAGACTCACGTCACCTTGGCACTGGCTGTGGTGTCATGCCGATTCTCTTGTAGAAAAGCAGGTAACTGATAATGATGAAATCTGCGACGATGGCGATGTGCATGATGGTGCAGTAAACGCAGATCGCTCTGATTAGAACGAGCTCAACAAAGATAAGGTATGGAACGATTATGATGCCGATGAATCTCCACCCGAACAATGTTTTCAGTGAGGCTTTGAACAAACGATCGCTCCCAAAGGCAATCAAGTAGACCAGTAGTAGGTTCACGATGAAGTAACCAACCGCGAGCACTTCAAGTGGAATTCCGAACACCTCACTGTATTGACTGCTGAGTACTGCATAGCAGTTGATCGCTATTCCCGGTCCTTGCTGTAAAGGGCAAAAAGGCGGAAGCTCCTTCAGCATATAGTAAACAACCAAGACCTCGGAAGATGCCCAGAGGCCGAAGACCGACATGGCCATGAGGACGAGAAGCTTGAACCAGCTAATTCTCCTCATTACTATTCGATCTCTTCCAACTTTAGCTCGTGGACGCAAATGGGCTTGGTCATCTCATATAACCCGCAGCAGTTGACTTCCTAATCTGTGAATGAACCGCCATCCTAATCTTGTGTATCAAAACTCATCAACTGCCTTAGACTGGTGAGTTTTGGTGTCGTCGAAGAAGCCCCTATCAAAGAAAAGGGGCCTTAGTTGGTGGGAAAAGGCCGGTATCCCAATCATTATCATAGTTTTGGTGTGGGTCGCGTACTCGGTTATGCAAGGGGGTGGAGGATCACCCGTGCAGACAACAACCTCAGTCTCAACGGTGTCGAGTGGTTCCTTCGCACCGGACTTCACGTTGCCCGTAGTCGGAACGAACGGCCCAACAGGTGGGTCGATTACGTTATCCTCGCTTCGAGGAAAGGTTGTGCTGTTAGAGTTCATGGAGCCTTGGTGTCCTCACTGCCAAGCAGATGCCCCCATACTGAATCAACTACACCAGAAGTACCCCGGGCTAACTATCGTTAGCGTAGCCGGCCCTTGGAGTGGTGCATCGGAGAATGACGTGGCTCAGTTCGAGCAGAGCTACGGCTCGAATTGGGTATATCTCTTTGATTCGAGCGGGTCGATAATGAACATGTACGGCGTTACGGCGACCCCAACATTCTTCGTCATCAACAAGGACGGTTCGGTCGCAACATCTCTTCAAGGACAGCAGGACTTTGGTTCGCTTGAGAGCGCAGTAGTACCATACTTACAGAGCTAACGCAGACTGCCTGTAACGAAAACTCATACTCTCGACTATAATGCATCATCGTCTAGCGGCGAACGTTTCTGGTAGTATGTGTCCCCGCTAGGGTCAAGAGTTCTCTGTAGCAGTCCGCTACCTGAAAGCCTGTCGCAGGTTGCCTGAACGTCGTCCGGGTCCAGCTTGAGATCGAATTGTTCTTCCACTTCTTCTTGTATTTGGAAGGCACCTTTCTTTTGCATATCCCCAAGAACAACCATGACTTTTCCATCAAGCGATTCTACTCCGGGAGGTTTTGGAAGTTGGATGAGTTTCTGACTACCCGCCTTCAAACGTTCAATTACAGCCGCCCAGTCGTTCAGATTCCTCCGCCTACTCCGCCCGCTCAGGCGTTCAATGAACACTCTGCCCCTCTGCGTCCCGCCGTCTCGCCATCTGACTTCCAAGCTCGGTCTTTCTATGTGGCCCGCGTGACCTTTCACGGAATCGATCGATGGTAATTCGATGAACAAGTTTCCTCCAGTTGTCGGAATTGATCTCAAGTCCTCGACATCTGAGTACACTAAGCGCATAACGAGTAGCCCTCGACTCGCCGAGGGTCTTAGGTCGTCCTCTTTTTCGTTAGTACAGACGAAAATCAGACGTCGGTTGGTGAGAACGACTGTACCCTCCAACTCGCCGCCGAGGCCTCCCTCCAGCTCTTTCTTTTCTCCGGCCTCTCGCATGATAACGCTCTGCTCCTGCGCCAGCATAACTTCCTCATCCTGCATGATCGAACCCCGAGCCACTAGTTGATTGAGTGGATTAAAAGGTAATCACGAGGGCGTGCAAATTCGCGGCCTATGAAATGAGATGGTAGGCTTCAAGATGCTGAGCTCTACCGTCAGCTTGGCCTAACTCGGAGAAGACTGCTCAAAACCGAAGTCCGAGCAGAAAGCTGGGTCGTGACAAGTTTCTTCTCAGGCTTGAAGTTTAGGCGTACAATGAGTGAAAGAGCCACCGCGGTTAGGCGGCGGATTGTATGTAGGGCGGGATGGCCCACAATGGGGTTCCGATGCATAGTGTTTTCTGGAATGGGTAAGGCGGGAACGGTTGGGTTTGAGGCCAGTTAGGGTACACGTACCCGTACACTTGGTACGCGCCGTCCGGTTCTGTTTTGGGTAGGTTCCAGACGACGTAGTTTAGGTTCTGACCAACGTATAGGTTCACGCAAGTTGTGTCGTTGGTAAGGTATCCAGTAATTGTCACTGGTGGGCCCTCGTTGCAGAGGTTTGGGTTGAACGGGTATCCACAATACTGGGCGTTGAACCAATACGGCGGTGGTCCGCCTGCTAAGGTCGTAAGCGACGCCATGGTCACGGTGTAGGGTTGTGTCTGGGTCGATGTAGTCGTTAAGCTAACTGTGTATGTGGTGATCTGCATCTGAGTCACGTAATTAGTCTGGGTTATTACCGTTGGTCCTCGCGCAGCGAGTCCCACAACCGCCAGCCCCATCAATGCGAGCACGATCATTACTATGTAGAAGATGGTTTTTGGAAGCAGGAACTGCTGAGTCGCGACTGCGCGTCTCCGCTCAGGTGTTTGCGAGGCTCCACATTGGGTGCAGAATGCGGTCTCTTCTCCGAGTTCAGCCCCGCACTTCGCGCATGTCCTCAAGAAATCTCACACATTCTTACTTGAACGGACTCTGGCGGTTTTAACATTCCGTTTTGGTCGCGATCTGGGGTCATCAGATTATCTTTAATGCTTCTATCCTTATGGTGACTCGCTTCTCCGTCGGAGATGAGCGTTCGTATTTCTTTGCGCCAGTGTATTTGTTTGCGAGTTTATCGATTAGCGCGTCTGCCCCTTCATGCGCTTGATCGACGACTCGTCCATGAATGACGACTCGATCGTACATGTTATTCTGGTCGGCAATTGCTATGGATACTCGTGTACCCTTTACAGCATGTTTTTGTTTGACTCTGCCCACGGCCGTGTTGACGAGGAGCAGGTCTCCTTCGTGGTCTATCCATACAGGGGTGACGTGGGGAGAACCGTCTGATAGAACGATCGCAAGAAATGCGAAGTTCTTTCCTTCCACGAGTCTAAGGGCTTTCTCGCTCAATTTGAGCGGCAAGCAATTCGCCGCAGCGTAATCAGTGTGTTGGGCTTACATCATGCCGGGTGGCATTCCGCCCATTCCACCCATGCCGCCTGGCATTCCTCCGCCCGGCATTCCGCCAGGTGGGCCGCCTTCCTTCATTCCCTTAGAGGAGACCACATCATCGATTCGCAGTAGCATGCTAGCGGCTTCTGTTGCCGATTTGACGACTTGTTGTTTGACTCTTAGTGGTTCGATAACGTTATCGGCGAACATGTCGGCGATCTTGCCCGTTTTGACTTGGACTCCGTACCACTTGTTTGCTGGGTCCGCGTGTTTGGACCTTAGTTCAACCATTATGTCGATGGGGTCTAGCCCAGCGTTTTCAGCTATCGTGATAGGAATTGCTTCCAGTGCTTCAGCGTAGGCTTCGATGGCGAGTTGTTCTCGGCCGCCGACTTTTACGGCGAATTCTCTTAGTTGCTTCGCCGTTTCCGCTTCGGGGGCGCCGCCTCCTGCCACGATCTTTTGGTCTTCAACCGCATTTCTGACTACGCAGAGTGCGTCGTGGAATGATCGTTCTGCTTCGTCTGCGACGTGTTCTGACCCGCCTCGGATAACTACTGTAACCGCACGTGGGTCCTTGCAGTCGCGTACGTAGACGAGTTTGTCGTCTCCAATCTTTACCTCCTCCACCAGTTTCGCTTCTCCGAGTGTTTGTGGGGCGATGTCTTTAGTGCTGGCGAGGATCGATGCGCCTGTCGCTTTTGCAAGCTTCTCCATATCGTTGCTGCTCACGTTCTTGACGGCCAGGATGTTCTTCTTGGATAGGAAGTGAAGTGCAAGGTCGTCGATTCCTTTCTCGCAGAGGACCACGTTGGCTCCGCTCTTCACCACCTTGTCCGTCATATCTCTGAGCATGGATTCTTCTTCGTCGAGGAAGAGTTTCATTTGGTCTGGCGAGTTTATGTTGATCTTAGCATCGAACTCGGTCTTTTCAATTTCAAGCTTGGCGTTGAGCAGTGCTATCTTCGCGTTCTTCACCTGTTTGGGCATTTGTGGGTGGGACACTTCTTTATCGATCACGATTCCCTTGACCAGTTCGCTCTGGTCCATGCTTTCCCCTTTCTTCTTGACCACCTTGATCCTATCTATGTCAGCTGTAATCTTCCCGTTCAGTTCCTCAGCGATTTGGCTCACAGCTTCAGTGGCTAACTTCGCTAGGTGATCGCTCGTACCGGCTGTTGCCTTCGTCGCCATGGAGGTGACCGCAATCAGCCTAAGCATCTTTTCGTCGGTGCTTTGGATCGGGACCGATAGTTTTTCGAGAATCTCCAGGGCCTTCTCGGAGGCTTTCTTGTACCCTTCCACAATAACTGTGGGATGCACCTCTTGATCTAGAAGCTTCTCGGCTTTAGACAGTAATTCGCCCGTTAACACAACCGCAGTGGTAGTACCATCGCCAACCTCATTGTCTTGGCTTTTCGCGACCTCAACAAGCATCTTTGCGGCGGGATGCTGGACGTCCAGTTCCTTCATGATAGTCGCGCCATCGTTCGTTATCACAACATCCCCCATGCCCGCGACAAGCATCTTGTCCATTCCTTCAGGGCCCAGAGTAGTGCGAATGGTCTCGGTGACAACCTTAGCGGCGAGGATGTTGTTTCGTTGCGCATCTCTTCCGCGCGTTCGAGACGAACCTTCCTTCAAAATCAGGACCGGTACGGTTCCTTCAGACATTAACTGAAACTCCGGCGGCGTCTTGCGAACCGTCATACATAAGTTATTCGCGCTCCTCGGCGGAAAACACGTCTCCTTATTCTCAAAGGCATCAGAGAGGCTAACTCCGGAAAGACTTTAATGGAGTCGTTAGGCAAGGGCTGTGCGTAATTGCAAGGGGTGAACTATGCTGACTAACCAACTCGAAGCAAGAACCGGACGAGTGAACAAGCAGACGATTCTAATCGGCGTCGTCGTCGCCATATTAGTGATTCTGACCGCGTTCGCAATGGTCACGGTTAGCAGGACATTCGAAGTTCGCCCATCAGATTTTGTAACTCTACCAACCACATCAGTCTCAAACACCGGAGAGGTGGTGACGTTTAATTCCGTGTCTACAATCGTCCAGAACAATCTGGCGACCGGAGTTCAAGGTTATCTCGAAACCCCTTCGGGTCAACCCGTGGTAGGTGCAAACGTGTACGCTGAGTACTACTTCGAAGGGGCATACAGAACTCAGGTCGGCGTGACGGACTCTATCGGGTTCTTTCAAATCAACTTCCCAATGAACTGGACTGGTTGGCTACCGTTGACAATGGTTTACTTCGGCGATAGTCAGCACCAGGGTGTGCAACAGATATTCAGTTTGCCCGGAGAGAACCTCTAACCTCTAGTAGCGGTTACGCGGATTGCCGGAGCAGAAGCCTACTTTCTACTCCCTCGCGGAACTCAACAAAGTTGTGGTGCGCTGTCAGCTATGTCCAAGGCTGACGCGCTACCGTCGCATGGTAGCCAAGACGAAGCGCCGGCAATTCATGGAGTGGAAGTATTGGGGAAAACCGCTGCCGGGCTTTGGGGATCCAGACGGGAGGTTGCTGATTCTTGGGTTGGCCCCAGCCGCACACGGAGGCAACCGAACCGGTAGAATGTTCACTGGAGATGGTTCGGCCCAGTTCCTTATGGCGGCGCTGTATAGATTTGGCTTGGCTAGTCAACCCACTTCCGTAAGTGTGAACGATGGGTTGCGACTGCGAAGCGCCTACGTGACAGCCGTCGTGAGGTGTGCACCTCCACGAAACAAACCGATCCCAACGGAGATTCAAACATGCAAACGTTACTGGGTCGAGGAACTTCGTTTCCTGCCTAACGTGCGCGCCGTTCTCGCGCTGGGCCGAGTTGCTTTCGAGACCTACGTTAAATTCCTGAAGGATCGTGGTGTTGAAACTCAAGGATTCAAGTTCTACCACGGCGCACTCTATCGTCCTCCCTCTCCTTATCCCGCCTTAGTCGCCTCATATCATCCGAGTCGGCAGAATACGCAAACTGGAAAGCTGACCGAGCCAATGTTCGACGCAGTTCTCAGAAAAGTCCAGCGGCTTACCGGTTAGTATGTTCTTTCCTTTGGCTGGTAGCGTGTAATCGTAACGGGGGAGTACTCGAACTTGGGTCCGTCAGGGGTCACGTAGGCGAGTGTGTGCTTCAACCAGTTGGCATCGTCGCGTTTTGGAAAATCCAAGCGAAAATGAGCGCCTCGAGACTCGGTGCGGGCGTAGGCACCAGCCAGCACAACTTCGGCCACATCAAGCATTGACTGGAGCTCTAACACGTTGACGAGGTTCATGTTGAATTCCGGCACCTTGTCCTCGACATGCTGATATGCGCGCTGTTTCAGGGTTCGTATCTTCTTCAACGCCTCTCCCAATCCCTGACCCGTTCGAAACACATTGGCGTGTTCGTCCATTGTGCTCTCAAGTTCGTGCTTAACCTCGTATGGATTCGCATCCCCTACCCCTCGAAAGATGCCATCATAGATGCGCTTCTCCTCCAACGTCGCAATTTGGTTCGGAAAGTTGTCGGAATGATGTTTCATCGCATAATCCGCGGCCGCGCGGCCCGTGATGCCGCCCCAGACGAGGCATGTTGCGGTTGAGTTCGTTCCGAGGCGGTTGGCTCCGTTCACACTTATGCACGCGGCTTCCCCGGCACTCCAAAGTCCCTTCACCGGTGTGGCGCCGTCGATATTGGCATGTACACCGCCCATAGTGAAGTGGCAGACGTATCGCACGGGGATGGGTTGATCGATGGGATCGATTCCCCGTAGTTTTATGCAGACTTCACGGATTTCCGAGAGCCTTTCCTTTATCTTCTCGGCTCCCAAGTGGCGCAGATCGAGCTGCACGTATCCCAGGCCGCTTTCATCACGAAATCCTCGACCTTCTTGGATCTCTCGTGCAATGGCTCGCGCCACGATGTCCCGCGGAGCAAGTTCCATCCTTTCCGGCGCATACCTCTTCATAAAGCGTTCACCATCCTTATTGACGAGGATTCCTCCGTCCCCTCGCGCACCCTCCGTGATCAAAACGCCAGAAGGCACGAGGCCTGTGGGGTGGAATTGGACGAATTCCATGTCCTTCAGCGGAATACCCGCGCGGTACGCCATGGCGAGGCCGTCAGCGGTTGATGAATGGGAGTACGTGGCGAAAGCGTACAACCGGCCAGCCCCTCCAGTAGCGATGATTCCTGCTTTCGCTTTGAATGAGTGGAAGTTGCCGCTTCGCAGCTCGATCGCTGTAGCTCCGTGGAACCCTTCACTGTCAACCATCAGCGCAGTCACGTACCATTCATGGTAAAACTCGATGTTCTTAGATCGGAGGCAAGTGTCGTAGAGAGTTTGCATTTCGTAGAAGCCAACTCTATCACCAGCGAAGGTCGCCCTTGGATAGCTGTGGCCCCCAAACGCTCGTTGGGCGACACGTCCATCCTCATCGCGGCTCCAAGGCATACCCCAGTGCTCTAACCGGTAGATTTCTTGTGGCGCGACGGAGACAAGGCGTTCTACGGCGTCCTGATCGGCCAGGTAGTCGCTACCTTTGATTGTGTCAAAGATGTGTGCCTCCATAGAGTCGCCACGGTACGCGTGGATCACTGCGGCCGTCCCGCCCTGGGCGCAAACGGAATGGGATCTCATCGCGTGAACTTTGCTGACGACACCGATGCTCAACTTTCCTTCGGGAGTTTGACTGGCCTCTATTGCGGCACGCAGGCCGGCGATTCCGGAGCCGATAATCAAGATGTCGTGAGAGATTGTTTCTGTCACTGCTGAACGTTCCTAGCCCTTGTCGATCGGAGGCGCGTAGGGAAAGGAGATGAGCTTAGGTTTTGCGGCCCGTTTCTATTTGGTCGCGCTCTTCAAGGTCCGGGCCAAACGCGTCAGCTTAGCGGAGCCTTCGGCCAGGTTTCGAGAATTAGCTCCAACGATCCTAACGAATGCACTGCCAACTATAACCGCGTCAGCCCCTGCAAGAACGAGGCGCTTTACGTGGTCCGGGCGCGAGATCCCGAATCCAACCGCAAGCGGAACTGTCCCTTGTACTACGGCCCGGTACTTTTTCACTAATCCCACTGCCGAGTTCGGGAGGCTTTGTCTGACGCCGGTAACTCCGTAAAGCGAGATCAGGTATAGGTAGCCGGATGTTTGAGAGATAATCGCTTTCAGTCTTTCTGGTTTTGTGGATGGTGATGCGAGAAATATGGTGTCGAGGGACGCGGCTAGGCATTCTTTCTTGTAGTCTGCGGATTCCTCGACGGGTAGGTCTGGTACGATGATTCCTGAGATTCCAGATTTTCCGGCTGATGTAAGGAATTTGTGCAATCCGATTCTAAAGATTGGATTGTAGTAGGTCATAAGGACGAGAGGGGTTTCGTATTTTTCATGAACTAATCGAGCAACGTGCAGTGCGTCTAAGGGTTTGGTTCCATTCGTGAGGGATCGGTTAACCGCGGCCTGAATCGTTGGGCCGTCGGCGATTGGGTCAGAGAAGGGGATGCCGAGTTCTACTATGTCGGCGCCACCCTCAATCAGGGCGGAGACAAGGCGTGGTGTGTGTTTCAGGCTTGGGTCTCCTATCGTAATGTAGGCAATTAGTGCCGCTTGCTTTCGTTCATTGAGCTCGGTGAAGGTTTCGGCGATAGTGCTCATATCTTCACGCCCAACTTCTCCGCGACGACATTCACGTCCTTGTCGCCCCGCCCGGAGAGATTGATCACTAGAATCTGGTCCGGTCGCATTCTTGAGGCAAGTGTGAGTGCATGGTGAACCGCGTGTGCCGGTTCTAGTGCTGGTATGATCCCCTCAGTCCTACTAAGCTCCATGAATGCCTCCAAGGCTTGTTCATCGGTTACCGAAGTGTAATTCGCCCTCCCGGTAGCTTTCAGGTAAGCGTGTTCCGGGCCAACGCCAGGATAATCGAGGCCCGCTGAGATACTATGGGTCGGTTGAATTTGTCCATCATGATCTTGAAGAACATAGGTCAGCATTCCATGGAATACGCCCTCATCCCCCGCGCAAAGTGTTGCAGCGTGTTTTCCAGTTGCAAGGCCTAACCCTCCCGCTTCGACCCCGAACAAGCCTACCTCTGTGTCCTCAATGAACGGGTAGAAGGCGCCCATCGAATTGCTTCCGCCTCCAACGCAGGCAACTATGGCGTCTGGGAGTCGTCCTTCAATTCGGAGCATTTGCTCTCGTATTTCCCGGCCGATAACGCTCTGGAAGTCTCTCACTATTGTCGGGTAGGGGTGGGGGCCCACAACAGAGCCGAGAAGATAGTAGGTGTTTTCAACGTTTGTTACCCAATCTCGGAAGGCTTCATTTATCGCGTCTTTGAGCGTCCTTGAGCCGGACTGGACGGGGTACACCGTTGTCCGCAGAAGGTTCATTCTGAATACGTTGAGTTTCTGCCGCTCCACATCCTCGGAACCCATATACACTTCGCACTTCATTCCGAGCGCGGCGCAAGCAATTGCGCTCGCGACCCCGTGCTGGCCTGCTCCGGTCTCCGCGATAACTCTCTTCTTACCCATCCTCTTCGCGAGTAGAGCTTGGCCCATCGTGTTGTTGATCTTGTGGGCTCCGCCGTGCGCGAGGTCCTCGCGTTTAATGTAGATCTTCGCTCCTCGAGCCTTTCGGGTTAGGTTAGCAGCGTAGTAGAGCGGCGTGGGACGGCCGACGAATTCACGTAAGTAATAGTCTAGATGCGTTTTGAAATCCGGGTCATCCTTGATTCGTGCGTACTCTCGCTCGAGTTCTTCGAGTGCGCTCATCAGAGTTTCTGGTACGTAACGACCACCGTATTTTCCGAACTTCCCGTTGGTAGGTTGCGTGTACGGTCCGATCATGGTATTGGTCCCTTCGCGTTCAACACAAATTCCCTAATCTTTCCGTGATCCTTTATTCCAACCGTCTTTTCTACACCGCTTGAAACGTCGACAGCGAACGGTTTCACTTGCCTGATCGCTGTCCTAACGTTCTTCGGTGTCAAGCCACCAGCCAGAATCAATGGGTGAGGATAGATGGCGTTCCGAATCTTGGCTGTTAGGCGCCAATCATGGACTTTCCCTGACCCACCCATCCCCGTAGGGTTCGGCGAGTCCGCGAGAATTGCGTCTGAGTGGTTTGACGATTCTCTTGCGCGTTGCAACGATGAGATGTCACATACTGGAGTTGCTAGAATGAGCTTGGTAGCAGGTTGCTTCCTCCTTAGTAACTGAATGAGTTGTGGTGTGTAGTAGTGGAGCTGTAGGGCGTCAGGTTTCAATTCCGAACATATCCTAAGCGCTCGCTTGGAATCGCGGACGGAGGTCACGGCCACTCTTGTCGAGAACACGCGGACCACCTTCATCAATCTCCTAGCTTTCGGGAACGTAAGGTTTCTCGGTGACGATGGGCTGTCGACTACGAAACCTAACGCATCTGCACCTTCACTCAAAGCGGCGTTCGCGTCCTGCGCACGCATGATCCCGCAGATTTTGACTCGCATTTGCACTTACCCTAAGCTAGAACAAACTCGCGCACTTTGCGTTCCAGATCATTCGCTAGCATTATTGAGGATCCTATCAGAAAGCCATCGACTCGAGCGGGTTTGACTCGTCGTATGTCTTCCGCCGATTCGAAGCCGCTCTCGCTGATCAGAACCTTTTCAGTCTTTCCGACCGTTTTGGACATTAGCTGAATGGTTGTTTCCAGATTCGTTTCGAGCGTCACAAGGTTTCTATTATTCAGTCCTAAGAGGTCGGCCTCGGTGTTCAACGCTCGCTCCAATTCGTTCTCATCGTGTACTTCCAAAACAACTTCTAAGCCGGATTCGTGAGCGAAGCGGATCATTCTGGCAAGGGACGAGATAGGATAGTTGGAGAATATCGGTTCGATGAGGAGTATGCTGTCGGCACCCGTTTTCTTGGCCGCTCGAATCTGTGTCTCATGGATGATTATGTCTTTCATCAGTAGAGGCAGGGATACGTGCTCCCGCACCTTTCGAAGGTTCTCTAAGCTGCCTGCGAAATTATTTGGTTCCGTTAGGACTGAGAGAGCTATTGCCCCGCCTTCCGCCATCCTCGTCGCTATCTTTATGGGGTCAAGTTCGGGGCGTAGCGTCCCTCGTGTGGGAGAGGCGGGTTTTATTTCAGCTATTATCGCGTTTCTCTCAGCTGATTTGATAGCTCGCTTGAGGCTGATTGGGGTATGGAGGCAATCTGTTTTCACGTCGTAGTAACCGTCGTGTATCCTCTTCCTTGCGTCGTCGATTAGTTTGGCGAGGAAGTCATGCATTTCTTGTTTCGAACCTTTCTAGTTTTGATTGATCGCCGTTGGTGAATTCGATTAGGTCTTTCAACTTCTCGTAGGCATGTCCGCTACTGATGGATTTGCGAGCCTCTTCAACTCCGGCTGCGAGATCGTTGGCTTTTCCGCCAACTACGATTGCGGCTGCGGCGTTGGCAAGCACCATTTGGAAGCGTCCCGAGGTTTCCGCTTCTTTTCCCTGCAGGATGTTGATCATGAGTCGCGCGCTTTGGTCTATGTCGAATCCGGAGATCTCCGCCGATTTTGCTTGCCTCAAATGAAGGTCTTGAGGTGTAATTTGCTTGTTCACAATTTCCCCATCCTTGACCCAAGCAAGTTTTGTTTTGCCAATGGTGGAGATTTCATCCAGCCCGTCCATTCCGTGGACTACTAGTGCTTCTTCTGTCCCAAGTTTCTGTAAAACCTTTGCTAGAGGTTCGACTAGGTTAGGATCGTACACTCCTAAGACTTGAGCGTTTGCGTTGGCGGGGTTCGTGAGAGGGCCGAGTATGTTGAATACCGTTCTTATTCCGATCTCTCTTCGGGGGACAACTGCGTTTTTCATCGCTGGGTGAAACGCAGGCGCGAACATGAATCCGATTCCTACGTTTTCAATGGCGCCCTGCACGGTGCTGGGTGGAGCATTCAAGTTCACTCCCACTGCTTCGAGGACATCGGCACTACCGCACTTGCTCGTCACCGAGCGATTGCCATGTTTAGCGATGGTAACTCCAGAACCCGCTGCCGCCAGTGCTGATGTCGTGCTGACGTTGAAGGTTTTGAGTTGATCTCCGCCTGTTCCGCACGTGTCCACCGTTCTGCCGTCTACCTTGGGGCTTATTCGGACGGCGTTTTCGCGCATGACAATCGCGAAAGCCGTTATCTCCTCGGCAGTTTCTCCTTTCATCCTAAGCGCGGTTAGAAAAGCGCCAACTTGGGACGGCGTTGCTTCTCCGCCCATGATCTCTCGCATTGATTGCTGAGCAACTTCGAAGGGTAACTCTTTGCGGTTAACAAGGAGCTGAATTGCCTCTTTGATCAATCTCATTCGTCTCCTAAGAAGTTGGTTAAGATCTTGATGCCTTCGGAGGTTAGGATGGATTCGGGGTGGAATTGGACCCCGTAAATTGGGTAGTTGCGATGGCGCAATCCCATAATTTCGTTATCTTCAATGGACGTGGCTGTTTCTTCAAGGCAGTCGGGAAAATCTTTCCTTGCGCATACTAGGGAATGGTATCTAGTTGCGCGAAGTGGGTTCGCTACGTTTCTGAATAGGCCATTGCCTGCGTGTTTGATTGAACTCGTTTTCCCATGCATCAATTGTTTAGCTGGGCTGACTGAGCCGCCGAAAGCGTAAGCGATTCCTTGGTGCCCCAAGCAAACTCCCAACGTTGGCGTGTGGGGGCTTATGTTTCGCAGGATGTCGAGGCAAACGCCGAAGTACTTTGTTTCGTCCGGCCTGCCTGGGCCGGGTGAGATTATGATTCGGTCTGGATCCATCGCTTCAATTTCCTTTGTGGCTATTGCATTGTTTCGGCGCACGATGGGTTGAGCGCCAACCTGCCCGACGTACTGGGCGAGGTTGTACACGAACGAGTCGAAGTTGTCGATGATTAGAACTCGCATTTCAGCTTCCTCTGAGTTTTAGAGCGTGCAGCAGTGCGTCGGCTTTGTGTTCGGTTTCGAACCATTCACTTGTTGGGTCTGAGTCCGCGACGATTCCGGCTCCTGCCTGAATGAATCCGCGGTTTTGTTCAGTGACTAGTGTGCGGATTGTTATTGCAAAATCCGCATTCCCATTGTAGGAGAAGTAACCAACGGCGCCAGCGTATGGGCCTCTCCGACATGGTTCCAGTTCATCGATAATTTCCATTGCTCTTTTCTTCGGTGCGCCAGAAACTGTTCCAGCGGGAAATATTGCTTTGAATACATCGATTGAATCGCAATCGTCTCTTAGTCGACCTGTGACTCGGGAGACTATGTGCTGAACGTGACTGTATTTCTGAACGGTCATGAATTCTGGTACGCTAACGGTTCCGAATTGACAAACCTTTCCAAGATCGTTACGCGCCAGGTCAATGAGCATGACGTGTTCAGCTCGTTCCTTGGGATCGCTGAGTAGCTCGTCGGCCAACTGTTTGTCTTCGGCTGTAGTTTTGCCGATAGGCCGCGTTCCCGCGATAGGAAATGTTTCCGCATCTTTTCCGTCGACTCTGCCCAACATTTCTGGACTTGATCCAACTATTGCTCTGTCATTCATCTTGAGGAAGTACATGTAGGGTGAGGGGTTGATCTCGCGCAGGGCCTTGTAGAAATTGACGAGGTCTCCTTTGAACGAAAACTCAAAGCGCTTCGATAATACTGCTTGGAAAATGTCTCCGGCCTTAATGTAGCGCTTCGCTTTCCTGACATTGTTCTCGAACCGGTCGCGTGTTACGTTAACGCGTAACCCATCCGCAGCAACCTCATTGGATTCTGGTTGCTTAGTGAGGAGGCGTTCCAGCTCTCCGATTCTGTTTTCGTTGTACCAGTAGTAATAGGCCTGACTGCTCATATGATCGAAAACGATACCGTCGTCGTATACGCCGAACTCGAAGTCGGGTAATTGTAGGTCGTCTCTGGACTGTGCTGGCAATGATTCCAAGTAACGAGCGCAGTCATAAGAGAAATAACCGACCAATCCGCCGACGAACCGAAATCCACGGTAGGATGTGTAATTCTGAGTCAATACACTTCGTAGACTGAGGAATGGATCTTCACTATCGAAATTTGAACGGTTCTCATGCGAGAGTTCGGTGTACTTCCGATTCTTTACGAGAATTACTCGGGACGGCGAGAATCCAATGAAAGAATATTGTGCAAGTTTACGTGGTCCGTCTGCTGACTCCAAGAGGTAGCAGTAATCATTTTGGTTGGATATGCTGAGAAATGTTTGGAGCGGGTTTGCGGAATATCGAAACTTTTGCAGTTTTAATCTATGCTGTGTTGTGGTGACAGCCTCTGAGCGTCGCCCAAAGATAATGCCCCATTTTGCGATTCCTACCACGAAGTCAGGGAAGTGACAGCACTACACTATTTAAAGCTACATAGTACAGAAATGTACGCCGACGCATCTGCACTCTCGTCACTTGACTACCAAGACGGGACATGATGCATGGCTCAACACACTCGAAGAAACGCTTCCCATCAGTAGTTTCTTGAAACCGCTCTGCCCTCGGCTTCCAATGACGATTAGGTCAACGTTTCTTTTCTCCGCGAGGTTGACTATCGCTTCCACGACCGAGAAGACGTTCTCTTGAACCGCGCGTACGGCCTTGACGCGGTCTGTTCCCGCCGATCGCGTTACCTTGTCGAGTATATTCTTTGCATCTTCCCGAGCGGCTGAAAGGTAGTCGGTGAGTAGATTCGCTGGAACCGCTATGCCATTCTGCGCGAAGGAACGAAATGGGGTTTGGATAGCATAGCAGATAATCAGTTGGGCATTGAACTTCTCAGCTAGAGTTACCGCTACTTTTACCGCGCGGGTAGCGTTTTCGGAGCCATCAACTGCGACGAGTATCCGTTCGAATTTCGTCGATCTCAACATTCGGCCTCCTCGTAGACGAATCTCTGTTTTGTATTCATTTAGGGAGGACGTATACAAAGGGTTACCGTGAGTGCTTGTCGGCGTCTTTCTTCTCGAGTTAGGAATTTTCATTAACTGTCGTGTGCGTCGAGTCATATTGCACGACGAAATGCGGCTATGGCCAATACGAGCATCAACCCAGTGAAGATTGCCAGGAAGGCGAAGTCCCCTGCTACTGCTTGAATTCCAGCACCCTTGTACATCAACAATCGTAGGGCGTGGACAGCGTAGGTTTCAGGGTTAATCACTGAAATTTCTTGCATCCACTTCGGCATCCCATTCAGAGGATAGATCGCGCCACTGGTATAGTACAGAGTTAGATTGATTGGAAAACAAGTAACCCTGTACAGGTCTGCGGAAGTGGATCTAACCGCGTATGCTGTCATCATAGCGATGAGTCCCAGCGAAGTCAGAAACAGTGTCACCATGGTTAGTACTATTCCCGCTGGATTTGGGTTTGGGAACACGTTCATCGGTCGAATGCCAGCCAATGCGATGGCCAATATGAACAACGTAAACGACGAGAAGAGCGCTTTGAAGACGCCTGAGAGTAGAACGCCGATGACTATTTCATGTTTCTTCAAGGGCGTAACCAAGTATCCCTCGATT
>Ga0187769_10000930_pt1 | contig 16263 bp, 13 predicted proteins | sample 0116_SJ02_MP02_1_FD_133140 | JGI IMG/M metagenome (GOLD analysis project Ga0187769, IMG submission 133140) | Tropical peat soil microbial communities from peatlands in Department of Meta, Colombia - 0116_SJ02_MP02_10_MG | ecosystem: Environmental > Terrestrial > Soil > Wetlands > Peat | place... | reverse complement strand
CAAGACCCCGTACACGATCAGACGCAAATCGCCGATGCCGCGCAGCAGTTCGGGCAATACCGTCAACACCACCGCGCCCGCCGCCGGTCCGATCAGCGTTCCCATGCCGCCGACCACCACCATCGCCAGCACGCCGAAAGATTCGGTCATGGAAAACGCATCGGGCACCAGGGTTCCGACAAAGCCGGCGTAGAAGCAGCCCGCCGCGCCGGCGACCATTGAGCTGACAGCGAAGGCAAACAGCTTCCACTTGGCGCAGTCGATGCCGAGCGAAGCGGCGGAGACTTCGTCTTCGCGAATTGCGGTGAGGGTCTCGCCGACCGGCGAACGCACCAAGCGGTCGAGCACGACATAGGCGAGCAAGGCAAAACCGGCGACGAGATAGAACAGATTGGCGAGGCTGCCGAACCGGATCGCGGGCAAACCCGGAATGGCGAGCGGCGGCGGCGGGGCGATGCCATAGATACCGAGCGGGCCCTGGGTCAGACTGATCCAGTTGAGAAGAACCTGGTAGGTAATGACGGCAAAACCGAGCGAGGCGATCGCCAGATAATGCCCCCGCAGCCGTACCGCGAAAATCGACAGCACGGCGCCGGCAAGTCCGGCGAGCGATAGGCCGGCGCAAAACGCGATCCAGAACGGCACGCCCAGCCGCGTGATCAGCAGCGTCGAGGCATAGGCGCCGATGCCGTAGAATGCCGACTGGCCGAGATTGAGCTGACCGGCATAGCCGAGCACAAAATCGAGGCCGAGCGCGAGCAGCACGTTGAGCGCACACACGATCAGGTTGGTCTGCCAGTAGGAGCTGGAAAAGACGATCGGCAACAATCCGATCGCCAGCACGGCCAGCGCCAGCCAAAGACGCCGCGACGCCAGGATTTGCGTTGCCGGCAGCGGCGCGAGAATGGTCGCAGGCTCAGACATTTTCCTCGCGGCGCTCCGCGATCAGCCCGGTTGGCCTTGCCGCCAGCGTCAGCAGCAGCAGCGCGAACACGACGATGTCGATGAGGCCCGGATTGAGAAATTGCGTCGTGTAGCTTTCGATCATGCCGACGAGCAGCCCGGCGATGATCGTTCCTTCGACATTGCCGAAGCCGCCGATGATCACGATGGCAAAGGCTTTGAGGATGACGGACGCGCCGGCAAACGGGGTCAGCACCAGCACCGGCCCGAGCATCGCGCCGGCCATGCCGGCAAGCGCCGACGCGATGATGAAAGCCAGCATGATGACGTAGTTGGGATTGATGCCCATCAGCCCGGCGGTGTCGCGATCCTGCGACACCGCGCGCAGCGCTTTGCCGAGAAAAGTGAACCGCATGAAGGCGTACAACAACCCGATGGCCGACGCCGACACCGCGACGATCAGCACGTTCTGCATCGTCAGGAAGATGCCGCCGAGCCGGATCACGCGATTGCTATAGGGCGTGTCGAATGCGTAGGGGATGGGCCCCAGCAGCGCCAGCATGCCGTTCTGCAGCATGATCGAAACGCCGATGGTCGCGATCAGCGGCAACAGCTCGCTGCCGCGCTCGCGCAACGGCGCAAACACCGCAGCGTTCACAAGCCATCCCAGCGCGGCGCCGACGACGAGCGCGGCGGCGATGCCGGCTAGGTAGTTGCCGCTCAACAGCTGCGTAACGAAATAGGCGGCAAATGCCCCGAGCGTGACAATGTCGGCGTGGGCGAAATTGATCTGCACCAACACGCCGTAAATGAGCGTGAGCCCCAACGCGACCAGCACGTAGAGGCTGCCGACGACGATGCCGTTGATCCCCTGCTGCAGGATGACGACCAGCATGTCCGCCGGATCAGTTCCACTTCAATGCCTTCCAGGACAGATCCGGCATCGTCTCCATATAATGGACCGTATCCATGCTGACGTTCTGATTGGTCTTGTCGAACGTTACGCTGCCGGTCACGCCGGAGAAATTCTTGGTCGCAGCAAGCCTGTCGCGGATGGATTGGGGATCGTGACCGCCGCGCCGCACCACGTCGGCGAGCAACATGATCTGGTCATAGGCGTGGGCGTTAAGATGGGTCGGATCCTGGCCGTACTTGGCCTTGAACGCCTGGATGAAGTCGCGCACCACCGGACGCGGATCGGTCGGATCGAACTGTACGATGCGGATATAGCCGATCGCCGCTTTGCCGGCCTTCTGCTCGAAGCCGAACGGCAACCAGATCGTGCCGAGCTGGATGGCGTCGCCACCGCCGCCCTTGACCACGCCGGCTTGCGCGAGCGCCTGGGTGATCTTGAGACCCTGGCCCTCCAGCGTATAGGTCGGAATGACGTCGATCTTGCCGAGCCCGGCGACACGGGTCGCGATCGAAGTGAAATCGTTGAGATCGCGACCGAAGCCGATGTCGACCAGGATGTTGCCGCCGAGCTTGGTGAAAGTGTCGGCAAACACCTGGGCATTGCCGATGCCGGCGTTGGTGGTTTCATGTAGCAGCACCGCATTGCGCGCGTTCAGCCGCTTATAGGCGTTGGTCGCGATGTCGACGCCCTGCATCACCTCGTTCGGCATGATGCGGAAGGTCCAGGGATTGCCGGGCTCGGTAATCTTGATCGAGGAAGAGCCGGCATTGAGCAGCGGGACCTTGGCCTGGGCCATGACCGGCATCACCGCGAGCGTGGCATCCGAGCATTCCTCGCCGATGACCACGTCGGGCTTGTATTGATCGATCAGGAGTTTGGCGGCCTGGGTCGCGGGCAACGGACTGCAGGCGGAGTCCTGGTACTGTACGTCCAGCTTAAATCCGTTCACGCCGGTCTTGTTGATCTGATCGAGCGCAAGTTCGACGCCCTGCTTGTCCTGCACGCCGAAATATGAGCCGGGGCCGGATATCGGAAACAAGGCGCCGATCTTGATGACCTGGTCGGCGGCCGGTACCGGGATTGCCGAAAGCGCAAGCGTGCAGCCCGCCGCGATGGCTGGCATCAACAAGCGATACGCTGATCTGGTCATGGCTTCCTCCACTGCATGGGCGCATTAGACCTGCCTTTCCGCGGTGTTGGCAATGGGTACCGCCTGGTGACGATCGCGCCGCCCCGGCAGCGCCGAAGCGCGGCATGAATAAATCGTGATAATCTATGGCACACGCGGCGTGTTCGCGCCGCGCCCGGCCGCGCCCGGTCGCGTGGCAAATTCCACCAATAAGGGGTCACCGCTTGCCCGCCTACGTGCTCGCCATCGATCAGGGCACGACGTCGACGCGGGCGATGCTGTTCCGCGCCGACACCTCCGTTGCGGCGGTCGCGCAGCGGGAATTCCCACAGCACTTTCCGGCCGACGGCGAGGTCGAGCACGAACCCGAAGATCTGTGGACGACGACGCTGGAAACCTGCCGGGCGGCGCTGCGCAGCGCGGCTGCAACGGCCCGCGATGTCGCGGCCATCGGCATTACCAATCAGCGCGAGACGACGCTGTTGTGGGAGCGTTCGAGCGGACGCGCGGTGCATCGCGCCATCGTCTGGCAGGATCGGCGGACCGCCGATCTATGCACGCGATTGCAGGCCGCCGGCCACGAAGCGTTGTTTGCGGCCAAGACCGGGCTCGTGCTCGATCCCTATTTTTCCGGCACCAAGCTCGCCTGGCTGTTGCAGCACGCGGCCGATGCCGCCGCAAAAGCCGCACGCGGCGAACTCGCCTTCGGCACCGTCGATGCTTATCTGTTGTGGCGGCTCACCGGCGGCAAAGTTCACGCCACCGATGCGACCAATGCCTCGCGCACACTGCTGTTCGACATTCACCGGGGCCGCTGGGACGAGCAACTTTTGCAATTGCTCGGCGTGCCGGAATCCGTGCTGCCGCGGGTGCTCGATTCATCGGCGGCCTTCGGGCACACCGACCCGCAGCTGTTCGGCGGCGCGATCCCGATCTACGGCATTGCCGGCGATCAGCAGGCCGCGCTGGTCGGTCAGGCCTGCATGCAGCCCGGCATGATCAAAGCCACTTACGGCACCGGCTGCTTCGCGCTGCTCAACACCGGGCCGACGCCGGTGCAGTCGCGCAACAAGCTCTTAACCACCATCGCCTACCAGCTCGCCGGCAGGCGCAGCTACGCGCTTGAAGGCTCGATCTTTGTCGCCGGCGCAGCGGTGCAATGGCTGCGCGACGGTTTGCAAATCCTGGCGAGCGCCGCCGAGACTGGCGCGCTGGCGCAGGCGGCCGACCCTACGCAGGAGGTCATTCTGGTTCCGGCTTTCGTCGGGCTCGGCGCGCCTTATTGGCGGCCGGACGCGCGCGGCGCCATATTCGGCTTGACGCGCGCGAGCGGGCCGCGCGAACTGGCGCGTGCCGCGCTGGAAAGCGTTTGCTTTCAGACCGTCGATCTGCTTGCCGCCATGAAAGCCGATTGGCGCGACGCCGCAAGCGGACTGAAGACCTTGCGCGTCGATGGCGGCATGGCGAGTTCCGACTGGACCATGCAGCGGCTCGCCGATCTGACCGGCAGCACGGTTGACCGCCCGGAAATCAAGGAGACCACCGCGCTCGGCGCCGCTTATCTTGCCGGCTTGCACGCCGGCTTCTTTCCGGAGCCGGATCGCTTCGCCGAGCGCTGGCGATTGGAGCGACGCTTTGCCCCGCAACTGGACGCGGCCACGCGGCAGCGCAAGCTCGATGCCTGGGCCGCCGCCGTGCGCCGTCTGCTGGCCTGAATTGGCCGCCGCCGCGCGCAAGTGATTGCACCGTAAGCATAAGCTTTTCAGGAACTTAACTTGCCGGAAAGCGTTGGTGCTGGCCGGGTAGGGGCTGGTTGGACGCGGTGAGATGTGCGGCGTTTGCGATGAAGTGACAGGTGGCGCTTCCGGAATGCTGGAGGCACGGAATCCGACGGGGAATTCATCTCATGGAATTCAGGCTCGACCCGCACGAGCGACGACTGCGAATCCGGACGCTGCTGGCGCGCGGCCAGCAGCGGCGCGGCTTCGCAGCCGACGGTCTGTTCCGTTTCGGCATCGAGGAGGAATATTTCCTGTCCGACGCCAGTAGCTTCGAAGTTCCGGCGGTAACGCCCGATGCGCTGTTCCGCGCCGCCGATTTCGGCACCACCGGCCATATCGGCCGGGAATTCCTGCAGGCGCAGATCGAAGCGGCGACCGAGCCGCATTGCGATGGCGATCAGGCGCGGCTCGAATTGCTGCAACTGCGGCAAAACGCGGCCGGCGCGGCTGCCGCCCATGGACTGTCGATATTGGCGTGCGGCACGCATCCGCTGGCGTCATGGCGGGACTCGGTGCAGAGCCCGAAGCAGCGTTATGCAAAGGTGATGCAGGACCTGCAGATGATCGGCCAGCGCAACATGCTGTGCGGGACCCACGTGCACGTCGAATTTCCCGATCCGGCGCGCCGCGTCGAAGTGATGTCGCGGATACTGCCCTATCTGCCGCTGTTCATCGCGCTGTCGACCTCGTCGCCGTTCTGGCAGGGCCGCGCCACCGGGCTGAAGGGTTATCGGCTCGCGGCCTACGACGAGCTGCCGCGCACCGGCCTGCCCGAACTGTTTCGCAGCGCCGCGGACTACGACAGCTATGTCGACGCCATGGTTCGCTCCGACGCCATGCCGGATGCCAGCCATCTGTGGTGGGCGATCCGGCCGTCGCTCAAATATCCGACCCTGGAGCTGCGCGCGGCGGACTGCTGCACGCGCCTCGACGACACGCTGGCGATCGCCGCCCTCTACCGCGCGCTGGCCCGCTTCCTTTATCGGCATGCCGAGCACAACGCCGCTGTCGATGCGGTCGACCGGGCCATCGCAGTCGAGAACAAATGGCGCGCCCAGCGCTACGGCGTCCAGGGTAGCTTCGTGTCGCGATCGGGCGCGATCGCCGTCGGCGATATGCTCGACCGGCTGCTCGAACTCGTCGCCGCCGACGCCGAGGCGCTGGGCTGCGTCGAACAGGTGCAGCAATGCCGGGCGATTGTTGTCGAAGGGACCTCGGCCGACGCGCAGCTGCGCATTTTTACTGAAAATCAACACGAAGGTGCCGAAATTGCCCTGCAAAGGGTGGCGCGCTGGATCAGGGACGCTACATTGGTAGGGTGACCCTGCAACGCTTGAGGTAAAATCGATCCATGTGCCGCTGGATTGCATATCGCGGGGAAGCCACGGCGCTCGAACATTACGTCACCGAGCCCGCCAATTCCCTGATTACCCAGAGCGTCCAGGCGCTGGAATCGACCGCCAGCATCAATGGCGATGGCTTCGGTCTCGGCTGGTACGGCCAGCATCCCGAGCCCGGCCTCTACCGCGAGGTCCGGCCGGCTTGGTCGGACGAAAATCTGCGTTACTTGTGCCGTCACCTGAAGTCTCATCTGTTCTTCGCCCATGTCCGCGCCTCGACCGGGACGCCGATTACCCGGCCGAATTGCCATCCGTTCGCCTGCGGCAAATGGCTGTTCATGCACAACGGCGTCATCGGCAGCTGGAGCCGCCTGCGCCGGCAGGTCGAGGCGCTCATTCCCGACGAGCTTTATCCGGCGCGCATCGGCACCACAGACTCCGAGGCGATCTTCCTCGCCATTCTCGGCGCCGGCATCGAGCAGCCGGTGACGGCGGCGGAGACGGTGCTGGCGCGGCTCACCGATTTCGTCAATCAGACGACGCCGGCGGACCGGCTGCGCTTTACCGCCGCGCTGGCCAACGGGCGCGACCTCTATGCGTTCCGCTATGCGGTGAACGACCGCGCCAATACCCTGTATTACCGGGAATCGGATAACGACATCGTCATTGTCTCCGAACCGCTCGACCGCGATCACAAGAACTGGATCGCGGTGCCGGAAGGCCACGTCGTCGTCGCCTGCGCCGGCGAGCGGGCGCGCATCGTGCCGCTGTTCCAGCAGCATCAGCAAGCGGCCGAGTAGGGCGGTCGCCTTAGCTCACGCCGAGCCCCGCCATCGTCTGGGCGATATCCGGCTGCAATGCTCTGGCCGCCGCGATGTCGGCATTGCCGGCGGCGCTGTTGCCTCGTCTGAGCTCGGCGACGCCGCGGCCGTAAAGCGAGGTCGCGAGATTCGCCTTGAGCTTGAGCGCCGCGCTGTAGTCGGCAATGGCGTTGTCGAACTGTCCCAGCTTGAGATAAGTGAAGCCGCGGCTGTCGAGCGTATCGGCGTCGTTCGGCCGCAGCTGCAACGCCGTATTGCAATCCGCCAATGCCGCCGCAAGTTGGCCGACGATGGCAGTGGCGTAACAACGGCCGTTATAAATGTCGGGATCTTTCGGGTTGAGCTTTATCGCCGCGCCGTAATCGGCGATGGCGCGGCCGTAATCGCCCTTATGCTTGTAGGCATTGCCGCGTCCGTAATAGGCGATGGCATCGTTCGGCGTGAGCGTGATCGCCGTACTGTAATCGGCGATGGCCTGATCGTAGGCGTGCTGATCGTCGTAGGCGATGGCGCGGTTGACGAAGGCATTTTCGAATTTCGGATCGAGCGTGATCGCCTGTGTACAGTCGGTCACGGCGGCGGCGTAGCTGCCCATATCGTTGAATACCGCGCAACGCGCGACAAAGGCGCGCGCGTTGCGGCTGTTGAGCGTGATCGCCTGATTGCAGTCGGCCAGCGCGGCGCCGTAATTACCCATGCCGCCATAGGTGTGGCAGCGGTTGGCGTAGGCGTTTTCGTCGTTCGGATTGAGCAGTATCGCATGCGTGCAATCGGCGACGGCGGCCCCGCTATTGCCCAGCGCGCCATAGGCGCTGCAGCGCTCGACATAGGCCCACTCGTCGTCGGAGTCGTAGTTCAGCGCCCTGCTGCAATGGGTCACGGCGCTGGCGTAGTCGCCGTTGCCGAAGGCGCGAAAGCACCTTTGGTCTTCCATGGCGGCATCGTTGGATTGCGCTGCGGCGGGATTGCGCGCCGCAGCCGCGAGCGCCAAGACCGTGAATGCGGCAACAAGACAAATCCGCGGCATTGATCAATTCTAGCGGCGGCCTTCTCGACCTGCAATTCGCGCCGCTATTTCGTCCAGCCTTGCCGCCACGCCGGCGGTGTCTTGGCGTCGATCAGAATGAAGGCGATGCGGCACGGCTTGCTGCCGTTATTGACCCAGGCGTGATTAGTGCCCTGCTGCACCAATACGTCGCCGGCCTTGACGTGGATTTCGCCGTCGTCGAGCAGCATATCGATTTCGCCGTCGAGAACCACCGCGTAGTCGATCGTCCTGGTGCGATGCGTATTGGCGTGCCGCGCATAGCCTTGCGTCGCCGGGTCGATGCCCATCGCGAGCAGGATCTGCCGGTGATCCACCGGCGGCGCGTGCGGGGATGCCGGCGCGAAATCGACGATGCGGAAAATGGTGCCGTTGGCGGGCGGCGGGACGCCGACTTTGGTTTGCGCCCGGTCGTGCGAAATCGCGACATCGACCGGGAACTCGGTCGTCACCCAGAGCATAGTGATACCGTTCTGCCCGCGCTGCTCGGCCTGCTGCGCGCCGTCGAACAACACCACCGCTTTACCCTGGGCATCGTGCCCGGTCACGATCCGGCGCGTCGATCTCAGCTCCATCGTCTCGTCCTCCCGTTGACCCTGTCCGTCGCGATTGACTTGCAAAGCGCGGCGCGTTGACGAATATGCTCGCATTTGCCGCGCGGCAAAGTAAAGCGCCTGCCAATGGGGAGGATCGCGTGAGCGTGGAGTCGTCGCGTCCGTTGCTGCCGTCGCCGGAAAATACCGGGTCGAGTTACGATCGCGCGCCCACGTTCGCGGCGATCGCCCGCGAGCTTAACGTCATGGTGCCGATGCGCGACGGCGTCAAAATCTGCGTCGACGTCTATCGCCCGGAGGCAAGCGGCAAATTCCCCGCACTGCTCGCCTTTGCCATCTACAACAAGGACATTCAGGGGCCGGACATGGCTGCCGCGCTGCCGCCGCAACCGGCGTGGTCGCCGCTGTGGACCGGTCCGCTGGAAGCCGGCGACACCCGGTTTTTCGTCTCGCGCGGCTACGTCCACGTCATCGGCTCGCCGCGCGGCGTCGGCAAATCGGAAGGCGGCGGCTCGCGCGAATGGGACTGCTACGATCTCATCGAATGGATCGCGGCGCAGCCGTGGTGCGACGGCAACGTCGGCATGGTCGGCATTTCCGGCTTCGGCGCCGAACAGCTCGCGGCCGCCAAGAAGCAGCCGCCGCATCTCAAGGCCATCTTTCCCTTCGATCCGCGCGGCGCCTACGGCGAACTCGGCGGTTTCCGCGACGAATATCCGGGCGGCGTCATTCACCTGTTCCGGTATCTGGTCGGCCATTTCTCGGCGATGCATCAGCACAAGGGACCGCCCGGCGCGCTGCCGGCGGAGCGCGAACAGCTCTGGCGCGAGGCGATGGCCAATCCCGACTACAAGATGTATCCGCACGTCTACAATCTGATCGCGCAGAAGGGCCAGCACATGCCGCCTTACTATAATGTGCTGGTCGATCCGTACGATTCCGAAGCGGCGGTCGAGAAGAGCGAAGCGGAATTCGCGACTATCAAGGTGCCGACCTATACCGGCTCCGGCTGGTACGGCTACACCTACAAGACGCATCTCAACGGCTGCCAGCATTGGTACCGCAACATCAAGGCGCCGAAGAAGCTTTTGCTTGCCGGGCCCGCGCATCTCGAACGGCCGGTTCACGGTTTTCACAGCGAAGTGCTGCGCTGGCACGACCATTGGCTCAAAGGCATCGACACCGGAATCATGACCGAGCCGCCGGTGCGCTTCTGGGTCATGGGCGCCAATGAATGGCGCAGCGCCAGCGACTGGCCGCTGCCGGAGACCCGCTGGAGCAAGCTTTTTCTGCAAAGCTGGGAGCGACTGACGCCCGACCCCGCGGTGCCGTCAAGCGCCACCGCGACCCAGCCGCCCGACGCCTTCGTGCAAATGCCGCCGTCGCAGACCAGGGCGATCCAGCGCCTGCGTTACCTGACCGATCCGCTGGCGTACGACGTCCTGGTCGCCGGTCCCGTCGCCGTGACGCTCTACGCCGCGATCGACCAGGACGACACCAATTGGATCGTCAGCCTCAAAGACGTCGGCCCCGACGTCGCGGTGCAAAGCGTGCGCGAAGGCGAGCGCGAGGTGCAGAAAGATTTGCATGAACGCGAGATCAGCCGCGGCTGGCTTAAGGCGTCGCACCGGGCGATCGACGCGAAGCGCTCAAAACCGCACTGGCCGTGGCATCCGCTGACCCGGCAGGCGCAAAAGCCGGTTACGCCGGGCGCAATCGAGCAATATCGGATTGAGATCATGGCGACGGCGAACTTGTTCCGTACCGGCCACCGCATCTGCCTCGATATCATGAGCCTCGATCTGCCGACCGGCGTTGCCGGTGCGACCAACGCCGAATACGTGCCGTACCATATTTGCTCGAGCAAGACGGTGTTACACAAGGTCTATCATGACCTTCATCACCCGTCGCATTTGCTGCTGCCGGTTATCCCGCAGTAAACGCAAATCTGCTACAAGGTGCCCATGAGACTTAAGCCGGCAAGCGGCGCCATGTTGAGTGAAATTCCGGTCATCGATCTGCGCGACGGCGGCCCGCCGCGGCACGCCGAAGTGAGCGCGACGCAGGCGCGCGCCTTGCGCGACGCCTGTCTCGGCTTTCTGCCGCGCGCGGCTTTGGCGCTGGTGCCGGCGCTCGATTGGGCATCGCGGCGCTGGCTCGAGCGCGCGCGGTCGCCTTATCTGCACGAAATCGCCCGGATCGCCGCGGCGCTCGATTTTTCCGGCGTGTGGCTGCTTAACGCGTCTTATCAGTGGTGTTGCACGTCGCTCGCCGGCGAGGAGGAGGGCGTGCCGTGGCTCATTCGCACGCTCGATTGGCCTTTCCTCGGCCTCGGCCGACATGTCGCGGTGGCGCATATGGCCGGTGACTGCGGCGACTTTTTCAGCGTCACCTGGCCCGGCTATGTCGGCGCGCTCACCGCGATGGCGCCCGGCCGCTTCGCGGCTTGCGTCAACCAGGCGCCGATGCGCCGGCGCACCGAGCATTTGGCGCTGCGCGCCTGCGACTTCCTGGCCAATACGCACGCGGTTTGGCGGTCCGCCGATTTGATGCCGCCCGACCAATTGCTGCGGCGAACCTTCGAGCGCTGCGCGGATTTCCCCGCCGCCCGGCACATGCTGGAGACGACGCCGGTGGCGCGGCCGGTGATCTATGTGCTGGCCGGTTGCGCCGCGAAGCAACGTTGCGTCATCGAGCGCACCGAAACCGGCTTTAGCACCCGCGACGACGATACCAGCGCCGCCAACGACTGGGTGCCGTGCCGGCCGGGCTGGGAAGGCCGCATCGGCACGCGGCGGTTCTTGACCAGCTCATTTGCGGATGCCGGGGAATATAGCCGCGCGCGTCGCCAGTCGCTGAAGAGTTGGGATGGCGCGGTCTCGGCGCCGCGCTTCGACTGGGTGCGCGAGCCGGTGCTCAACCCGTATACGCGGCTTGCCGTCGCCATGTGCCCGGCGGCCGGGATCTTGCGGGTGCGCGGCTACGACCGCACCGAGGCACTGTTACCGGAGCCGGTGACGCGAATCCGCGAAATTGCGCTCATGCAGGCGGCCTAATGCCGGTTTGGGCGGCGCAAAAGCACCGCAACAACACCAGCACCTACGATAAATAGCATGCAATTTCAATAGCTTGTCGGGAAAACGCCGAACTGTGCTCGGCGTCACAAGCCCCACTGCAAGCTCACGCTACTAAATAGCGTAAAGCACTTGCCGGATATGGAGCGAGCTATGAGCACTACATTCACCACCTTCCGCACCCAGCGCATGTTCGATTGGGACCAGGTCAGGCGCCGCATCGCCGAATGGCAGCGCCGGTCGCGGTCCCGTCAAGAGCTCGAGGGGTTGAGTGACGCCACGTTGCGCGACATCGGCATCACCCGATGCGACGTACATCGCGAAGCGCACAAGCCGTTCTGGATGGTGTGATCGAGCATCGGAATTCAGGCGACGTATTCGGCAAGGTGACAATGCGTGGGGCCGCCCGGCGAGGGCGGCCCTTCGCTTTTCCGATGCGAGCCCGATCATGAATTGAGTGATGCGTCCGCACGCCGCACCCGGCAAATCGACTTCTATACGAGACTCGATTGCTATGGCACCCTGGCGTGTTGTGATATGGGCCGTCGATGGGGGACTTCGACGAGGAGGAAAAATGAGCCGAATATTCACCAGGATTGACATCTGTTGCGCCGCGTTTTTTGCGGCCGCGGTCGGACTGGCGTCGCCGGCGGCCGCGCAAACAGCCAATCCGATCATTATGAAGCTCAGCACCGCCACGGTGCACGACACGCAACACGAATGGCTGAACCGCTTCGCTGCCGCGGTCGAAAGGGATTCGGGCGGCCGGGTCAAGGCCGAAGTCTATCCGGCGAGCCAACTCGGCTCCATTCCCCGGCAGATCGAAGGCGTGCAATTTGGCTCGATCCAGGGCTGGACCGGACCGCCTGAATTTCTCGTCGGCGTCGATGAACGTTACGAGGTGCTCAGCGCGCCCGGCCTGTTTTCCGGCCGCGATCAGTATTTGCGCGTGATCAACGATCCGACGGTGCGCGATCTCGTCCTCGGGCTCGGCGCAAACAAGGGTCTGATCGGTGCCGGCATCTATCCGATCGGGCCGTCGTCGATCATCACCAAGAAACCAATTCAAGGTCTTGCCGATTATTCCGGCCTGAAAATCCGGGTGTTGGCCTCCCAGTTCCAACTGGAGCTGATCAGACGCATGGGCGCCTCGCCGGTGGCGATGACCTTGGCGGACGTATTGCCGGCGCTGCAGCAAGGCGCCATCGACGGCTCGCTGACGACGATCACGCAATACACGACCTTGCACTATATCGACGCGGCGAAATACGTCGTCGAGACCGGTCAGCCTTATGTCAGCTCGATTTCGATGCTCAGCAAAAAATGGCTCGACGGATTGCCGCCCGATCTGCAGAAAATCGTGCGCGATGACGCTCTCAAAGTGTCGAGCGATATTGTTCCATTCGTCATCCAATTCTACGACGCGCAACGCAAAGTATGGACCGACTCCGGCGGCAGTCTCGTGAGCCTGCCCGCCGCCGACCAGGCCGCCTTCCTGGCGAAGATTTCCAGCATCGGCCTCGACGTGTCGGCAGCGAAGCCGGATTTGAACGCCGCCGTGAAGATCGTCATGGCATCGGCGGCGAAAAATAAATGACGACGATCAACGAGGGGACGGCCGCAAAATATCGCGCAGCCGTTGCGGGGTGACCGGGAGCTCGGTCACTGCGCCGGCTTGTCCAAGCGCGTCGTCGATCGCCGCGGCGATGGCCGCGCCGGCGGCATTGGCGCCGCCCTCGCCGACGCCCTTGACGCCTAGTCCGTTGAGCGGGCTCGGCGCATCTTCGGCGATCAATATGCCGATCGGCGGAACTTCACGCGCCGTCGGCATGACATAGTCGGCGAAGTTGACGCACAGCGGCTCGCCGCGCGCGTCATAGCGGAATTCCTCGAACAACGCGCCGCCGATGCCTTGCGCGACCCCGCCCGCAATCTGGCCTTCGACCAGCATCGGATTGACCGCCTTGCCGATGTCATAGGCGACGAAATAGCGTTCGACCGCGATCGCGCCGGTATCGCGCTCGACGCGCACCACGGCAAAGTGGATGCCGTACGGGTAGTTCATGTGGGCGGATTCGAACCAGCCTTCGGCGCACAGGCCGGGGCTCGCGTCGCCCAAAAACTTGGAGCCGGGATTGAGCGCGCGCGCGACGTCGCCGAGCATGATGGAAGGGCCCCGCCGTTCGCCTTTGCGCACCACCTTGCCGTCGATCACGTCGAGCTCGTCGGCGGCGGTTTGCAGCAGCGCGGCCGCCGCCGCGATCGCCTTGGCGCGCAATTGCACCGCGGCGCGGCGCGTGGCCTCGCCGGTCATCACCGTCACGCGCGAGGCAAAGGTGCCCATGCCGTAGGCGATGCGGTCGGTCTGGCCGTGCACCACCCGCACCCGCCGGTAATCGACGCCGAGCGCATCGGCGCAGATCTGCGCGATGACGGTTTCCATGCCTTGACCGACGGATGTCGCGCCGGTCACGACTTCAACCGTGCCTGAGGTGTCGATGCTGGCGCGCACGGCGTCGTAAGGGCCGAGCCCGCTTTTTTCGACGAACATGGCAAATCCGCCGCCGACCGCTTCGCCGCCGGCACGGCGGCGCTGCAAATCCGCGCGCAGCTTGGGCCAGCCGATCGCCGCCAGGGCCTTGTCCAACAGCCCGGCATAATCTCCGGAATCGTAGGTCAGTTCGGTGCCGAGCGTGTCGAGATGACGGGCATAGGGCATCTCGGCCGCGGCAATGAGATTGCGGCGGCGAATTTCCACCGGATCGATCCGCAGCCGCGCCGCCACCGCGTCGAGCAGACGTTCGCGTACGAACGTGCTCTCGTAGCGCCCGGGCGCGCGGTAAGTGCCGCACGGCGTTTTATTGGTCAGCCGGATGCGCCCGACCATGCGATAGGCCGCAACGCGATAGGGGCCGAGCAGCATGGTGGCGGCGAGGTCGGGCACGGTCGCGGCATGCGTGCGCACATAGGCGCCCTGATCGTGGAAAAACTCGCCGTCGATGGCAAGCAACCGACCCGCCGCGTCGACGGCGGCGCGAATGCGATAGTGCTGCTGGCGCGAGTGATTGGCCGCGATGAGGTGCTCGCGGCGGTCCTCGATCCATTTAACCGGCCGATTGAGCCGCAACGCGCCGAGGCAGACGAGCACGTCCTCGGGGTAGAGCTCGCCGCGTATGCCGAAACCGCCGCCGGTGTGGCCTTCGTGCAGATGCACGGACGAGGACGCGCGGCCAAGCATGCGCGCCAGCGCATCGCGGTTCCAGTGCGGCACTTTGGCGGCGCCGTAAAGCTCAAGCACATTGCGCGCCGCGTCGTAGCGCGCCACCGCGCCGCGCGTCTCCAGCGGCACGCCGCTATGCCGGCCGATCTTAAGTTCGAGCGCGATCGTGGCATGCGCGGCGGCAAAGGCCGCTGTCACGTCGCCATAGGCTTTGCGCACCGTGGCGGCTTCGGTGGAATGGCCGGGCGCGAATTCGCCGGGCGGCGCTTCGGCGTCGAGCAATTCGCACAAAGTCTCGATCTCGACCGTGACAAGATCGGCAGCGTCCTCGGCGGCGTAGGCGTCGACGGCAAACACCGCCGCCACCGGCTCGCCGACATAACGGACGCGCTCGGCGGCAAGGATCGGCTGCCGGTAAGGCTCCAGTCCCTCGATGCGGGTGAGGCGAAAATCGATCGGCGGCACGTCGGCCGCGTCCGCGGCCGTCCACACTGCGACAACGCCCAGCGCAGCGCGCGCCGCGGCGGTATCGATCGCGACAATGCGGCCATGGGCGTGCGCGGAGCGAACCACGCGCATATGCAGTTCGTGGCTAAACGATATATCGGCGGCAAAACGGCCGCGGCCGGCGACCAGCGGAGGGTCCTCGAGGCGGGCCACAGAGCGGCCGACAAAGCTCATTGCCGTTGCCCCATGCCAGGCGAGGTCATTGTGCGTCCGACGGCGCGATCGCATCGAGGTGCCGCGTCTCGTTGATGCGACGGACGCACACTTTGTCCCCGGTCACGTCGATTTCGTCGAGGCAGCAGGGGGTCTGATCGATCCGCCAAAAAGCCGACGGCGGCAGATCGAGAAAATGCAGCAGCAGCATGCGATTCACACTGTCGTGGCCGACCAGAACGATGGTGTCCCCGGCATGGCGTGACAATACCATGCGCACGGCATCGGCGACGCGGGCCGCCAAATCCTGCAAGGCCTCGCCGTTCGGGAAGCGGACGAGCTGCGGCGTTGCAAACCAGGTGGCGAACAGCTCGGGATCTTGCGCCTTGGCGTCGACGAAAGTTTTGAACTGCCAGGCGCCGTAGTCGATGTCGTTGAGATCGTCGCAAGTCTTGGCGGCGATGCCGCAGGCCTTGGCGATCGCGGCCCCGGTCGCGACGCAACGGCCCATCGGACTGGTATAGATGGCGCTCGGCCGCCAAGCCCCGGCAATACGCCGCGCCACCGCTTCCGCTTCGGCGCGCCCGCGCGCGGTGAGATCGAGCGGCTCGCGGCCGCGGAAACGCGCGGGCTTGATGCCTTCGACATGGCCGTGCCGGGTGAGCAGAATTTTGGTCATGCAACGCGGCTACCTCCAACCAGGCCGTTCGCAAATTGCGCGTGTTACAAGCGCCGCAGCGGCAACGACCAGGCCAAAGCGGCGCCGGCGCCGGTGAACGCGGCGACGGTAACGAAGGCGGCGCGGAACGCCTCGCCGATT
>Ga0187769_10000929_pt1 | contig 16266 bp, 12 predicted proteins | sample 0116_SJ02_MP02_1_FD_133140 | JGI IMG/M metagenome (GOLD analysis project Ga0187769, IMG submission 133140) | Tropical peat soil microbial communities from peatlands in Department of Meta, Colombia - 0116_SJ02_MP02_10_MG | ecosystem: Environmental > Terrestrial > Soil > Wetlands > Peat | place... | reverse complement strand
TCGGTGATCTTACCGAGCATCTGCTCCCATTCGATGGCCATGATATGGACCCCGTGAACCCCTTCGACTTCTCTCAGTTCTTGGATCTGTTCCCCACAGATCTTGATTCCTTCCTCAGCCGGTTTTTTTGCTTTGACAACACGATCAATGATCTCGTCTGGGATGATAATGCCGGAGACGTTCTTCGCCATGTATCGGGCCATACCTCCGGATTTGAGAGGGGTGACTCCCGCCAGGATGTGGCACTTCTCATGGAGCCCTCGGTCCCGAACCATCTTCATCCACTCCTTGAATCGGTTCATATCGTAAATGCACTGGGTCTGGATGAAGTTTACTCCTGCGGCCACCTTCTTCCCCAATCGGGTGGCTCGGAATTCGAATGGATCGCCAAAAGGATTTTCTGCTGCCCCAATAAAAAGCTTGATCTCTCCCTCGATCTTCTCTTGTCCCCCGAGGAGCGTTCCCTGATCCCGCATCGTTCGGACGCAGTCGATCAACTGGATGGAGTCCAGATCGTGAACGTTCTTGGCATCCGACTGGTTCCCAAAGGTGTGGTGGTCTCCCGTCAGGCAGAGCATGTTCTTGATGCCCAACGCTGTGGCTCCGAAGACATCGCTTTGAATAGCGATGCGGTTCCGGTCCCGGGTGGTCATCTGCATCACAGGCTCCAGCCCCATCTGAATAAGTAGGCTTGAAGTGGCAATGCTTGACATCCGGACGATAGCCGTCTGATTGTCCGTAACATTGACCGCATCGACATACCCTTTCAAGAGCTCTACCTTCCGTTTAATAACGCTGACGTCGTTGCCCTTTGGAGGACCCAGTTCACCGGTGACCGCAAATAGCTTCTTCTCCAAAACCTTTTCCAGATTGCTTCCTGCTTTCATACCTTGAGGTCCTCCCTCACAATCCTTCTCAGTCCGCTATCTCTTGATTCCACTCCCCACCGCTTTGCCGGGATGATTTCTTCCATCTTGTAAAGCTGGTCGAGAGTCTTGAGTCGATCGTAGATTAGCTGCCAAGCACAGTCGGCCTCCTTCTTGATTTCGCATTTACCTTTGGAGGACCCGCCACAAGGTCCATTTAATAATTGTTTGGCGCAGCGCGAAATGGGGCAGATACCTCCTGTCTTTTCGAGGACACAATTTCCACAGGCTTGGCACCGCTCCTCCCATACTCCATGTGTGATGGTTTCTCCCAAGAAAGCGGTATTGACGCCCGGGAAGATAGGAATTTTTGGGAAATGACGTACCAGTGTCTGGACGCCCACTCCACAGGCGATGGAGAGGACCGCTTCCACCTTCTCGATCATTTCAGACAGCTCTAAGGCGAACTCCGGTTCACACTGTCGGGCAGGTGTTACCTCCAGAACCTCTATCCTATTTCCCGTCTTCTGTCTCACTATTCTGAGACCAGAAGCCAGCAGTTCCACTTCCCTCTCGCCCCCAGCGTGGCAAACCGTGACACAGGCCCCACAACCCGAGAGCAAAATCTTATTGTAGGGACTGAGGTACCTCAAAATTTCTTCCATCGGTTTTTGTTCTGCCTTAATCATTCATTCCCCCTAGAATTGTCAGATGACAAAGTCCAAAAGTCAAATCGAATCCAAAGCTCAACCGTCGAAATATTTTGGAATTTGAACTTTGACTTTCATTTGTCATTTGGATTTTGACATTTGGATTTAAGTAAATTCCGTGCTTCGAATTTAAATCGTTCCCAGGTTCGGTCCCAGTTTTCTCAATTGTTCCGATTTTCGACGAAGGGTCTCTGCCAATTTTGCACCGCTGTTCGTGGCGATGTGGCAGATTTCAATTCTTTCCTTTTCCAAACCGATCTTTTCTAACATCCGATGGGCATAGGACAAACGGCCTCTTGCACGAAGATTCCCCCTGAGGAACTGACAGTTTTCTTCATAACAAGCGAAAACCAGAACACCGTCCGCGCCTTTTTCCAAAGCCTTTAAGAGATAGATCGTCTCGATGCGACCTGCACACGGAACCCGGACAATCTCGATATTTCTGGGAAGTTTGAGCTTCAAGGTCCCCGCCATATCCGCAGCAGGATATCCAGATTGATCGCAACAAAAAGCGACGATTTTGGGATCAAACGTTGACATAAGTTCTCCCTCGAACAAAAATCTAAATGTCAAAGGTCAAATATCAAATGAAATTCAAATGTCAAAATGCCATAAGATAAAATCTGATTTTTGGTATTATTTGAACTTTAAGTCTTGACGTTTGACATTGTCATTCCGTTAGAGCCATCTGGGCATAGATCTGTGCGTCGGTTAAATGGTGAAGGGTGATGGCCTTTGCAGGACATTCGGCAACACAGATCCCACATCCGTAGCAGGAGGCAGGATCCACTTTGGCCGCCCCCCATTTTGTCCCTTCCCCTGTTTCAGAGGTAATATAGACGTTTCTCTCCCCATATTTTTCTACGGTGATAGCAGAGTGAGGACAAAGTCTCGGGCAGGTATAGCAGACTGCACATTTTTTAGGATCCACTTCAGCCACGGCAAGGTCGTAGGCGTAGGTCCCTTTCGAAAGAAGGGCTATCACCTCTTGGGCCACTGCCCTAGCTTCGATCAGGGATTCTGAAACCTCCTGAGGGAATCGGCAAGCCCCTGCCACAAAGATCCCCCTTCGGTTCGATCGAATACGAAGAAGCTGGGGATTATCCTCCATGAGAAATCCCCGGTTTCCAAGATGGATTTTAAGAAGTCCTGAGAGACTTTCGGTCTCCGGTGTGGGGACGAACGTCTCGCTGACGACAACGAGATCAGAGAGGATGGAAACCGGCCACTGTTCTCTTTTTTGAATAGCCGCGGTATCCCTGACCTCAACCTGAATCTGACCGTTGACGATGGAAAGCTTAGGAGGGTCTTCATATTTAAAGAAGAGCACACCCTTTTCTCTTGCCTTTCGATAAAGGCGCTCCATACCATCTGCGGCAACCTTTAGGTCTTTACACAGGATGGCCACCTGACACTGAAAGGTCTCTTGAAGGATGATGGCTTGTTTGACTGCGTTGATCGAATCGACTTTGATATCCTCGTTCACTCCGTCGAGAAGATAGGTCACCATCTCAACTTTCTTCCCATCCCAAAAAAGAGAGGGGTCTGCTGTCTCAGAAAGGAGTTTTTCTATTTCCGGGGAAACGGTGACCCTTTTGTGATTATAAATCCCCTTTGTTTCCCGCTTCCCCGCATATCCTGTGGCAACGACAATGGCGGAAACGGAGAGAACAGTTTCCGTTCGATCAGAGCCTTTAATTTCGGCTTGGAATCGACCGAGATGTCCATCCAGGTACCTTAATTCTGTTTGGGTGAGAAGGGTAATTTTAGGATTGTTCTTGACCTCAAGGATTTTTTCATTCATCCACTTTTGAACTTCTAAAGGACGGTTATAAAATTTATGGAGTTCTAGGGCCTTTCCACCCAGATGGTTTCCTTTTTCCAAAAGAAAGACATGAATGCCCGATGCGGCCAACTCCTGGGCGATTGAGATTCCAGTAATTCCACCTCCGAGAATCAGAACCTCGGGTTTCAACGGAAAGGATTGGGTCTCAACAGGTTTGGAATTGGAGGCAGCGCGAATGGCTCTGGAAATGATCGTTTTCGCTCTCTCCAAAGCGGCTTCTTCCTCCACCATTGTCCAGAGGGCCTGTTCGCGAATATTGGCCACAGCGGAAAGGTAAGGATTGAAGGGGAGGGGATGTCTTAATTTTTGGAAGGAAGCCTCATATAGTTTTGGACTTCCTCCAATAATGACGACTGCATCACACCCTGCCTCCTCGAGACGCTTCCCCATTCTGTTCAAAGCATCCGGTGAGGCGAGGGTTTCCTCCTCGATGCAAAAGACAATTTCCGGAAGTTTCTTTACATAGTCTGATATTTTTCCTCGAAAGGAAACGGGGATCGATCCCCGCAAGGCATCGATGAAAATCCCGATTCGAGACATTTAAGACCTCCCCCTCAGATGTTGCTGGACGAGAAAGGCAGCTGATTTGGCGTGAAGAATCGAACGGTCGATATCTTTTGGCCCGCTGCAGGCACCTACGACAAAGACGCCGGTTTGCGTTGGAGGGGAGGCGATGAAGCCATCCTCTGTCAGACTTAGCTTAAAGAGCTCTGTGAGACATTTGGCGTCCTTGCTCAACACCATCCCCACAGAGAGAACAACGAGATCGAAGGAATCTTCCGCGACTTCTCCCCTTTCGGGGTCTATGAATCTAACCCTCAGCATATCAGAAAGAGGAGAATGGTATACCTTAGAGGGAAGACTTCGGATAAGACGGATCCCTTTGTCCTCACGACAAGAATCAAGGAACGGCTGGAAGGATGCCCCGGCAGGCTGAATATCCATATAGAGAAAAGTGGCCTTCACCTCGGGATATTGGTAACGAATGGCCTTGATCAGGCGGAGTGCATAGGCGCAACAGACCTGAGAGCAATAAAGGTTCCCAATGGACTCATCACGGCTCCCCACACATTGAAAGAAGGCAATGGTTTTAGGAAGTTTTTCATCAGAGGGGCGGGAAAGGGCCCCACGAAATCGAAGCATTTCATCAAGATCTTTAGCAGTGATCACATTTTTGTACCGGCCGTATCCATATTCGACTTTTTGCGAGGCATCAAAAGGATTAATTCCTGCGGCAATCACCACCGCGGCAACTTTTAAATCGAACTTCTCCTTTCCCTTTATTAAAGAGACCTGATGCTTCCCGCCGTTTCCCTTTACACCGATCACTTCGGTTTGGGTCAGGATGGAAATGTCCTGGCGTTGATAAATCTCAGAAATCCTTTTATCCACCACACAAGCAAAACACTTATTGCAGGACTCCGAAGCTTTACAGCAGAAGGAGGCGGAGAGTCCCCCTAAGGAAGGTTCTTTTTCGATAAGTATAGAAGGAATTCCAGACTGGGCCAACTCCAAGGCAACCGTCATTCCAGAAATTCCTCCACCGATGATCAGGACGTCTTTCTCCGCCAATTTCTCACTCCTTCATTATTGATACAGTCTTCGTGAGATGATGGAATGTTGGGATAGAATGATGAACTACAAATGGGATCAGGCTTCTTTTTGAGGCTCAATATTCCGGTATTCCATCATCCCAGTCTTTACAGTTCCAGCCACGAATCAGAGTAAAGCGATTTGGCAATCAAGACCCTAGTGGTCTTCACATAATCGGCCTCTTCTTTACTCAGTTTCTTGAGATCGACTTCTTCTCCATCCATCACCCGGTAGACAAGTTTTCTGAGATCCGCTCGGCCTCCGGACGCAAATTTCTTGAGGTCTTCGTCAAAGGCATCGACAATGGCCGAGGCCATCCCATATCGTTCGAGCATCATCAGATAGGTTTGATTGAGGATGGGTCTCAGGTGTTCCGGCGCCCCGTTGGAAACATTCGAAAGACCACAGGTGGATCTCATCCCGGGAAGCACTTCCTGCAGATCCTTGAACATCTTCATAAACTCGATACAACTCGGCACCTGAACCTGGCTCTGGGGGCTGGTGACCGGAGTGACGATCGGATCCATCCAGACATCCTCACCCGGGATCCCGAATTCCAGGCATTTTTGCATTAATTCCGCAGCGAGCACTCCTCTTTCATCTGCATCCCGGGGAAGACCCGACGGACCCCAGAGAAGTGCAACGATTCCCGCATTATATTTTTGTGCGATGGGAAATTTAGCGTCCATGCTTTCAGGACGGGCCATGATCGAATTGATCACAGCCTTTCCCTTCTTGTTCTTATAAGCCTTAAGCCCGGCCTCGATGGCCTCCGTGTTGATGGTGTCCAGGTAGAGAGGTGTATCCACGACTTCTTGGACGACCTTGACGATCCACTCCATTAACTCTCCTCCGCCCTTGCGCGCAGGTCCAAGGTTGATATCGATGAAATCAACGCCCGCCTTGGCCTCAGCCATGGCCAACTCCTGTATGGGCTTAGCATCTCTATCCTTCATCGCGGTTCCAATCTTCTTGACCATCACATTGAGGTTCTCTCCGACGCGTAACATAGGTTTCCTCCTTATATTAAATTGCGAATTGCGGATTTCGGATTGTGGATTGAGGATTCCCTATCGCCGTGAGTGCGGATATCAAATCATTTATTCCGCATTCCGCAATCTACATTCCGCAATCAGTATTAGGCTCCCATCTTAAGAAAGGCGGGTATGTGAGCGGCTTCCCTGGGTCCGATCTTGACTTCCCAGCCCTTGCCCAGTTCTTCTTCGAGATCGCCGCTTACGGCTGCAACGGCTCCGGGGATGACCACCCGGCGGTGTTTGACTTTCTCAGTGATGCCACTCTTCTTGACGAACGCGCCAATGGCATCGCCCACAAATTTTCCTGCAGCCCAGGCGGTCAGAACCGATAGCCCTTCGGTATCCATCACCAGAAGCCAGGTCGCGACCCGGCTCGATTCCACCTCGCCGGAGACGATAAAATACGTCAAGGAGAAATTCGTGGTGATTAAGACCGGAGACTCTTCCGTTGGAGTTCCGATCGGGTAGATTCCCTGCTGCATCATCATGGGCCGCTGGGGGTCCGTGTAAATATTCAACCGTTCCACGAGAAGGGGGAAGACGCTTTCGCCCTGAAAGTCCGAGAGGACGACGATGCCTGCATATTTCGATATGAAGGTTGCGGCAATCAAGGCCTCCTTCAGTGGATCTTTCGTCATTTCGCAGGGGAAGGCGATGGTTGGAAATCCGAGGGAGCGGTTTTTTTGGTTGAGGGCCGCCCGGCGGATGTAGACTTGGTCTTCAAAGGCTTTGCGGAGGGTTCTCGATCCAGAATCAATGACCAGGTCTTTTAACCCTGCGGCGGTCAGCTTATCGGAAAGTGCGATCAAGGCATCAAGATTTTCAGCTTTGACCGCCAACGGGCATTTATTTTCCTTGGCTAGGTTGGCTAAGGCATCGCTGTTGCCATCGGTTGCCGCATAGATCAACGGAACGCGATCCGCACAGGCTTTCACCCCTGCCGTCAAGGCGTCTGCCTTATTGCTGATCAGGATGAGGGCGGCATCGGTTTCTGCTTTTACCTTTTTGATCAAGGCTTCAAATTTCCCGGAATCACCCGACTCGTTCTTGACCGCCACCAACTCCGGCCGCAAGGTGAGACCCACCCTCTCATATTTCAACTCCTTGAATCGCTTCACGCGGGAATTCACCTCCGCCTCTGGCATCGTGTCACTGATCAGAAGAGCAATACCGGGTTTATTGACAAAGGTCTTTTCATGGCGGAACAAAACGGTTTCGCCACCGACCTTAACCACGTTTTCACCCGAACCAATGGCAAGAGGTCGAATGGGCGGGGCCGCCGCCTCAGAGAGCAAGGCCTTCGCCTCCTCAGACACATAGGGACAGGAGGCTAATTCTGCTTTTCCGGCTGCCAGGTTCATGGCAAAAGCGAGGCAAGTTGGGACACCGCACTCCTTACAGTTGGTTTTGGGTAATAGCTTAAAAATTTGGATTCCCGTCAGTCCCATGATAGCTTCTCCTTTCCAATCACAAAAATCTCCCCTCCCTTGGTGGGAGGGGATGAAGGGGAGGGGGCTCTTTTCTTGTCCCCCCCACCCTGACCCTCCCCCATCAAGGGGGGAGGGATGTGGTAGATTATCCGAGAATCGGGTCCATCGAGAGAGCTGGATGATTCTTCTCTGTCAGAAAGGGAAGAATTTCCTCTTCCGTCACCCCGATAGTTTCATCTGCAATCATATCAAGCAGGTTCGGAATGCCGATTTCCGCAGCTCTTTTCTTTAACCGCTCTCCAATCTCCTCCTTGAGGATCTTCGGTATCCAGACCAGTCTTTTGAGCCCTCCGTCACCAACCAACCACTTTCTCTGAGTGACATTGTATTTGCTGTGACCGACAAAGCCCGGTGTGACCGCGCCGCCACCGACAGAACCTGCTAAAGTAGTGAACTTCATCCCACAGGGGGTCATTCCCATGAAATCCCGGTTGACGGTCATCACACCATTGCACATCGGAAGCACGGCGGCAATGCATTCACAGCAGCCGCAGGTGGTCATCGGATCGTAAACAAGGCTATAAAAATTGTAATGGTCGATCTTCTGACGGGAGGCCTTGAACACAAAATCATTCACGCCTTTCCATTGGCCAAGTTTTGTATCGATCATCTCTCCCTTTTGAACGGGTTGGTTCGGCCCGGTGGGGTTGATTTCAAACGAGGCCTTGCAGTCCATCCAGTTGTAAGCACCGCACAGCCCGGTTCTTTCAGGGCTGATCACACAGACGTGATTGGGTGCAAAGGATTGGCAAAGGGTACAGGAATAGAAAATGTCCGTAGTCTCATCGGTCATTCCTTCGATACGGGCATCCCTTCTTCTGTAAACATCCCTTGCTTTGGCAAGCATTTCGTCTACCTTTTCTTTTTCCGTATAGACTTTGACCTGGACTTTGTCGAAGATGGCTCCAAAGTCTTGATGGAATTTTGCATGGAGGATTTTACCGAGATGGGAGAGACGGAATCCTTTCTCCACAGCGGCTTTTCCGACTCGTACCCAGGCGATATCCCTTTGGCCGATATGCATGATCCCCTGGGCATAGTTGATCAAATGGTGAATCTGTCTTTCGAGGATTGGCTCGAAATCCTCCTGCATCTGCCGGCCTGCCACTTCAGCGACAATCGCAAGGGGGAGTTGACCGGGTGGCTGTATCTTATCCAAATCAGGACCGATGACGTCCACCTTTCCGTCCTCGACCTCATCCATGTTCCTCGAAGTCACCCATTCCACAGCGTGGGTTCGTCCTCCACCGCACTCCAAGTAGATATCCTCTCCCCTGACTCGCTCACCTTCAAAAGCAGGACCGTAAGAGACAGGGATCGGCACCGCGGCGACCTGTACCTTCAACCCTCTGACCTCAACGGCCCTCTGGACGATCTGATCATGGGGGATGTTGGAGACCACGTGCTCATAAGTACAAACTCCGGTTGGCAGGACTTCGGGGATGGGCGTATCGGCGATGGTGGGGAACCCCCAGTTGATGGCGCCGGCGGCATTGGCATACCATTCATCCGATACAAATCCTAAGGGCATGACAAAAGCGAAGGTTCGGTCTTTGTTGTAAATCAAATTTTTTCGAAAATCTCCGGGTTTGATGCCGCCAAAAGCCATGGCGACCCGGCAGGCAAACCCCATAGCAAACACCGCAGCGGTGATCTCCGGCCCGAAGGAGACGAGACGAGTAGGCCATCCGATCTGAACCCCAGCCTCCACCAACTGTTGGGAGAAACGCTTGCCTTCGTTCTCCGCGCACATGAAGATATAGAGGTTCTTCTCCTGAAGTTCGATGGCAATCTTTTTTGCGACCTCCGGCGAGGGCGCGGCTCCTGCAATCGCAGCAAATCCAGGCGCTGTTCCGTCCACAAATTCAACGCCGCGTTTGCGGAAGATCACATCGTCGGCGGCTCCCAGCCAGATATTCTCGGGCAGCGGGTCTTCCTGTTTCGTGTAAAAGTTGGGGGTTTCCAGGTACCGGATAGACTCGATGATCTCCTCTGCAAAGAAAGTGGCCATTCCCGCGTCGAGGGCAGGTGCCAGGTAGGGAAGGGCGACCTTTTCTTTCACGAGGGGCGGCAGCAAGGTCCGGCAACGATCTAAGACCGGCTTCATATCCGCTATCTTCTGGACGGGGATTCCGAGCATCGCGTAGATCACGGGGAGGTAGTAAGCCGTGTTTGGGAAACCCACCTCCTGGTTCGGTCCCCATTTCTTAAGGGCCTCCTGATATTTCGTCTCAGCCCTTTCTACAATCTTATGAGCGCCTCTGATGGCAGCAGATGCAATGATTTTTGACACGTTAATTTCCTCCTTCCATGATTCGTGACCGTGTCCGGCATCCGTGTCCGTTTTTCTTTCTCACGGACACGCGACACGATGACACGAGACACGTTTTTTATTTTTTAGGCCGCATCCAATTCACGGCGTTTGGCCATATCGAAGAGCACACGCTCTCTGGCTTTGTCGATGCCCAGAGCCTTCCTTTTCTTGTCGATATGCTCGATCATTAATTTTGCAGCTTTGATGGGATCAGGCTCAAAACCCCATTTGCCCTTCACCGTGTTTTCGAACTCTTCGAAGAGAAGCTTGGTTACCTCTTCGCTGCCTGTTGTGGGCCACGTCGTGCCGAATACGGTGAAGACCCCTGATGCGACGAAGTAATGACCGATGGCAACGGCTTTTTCGCTCATCCACTCCAGGGCGGCACCGGCTGCCGGAAGGTCGCTAATATCGTCTCCCAGCCCTCCATCTTTAACGACCGCGGTGGCAGCCATGAGGATCCGGCTGTTGTCCACGCAGGCACCCATGTGAAGAACGGGTGGTATGCCCACGGCCTCACAGACCGAAGCCAGACCGGCGCCCGCATGTTGGCGGGCGGCCTCCGGGGTAAGGAGCCCTGCCTTGCCGCAGGCCATGGCGCTGCATCCGGTGACCAAAACGATCACGTCATTCTTAATCAATTCCTTGATCAAGGTGAGGTTGGGATCGTCGTGGGTCACTCGTGCGTTGTTGCAGCCGACCACGCCTGCGATTCCTCGGATTCGACCGTTAATAATATTGTCGTTGAGAGGCCGGTAGGAAGCACGGAAGATCCCACCCAGCAGGTAGTTGATCGTCTCGTGGCTGAACCCTACGACCTGATCCGTCGTGTCGGAGGGGATCTCCACATTGGATTTTCTGTTCTTAAAGTTCTGGATGCCCTCCATCAAAATCTTCTTTGCGACATTGGGAGCATTATGTTCTTCAAATTCAATGTGCATGGCCCCGTCGATCTTAGCCTTGGCGGACGTCGTAATCAGCTTGGTGTGGTAACACTTGGCCACCTGGGCCAGAGACTGCATTTCGCACTGGACGTCGACCACCATGGCATCGACAGCGCCGGTCACGATGGCAAGCTCCTGCTGAAGAAAGTTTCCAGCCACGGGGATTCCGTGACGCATCAAGATCTCATTGGCGGAGCAGCACATACCTGCTAGATTGACCCCTTTTGCTCCGACAGCCTTGGCCGCCTCCTGAATTTCGGGCTCGTTGACCACGCCGGCCATGATCTCAGGCAGCAGGGGTTCGTGACCGTGGACGACGACGTTCACCTCATCCTTCTTCAACACCCCGAGATTGATCTGACCAAAGACAGGGACCGGGTTTCCAAAGAGGATGTCCTGGAGTTCCGTAGAGATCATCGACCCTGCCCACCCGTCGGCCAAGGCACAGCGAGCGGCCGCCATCAATATGTCCTTATAATCCTGGTCCACCCCCATGTGCGTCCGGTGCATGAGTTCCACGACTTCTCGGTCGATCCCCCGGGGGGTGATTCCGAACTTTTTCCAGATCTCTTGCCTTTTTAGAGGGGCCCTTTTGATGAAGAGGGGCTCTCCTTCTTGCCGTCCAAACTCGGCAACGGCCTTATTGCCTACGTCGACAGCAATGTCTTTTATCGACCGGTCACCGATCTCCACACCGAAATCCATGGCAACCTGGTAGAGCTTCTGTTCGTCTTTAAGCTGAAATCCAGGGACATCTCCCTTCGCGGTCGCTAGAAAGACTTCGGATATACCGCGGGCATGGTCTGAGTGGGCTGCCGTTCCGGCCGCCACCATCCGAGCGAAATTGCGTGCTGAAATCGTCTCTGCTGTGGCGCCGCAGAGACCCGTACGTTTGGCCTTTTCCGCAGCAGTCTCACCCTTCTTCTTGGGAGCGGGGACGCGGCAGGGCCCCATGGCACAGTTTTTACAACAGCTTCCTTCTGCCCCAATGGGGCAGGGCTTCATGGTTTCGGCACGGTCGAAAATTGTCTCGCACCCGTCCGCCTGAGCCTTCTTCAACATTTTTATCGTTGCTGGATCAATACTCTTCTTTTCCAATTCTGCCATTTTATCCTCCTTTAAAGTTGTCTCCTTCCTTAACTTTATTATTTTGCCATAAAATCAGCAATCATTTCCCGAACCAGTTTGATCGCTTCAGGATGTCTCATCACCAAAACGTCAGCCCCTGCAAGAAGAAGGACAACCGCGGTGACAGCCTCCAGGAGAATCCCTCTCTTCTTGGCATCGCCTAAAGCAGGAGCATCTTCAGTCTTTGTCTTGGCTTCTTTCGTCTTCCAAATCTCCTTGGCCATATTGCAGAGGATGGGAAATTGAAGCCTCTCGTCTTGTTGTGTGAGGGCAGCCATCCGATCTCGTTCCATGACCGAATAGGTATATTCGATTCCATATCCAAGCCCACCGGTGGTCGGATCGACAATAATCTGTCCATCCGGGACGCCCAGGTTTCCCAATAGAATATTGAGCTGCTTGGCCAGGTTGATATCGATCGGAGTGGAGGCAATTGCTGTATGTTTGTATCCGATCGCTCCTGCGCCCACCTGTTTATAGTTGGCTTCCACCACGGGGCCAATGACGAGATTCATCCCGTCACATGTCTCAGCAACTTTTCGAAGAACATCGGCATCCTTATCGGCGTTTCCACTTCCCCATACAATCACCGGGACATCCACGGCGCTGGCCACTTTCTTAGCTGTCTGAGCTGCCTCATCGCTGGAACGATTGAGACCATTGGGATCGGTGCTGAGGAGTTGCAAGGCGATCAACTCAGCCCCATAACTCTGGACACATTTCTTAGCCCAGGCCACGGGATCATTGACCACATCCTTGTAGGGCTCCAATGCTGCTTCAGGCCATTCTTCCGGGGGGATATCAAAGACCTCCATGGCTATCCGCGGAGGATGGGGCATCGCTCCCTCGAAGAGATGAAAGGGGTAAGAGGTCTCTCCACCCACGGTCACAGCCTTTGGTCCTTTTCCGAGTGTAACTTCCCTTATCTTTCCTGTATAAGTCACTTTAGGTATCTCAAATGCCACGACACTCACCTCCCTCTGATTATTGTTTTAGGCCTTCGTTTTGCGTTTTTCGCTACCGAACCATTCGTCACTGAACCAGTAACGTTCCCCGGTTTTCAGATAGGCAAGCATTTCATCCCGGCTCCTCATCTTCTGTCTCCAGTTGATGGGCCTCTCGGGTTTTCCCTCCTCAAAAGTGGGGCCCAATACCTTTACCTTCTTTCCATCGAAAGTCACCTTCTCTTCCATTTGGTCAGACACGCTGAACCCTCCTTTCTATTGGTGATTCAAGAATTTCCTGTAGGGAACGGTTTCAAACCGTTCCCCACCTTTGACTTTTAACTAATTCCTGCATGCACTTTGGCAGCCTTTACAGTGTTCATCATCAGCATCGTAATGGTCATCGGTCCCACCCCGCCGGGAACAGGGGTGATCGCACTGGCCTTCTCCTTGACTCCATCAAAGTCAACATCCCCGCAAAGTTTCGCCTTTCCTTCGGGGGTCATTCCGATCCGGTTGACGCCCACATCGATGACCACTGCCCCTGGCTTCACCATATCCGCAGTGACCGCCTTGGGCTTCCCGGCGGCAACGATGAGGATGTCCGCCCTCTTCGTATGGAATGCCATATCCTTTGTGCCTGTATGGCAGATCGTCACCGTTGCATTAGCCCCTTTCTGTTTTTGTAAGAGGATATTGGCAATCGGTTTCCCTACGATGTTCGATCTTCCCACCACGACGACCTCGGCGCCATCAATCTTTGCGCCGGCTCGAATAAGAAGCTGTTGGATTCCTGCTGGCGTGCAGGGAAGATAATCCGCTTCGCCAATCATCAATTTCCCGACATTAACAGGATGGAACCCATCCACATCCTTCTTCGGATCGATGGCATAAAGAATTTTTGTCTCATTGATGTGCTTGGGCAGAGGAAGCTGAACCAGGATGCCGTGGATCTTAGGATCCTTATTATATTTGTCGATCAATTTAAGCAATTCTTCTTCTTTAATGGTGGCGGGCTGGTTATCCTGAATCGAGTAAAACCCCAACTCTTTGGAGGTCTTCTGTTTTGCCGTCACATAGCTGACCGAAGCGGGGTTTTCGCCTACCAGGATGGTCACCAGGCCCGGGACAACGTTGTATTTTTCTTTGAGTCGAGTCGTTTCCTGCTTGAGTTCCTCCCGGATCTGCTGAGCGATTTCGTTGCCATTAATCAATTTTGCCGTCATCTTTTTTTACCTCCCCCCTTCTTAAGATTTCGTGTTGGTGTTAGTGATGGTGTTAGTTTTTCCGCTATCACTCACCACTATCACTATCACTGGATATATTTCTCAAAGATACGCCTGGCGGATTGAACCGCCTTTGACTCCAACGGCAGTTGAAAAGTCGGTTTTCCTTCGGAATCATATCGGTAGACTTCTTCATCCATGGGGAGGACCCCTCCCAATTCGAGATGTTGCTTTTTTACTTCCTCATAGATTTCGGAGCCAGATTCACCCCGAACCCGGTTGATAACCAGTACTTCACGAACGATCCGAAGATCCAGTTCATGGATAAGGTCTCGAATCCGCGAGGCAGTCAAGATACCTCGTTGGCTGGAATCCGAAAGGATGAAGAGAAGATCGACATCCCGGGTCGTCAGTCGGCTGAAATGCTCCATCCCCGCTTCGTTATCGATCACGATGTACTGGTAATTTCCTGTCAAAAGATCCAAACATTTTCTGGCTAAAGTATTCGCCGCGCAATAGCAACCCGGACCCTCCGGACGTCCCATCGCAATGAGATCAAATCCTCTGGCCTCGGTCAGGGCTTCCTGGACCTTATATTCAAACCAGATGTCTTTCGTCATTCCAACCGGGACATCCTTCTTCATTGTCTCGCGGGCTTCGCCAATGGTGGACCTTATCTTCACGCCCAAGACCTCATTGAGGTTCGAATTAGAGTCTGCATCCACTGCCAGAATCGGACCCTTCCCTTTGTCTAAGAGAAACCGAATGATCATTCCAGCCAGAGTGGTTTTGCCCGTCCCTCCTTTTCCTGAAACCGCAATCGTAAAACTCAAAGCCGTCCCTCAACCATCCTTTCTGATCGGACTTTCCTTTTCGTCCGATAGAGTCTTTCCATCACTTTTGGGAAGGCAGAGACATCCGTGTGTGGGAGAAACGTGGCCGCAATGAATTCACTCATAAACGTGGGGTGATTACTCAATTCGAGGTTCGTCATCATCAAGGCGATTCGCTCCGCCTCCTTCAGGAGGTTCTTGGAGAAGGAGAGGAGCCTTGCACCGAGCAGGGAGCCATTGCCGACGAAGATAAATTTCTCGATATCGATCTCTGGCAGAAGGCCAATGAAGATTGCCTTTTCCAAATCGAGATGGCGTCCGAATCCGCCAGCGATGATGACCTGCTCAAGGTCCTTGAAATCCAATCCGACACTACTCAGCAAGACTTTACAGCCGGCATAGATGGCCGCCTTGGTACGGATGAGATTTTCGATATCGATCTCGGTCAGGACAATATCCTCATGGATGAGTGTCTCCTCTTTTCGTGCCAGGACGTATTCATATCCGTCCGGTCCCGTTCGAACGCGATCTGTGGGGAGGTCTGCTCTGAATTTTCCATTCTGGTCGATCATCCCTGTTTCCAAAAACTCTGCCACGGAGTCAATCAGGCCAGATCCGCAGATGCCGATGGGTTTCGACCTGCCGATGGTGAGGATCATCGGTTCAAAAGTTCGAGGATTGATGCTGACCTCTTCAATGGCCCCGCGAGTCGCCCTCATCCCGAACTTAATCCCTGCGCCCTCAAAGGCAGGGCCGGCAGAGCAGGAGACGCTGGCCAGCCAGTCCTTATTTCCGAGAACGATCTCCCCGTTCGTGCCGATGTCCATATAAAGGGTAAGAGTTCCCCTTTGAAAAACCCCGGAGCCTAAGATCCCCGCTACAATATCTCCACCCACGTAGCTGGCCACCATCGGGAAAATGTAGACATGGACATGATCCCCGATATTGATTCCCAGGTGGATAGCCCTCACCGGTGGGATGAAGTTGGCGGTTGGAACATAAGGGGCTTCGCGAATATATTTTGGATCCAGTCCCAAAAGGAGCTGGGTCATCGTGGTATTGCCGGCAATCACCAGATGGGAGATCAGGGATTGATCAATTTTGCTCATTTGGAGCAATTCCTGGATGATTTTGTTGATGGTGGAGACAACGACCTCTTGTAATTTTTTCAGTCCGCCAGGCCTCTGGGAGTAGACAATCCGTGTGATGACATCTTCTCCATAACTGATCTGGGCATTGTAATCCGAGGCTTCAGCCAATGCGAAGAGGGTAGACCCATCGCATAGGCCACCCGGACAGGCGTAAACCACGCATCCGTTAAGGTCGAGGAGTTGA
>Ga0187769_10000928_pt1 | contig 16271 bp, 12 predicted proteins | sample 0116_SJ02_MP02_1_FD_133140 | JGI IMG/M metagenome (GOLD analysis project Ga0187769, IMG submission 133140) | Tropical peat soil microbial communities from peatlands in Department of Meta, Colombia - 0116_SJ02_MP02_10_MG | ecosystem: Environmental > Terrestrial > Soil > Wetlands > Peat | place... | reverse complement strand
GCCCTCCGTTCTTCGGCCTCTCTGGTCTATCGGCGAGTCCAATTCCTGGCATCTGGAAACCGCGGGCAGCGGCTGGGAGGCTCTGGAAAGAATCCAAGCCGGTGTTGTACCCAGCCTGCTCCTGCTGGAGCTGCCGCGAGGTGACGGCGACAGCTTGCATGTGCTGCGCTGGCTGCGGCGACTGCGCCCTGAGCTGCCCATCATCTTGCTTTCCTATCCGGAGGATTCGGCGAGAGAGAAGGAGGCAGTCCGGCTGGGTGCTCAGGATTTCCTGGTCCAGCCATTCGAAGAAAAGCAGCTCGAATTGGCGATTCGCCGGCATCTTTCGCCAAAAGATCAGCCTCGAATTGATTTCACCAGCCAGGACATCGAACAACTCAGCGATGACACGTTCTTCGTGGGCGCCAGCCCCGTCATGCAAAAACTTCGTGCGCAGGCCGAATTGTTGGCTCTGGCCAACGTCCCAGCCCTCATCGTCGGTGAGCCCGGAAGCGGCAGAGATACAACGGCTCGCATCATTCACGAGCGATCCGTACGGTCCGGCTTCAGATTCCTGAAGGTAAATTGCGCAGCTTTGCCCGCAGAACTCCTCGAGAAAGAACTTTTCGGGCATCGAAGCGGTCTCAGTGGAAACGATGACCGATCGAGTCCAGGGAAATTCGAACTGTGCGACAAGGGCACCATTTTCCTGGACGAAATTGTCGAAATGCCCGTCGGCCTACAGGAAAAGCTCCTGCATGTCATGCAGGAGAAGCAAATCATGAAGGCCGGACTGGGCAGCTACGTCGATGTCGATGTGCGGATTCTGGCTGCGACCGACATGAATATTGACCACGCGTTATCGGAAAAGCGATTACGCGAAGACCTTTATTACCGCCTCAGTGCCTTCACTGTTCATGTTCCCCCCTTGCGTCAACGGAGGGAGGAGATTCCTTTTCTCCTGCAACATTTCATGCATCGGTTAGCCCGGCATTACGGCCTGCCGGCGCGCGAGTTCTCTCCGGCAGTGGTCGACGCCTGCCAAAGCTATTCATGGCCAGGCAACGTCAGGGAGCTGGAGAACTATGTGAAGCGTTATCTGATGATCGGGGATGAAGACGTCAGCTTGCCCGGACCCGAGGCAGGGGAATTCACAGGGCAGTCTCACGTTTGGTCGTCATCTCGGGCTTCCGTCCGCCCGTTTACGGTGGCGGAATCCACAAGCGGAGGCAAATCGCTCAAGTCCCTGATACATGACGTCAAAACCGAAGCCGAAAGAAACGCCATCGCGACCGCACTTGAGAAAACCGGCTGGAACCGCAAGGCGGCGGCGCGCTTGCTCAAAGTCAGTTACCGAACCATGTTGTACAAGATTGAGCAGTACCGCATGAACTCTTCCGATAGTTATGCCCCGCCCTTTGTTAACGGAAATGGATCAAAGGGGAATGGTCATGGGCTCAAAAACGGAAAGGCCAGTTGAGAGCAAAGCACAACCATTGGCAGGGCGCTGCTGTGGAGCAATTATGCGACTTAACAAAAGATTTCGCCTTAGCCATACGCTGATATCCATCTGCGTTCTAACGGCTGGTTGGCTCTGGGCACAGAACGGAACTTCGCCCGCCCCACAGCCGGGAGCATCGATAGCTGTGGCTTCGCTCGATCAACCAGCAAGGAGTTCCACCAGCAAACCGCACGACGATAGTTTCGTCATCGGAAATGACGACGTTCTTGCAATCAACGTCTGGAAAGAGCCGGACATTTCGCGCTCGATTCCCGTGCGGTCGGATGGAAAAATCTCGCTGCCTCTGGTGGGCGAAGTCCAAGCCGCGGGACGAACTCCTCTGAAACTGGAACAAGAAATAGCAGGGAAACTCCGCAACTACATCTCGGAACCAGAAGTCACCGTGATGGTCCAGCAGATTAACAGTGAAAAGTTCAACGTTTTGGGGCAAGTGGCCCGGCCGGGCTCGTACCCGCTGACGAATTCGGCAACGGTACTGGACGCGATTGCCGTTGCTGGAGGATTCCGTGACTTCGCTAAGCAAAAGTCAATCTATATCCTCCGACAAAATCCGAACGGCAGCGAGTTACGGATTCCTTTCAATTACAAGAACGTTGTCAAAGGCAAGAACCCCGAGCAGAACATCAAGCTCGAACCCCGCGACACCATTGTTGTCCCATGAGGCGACTCATGTTCACAAGAACTGCGTTAGGTCTGGCACTGCTGATGGTCGTCCCACTGTGGGCACAAGTGGACACGAACGGCACACAACCTAACGCCAATCTGCAGGGTGAAGCCCGAATGCTGACGCCGCCTCCGGTCAACGGCGAGGCCTATCCGACTGCACCAGCCGCCGAAACGCGTTCGAATTACTTGAATGCCGGGCTGACCTTCAATACCGCCTACAGTGACAACGTGCTTGCGGGCATCACTCCTAATCCCGTCAGCGATATCAGCTATTCGGTGTGGCCCAGGATTGCGCTTGATGAAACGACAGCGCGTCTGCATTCGGTGTTGACGTACAGTCCGGGTTTCACGTTCTATCAGCGCACCAGTGCTCGCAACGAAATGGATCAGAATGCGGGAGTGGACATCCAGTACCGCTTGAGCCCACACGTGACCGCCAGCCTGCGCGACTCGTTTCAACAGAGCTCGAACGTGTTCAACCAGCCCGATCTGCTTTCAGCTGGGGCGGTCTACGGTTCGGCGCAAGCCCCGACGGTAACGGTTATACCCCCGCTTGCAGACCGGCTCAGCAATACCGGAAATGGGGAATTGACATATCAATTCAGCGCAACTGGCATGGTCGGCGCTGGCGGAACATTTACGAATCTGCACTATCCGAATCCCTCCCAGGTGCCCGGTCTGTATGATTCCAGCTCGCGTGGCGGATCGGCCTTTTACAGCCACCGTCTGTCGAGAAGGCACTATATCGGTGCCTTGTATCAGTATTCGCACATCTTGGCATACCCGGTTGGTGCACAAAGCGAAGTTCAGACCCACACAGTTTTTGGGTTCTACACCATTTATCTGAAACCAAATCTCTCCCTATCACTTTCCGGCGGTCCGCAGTATTCCGATACGACACAGGGCTTACTGCGGGCTTTGCGGTCCTGGTCACCGGCTGCCACGGCAAGTCTTGGCTGGCAGGGGCGCCACACAACGTTTGCCGGCAGCTATTCGCGAATCGTGACCGGGGGCGGTGGTTTGATAGGAGCATTTCATTCCAATACCGCCAATGCCTCCGCGCGCTGGCAAATCGCTCGGACCTGGAACATCGGAGCAGTAGGAAATTATGCGATCTACAAGACTCTTACCCCATTCTTTTTTCTAGCCAACCCAGGGGGCCATACCGTTTCCGGAACTGTCTCAATGCAGCACCAAATCAGCGAGCGCTTTAACGCGGAATTGGGGTACACCCGTCTGCATCAGAGTTTCAACGGCATCCCCTTAATATCCGCAAACCCAGATACCAATCGCGAGTACATCTCCATCTCTTACCAGTTCACAAGACCACTGGGACGATAATCATGGCTGAAGCATTCGAGGAGCAGGATTCGCAGAGCTTTGATCTCGATCATTACCTGGGAATTGCTCGCCGTCGCCACCTGCATTTCTTGATCCCGATGTTCTTGGGGTGGCTTGCGGTTTGGGGAGCCAGTTGGGTTCTGCCGGCACGCTACAAGTCGGGCACGCTGATTCTAGTCGAACAGCCTACCATGCCGAAGGATTACGTCACCCCGAACGTAAACGATGACCTTCAGGAGCGGCTGCAGAGTATCACCCAACAAATTCTCAGCCGCACGCGGCTCCTCCACATTATTGATCAGCTGAACCTCTATGCTGACGAACATGCCGTTTCTACTCCCGATGAAAAAGTCGAACGCATGCGCAAAGACATCGAAATCGAGCTCGTGCGTGATGCGCAGAACCGGGTCACAGCGTTCAATGTCTACTATTTTGCGCGCGATCCTCATGTCGCTCAGCAGGTCACGAGCGAACTGACTAATCTGTTCATCAACGAGAACCTGGAAGTGCGGCAGCGCCAGTCCGAAGACACCACTAAATTTCTTGAAAGTCAGCTGGACACCGCCCGCCAAACCCTGGCAGCACAGGAAGGAAAAATCCGCGAGTTCAAGGGACAACATGTGTCCGAGCTGCCCAGCCAATTGGCCAGCAATCTGCAGATCCTGGGCGGCCTGCAATCTCAATTGCAGACCGAAGAAGATGCTCTCAATACTGCCAAGCAACAGCATGTCTATTTGGAAACCTTGCTGAACCAGTACAAAACCCTTCAAGTTTCAGCCAAGACTCCAGAGGGCACACAAATGGGTCTTCCGGCAATCGACCAGGAACTCGATAAGTTAAAGGCCGACCTGGCGGACCTGAGCTCTCGCTACACCGAGCGCCACCCCGACGTCCGCAAGCTGAAGGATCAAATCGCGAAGACAGAGAAGATGAGGGATCAGCTTCTGGCTGATCTGAAAACCACGCCGACTGCTTCCTCCCCCGATGCGGTGCCTGTCCGCAATGCTGCGGATCTCGCGCAAGCTTCTCCCATGGCTCAGCTGCAAAGCCAGATGGAAGCCAATCAGACAGAGGTCCAGAATCGTGAGCAGGCGATTGCCGGGTTGAAGGCTAAGATCAGCGATTACCAAGGCCGCCTGAATCAGGAGCCGGTGCGCGAACAGCAACTTGCTGACCTGACCCGTGGTTATGACCAATCGAAGGCCAATTACGACGAACTCTTGAAAAAGAAGAACGAATCTGCGATGGCCACCAGCATGGAATTGCTGCAGCAGGGTGAGCGCTTCCGCATCATTGATGCTCCCAGTCTGCCTTTGAAGCCTGAATTTCCTAATCGCTTGAAGTTTTGTGGGATCGGGCTGGCAGTCGGATTGCTGTTGGGAGTCGTGGTCGTAGGCGCATTTGAGATGATGGATGACCGTCTATACAGTGAAAGAGAACTTAGAGAATTGCTGCCCGTTCCTGTGATCTCCGAAATTCCCGTGATTGTCAATCCGTCCGACGAACAGATGGATAAAAGAAAGATCTGGCTGGGATGGGCGACCGCTGCCGTGGTAGTTACCACAATCCTGGCAGGATCAGCATTCAGTTACTTCCGCGGCTGAAACTGAGTCCCAATGTACAAAGCCTTTTACAACCTTCAACGTAATCCGTTTGAGATCACTCCAGATCCCGCGTTCCTCTTTCCTACGAAGCGGCACAACGAGGCTCTGGCAGCGCTGTACTACGGCGTGCGCTGGCGTAAGGGTTTTGTCGTACTGACCGGCCAGGTGGGCACTGGCAAGACGCTGTTGCTTCGTTGCCTGCTGCAATTGCTGAAACAGAGCAAGGACGTTGCTTATGCCTATTTGTTCAACAGCCGGCTTTCGCCGACCGAGTTCCTGCAATACGTGGTCAGCGATTTCGGGCTTCCAGCCACTGGCAAGAATAAGGGCGAGCTCCTCTTTGACCTCTGTAATTTCGTAGTCAATCGCGGTCTCAACAAGCTGACCACGGTTCTCATCGTGGATGAAGCCCATCACCTCTCAACCGAGGCTCTGGAAGAGATCCGTTTACTCACAAACCTGGAGACGGCGCAACATAAACTGCTACAAATCGTGCTCGTGGGTCAAACGGAACTGGACGACAAGCTGGATTCCGTCAAAATGACGCAACTCAAACAGAGGATTGCCATTCGCTCACATCTTGCGCCTCTGGACTCCGAGGAGACCAGGGGGTATATCCAGCGGCGCTTGCAATTGGCCGGCGCCAACTCTCACACTGAGGCACTCTTTCCTCTGAAGACGATTGCGGCGGTGCATCGCCAATCGCGCGGCATTCCACGGTTGATCAACACCCTTTGCGAGAACGCCCTGATCTCTGCCTACGCAAAACAGCTGCGGAGCGTAACTCCGAAGATCATCGACGATGTTGCCGAGGATTTTCGTCTCAATGTGGTGAGTCCGCCTGAGGTCGAGGGGGCTGGCGTGTTTGATGAAATGGATGTGCAACGAGCCGCAAGGACCTTGCTCGACCTCTACGCCACTCTTCATAAACCTGTGGCGGACGATTCTGAGTTGCATGTACCCCTGGCCGCCCGAGTTCGGCAAGCATGAGCCATATCTTCGACGCATTACAAAGGTCCGCATCTGAAGGGTCTGGCATAGAGATTCCTTCCGCTTTACTGGCAGCTGAGCTGCTGCAGGCCGCCGAACGCAACGCGGCCGCAGAACGTGCGGCTGTGGCCGTGTCTGACCCGCCTATGCTGAATGACGCGGTTATTGCCAGCCAGGCCGAGAGCATCGCGGAATATCGATCTGTAGCGGAACTCGATAGTGGCGTGGCGGCAACAACAGATACGGAACCTGCAATTGTGGAGGAGCCATCCGGCGTAGGAAGTGGCATTGACCAGTTCAGTCAATTCCAATCCCTGAAAGTCTTGGTGCCTCCGCAAAGTCGGCTGGTGTGCATCACCGACAAAGAGAGCTTAGCAGCAGAAAAATTCCGGTTCCTCGGGGTTCGTCTGCGACAACTTCAACAGAGCCGCCCGATCAAGAAAGTGTTGATCACCAGTACCATTCCTCAAGAAGGGAAGAGTATGGTTGCTGCCAACCTCGCTTGCACGTTGGCGCGAAGGACGCAACAGAAAACTCTGCTGCTAGAAGGAGATCTTCGTCGGCCCTCACTGTCGCAACTGTTTGGCTTGGGAAAGATTCCGGGGATGAGCGAATGGCTGCAGGGCGAACGTGGTCCGATGACAAGTATCTACCAGCTCGAAGGCGCAGGCCTTTGGCTGCTTCCTGCAGGGAGCGCTCCCAGAAATCCTCTGGAACTGATGCAGTCGGGGAGACTCTCCGTGCTTATGGATCAACTGGCGAGTTGGTTCGATTGGATCGTAATCGATTCTCCTCCCGTGCTCCCGCTCGCTGATACCAGCATCTGGATGCGCTTGGCCGACGGCATCATTCTTGTGACACGGCAAGGGACAACCGAGAAGGAGCAACTGCAGCGCGGCCTCGAAGCGATCGAACCCGCAAAGCTGCTTGGGGCCTTACTAAACAGTTCGCTAGATGCCACCCATAATTACTACGATCAGTACTACGCAGGTGAGCAATCTCAGCCTGCAGCCGCCACCCCTTAAGTTTTCTAGGTAAATTTTGCGATAGCATTGGTCGCACATAATCAAGAATGCGAATCGCTGATGACGATGGTGAGCCAGCCTCCGATTGGCTCGGTTGCGGAATCGACCGCCCTCGATTTTTCACCGCGCCATATAAGATTCGCAGGACACGTGTGGCAGCACTGGCCGGTTCTTCTGTTGGCAACAATGCTGTCTCTGTTGTACCTGCCTGTGCTTCTGGGCTTGATCAGGCAGTGGTCAACCGATGCCAATTATTCGCACGGTTTTTTTGTTCCTCTTCTTACGGGTTATCTGATTTGGCGGAAACGCAGAGATCTGGCCGTCGCTCCCGTCCATCCGTCGCCAGCCGGAACGGTTTGCGTTTTACTTTCTGTGGGCTTGCTCTTTCTCGGTACTCTGGGCGCCGAGCTTTTTCTGCAGCGGATTTCGCTGTGGCTGATGATTGTTGGCTTGCTGCTGTACTTTCTGGGATGGCCAAAGCTGCGCCTCATGCTGTTTCCAATTGCGTTCCTTTTATTCATGATCCCGCTGCCTGCGATCATCTACAACGAGATAGTTTTTCCCCTACAGCTTCTGACTTCACGTTTTGCCACTAGCTGCCTGCAAGTTGCCAATATTGTGCCGGTGACTCGCGAAGGGAACCTCTTGGTTTTGCCAAACTCAACCTTGGAGGTTGCGGAAGCTTGCAGTGGGATTCGTTCTTTGATTTCGTTGCTTGCGTTCGCTCTCGGATACAGCTACCTGGTAGAGCCGAGCCTACTGATTCGCGGCGCGGTGGCGTTGGCAACCATTCCCGTAGCAATGCTCAGCAATGCCGCTCGTCTTATTATCACTGCCCTGCTGGTGTACTACGTGAACCCACGGGCCGCCGAGGGAATGGCTCACTCAACGTCAAGCTACATCTTGGTAACGATAGCCGCCATCTTGATATTGATGGTCCATGCCGCACTGGTGTGGATGCGGCGGAATTTACGGCCTGGAACGGCCTCGTGATTGCTGCGCGCCGATATTGGCTGATCATGGCGGGCTTGCTGGCTGCTGCCACTTCGCTGCATCTGCTGTCACATGGCGATCCGGTTCCGCTGGCGAAGCCTCTTGCTGAATTCCCCGTCGCGATCGGGGGTTGGCATGGGCAAGATGTACCAATCGATCGGCCGCTGTTAAAAGTCGCTGGAGTCGATGAATACCTCAATCGCACTTACCAAGGCCGCTCGACGGACTTCCCGATTTTTCTCTATGTGGGATATTACCGGACCCAGCAAACCGGCGAAGAAATCCACTCGCCTAAGAACTGCCTGCCCGGCGCTGGCTGGCAACCCGAAAGTAAAACCATTCTGCAACTCTCTGTTCCCGGGGGTGGCACGGCACCGGTCAATCTTTATGTCGTACAGAAGGGACTCGACCGCGATCTCGTGCTGTATTGGTACGAGTCACACGCGCGTATTGTGGCCAGCGAATATTGGGCCAAAATCTATCTCGTTCTGGACACCATTCGTTACCACCGTACCGAGGCCGCGTTAGTGAGAATCGTTACTCCGATAGGAAAAGACGAGCCGAGCGCGTACCAACGTATCACGGCGTTCGCGCAGCAGACCCTGGTTCCGCTACAGAGTATTCTCCCCCGCTAGTTGTCGTCGGCAGCCCGGTATTCCGGCTGCAAGACTAATCATCCCATGGCTACCCAGAGTTTTTCGCAGGCTGGCGTTGTCCTTGAAGAGGTTGGCCGGCAACCTGCGAAGCCCACTGTTCTGACGCAACGCAGCAGTATCCAGGTGATGCTGTTATCGGGGAGTCGGGCCGCCGGGCAGGTGCTCAATGCGCTCGCCAATATTTTCATCGTCCGCTACCTGACTCAGGCCGAATACGGCACATATCGTCAGATCTATTTGCTATACAGCACATTGCTGATTGCCGGTGAGTTTGGTTTTATCGAGAGTCTTTACTATTTCATCCCCCACCAACCGAGCAAGCGAGCCGTATTCCTTCGCCAGTCTGTGTGCGTTGTCGGTTTTATGCAGGTTGTGGTGGGAGTGGCATTAACCCATTTCGGCATAGCGATCGGGGGTTACTTTCATAACGTCGAGCTACCGGGGTATATGGGTTTGCTGGCTATTTATCTTGGACTGAGTGTAATCACACGCGTGTGGGAGAGCGAGTTGATTGCGGAAAAACGCGTGCCACTGGCGTCCGTGATATCGGGAGGTTCGGAAACCATCAAAGTTGGCTTGATGTTCTTGGTTCTTTTTGTGACGCCTGGAATACGACCTCTATTGATGGCTATGGTCGCCGCGGCGGGAATAAAATTCGCGGCTTTCGTTGTATTCCTCGGCAAAGAGTTTCGCTGGTTCGCGAACGCAGGTTCATTCGCAGACGGGTTTCCCCAGTGGAGTTACGCCGTAGCCCTCTGGGTGCCAGGTTTTATCAATACCGTGGCTGGACAAGTGCACCAATATATCGTCGGCTACTATTTCGATCCCGTGCGCTACGCCATTTACGCGGTGGCTTGTTTTCAACTGCCATTCTTGGCGATTTTCACAAACTCAGTGGCGGAAGTGTTGCTGGTGCGGGCCACTGAATACCATAGTCGCGGCGATAAAACTGAGCTATATCAATTGTGGTGTAACGCCTGTCTGAAGTCCCTGATGGTGCTGGTTCCCGTAGCGATAGGTTTGGTTGTAATAGCCAAGCCGCTGATCGTCTTAGTTTTCACCGAACGATATTTGGCGAGCGTTCCGTTGTTCAGAATGATCGTTCTGGGTTTGATTTTCAGCGCCGTCTTCCAGGATCCGATGTTTCGCGCGTGTGCCGCCATGCGCACCTACTCCTTCTTTTACCTGCTGCGGGCTTTGCTCAACGTGGGACTGGGAATATTGCTGGTGAAATTCTGGGGCCTTTGGGGTGCGGCGCTTTCGACCGTGGCGGCTCTGGCCCTTGTGAATTTTGGCCAGCTCTTTCCAGTCGCCAAATTGCTCGGTGTGCCTTTTTCCAGAGTGCTGCCTTGGCGCGGCATCGCTGGTGTCGGCCTGTGTACGGCCGCGGCTGTTCCTTTGGCGGCACTGTGCGTGCGGGCGATTTCCTCTCCCGGGCCAGCGCTCCTGGCAGCCCTGCTAGTGTTCGCATCTGGTTATCTCATGTTGGCAGTCAAACTGAGCCTGATCACTAGCGGTACTATTTCGCTACTCCTCCTGGAAGCAAAATCGCGGATTGCCGGTCTCGCAATTCTCCGTCCCAAGACCAGCTAACAATCTCGGGAGGACGGCAGCTTATTACATCGGCCTTCATGGGCTGCTTATTTCACCTACCCTAAAACGATCCGAAATCTGAGAGGCAGATATGCATGTTTATTCCGAGGAACTGAGCGATGTTTCCCGATACATCGAGAATAATCGGGATCTGAGTTTGGACGACCACCGCGCTGCATTTGGCAGCTATTTGGAGCGGGTGAGTAGGTTCAAGAAGGTCGATGGCAGCACGAAAATGCTCGAGATAGGCATCGGTACGGGTTGGTTCCCGATTCTGTGCAAAGCCAACGGTGTATCTTGCAAAGGCCTCGAAATTAGCCCTCAGTTGGTGGAATACGCGCGGCAGTTTGGCAGACGCTATGGGATCGAGCCCGACATAGAAGTCGCCAACATTGAGGAGTATGACCTAGGCCAGGAGCAGTACGATGTCATCATTGCTTCTTCTGTGTTCGAACACGTCGAGCACTGGCATCCGACAATGAAAAAAGTTTACGATGCCCTGAGACCCGGCGGTGTGCTCTTCTTCGAATCCACCAATAAATTCAGTCTCACCTCTGGAGAATTCCATTTTCCGCTGTATGGATGGCTTCCGGACTCTCTGCGTTACCGTTTGCGCGTCGCCCGGCAGGGACCGGACATTATGAAGCTGGGGATCGATTTCAACCAGTTCACCTATCCACTACTACGGCGCACGTTCCGAAACGTTGGTTTCACTCAAATACTTGACCGGCTCACACTGGCCAAGCCGGAAAAGATCGTTTCACCGCTGAAGAGATTCTTGGTGCGTGTGGGGAAGCAGTTTCGTCCTTTGGGCGAATTGACCTTACTGTTTGCGGAGACCACAACATTTGTCTGCGTCAAGTGAGGCGAATCCTCCAGCTCGGCGGTAAGTAACTCCCTGCTCGTTAATCGTTAATACGAAAAACCATGTGTGGAATCGCTGGCATCGTTGGCACTGATCGCACCTACACGGTCGATCCCGCCGAAGTACACGAAATGTGTCAGACCATCGTGCATCGTGGTCCGGACGACCAAGGTATCTATGCTCAAGGGCACGTCGGTCTGGGCATGAGGCGCCTGAGCATTATCGATCTTTCCACAGGACATCAGCCGATCCACAACGAGGACCGGACTATCTGGGTCGTCTTCAATGGCGAGATCTACAACTTTCCCCAACTGCGCTCACAGCTCGAAGCTCGTGGCCACCGCTTTTACACCAATACCGATACCGAAACGATCGTTCACCTGTACGAAGACCGCGGCGCGGACTGCGTGCGAGAATTGCGAGGCATGTTCGCCCTCGCGCTCTGGGATGAACGCCGACAGAGCTTATTGCTGGCTCGAGACAGGTTCGGAAAGAAGCCGCTGCACTATGCTTTCAGCCAAGGACGGTTGGTGTTTGGATCAGAAATCAAAGCAGTACTGGCCGCCACCCCAGAACTCAGCGAAATCAATTCCCAGGCGTTGCTGAGCTACTTCCATTTCGGCTACATTCCTGACCCGCAGACTGCTTTCACGGCCATTCAGAAGCTGCCCCCCGGATACCTCCTTCAGTTCAGTGACGGCCAGATTCGCACACGCCAGTATTGGGATCTTCCCGCCTATGGCATCCACGAACCTAAGTCCGAGGAAGAGTGCTTGGAAGAGCTCGAGCATCGCATATCGGAGGCCGTACGAATTCGATTAATCAGCGATGTACCTCTTGGTGCACTGCTCAGCGGGGGAGTAGATTCGTCCGTAGTGGTTGCCTTGATGAGCCGTGTTTCGTCGGCTCCGGTTAAGACGTTTTCCATCAGTTTCCAGAATCAGGATTTCAACGAAGCTAGTCATGCCAGATTGGTAGCAGAAAGCTTCGGCACCGAACACCACGAATTTCTGGTGGAACCGGATTTCGGCCCGGTTCTGCAGAAGCTCACACATCACATGGAAGAGCCGTTCGGGGATGCTTCCATGGTGCCCACCTACTACGTTTGCCAAATGGCTCGACAGCTCGTAACTGTGGCGTTGTCCGGCGACGGTGGGGATGAACTCTTTGCCGGCTACGAGCGCTATGAAGTCGAGAATCGACGGAGCTTTCTTGAATTCATTCCCTCCTGGGCAGGACGGTTCTATCGCACTACGCTTTTCCCGCATCTGTCTTCGGGTATCTACGGCCGTCGGTATCTGTTTAACGTCACCCTTCCCTATGACGCTCGCTATGTTGACAGCATTTCCTACTTGCCAGCCGAAAGCCGTGAACGAGGGATTTTCTCAGAGGAGTTCCTGCGTCTCGCCGATGGTTTTACGTCGCCATCTGCGCCTTACCGGGAGTATCTCAGCAGCGCGCCTGCAAAAGATCGGCTGAGCCAGCTTCAGCATTTGGACATCAAGACCTATCTTCCGGCGGACATCTTAACCAAGGTTGACCGCATGAGCATGGCCAATTCGCTCGAAGTGCGGGCTCCATTCCTTGATCATGTCTTTGCGGAGTGGGTAACGCAGCTATCACCGCAGTGGAAGTTTCGCGCCGGTGAACCCAAATATATCTTGAAGAAACTCGCGGAGCGACTCGGAGTTCCGCGTAGCGTGCTCTATCGCCCCAAACAGGGTTTCGCAGTTCCTCTCGTTCACTGGTTGAAGAAAGACCTCAAAGAAGGCCTGTTAGACATACTGGTGGAACCTACTACGCTTCAACGGGGCTACTTCAATCCGGATGGTTTGCGAAAACTGATCCAGGAACATCTGGCTGGCCGGCGAGACCGGTCGGGAGAACTTTGGATTCTGCTGGTCTTTGAACTCTGGCATCGAAACTTTCTGGCTAGCCGGACCGCATCGCATATGAATGATGCACCTCTGGTCTTCACCTTGAAGGGCTCGCCAGATAACGAGACACCAGTTGTGTCTCCCGCATCTGCGGGATAGAGAGACACGACCGATTTTCAATCCACGAAACCAGTTTGTAAGTGAATAGCATGTCTCGCACTTCCGCCCAAGAACCGGCGAGTTCATACTTGGTCGAAACAGATTCTGTTCACCGCGACAGTTTGGCAGCAACTACAGTCGCCGCGAGTCGCCCGGAGGGACACAAGTCGCAACACAACATTTTGTTCGTTGTTGATACTCTCGATTTGGGCGGGACAGAAACTCAGATGGTGCAGTTGGCGCGGCAGCTCAAGGCCAACGGACATCGCGTCACTGTAGCTTGCCTGCATCCCGGTGGACCACTCGCGCACGATCTAAGCCAGGCAGGAATTTCCGTGGTGGAATTTCCCAAGCTGGGCTCTCTTTTATCCCTAAGCGGCGTCTATCAGTCATTTCGCCTGGCGGCTTTTATTCGCCGGATGAAGTTCGACGTTGTGCACGCGCACGATCTGTGGGCGAATCTAATGGCGGTTCCGGCAGCGCGGATTACAGGTGCCCCAGTGATCCTTTCCAGCCAGCGTGACTTGGGACATCTGTTCTGGTATACGCCCTTTCGTTGCAAAGTGATTGCCGCCATTCATCGTCTTTCCACACGGGTTGTCGCAAACTCAGCAGCGGTAAGGAAACTACTGGTGGAAGATTTCCGTGTTCCTTCGGCCCGGGTGCAGGTGCTGCGCAACAGCGTGGATTTTCCGCGGTTCGCCTTCGCCCGCGGAGACAAAAGGAAACTTTTCCCGGACTTGGATCCGAAATCGAGATTGATTGCCGTCGTCGCCAATATGCACAGTTCGGTAAAGGGACACCATGACCTCATCGAGGCAGCGCGAATCATCTGCGACGTGATCCCCGAAGCTTCTTTTGTGCTCGTGGGCGACGGCGACGAACGTCCAAAGATCGAAGAGCACGCTAGAGGAGCTGGTGTAGGAAAGCATTTCATATTTTTGGGTCGCCGGAAGGACGTACCCGAGTTGCTCGCTTGCTGCGAACTTTCCGTCCTAGCTTCCGTGTCCGAAGGATTCCCTAATGTTGTGCTGGAAGCGATGGCGGCCGGTCTTCCCGTGGTGGCCACGCGAGTGGGAGGTGTACCGGAAATCATTGAAGACGGACTGAGTGGCATTCTGATCCCTCCCCAAAGTCATCAAGCTCTCGCCGAGGCTGTCCTGCGTGTGATGCAGAATCGTCCGTTGGCTGCCCTGCTGGCTCATGCGGGACAGCAACGCGTAAGAAGGCATTTTAGCTTCGACCGCCTCGTCGCCGAAGCCGAACGACTCTACTCGCCGGCACCTCCCCAGCAAATAACGGATCCTTGCAACGGCTGAATTCTCACAGCGGAAATACCGAGGAAATACAGATATGAAATCCATCAGTGTATTCGGCCTTGGCTACGTCGGCGCGGTCACGGCTGCCTGCCTGGCGCACAAAGGTCACCGAGTTTGGGGGGTGGACGTAAATCCTTCCAAAGTGGCGATGCTGGAATCGGGCCATCCTCCGGTGCTGGAGCCGGGGCTGGAGCAACTGGTTGCGGCTGCCCATCAGGCGAGCCGATTGCACGCGACCACTGATCCCGTGAGGGCGATCAACGAGTCGGAAGTTTCCTTTTTGTGTGTCGGCACACCCAGCCTGCGCAACGGCCGGCTCGATCTAAGCACGGTGGAGCGCAGTTGCTACGAAGTCGGCCAGGCACTACGGTCAAAACAGGGATTCCATTGGATCGTAACCCGCAGCACTGTGTTGCCGGGAACGGCAACATCTTTGACGATTCCTACGATTGAAGCGGCGAGCGGCAAGCGTGCCGGACAGGACTTCGCCGTGTGTTCGAATCCGGAGTTTACTCGCGAAGGCTGTGCTGTCGCTGATTTCCTCAATCCGACAATTACGGTTTTAGGTGCTGACCACCCCGCACACTTCTCCATGCTGCGGGAAATCTACCAAGGTTTCCCCGGCCGGGTGTTCGAGACTTCGCTGGCCGTCGCCGAGATGGTGAAATACATGTGCAATGCTTTTCATGCTCTAAAAGTGACCTTCGCGAACGAAATGGGAACGCTGTGCGAGCAACTGGGTGTGGATGTGCGTATGGCGACAGAAATTTTCCTATCCGATACACGTCTCAACGTCTCCCCCGCCTATCTGAAACCCGGATTCGCTTTTGGTGGCTCCTGCTTGCCAAAAGACGTATGTGCTCTTAATTATCGAGCGAAGGAACTTGACCTCGATTTGCCGGTGTTGCAAGCCATCATGCCCAGCAACCAGGCCCATCTCGAACGGGCTGTGCAAGCCGCGCTTACTTCAAGACATAAGAAGGTTGGAGTCCTGGGCTTGAGCTTCAAATCCGGCACCGATGACCTGCGCGAAAGTCCGTTGGTGAAATTGGTCAAGCGACTCCTCGGCGAAGGTTGCCAAATCCAAATCTGGGACCGTACTGTCTGCCTTGGCAAGTTGACCGGTTCCAACCGCCAGTTCATCGAGGACGAGATTCCCCACATCGGCGCACTGCTCTGCCCCGACTTGGCCGAGGTGGTTAAGAAGTCCGAGGTGGTGCTAATCGGCACTCAGGACGTGGATGAAACTATCCTTCCTCTGCTTCGCCCCGACCAGGTGATTATCGACTTGGTAAATCTGGGGAACTCACAACTTAGCTCTAAGACCGAACTGCAAACGGTGATTCCGAGATGAAACAGGTTGCTACAAGTATCTCGAATGGATCCGGCGGCAGTCTTACATCATCGTTCCGCTCTTCTTTGCTCGTACGCTTATTGCTTTGGTTTTCGTACGACCAAGAAGAGTCCGCAACACGGGGAGCTACCAACAATTACAACCTGGAAAACTGTTTGCATTTTGCGACAGAGACCATTCCCGATTTCCTGGCTTATATCCAAGGAAAGAGGGTCCTCGACTACGGCTGTGGTTTAGGCTGGCAGGGCGTAAAGATGGCTTCATCTGGTGCAAATTTTGTGACTGGATTTGACACAGATCATCGCCGGCTAGCCCGGGCACGAGAGCT
>Ga0187769_10000927_pt1 | contig 16273 bp, 17 predicted proteins | sample 0116_SJ02_MP02_1_FD_133140 | JGI IMG/M metagenome (GOLD analysis project Ga0187769, IMG submission 133140) | Tropical peat soil microbial communities from peatlands in Department of Meta, Colombia - 0116_SJ02_MP02_10_MG | ecosystem: Environmental > Terrestrial > Soil > Wetlands > Peat | place... | reverse complement strand
CCGTGTCGTAGGGACGAATGGGATAGGCCGTGACCACGTCCACGTTGGCCAGCTTGCAGGCCACTGCAATGGCTTCCGCGCCGGTGATCAGGGCTTCCTGCTCGACCTTCTTCTTTTGTTCTACAGGCACTGTCAGTGTTGCCATACCAATCTCCTTTTCCGGGCGTCAGCCTTTTGCGATTTCCAGAGCTGCAGGAATCTCTTCCTTGTACTGGCCACGATAACGGAAGCCATGGGTGCGCTTGCCGGCGGGAGCGATAACGGTCTTCAGCCATACCTCGTACCCGGCCTTGTCCTTGCGGTAGGCCTCCCACTGGCTGGCGTTGTCGTGGAACACGTTCTCGCTGACCATGGTGATGCAGTTGGGAACCGGACACACGGCTTCGCAAATGCCGCAACCGCAGCAGGCTTCCAGGTTGGCGTCGTAAGTTCCATCCGGGGTAACGTCGAAGGACGCATCCGGGCAGTTCAGCCAGCACAACGTGCACTTGGTGCAGGTATCAAAGTTCACCACCGGACGCATCGTGCGCGTGGTGTACTTCTTGAACTTGTCGTTGCGCGAGGGGCGGAAACCGCCGGGCTGGCCGGTGACCGGGTCGGCATAGGGGCCGCCGCGTTCCGCCAGGCCGTTGATGGAAACGCCGGCCCGCAAAGTGCTCCACCCAGGCATATCGAAGTGGAAGGGTTCTTCCGGATTGCCCACTCCCGGCTGCACCTCGCGGGTGGAGAACTTCTCAAACGCCACCCGCGCCGAGGTGACCTTCAACTCGTTCTTCAGCTTCTCCTGGATGTACTTCTCGAGCGATGGCAGGCTGAAGAGCTGGGGAAGGGCTTTGGCAATGGCGCCCAGGACGCGGACATCGGTGTGGTCATCCTTATAGACCCACATCCCGGAGAAGCTCGCCACCCCCTTGAGCACGGCCAGCTTGTAGGGCTGGTCCTTGGCATGGATTACGTGCAGAAGGGAATCCGGGTCTTGCAAAGAAACCATGATCAGGGTGCCGCCGGGCTTGACCGCCTTGTTGACCGTTTCCAGCCCGTACCATCCCCAGGATTCGGCGCCCTTGGCGAGCGTGTCATCCAGGACCACGGCCACATCGACCTGTTTGGGTTCGTATTGGGCCATTCCGGCCTCGAGCGTCAGCTCATCGCTGGCCACGATGGCGAAGCTCTTCGCCGGAATGCCGTTGCGTTCAGGACTGTCGCCATAGCGGCCGAAGGAAATTCCTGGCTTGCCCTCGTTGTGGGCAGCCAGGACGATCCCGCGGCAGATGCCTTTGGCCAGGGTCTTCTGGAAGACCCCTCGGTAGATGATTTCAACCGCGTATAACTGGCCCATCTGATACCTCCATTTTTGTATGCGTTGGTAGAACGATGTCTTCGATTTCCTCCAAGTGCCGGAGCATGGCTGATTCCGATGCTCCAGGATCGTGCCGCTGCAGGGCCGCCAGGATGCGCCGGTGTCCGGCCAGCGACTTCTGGGCGCGGCCGCTTGCCTGCAAAGACCGTCGGCGGATCTCCTGTAGCATGTCCATGAGCACATCCACAATGCGTAAGAGCACGGAATTGTCGGCCGCCAGCGCGATGCGGTAGTGGAACTCGTTGTCTTCCTCGATCGCCGTCTCGCCGCGCCGCACCTTTTCACTCTGCCGTTCCAGGATCTGCTCCATCTCGGCGATCTGCACGGCAGTGGCGTGCTGCGCCGCACGCCGCGCCAGCGGCGGCTCGATGATCTTGCGGACATCCAGCAGCTGTCCCACCAGCTTGCGCTTCTGCACCAGGACCGCAGCCAGCGGGCCGGCCAGCGCCTCCGCCGAGGGCTCACAAACCACCGTGCCCCGTCCCTGCTGCGGCTCCAGCAGGCCGACCAGCTCCAGGCTGCGGATGGCATCCCGCACGGAACCCCGGCTCACGCCGAGCTGGTTCGCCAGCTCACGCTCCGGTGGCAGTACGTCCCCCGGCTTAAGGTGTTCGAAGATGTGGTTCTGGATCTGGCGAGCAACTTCTTCGTAGACCTTATTGCGGCGGATCGTCTCGAATGCGATTTTGGTGGAAGTTGCCATCAGGCAGCGATTGGTCTGATGACCAACCATAGGCATTTGAAACCTCCGAACGCCGGCCCCGCTGTGATGCAGGTCACCCTTCGCTGTGAGGCTGGAATTGGGCGCATTCGCGCTCCGCAGCACCAGGGTAAAAAACCGGACGGGAGTGCAGGGACCACTCCTAAACTGATCTCCAATATCTGTGTATCGGCGTCTTTGTGGTTAAATTCCGCAAGCACAGGGAGAGGTGGGATGCCTAAGCCGAGCAAAATCTCCAAGCAGACAGCCGTGAGCAAGGCGGAGTTGCAGCGGCTGTTCGCGGACTTGCCCTTCATCCGCAGCTACGGCTTTCGCGTGCACTCCATCGCTCCCGGGGAATGCGTGCTGGCCGTGCCCTTCCAGCAGGCTTTCGAGCGCCCGGGAGGCATTGTTAGCGGGCTGGTGTTCATGGCCGCCGCGGACGTGGCCATGTGGCTGGCGATAAAGACCCTGCTGGGCAGCGATGACGGCTGTGTCACCGCCGAAATGAAGACGAGCTTCCTGGCCGCCGCCCGAGAGCAGGACTTTCACTGCCAGGCCCGGATTCTCAAGCTGGGCAAGCGGCTGGTATACGGTGTCGCCGAGTGTGTCAGCCTGGACCACAAGCTGCTAACGCACCACACGCTCACCTACATTCGACCAGAACCGAGCGCCGGACAATAGGCTTCGGCTCCCGTTTTTCTGCGGTTTATACTGCTAACTTAACTCTCATGTCGGCCATGCTTTGGGACATCGTTGCCGCGACTCGCCAACGCCTGGAAACGGCCAAGCGCCTGGCCGATATGCGCGAGCTCGAGCGTAAGGCCGAAGCCCACAAGCCGCGTGGGTTTCGCCGCTCGCTGGAGCGGAAGGCTGGCACCGGTGTGGCTGTCATCGCCGAACTGAAGAAGGCGTCGCCTTCGCGCGGGATGATTCGCGGTACGCTGCATGTCGGACGCATCGCATGCGAACTGGAACGGGGAGGCGCGGCGGCGCTCTCGGTGCTGACCGAAGAGCAGTTCTTTCAAGGCGGCCTGTGCGACTTGGCCGAAGCTTCGGCAGCAACCCGCTTGCCCTGCCTGCGCAAGGATTTCATCGTCGACGAATTCCAGGTGCTCGAGGCCCGGGCCAACGGCGCCGATGCCGTGCTGCTGATTCTCTCGGCGCTCGATGATTCCGAGTTCTCGCGTCTGCACCATCGCAGCCAGGAACTCGGCTTGGACGCGCTCTGCGAGGTGCATGATGAGAGTGAGCTGCAGCGGGCGCTCGACCTGGGGGCCGGAATCATCGGCGTGAACAATCGTGACCTGCGCACCTTCGAGGTCGATCTAGGGACGGCGGAGCGGCTGGCGCCAAAAATTCCTACGGAGATATTGCGCGTTGCCGAAAGCGGCATCCAGTGCGGCGATGACATCCGCCGGTTGCGGGCCTCCGGATATGACGCTTTCCTGATTGGCGAAAGCCTGATGCGGGCCGATGACCCTGCGGTCGAGTTGGCGAGGATGCTGGCGGCAGCTTCGCGAAACGTGAAACATGGTCTGGGTCAAGATCTGCGGCATGACGAACCTTGAGGACGCGCAGGCTGCAGTGGATGCCGGCGCAGACGCCCTGGGCTTCGTCTTTGCCGTGAGCCCGCGGCACGTTGCGCCCGCTGTCGCGCGAGAGATTACGCGCGCTCTGCCGGACGGCATCGAGAAAGTCGGTGTATTCGTGAATGAATCGGCGGTGCGTATCCGCGAGGTCGCCGAAGAGGCCGGGCTGACCGGCGTGCAGTTGCACGGCGATGAAATTCTTGATGTGGCCGCCAAACTGGCAGCGGAACCTGGGTCGCCGGGAAAGTTGCGGGTGATTCCCGTCTATCCAATCAGGCACCTTCTAAAAGAGGACGTACTCGTCAATTTTTGGACCGATAGGGTTCTGTTCGACACCGCCGTGGAAGGGAAACAGGGCGGAACTGGCCAAACTTGGGATTGGAAGCTGGGGAAGGCAGCTATTGAGCTTTTGCAGGGCCACGTGAGAGTTATCGTTGCTGGAGGTCTGACGCCCGTCAATGTAGCTGATGCCGTTCGCACTCTGCATCCCTGGGGCGTCGATGTTTCCAGCGGAGTCGAACGTGAACCGGGCAAGAAAGATCACGAGAAGGTTAGAGCGTTCGTGAAGGCGGCAAAGGGCGCGGATTTGTGAAGGCAACTGCAAGAAAACCGAGTGGTTCGATGCGAGCCTCGAGTAGCGCCGCAAAAAGCGCTGTCTCTTTGCCCGGTCGCTTTGGTCCTTATGGCGGGCGTTACGTTCCTGAGACGCTGATGGCGGCGCTCGAGGAGTTAGAACGCGAATACGAAAAGGCGAAGTGCGACCCCCGCTTCCAGGCCGAGCTGGACGATCTGCTGCGCAACTACGCCGGCCGTCCCACGCCGCTGTCTTTCGGTCGTCGCCTTACAGAGAACCTGGGCGGGGCGAAGGTCTACCTAAAGCGCGAAGACCTGCTGCACACCGGCGCGCACAAGATCAACAACTGTCTTGGGCAGGCGCTGCTCACGCGGCGCATGGGCAAACGGCGCGTGATCGCCGAGACTGGTGCTGGCCAGCACGGGGTCGCTACCGCGACCGTATGCGCGTTGTTCGGCTTTGAATGCGTGGTGTACATGGGGACGGAGGACATGCGGCGCCAGGAGCTGAACGTCTTCCGCATGCGCCTGCTGGGCGCCGAGGTGCGCGGCGTGGAGTCCGGCTCACGCACTCTCAAAGACGCCATCAACGAAGCCATGCGCGATTGGGTCACCAATGTGCGCACCACGCACTACCTGCTGGGAAGCGTGCTGGGGGCACATCCCTATCCCACCATGGTGCGCGATTTCCAGTCGGTGATCGGGCGCGAAGCGCGGGCGCAGATTCTCGAAGCCGAAGGCCGCCTGCCGGATGCGATCGTCGCGTGTGTTGGCGGTGGGTCGAACGCGATGGGAATTTTCTACGACTTCCTGCCCGACAAAGATGTGCGGCTGATCGGCGTCGAAGCCGGCGGCCGCGGCCCGTCTTTGGGCGACCATGCTGCGCGGGTTGCGGAGGGAATCAGCGGCGCGGCGCCCGGCGTTCTGCAAGGCACCTATACGTACGTGCTCCAGGATGACGCCGGACAAATCGCGAGCACGCACTCGGTTTCGGCTGGGCTAGATTATCCAGCAATCGGCCCGGAGCACGCCGAACTCAAAGATTCCGGTCGCGCCGAATACGTCTCGGCGTCGGACGCCGAGGCACTCGAAGCCTGTACGCTGCTGGCACGCACAGAAGGTATCATCCCGGCGCTGGAATCGGCACACGCGGTCGCCGAGACAATTAAGCTTGCGCCGCGAATGAAGCGGAACCAGACGGTTCTGGTGAATATCAGCGGCCGAGGTGACAAGGACATCGGAATCCTGCGCGAGAAATTGAGAATCGGGTGACTCTCCCGATCGTAGAAAATGACCGACCAAGAAACGACACTCTTTAAGCTACTGGATGAATACGTGAGGAACCACCATCAGTGTTCCTTGACGGAGATGTTTGTCGGTCGCGACAAGAGTCAATATTCCTTGTGCTTTCGTCCAACGGATGTTGCTAAGGACGATCCCAGCCGGTTTGCGTGTCGATACGTGACGGTTGACGTCCAGGAAGCACTCGCGTCCACTTCGGCACTGCGTTTGAGCCCTAAGATGGCCGCCGTACTTGACAAGGAATTGTCGCCGCTGCGGGCGAGTTGATTTCTCGATGTCTCTTGATTTCACATCCCGGCCTAGTCTCGTAGCCTATGTCACCTGTGGCGATCCGGATCTCGCCACGACGCGCGAGATCGTGCTCGCGGCGATTGACGCCGGCGCACAGGTAGTCGAACTTGGGGTACCGTTCAGCGATCCCGTTGCCGACGGCCCCGTGATCCAGCGGGCCAGCGAACGTGCGCTCAAGAACGGCACGACGTTGGCGCAGGTGCTGGAGCTGGCACGCGAGGTGCGCAAACGACGGCCAAAAGCCGGGCTGATTGTTTTTTCCTATCTGAATCCGGTGCTGCGCCTGGGACTTGCGCGCTTCTGCGCAGCGGCGGCCGATGCTGGCGTGGACGGAGCGCTCATTACCGACCTGACGGTGGAAGAGGCCGGCGACTATCTTCGTGCCATGCGTGCCCGCGAACTGGCGACGATCTTCCTGGCCGCCCCCACCTCGACTGACCAGCGCTTGAAGCGCATCGCAGACGCCTCGCGCGGATTCGTGTACGCTGTCTCACGCACGGGCGTCACCGGCACGCGCGAGGAGGTGGCCGCGGATGCGCGGGAGCTGGTGCGGCGTCTGCGCAACTTCACCCGGCTTCCCATTGCGGTGGGATTCGGAATATCCACTCCCGCGCACTTTGCCGAAGTGGCAGAATTTGCGGATGCCGCCGTGGTGGGCAGCGCTATCGTGCAGGCCATCGAACGGGCGGGGCGCCAGCGTGCGCCGAAAGCGGTAGCCGAACTGATAAGCTCGCTTATTGGAGAGGGTCAAGGGAAAACGCGCAAGCATTTGGCAATTGACAGTTAGTTCTTTGTACAGCGTTGTGGCTAAGTGCGGACGGCTGATTGCAAACGGCTGTTTTTATGGACATCGCGGATTGGCGCAAACGGATCGATGAACTCGACCAGCAGCTGGTCGAGCTGTTGAACCAGCGCGCGCAGTGCGCCGTCGAAATTGGCAGGCTCAAGCGCAATACCAATCTGCCGGTCTATGAGCCCGATCGCGAAAAGCTCATCCTGGAAAATGTCTGCCGTGCCAATCGCGGCCCCCTGTCCGATGACGACTTGAAGCGAGTGTACGAACGCATGATCGACGTGATGCGCACTATCCAGAAGCTGGACATGCTGCCGCAGGCGAAAGCCGCTGCCGAGGGAACGGGGTTCGATGTAGATGTGAACGATTAGCTTCTAGCCGCAAGCCACTAGCTTCTAGCTTTCGCTTGAGGAGCAATGAAGCTGGTCGGAGCAGCCAGTCGCTAACAGCTAGGAGCTAGCAGCTAAGCCAGCCATGATTGTCGCCATGCAGGAACGCGCGTCGGAAGAGCAGATCCAGGCCGTAATCGAGCGGCTGGTGGAGCTGGGCTTCGAAGTACACCGCAGCACGGGCAAGCTGCAGACCGTCCTGGGGGCCGTCGGGGCGCGTGTGGAGTTCGATATCCGCGACGTCGAGGTGATGGAGGGCGTCAAGGAAGTCCACCGCATCAGCTCACCTTACAAGCTGGTGGCCCGCAGCTTCCGTCCCGAGGGGACAATCGTCAAGCTACGCAATGGGGCATCCATCGGTGGGGAAGATGTGGTGGTGATGGCCGGCCCGTGCTCGGTGGAGTCACGCGAGCAACTGTTCACTATCGCCGAGATTGTCTCCAAGGCGGGCGCGCGGGTGCTGCGTGGCGGCGCTTTCAAGCCGCGTTCGTCACCCTACTCATTTCAGGGTCTCGGCGAAGACGGCCTCAAGCTGCTGAAGGAGGCCGGCGACAAGTTCGGGCTGCTGGTCATCAGCGAAGTGATGGAAATTTCGCAGATCCCGTTGATGGAATCCTACGTGGACATCTATCAAGTGGGCGCGCGCAACATGCAGAACTTCAATCTGCTGCGCGAACTGGGCAAGGCGCGCAAACCGGTCATGTTGAAGCGTGGCATCGCCGCCACCATCGAGGAGATGCTGCTCTCGGCGGAGTACATCATGGCCGGCGGCAACTACGAGCTGGTGCTGTGCGAGCGCGGCATCCGTACCTTCGAAACCTACACCCGCAACACGCTGGATATTTCGGCCATTCCTATCGTGCACAAGCTATCGCACTTGCCCATCACGGCCGATCCCTCGCATGGCACCGGGCGGCGGGACAAAGTCTCGCCCATGGCGCGGGCGGCGGTGGCAGCGGGCGCCGACGCCATCATCGTCGAGGTGCACCATCAGCCGGACAAGGCGCTCTCCGATGGCGCGCAGTCGCTCTATCCCGAGCAATTCCGCAAGCTCATGGACGAGCTGCGCATGATCGCGCCCGCAGTGGGCCGAAGGATCGCATGATTTATTTCACCGCCGAGACGCCGAGCCGCGCCGAGAAGCCGATTTATCTTCAAGATCGTACCGCTTGCCACAAGATCCTGAATTAGTATCCTTGGCGTTCTTTTCGTCTCGGCGGTAACGACAAAATGCCAGTCCAGCAAATCACGATCATCGGAACGGGCCTGATGGGCGGCTCATTCGCATTGGCGCTGAAGAAGCGCGGTTTCGCCGGGCGGATTGTGGGCTGCGATCGCGAACCAGTCCTGACGCGGGCGAAGGCGGCTGGCGTAATTGACGAAGGAGCTGTCGATCCCGTTCAGGCGTCCCGCGGCAGCCAAGTGGTGATGCTGGCGACCCCGGTGGGCGAGATCCTCGACCTGATCGAGCGCATTGGCCCCACTCTACTCGAAGGCACGCTGTTGACCGACGTTGGCAGCACCAAGCGCGACATAACAGAGCGCGCGCAGGCTGTATTCGGAGCCAATGCCGCTGCCCGATTCTTGCCTGGCCATCCTATGGCGGGGAAAGAGCGCAGCGGCATCGAACAAGCCGATGGCGATGTCTTCAACAACGCGGTTTGGCTGGTCACGCCCCTGCCTGGACAGAACGTCGAAGCTGGCCTGAGTGGCGAATTCCTCGGCTTGGTTCGCGGTTTTGGCTCACGCATCGTCGCCCTCGATCCGATCCGCCACGACCGGTTGTGCGCGTGGATCAGCCACATGCCTCAGATGCTCGCGGTCGCGCTGGCAGCCACTGTCGCGGACGAATTCGGTGACGATCCCGAGCTGCTGGCCATCGGCGGGCGCGCCCTGCGCGAGATGACCCGCACGGCAGCCAGTCCTTACTACTGGTGGCGCGACATCGCCTTGACCAACAGCCCAAACATCGAGGAGGCGCTGATGCGCCTGGAGCAGCGGCTGGCGCATATCCGCGAGAACCTGCGCACTCCGGAGCTGAAGGCGGAGTTCGAGCGCGGCAACCAGTTCCGCCAAAAGGCGTGACCCTTTGTGTTGCGCTCCACCACGTCATGAAATTAGAATCGCCGGTTGCCGCGGCGCGTACCGGCCGCATTATTTAGGCGATCGAGGCGGAAACTATGAATAAAGTCGTTGCCAACGCGGACGAAGCCATTCGCGACGTTGCGGACGGCGCTGTGATCATGCTCGGCGGTTTCGGGCTGAGCGGTATTCCCGAGAACCTGATCGCGGCGCTGGCACGCAAGGGTGTAAAGAACCTGACCACGATCTCCAACAACGTGGGCGTTGACGATTTCGGGCTCGGGGTACTGATTGGCAAAGGGCAAGTGCGCAAGCACATCGGCAGCTACGTCGGCGAGAACAAGGCCTTCGAGCAGATGGTGATTGCCGGTACCATGGACCTGGAGCTGAACCCGCAAGGGACATTGGCCGAGCGCATCCGCGCCGCCGGCGCAGGCATTCCGGCCTTCTACACTCCGACCGGCTTCGGCACACCGATTGCAGAAGGAAAAGAGACGCGTCAGTTCGACGGCCGTTGGTACGTGTTGGAGCACGCCCTCAGCGCCGAGTTCGCCTTCGTCAAGGCTTGGAAGGGCGACAAGTGGGGCAATCTGGTGTTCCGCAAGACGGCGCGAAACTTCAATCCCATGATGGCCACGGCGGCCAAGATCACCATTGCGGAAGTCGAACAACTGGTGGAAGTGGGTGAGATTCCGCCCGACCAGGTGCACGTGCCCAGCGTGTACGTAAAGCGCATTTTCCAGGGCACGAACTACGAGAAGCGCATCGAGAGGCGCACGGTGAGGCAGGCGACCGCCTAGATGCCTGCCCCCGACAGCACGGTCGAAGAAGTCAGGGCGAGCGTGCTGCGGTACCTGCGAATGTATGAAGAAGGACAGCTTACGCTGGGCGATCTGGCGGCCGAACTGGGAATCATGGTGGGAGCGTACGAGCACGCCATGGGCGGGATTCCTGATCCGTACGGGGCGCTGCTGGTGAGCGCATCGCGGTTTGAGCGGCAGCCGTACGTGCTGGAAGAGCTGGAACAAGCGGTGACGGAATTCCGCCGCGAAGAAGCGAAGTGGGAATAGGCGAAGTCGGGAAACAAGAAACTAGAGGCGAGAAACGATTATGGCCACAACACCTGCAAAAATCGGAAAAGAGGTGATGCGGGAGCGCATCGCGCGGCGTATCGCACAAGAGCTACATGATGGCTTCTACGTCAACCTGGGCATCGGCATGCCCACGCTGGTCGCCAACTATGTTCCCAAGGGCATGGACGTGGTGCTGCAGAGCGAGAACGGCATGCTGGGCATTGGGCCGTTTCCCATCGCCGGACAGGAAGATCCCGACCTGATCAACGCCGGCAAGGAGACCATCACCGAGATCCCGGGCACGGCGTATTTCTCCAGCGCCGATTCCTTTGCCATGATCCGCGGCGGGCACGTGGATCTGAGCGTGCTCGGCGCCATGGAAGTCGACGAACAGGGCAATCTGGCCAACTGGATGATTCCCGGCCAGGTGGTCAAGGGCATGGGTGGGGCCATGGACCTGGTGGCAGGCGCGCGCCGCGTCATCATCGCCATGGAGCACACCGCCAAGGGACAGCCGAAGATCCTGAAGAAATGCCGGCTGCCGCTCACCGGCGTGAAGGTAGTAGATACCATCGTCACCGAAATGGCCTATATCAAGGTGACGCCGAGCGGCTTGGTGCTGGAGGAAATCGCCCCCGGCGTAACCGCGGACGACGTGCAGGCCGCGACCGAGCCCAAGCTGACCGTCAGTCCGAATCTGAAGGAGATGGCCTTCTAGACTGAGGCGGTTGACGTAGAGACGTCGCTTGCAACGTCTTCCATCACGATCCCGCCCGGCGAGACGTAGCAAGCTACGTCTCTACGGAGACGGCTGACTCTGCCAATCGCTTGAGCGACTCGGCGTACGGCGCACGCGCGATTCCCCTTTCCGTGATGATGGCGGCGACCATGCGGGCAGGGGTAACGTCGAATGCAGGGTTTTCGATCTTCACGCCTTCGGGAGCGATGCGCGTGGCGCCGACGTGCGTGACCTCGCGCGCGGAGCGCTGCTCGATGGGAATGTGCTCGCCATCAGGACACTCCATGTCCACGCTCGACCATGGCGCGGCGACGTACAGCGGGATGCCGTGCTCCTTTGCTAGCACTGCGACTGTGTAGGTGCCAATCTTGTTCGCTACATCGCCGTTAGCGGCCACACGGTCGGCGCCCACGACCGCAGCCTGGATCTTCCCCTGGCGCATGATCGCGCCCGCCATGTTGTCGGAGATGACGGTAGTGGGAATCCCGTCCTTCATCAACTCCCAGGCGGTAAGCCGCGAGCCCTGCAGAAACGGGCGCGTCTCATCGGCGTAGACCGTGAGTTTCTTTCCTGACTCGACCGCCGCGCGGATTACGCCCAGCGCGGTACCGTAGCCGCCAGCGGTGGCCAGCGCGCCGGCGTTGCAGTGCGTCAGGATCGCACCTGACGCGGGCAGCAGCGTGGCGCCATGCTTCGCCATGGCTTCGTTAACCGCAAGATCTTCGACGTATATGCGCTGCGCCTCGGCGACCAGCTCCTGCCGGATTTTCGAAACCGGCAGCTCCGCGCACTGCTCGAACTTCTCGCGCATGCGGCGGATAGCCCAGAAGAGGTTTACGGCCGTGGGCCGCGTCTCCGCCATTTCCTCGCAGATGTGCTCGAACTCGCGGCGCAGCTCGGCGACGTGGCCGGCGTCGGCATCACGCGCGCCCAAGGCAATGCCCATGGCGGCCGTGACGCCGATGGCGGGCGCCCCGCGGACAATCATCTTCTTGATGGCTTCCGCCACCTCCTCCCAGGTCTGGCAAGTGACGTACACCTCTTCGGTGGGAAGTTTGGTCTGGTCCAGCAGACGGACGCCGTCGTCGGTCCATTCGATGGTCTTGATCATCTCTCAGTCGTGAGTCGAAAGCAGCACGTCGCGAGCGCAATCAGTTAGCGATCACAAATCACGAATCACAACTCCTCGGCGCTCTTCTGTAATTGCCGCGTGTGTTCGGCGCGGATTTCGCTGGCTTTGAAGATGGCGGCAAAGGGCGCCGGATGCGCCACGCGCTCGATGTTGGCGCGGCCACCGGCCTCTTCGCGCTCCACCAGGCACAGCACGCCGATCACTTTCATGCCGGCGGCGCGCGCCGCTTCGATGGCGCCGATGGTCGAGCTGCCGGTGGTGCAGACGTCGTCCACGATTACCACCGACGCTTCCGGTTCACTAAAGCCTTCGATGCGCTGCTCGGTGCCGTGGGTCTTGTCCGCTTTGCGCACCAGAAAACCGTTGATGCGCCACGCCGGCAGGTCCGGCTGCACCGGGCTGGAACGCACCTGCATCTGCTGCGCGCTCAGTACGGCGGCGGCCACGACGATGGGATCGGCGCCCAGTGTCATTCCCCCGATGGCCTGGGGATTCCAGCCGTAGGCGCGGAGGGCGTCCAGGACCACGCGCCCGCTCAGGCGCGCGCCTTCGGCATCAAGCGTCGTCGTCCGACAGTCGATGTAATAGTCGCTGGTGCCGCCGGAGGACAACTTAAATTCCCCCAGCCGGAAGGACTTCTCGGCCAGGATTTCAAGTAAACGCTGGCGAGCGTTGATCATGGCTCAGAGGTTATAACACAGCCTGTCCGTAGAGACGTAGCCTGACCGTCTGAATGGCTCTTGGCTTTAGCTCTTGGCTTTAGCTCTAAGCTAGAAGCTAGGGGCGAAGAGCGAAGCGCCAAGAGCCAACAGCCGAAAGCCAAGAGGGTCCTCCGAATCACTGCTGCAGCATGCGCTCCATGTGCCGGAAGTGGTCGGTGGCAATGTAGAGCATGGCAAACAACATCAAGTTGTAGCCCACGTGCATCAAAAACCCTGGGGCCACGTTGCCGCTTACCACCCGCACCAGCGTGAACACCAGGCCGACCATAAACAGGACCAGCAGCGGGGCCCAGGCGCTGGCGAGCTGGGAGGCGTGCACCAGGGCGAAGCCGAACGCGGTGAGCACAACGCCGATGGCGATGCCCAGCCGCCGGGCCAGCACCGGATAAAGAAAGCCGCGGAAGAAGAGTTCCTCCACCAGCGGCGCCATGCTGATGCCGAACAGCGACATGATGTAGGCGGCGCTGCGGCTCTGGAAGTACTTGTCAATCGGCAGCGTCTTGGGAATCGGCAGCAACACGGAAACGAGCTGCACTACCACCGCCAGCGCCATCCCGCCCAGCAGGTAAGCCAGCCAACGATGTTCGCGGGGCCAGTGCCAGCGCACCGCTTCGGCAAAGCGACGATGGTAGTGGCGAACCACCAGCTCCCGCATGAACAGCAGCAGAACGATGTAAGACAGGAACTGCGCCAGCAGCATCACTCGCAACATCGCCGACGTTGCCGCCGGCACTCGGTGGTGGGTGGCCATGAGCGCCACACTGATCAGTGTCCCGAAAATGAAGACTCCCAGCACGGCAACTACCACCATCATCACCACATCCCAGCCGCTCCACACGGGATCGCGCGGCGGAGGGGCCGGCCGGACCTCCAACGGCGGCTGGGATTCGGGAAACGGATTGTCGGTGGCGGACAAAGGAATTTGCGATTTGTGATTTGCCATTTGTGATTTTTCCCTGCTAAACGCGAAGCCGCGCGTTTTCCGATTCACAAATCACAAATCAGAAATCACAAATCCTCAACTTGATTGAAGAATGTACACGAACCCAGCAGAGTTGTCCTCACACGACGGTCGCCGGTTCCCTCCGGTGCGCGCCCTTGGCGAAGTACTCGGCCAGGGCCTGTCCGGTGTAGGACCTCTTGCAGCGCATCACCTGCTCGGGCGTACCTTGCGCGACGATGCGCCCGCCCTCCTCGCCGCCTTCGGGGCCAAGGTCGAGGATCCAGTCAGCATTGCGGATCACGTCCAAGTTGTGCTCGATGATGATCACCGTATTGCCCAGGTCGGCGAGGCGATGGAGCACGTCCAGCAGTTTTTTGACGTCATCGAAGTGCAAGCCCGTGGTGGGCTCGTCGAGCAGGTATAGCGTGCGCCCGGTCTGGCGCTTGGAGAGCTCGCGCGCCAGCTTGATGCGCTGGGCTTCGCCGCCGGAGAGCGTAGTCGAGGACTGGCCGAGCTCGATATATCCCAGGCCCACGTCCACCAGCGTCTGCAGCTTCTGCCGCACCTGCGGGATGTTCTCCAGCGCCGGCAGCGCGTCGGCCACGGGGGTTTCCAGCAGGTCGGCGATGGAGTAGCCCTTGAACTTCACCGTCAGCGTTTCGTGGTTGTAGCGCTTGCCGCCGCAGATGTCGCACAGCACGTACACATCTGGCAGGAAGTTCATCTCGATGCGCTTCTGGCCTTCGCCCTGGCACGCATCGCAACGGCCCCCGGGAACGTTGAACGAGAAGCGTCCTGCTTTGTACCCGCGCTCGCGTGATTCCGGCAGCATCGCATAGAGCTCGCGAATCTGGGTGAACACGCCGGTGTACGTGGCCGGATTCGAGCGCGGGGTGCGCCCGATGGGCGACTGATCGATGCGAATCACCTTGTCGATGTGCTCGGCGCCGGTGATGGACTTGTGCTCTCCGGGCTCTTCGCGCGAGCGGTAGAGCTGCCGTGCCAGGGCGCGATACAGGATGTCGTTCACCAGCGTGGATTTTCCCGAGCCCGATACCCCGGTGACCACGGTCATGACGCCCAGCGGAAAGATGGCGTCGGCATTCTTAAGGTTGTTCTCGCGGGCGCCTACCACGGCCAAGGCGTGCCCGTTGGGCGTGCGGCGATGCTCGCGCATAGCAATGTGCATCTCGCCCGAGATGTACCGGCCGGTGAGCGACTCGGGCACGTGCACGATCTCATCCGGACTGCCCGAGGCGACGACCGCGCCGCCATGGTGGCCTGCGCCTGGGCCCAAGTCGATGACGTAATCGGCGCGGCGAATGGTTTCTTCGTCATGCTCGACCACCAGCACGGTATTGCCGAGGCCGCGCAGGGCTTCGAGCGCTGCCAGCAGCCGGTTGTTGTCGCGATGATGCAGGCCGATCGAGGGCTCATCGAGCACATAGAGCACGCCGCGCAGCCGAGACCCGATCTGGGTCGCCAGGCGTATACGCTGGCCCTCGCCTCCCGAGAGCGTAGCGGCTGAGCGGTCGAGCGAGATGTAGCCCAGCCCGACCGCGTTCAGAAACTGCAAGCGCTCAATGATCTCCGCCAGGATGCGCCCGGCGATCTGCTGCTCGCGCTGGCCCAGGTGGATGGCGCGCGCCGCCTCGATGGCGCGGGACACCGGCAGCGCCGTAAATTCGGCGATCGACCGCCCGCTCACCTTCACCGCCAGGCTTTCCGGGCGCAGACGCTGACCGTGGCAGGCCGCGCATTCCGTCGGCGACATGTACTCCAGCAGCCACTCGCGGTAGCTCTCCGAAGAAGCTTCTTCCAGGTTCTGCTTGAGGAAGGCGAGTACGCCTTGCCATCCAGCGCGCTTGGGCTCCTCCTTGTCCGGTCCGTAGAGGATCAGGTTCTGGGTCTTCGCGGGCAGCGTCTCGAAGGGCGTGCGCAGGTCGAAACCGTACGCCTCGGCCGCTATATCCAGCATGCGCCGCAGGTAGGTCGAGCCGGAGCCTGGCCCCAAGCCGCCTTCCAGCAGCGGCTTCGACCAGTCCACGATTACCTTGGCGGGATCGAAATCGAAGCGGCTGCCCAGACCGTGGCACTCCGGACAGGCGCCGTACACGCTGTTGAACGAGAACGAGCGCGGCTCAAGCGTAGGCACGTTGATGCCGCACTCTGTGCACGCCATCTTTTCTGAATAGAGGCGTTCCTCACCGTCCACCACCGCTACCTGCACCAAGCCTCCGGCAAGCTTCATAGCAGTGGCGACGGAATTCTCCACGCGGCGCTCGATGCCGGCCTTGACCAGCAGCCGGTCCACCACCACCTCAATGGTGTGGTTTTTGCGCTTATCGAGCCGAAGGTCGTCTTCCATACTGCGCAGTTCGCCATCGATGCGCGCGCGCACGAACCCTTGCTGGACGAGCTTCTCCATCTCCTTCTTGAACTCGCCCTTGCGTCCGCGAACGATGGGCGCCAGGATCATCACGCGGTCTTCCGGCTTCAGCGCCATGACGCGCTGCACGATCTGCTCCGCCGATTGCCGCGAGATCGCGCGCCCGCAGTTGGGACAATGCGGCGTGCCGATG
>Ga0187769_10000926_pt1 | contig 16274 bp, 12 predicted proteins | sample 0116_SJ02_MP02_1_FD_133140 | JGI IMG/M metagenome (GOLD analysis project Ga0187769, IMG submission 133140) | Tropical peat soil microbial communities from peatlands in Department of Meta, Colombia - 0116_SJ02_MP02_10_MG | ecosystem: Environmental > Terrestrial > Soil > Wetlands > Peat | place... | reverse complement strand
GTCCGTTTCGTGATAGGGGATAGTGGCAAACCCGGGCGGTGTAACGCAATGCGCAATCCCGTGATGACGCGCGGCAATCGCATCGCACTCGCTATCGTCGCCGCCGAACTTGGGACCGTGTTCGTCGGCGCCATCCTGCCGACGCCGCTCTATCCGCTGTACCGGGTGGCGTTCGGATTTTCCGGCGTCACGCTGACGCTCGTCTATGCGGTCTATGTGCTGGGCAATGTCGCGGCGCTGCTCTTGTTCGGCCGGCTGTCGGATCAGGTCGGCCGCCGCAACGTCAGCCTGCCGGCGATTGGCTGCGGCATCGCCGGCGCGGTGGTCTTTGCCGCGGCCTCGGGCACAGTCTGGCTGTTCGCGGCGCGCGCGCTGAGCGGCTTCTCAACCGGCCTCGCCTCGGGCACCGCGACCGCCTGGATCGCGGAACTTTATGCCGACGGCGGCCGCGGCGCCGCCGCGCGCATCGCCGCCGCGGCAAATTTCTTTGGCTGCGCCGCCGGCCCGCTCATCGGCGGGCTTGCCGCCCAGTTCGCCGCAGCGCCGCTGCAACTGCCGTTTTTGGTCTATATCGCGATGCTGTGCAGCGTCGCCGCCGCGGTGGTCTTCGCGCCGGAAACCGTCTTGAAGCCGAAACGCCTGCGCGAAGCGTCGCTCAAGCCGCGGTTCGGCGTGCCGCAACGGATTTGGGTTGCGTTCGTCGCTCCGGCCACCGCCGCCTTCGCCACGTTCGCGCTGATCGCCTTTTACGCAGCCCTGATCCCGAACCTGCTTGCCGACAGCCTGCATCAACCGGCGCCGCTCGTTGCCGGCGCCATCGCCGGCGAGTTATTCGGCATCGCCGCGATCACGATCCTGTCCACCGGCCGGCTCGGCAGCCGGGCCGCGATGCTGAGCGCGCTGGCGCTGCTACTGCCAAGCGTGTGGCTCCTGGTCGGCGCCGAAGTCGCCCACTCGCTTCCGCTCTTGGTGATGGCGGCCGCGCTCGGCGGCATCGCCGGCGGACTCGGTTATCGCGGCAGCCTCGAAGTGATCAACCGCATCGCGCCGGCAGACCGGCGCGCGGAAGTGGTCTCCAGCTATCTCGTGGCGTGTTTCGCCGGCAATTCGCTGCCGGTGATCGGCATCGGCTTGTTGTCGGCCGCCGTCGGCGCGCTTTTTGCGCACAAAACTTTCGCCGCAGTGATCACGGTGCTTGCCGGCATCGCCGCGCTCACCGAAGTCAAATATGCGCCGGAGAAATAGGGGAGCAGCCCGGCCAACCACCTCTCCCCTTGGGGGAGAGGTGATCTGGCGTCACTTTATCGCCAGCGGATTGGTCGGCGAGCCGACCGCACCGGTGATTGGAATCGCCGGCGCCACGAACATGAATTCGTAAACGCCGTCCTTGGCGCAATCCTCGGCGAGCTCTTTGACATAGAAAATCTCGCCCATGGTCATGCCCATGATCGGGATGGTGATCCAGTGCCAGGGCTGGTTGATGCCGCCTTCGGTGTTGTTCGGCCGTACCTCGCAGCCCCAGGTGTCGCTGGCCAGCGCCGCAAGCTCGGTCTTGGCGACGAATTCCAGCGTCTCGAAGGCGAAGCCCGGCGCGTCGCCGCCGGGATAGCCGTCCCAGCTGCCGGCTTTGAGGCAACGCTCCATCTGCCCGGTGCGCACGACGATGTAGTCGCCGCGCTTGAATTCGACCCTCTGCTTCTTCGCCGTCGCCTCGAGATCGGCGGTCGTGATGCCGTAGCCGTCGTCGAGGCAGTCCTTGCCGAGCGCGCGGGCGACGTCGAGGAACACGCCGCGGCCGACCATCTTGGCCTTGGTTTTCTCGATGCCGCATTTCTGCGCGCCGAACGAGGAGACTTCGCGGCAGTCGTAGCCGTTCCACATCGAGTTTTCGTAGAACACGTGGCCGAGCCCATCCCACTGCGTGCCGCATTGCAGCGGGATCACCACCATGTCGTCGGCGGCGCGGATGCCGCGCTTATCGAGCACGCCGGAATAGGCGTCGGTGCCGGTGCGCAGCATGGTGTGCAGCGGATTGATGCGGCCGAGCGCCGGATAACTGGTCTTGCCGCCCTGCGGCCCGTTGTTGTCGAAATTGAGCGCGAGCGAGATCACCTTGCCCTTTTTGACCAGCCGCGCCGCGGCGACGATGTCTTCGGCGCGCGTGTAATTGAGCGTGCCGATCTCGTCGTCCGGGCCCCATTTGCCCCAGTTCTTGTATTTCTCGGCCGCCGCGCGCAGGTCGTCGCGGGTGATTTTCCTTGTAGGCATGGCGTTCCCTTATTTCATTGCAGCGAATAGCCGTCAGGCGCGCGCCGGTCGCGGTTGAGTTTTAAGGTTTACTGCGCTGCTGCGGCCAGCGATGATAGCAAGAACGAGCGAAGGGAGGACAGCCCATGCGGCAGGTGACGCTGCGATGCGCCTTGGCGCTGATGATTACGCTGGTTTGCGGCATGGCGCACGCGCAAAGCGCTTATCCGGACCACAAGATCCGCATGATCGTGCCGTTCGCCGCCGGCGGTCCGACCGACGTCATCGGCCGCCTGGTGGCGGAGCACCTGTCCGAAGCCTTGGGCCAGCAGGTCTATGTCGAGAATCTGCCCGGCGCCGGCGGCAATCTCGGCGTCGAGACCGTCAAGCGTGCGGCGCCGAACGGCTACGCCATCCTCGCGGTATCGACCGGCTTCATCATCAATCCGAGCATGTATTCGACGATCGGCTACGACCCGATCAAGGATTTCGCGCCGATTTCGCTGGTCGCAGCCTCGCCCAATGTGGTCATGGTGCACCCTTCGGTGCCGGCGAAGAACCTGAAAGAACTGATCGCGCTGATCAAGGCCGATCCGAGCAAATACAGCTACGCCCAGCCGTCCACCGGCTCGACGCCGCATCTCGCCGCCGAGCAGATGAAAGAGATGTTCGACCTGCCCGACCTGACCATGGTGCCGTTCAACGGCGCGCCGCTCGCGATCAATTCGACGCTCGGCAATCACACGCCGATCGCGTTCACGGCGCTGCCGCCCGCCGTCGGCGCGATCCAGGACGGCAGCCTGCGCGGCATCGCGATTCTTGCCAAGGAGCGCGTCGCGGCGCTGCCGGAGCTGCCGACCAACGGCGAGGAAGGCGTGCCGGGGCTGGAAAGCGACACGCTGACCGGCATCGTCGCGCCGGCCGGCACGCCGGCGGCGATAATCGCCAAATGGCACGACGCTATTGTTACGATGGCCGCCGATCCGGAAGTCAGGAAGAAGCTCGATGCGCTCGGCTTCATCCCGGTCGCCGATACCCCGGCCGAGTTCGCCGATCGCATCAGAAACGAAAGCGCGCGCTGGGATAAAGTGGTGAAAGCGGCCGGCATTCATATGGATTAAAGAAAACCTCTCCCCGCGCGCGGGGAGAGGTCGAATTGCGAAGCAATTCGGGTGAGGGGGGCACTACTGCAATTCTGAGCCAAGCGGGATAGCCCCCTCATCCCCACCTTCTCCCCGCACGCGGGGAGAAGGGGAAGGAAGATCATGCGCATTACCGACATCCGCGAAACCGCGATCCCGCTGAACTCGACGCTTGCCAATTCGAGCATCGATTTTTCCGAAATGACCACCTCGGTGGTCGCCGTCATCACCGACGTGATCCGCGACGGCAAGCCGGTCACCGGCTTCGCCTTCAACTCCACCGGACGCTACGCCTGCGGCGCGCAGATGCGGGCGCGTTTCATTCCGCGCATCCTCAAGGCGCCGCCGCAATCGCTCCTCAATGCGGCGGGCGACAATTTCGACCCGGAAAAAATCCTCACCGTGATGTCGAGGAACGAAAAGGCCGGCGGCCACAGCGAGCGCTCGATCGGCATCGGCACCATCGAGGTCGCGGTGTGGGACGCGGTCGCCAAGATCGCGGAAAAACCACTGCATCGCCTTCTTGCCGAGCGCTACAACAACGGCAGGCTTGCCGACAAAGTATTCTGCTACGTCGGCGCCGGCTGGTACGCACCCGGCAAGACCAACAAGGACCTGGCGGACGAGATGTGCCGCCATCTCGACGCCGGTTACACCATGGTGAAAATGAAAGTGGGCGGCATGCCGCTTGCCGAAGACGTCAAACGCGTCGAGGCGGTGAAAGCGGTCCTGCCCAAAGGCGGCGCGCTTGCGGTCGACGCCAATTGCAAATTCAACCGCGACGAGGCGCTCGCCTATGTGCGGGGTTTGCGGCCGTTCGCGCTGCGCTGGTTCGAGGAGCCGTGCGACCCGCTGGATTTCGCGCTGCTTGCCGAAATCGCCGCCAATTACGATCAGCCGCTCGCCTCCGGCGAATGCCTCTACTCGACGCAGGACGTGGAGAATCTGGTGCGCTTCGGCGGTTTAAAACCGCAGCGCCGCGACGTCATCCAGGTCGACCCGCCGCAGGCCTACGGCATCGTCGCTTACGCGCGCACGCTCGACATGCTGGCGCGGCATCAATGGCCGCGCGCGCTGATGTTTCCGCACGGCGGCAATCAGATGACGCTCGCCATCGCCGCCGGTTTCGGATTGGGCGGCGCGGAATCCTATCCCGGCGTGTTCGGCGATTTCGGCGGCTTCGCCGACGATGCGGAGCTTGCCGACGGCTATCTGACGCTATCCGACCGGCCGGGCATCGGTTTCGAGGGCCAATCGCGGCTGTACCGGATCATGCGCGAATTGGCGGCGTGATGGCGCACGCCCTCAATGGCCGGTCGCGGCGCCGCCGGCGGGGCGTACGCCGCCCCACGGGTCGGTGGGGGCGGGCGGCGGCTTCTTTTGCTTGAGCGCCGCGTTGTAGGCCGCATCGAGCTCCTGCTGCTGCTTTTGCTTCCGGATGGCTTGGGCCGCGGCGGCGTCCATTTCGGCGGCCTCGGTGTTGGGGTTTTCCCCGGATTTTCGACCCTGGGAATAGCTGACGCTGGTCAGCACCAAGAGGGCGACTGCTGAGACCGCTAAGGTTTTCAAGGCGCCTCCAATCGTTTCGGATCCCGCAGCTGGCGCAGGCGACCCAGGATAGCAGGGCGGCGGCACGACCAAAACCCCCGCCACCGTGGTCGGGCGGGAGCGGACGCCGGCCTATCCCGACAACCGCTCGATCGCCGCGCCGCAGCGCCCGAGTTTCTGCTCCAGCCGCTCGAAACCGCGATCGAGGTGGTAGACGCGGTTGACGATTGTTTCGCCCTCGGCGGCGAGCGCAGCAATGACAAGCGACACCGAAGCGCGCAGATCAGTCGCCATTACGGGGGCGCCTTTGAGCACGTCGACGCCTTCTATTGTCGCGCGCTCGCCGTCGAGCTGGATGCGGGCGCCGAACCGCGCCAGTTCCTGCACGTGCATGAAGCGGTTTTCGAAAATCGTCTCGGTGATGAGCGAAGTGCCGCGCGCGCGCGTCATCAACGCCATCAATTGCGCCTGCAGGTCGGTGGGAAAGCCGGGAAACGGCGCCGTCGTTACCTCGACCGGCTGCAGCCCCGAACCGTTGCGCGCGATGCGGATGCCTTCGTTGGTCGGCGTCACGGTGACGCCGGTGCGCGCCAGCACGTCGAGCGCGGCTTGCAGAAGTTCCGGCCGCGCGTTCTGCAGAATAATGTCGCCGCCGGCCATGGCCGCCGCCATCGCATAGGTGCCGGTTTCGATGCGGTCGGGCAGCACGGCGTGCCGCGCGCCGCCAAGCTTGGCGACGCCTTCGACGACGATGCGCGAAGTGCCGGCGCCGGAAATGCGCGCTCCCATCTTGTTGAGGCAAAGGGCGACGTCGCCGATTTCCGGCTCCTGTGCCGCGTTATCGATCACCGTTATGCCGTTCGCCAGCGCCGCCGCCATCATCGCGGTATGGGTGCCGCCGACGGTGACTTTGGGAAAAACGATTTCGCCGCCCTTTAATCCGTGCGGCGCCCGCGCCACCACATAGCCGCCATCGATCTCGATTCTCGCGCCGAGCCGCTCCATGGCCATGATCAGGAGATCGACCGGCCGCGTGCCGATGGCGCAGCCGCCGGGCATCGACACGCGCGCCTCGCCCATGCGGGCGACGAGCGGCGCCAGCACCCAAAAACTTCGCGCATTCTCGAAACGAGTTCGTAGGGCGCGGTGGTGTCGACGATGCGGGCCGCGGAAATATGCAACGTCTGGGCGTGATCGGCGGTCTCGCCCGGCCGCTTGCCGCTGACCATGATGTCGACGCCGTGATTGCCGAGGATACGCTGCAGCAGGCCCACGTCGGCAAGCCGCGGCACGTTGTCGAGAACGAGCGTGCCTTCGGTCAGCAGGCTCGCGATCATCAGGGGCAACGTCGCGTTCTTCGCCCCCGATATCGGGATGGTGCCGTGAAGAGGCCGGCCGCCGACAATACGAATACGATCCATCGCTACCCCCGCAGTCACCCGACCAAACTATGCACCCGGCGCGAGGCGGGCGCAAAGCCGGTTGGGACGTGGCTAATCCGAAGTTTGCACCCCTAGTTCCCACCCTGATTGCGGCGGAAGTCGGGACTTTGCGGTTGCGGCCCGGCTTGCTCGGCTGCGGCGGCGTCCGCGGCGGCGGCGTCTTCGCGCGACAGTTCGCGCCCTTTGGCCTGCCGTTTGCGTTTTTTGAGGTTCTCGCGCAAAGCGGCCTTCAGCCGCGTGGAACGCGCTGCCCATTTCTCGGCCTTGCCGGGCTTGGTCATTGCGCCTGCCGCCTTGCCTTTGGCGGCAAATTTCTTGCGCCCAAACGCCCGCTATGGCAAGCATCGCGGCGCCGTTCGCCGCAGTTTCGCCGACGGTCGCTGCCGTAGCTCAGTGGTAGAGCACTCCCTTGGTAAGGGAGAGGTCCTCAGTTCAATCCTGAGCGGCAGCACCATGTTGTTACGAGGTTGTTACGAGCGCGGCCGGACCAAAAACCGTACCGGTCCTACCGGCCGCCGCGGCAGCGCAGATGACCCGACGCGTCGACCGTCAATGCAAAGCCGGCGCACTTTCGGACATCGATCCGGCTCTTGATGATGAGATTATTCCGATCGGTGCACCATCCAGTGACCACCGGCCCGAGATAATCGGTTCGCGGGCAGCGCGCATCGAGCGCCCGATTGGCGGGAATATCGCCAAGATTCTGGGCCAAAGCCGGCCCGCCGACCAAAGCGGATGCGGCCAGCAACACAGCTAAACGGACCACACCGCGCGTCACGGAATTTCCGCCGTTCATTGGTTTTGCCCGTTAGACCGGTCCAATATCGAAAACCAGACCATGATCCAATTCAATTGAATCGGATCATGGTCTAGATTCTTCGTTTGGGCATGATCTTTTCCGACCTTGCTTCGCCCGCCGAAGCCGACGTACAAACATTCGAGCGACCGCGAAATTGGCGGGCTTTGCGAAGGCGGGAAACCGGTTTCCACTTTTCGGGATCATGCTCTAAGCCAGCGCGGTGAGCACGGCCTTGGCCTCTTTCAGATCGTGCGTATCGAAGCCTTCGCTGAACCAGCCGTAGACCGGAGCGATCAGCTCGTACGCCGCCGTCCGCTTGCCCTGGCCGAGCCAAAGCCGCGCCAGGCTCGTCGCCGCCCGCAGCTCCCACGACTTCGCCTCCTGCTCGCGTGCGACCGCAAGCGCCCGCTCGAAATAGTCTTGCGCTTTTTCCGCGTCCGCTCGCGGCGACAGCAAGGCGATTTCGCCGGCCAGGCGATTGACCTCGGCGCCAAACAGCATTTCTTTGGTTGTCGCGATCGCCGTGGTTGCTTCGCCGATGCAGCGCCAGGCTTCCTCCAACTGGCCGAGCTCCGCATGGGCTCGCGCCAGCAGCGACAAATTCAGCGGCAGCAGTACTGTCGCCCCGGTCGATCGCCACGCGGCAATTGCGGACTTAAGCGTCTGGACCGCCTTCGCCGCCTTGCCGGTCAGCGCCAATACACAACCGTGGTTCATCGTCCCGAACGCCTTCCAGAGCAAGGCGCCCTTCTCCTCGGCCAGTGCGATAGCTTCGTCAGATTGGGCGGCGGCCGCCGCATAGTTTCCGCAAAAAATGTGGATCAGGCTGGTCAGCGCCACGGTATTCATCAACGTCGCGGCCTGGCCGATTTCGCGCGCCTCGGCGAGTGCGCGTTCGCTGTCGGCGAGCGCGCTTTGCGGATAGCCGAGCATCCACAAGGCCCAGGACCGGTACGACAGGATGGAGACCCGCGAATCCTGACCGAACAGCGCTGTCAGCGCGCGGTGCTGCGTGGGATCGTACAGGGCGAGGGCGCGGTCAAGATGCGTTCGTCCGGCCGCGGTATTTCCGGTGCAGAGCAGAGACGTGCCCACGAGCCGGTGGCCGATCATGAGCGGGACTGTCGCGCCTTGTTTTTCGGCCAGCGTCAGGAACTGCGCCGCCAGATGGCGCAACGCGTCGCCGTTGAACGCGACCAAGTTGGCGGCCCAAAAACCGTAAAGCACCGAGAACCACAACAGCGGATTTTCCAGCGGCTCGCCGAGCGCTTCGACCCGTTCGATCAACAGCCGCGCCCGCTCGGCAGCCGCTTTGGTCTCGGGCGCGGCGAACCCCTTCACGTGGATAAGCGGCGTAATCAGAGCCACCTGCAGCTTGATTTCCTCGCGGCGCAAGGCCGCCGTGGAGGGCAGGGCGGTAATTTGATCCAGCGCATGACAAAGCTGCGCCGTCGCCTCCGCCAGCGCCGAGCGGTCGAGCGACCGCTGTCCCGCTTTGCCCCAAAAGCTCGCCGCCTTATCGATCAGACCGGCTTCGCTGCAATGGCGCGCCAGCAGTTCCGGCTGGCTTTCGGCCATTTCCGGGAACTCGCTTTCGAGGATTTCAGCGATTCTGGCGTGAAGCGCACGGCGCGGTTCGCGCAGCAGCGTGCCGTAGGCCGCGTCCTGCACCAGCGCGTGCTTGAACAAATAGGTCGCGTACGGCGGAATGCCCTGCCGAAACAGCAAACCGGCGGACATCAGCCGGTCCAGCGCGGCGTCCAGCTCCGCCTCTGGCTTGTCGACTACGGCCGCAAGCAAAGCATGCGAAAACTCACGGCCGATCGCCGCCCCGATTTGCGCCAGCTCCTTGGACGGTCCGAGCCGGTCGAGCCGCGCCATCAGCGAAGCGTGCAAACTTGCCGGGACCGCCGCGGCCGGCGAAGGCATGGCCGTCACGCGTGCGACGGCGTCGCCTTCCGCCTCCAGCACCGCCTTCGTCATTTCCTCGACGAATAGCGGAATGCCGTCGGTGCGCTCGATGATGTCCTGCCGAATGCCCGGCGGAATCGGATTGTTGCCGACCAGGCCATCGATCATGGCGCCAACCTCACGCTGCGCCAGCCGGTTGAGCGACAGCGTGGTGACGTGCGGTTGGCCGCTCCAAAGCGGAGCGAATTCCGACCGGAACGTCACGATCAACAGAACGCGATGCTTGGCGATCGACCCCACCGCCCGGCCGAACAGTTCGAGGGTGGTGGGATCAGCCCAGTGCGAGTCCTCCAGGACGATCAATACCGGGCTCTTTCGCGTCATGGTCTTGACCTGCTGAAGCAGGGCTTCGAGCGTTTTCTGCCGGCGCTGCTGCGGCGCGAGATCGAGCACCGGGTAGCGGCCGTCGTTCGGCAAAGACAGCAGCTCGGCAAACAGTGCCGCATCCTCAATCGGAGTTGCACTTTGCGCCCACAGCGCATCGACTTTGTCGAGCTTGGTCGTCGTCGTGTCGTCATAGGCCAACCTGGCGGCCCGTTCGATCTGGCCGATGATCGGATAAAGCGCGCTTTCGGTATGCTGCGGCGAGCAGAAATAGCGCAGCCGCGCGTGCGGCTCGGCGCCGAGGTGTTGCAACAGTGCGGCGGCAAGCCGCGATTTGCCGATGCCGGCCTCGCCCGAGAGCAACACCACTTGGCCTTCGCCGGCCTTTGCCTTGAGCCAGCGTCGCATCAGCAATTCGGTTTCCTCTTCCCGGCCGACCAGCGCGGACAGGCTGCTGGCGTGCAGCGCCTCGAACCGGCTGGCGACAGAGCTTGCCCGTAGCGCGGCCCAGGCACGCACCGGTCCGGGCGTGCCCTTCAGATGTTTGCTGCCGAGATCCTTGAGTTCGAAAAGGTTGCCGAGAAGCCTTCGCGTGCTTTCGGCAATGACCACCATGTTCGGTTCGGCAGTCGCCTGCAGGCGAGCCGCAAGGTTTGGCGTTTCGCCGATCACCGAATACTCCCGGGCGGCACCGGGTCCGATCAGATCGCCGACGACGACCAGTCCGGTGGCAATGCCGGCCCGGGTTTGCAGGGGTATCGGCGTTTCGAGTGCGGCGACGGCCGAGGCCAATTCAAGGCCTGCGCGAACCGCCCGCTCGGCGTCGTCCTCGTGGGCCTGGGGATAGCCGAAATAGATCAGGACGCCATCGCCAAGATATTGGGCCACGAAGCCGCCAAAGCGGCGCACGATCCGGGCCACGCAGTCTTGATAGGCGGCAATGATTTGGCGCAGATCCTCGGGATCCATGCGGGCAGAGAGCGCCGTCGACCCCACCAAGTCCGAAAACATGACCGTAATCTGGCGACGTTCGGCGCTGTCGCGGCGAGCGCCGTCGCTCGCGGAAGGATCGGGCTCGGCCGCTGGCGCCTTCGCCGCGATGTCGGCACGCAACGCCGCGATGGCATCGAGCAGCTTGCGGCGGTGCCCAACGCTGCCGACGCCCAAATCCCTCAAATCCTCGGCTGTCAGCCTCGGCAATATCTGATCGTCGATGGCGTTGTCGCGAAACGCGGCCTCGTATTGCTCAAGACCGAGTTTGCGCAACCAAACTTCAACATGCATGATAACGCTCAAATACCGGCTCGCATGATCATTCAGGCGACAGGGCTTGTCCAGCGCGCGCGGCGGCGATTGCCGGTTCAGCCCTCGTCCAAAAGTCCGCGCAGCGCCTCGGGTTTGCGAATTATTGTCCAGCCATGACTTAATTCGATAATTCCGCGGCGTTGCCAGTCGCGCAGACAACGGTTGACCTTCTCGCGCGTGCCGCCGACCATTTCCGCCAGTTCGCTCTGAGAAAGGGAGATTCTCATCGTATTTCGATTTCGCGATCCATACCGCAACAGAGTCTTGGCGAGCCGTAACGGCAAGTTGAAGAAAGCGATTTCGGACATGCGTTCGTCGGAACGACGTATTCGCCCGCACAGAATTTCCATCAGCTTCATGCACGCAGCCGGATTGCGTTCCAGAAACGGCAGCAGATCCCGTCGCTCCAAAACCATGAGCTCGCAGTTGGTGAGCGCCCGTGCGTTGGCCGAGCGCGGCTTGCCGTCGAGAACGGCAATTTCGCCAAATACCTCCCCGGGCTGAAGGTCGGCCAGGATAACGTCCCGACCCCTTACCGTCGGCAGCGAGACGCGCACCGTGCCGAGGACGACCGCCATCATGCTGTGGCCGTCGTCATCGACCCGGCAGATCGAATCGCCCGCTGCAAAAGTGCGGCGGGTCGCATAGCCGGCTATTTCGCGGCGCGCCGTGTCGTCGAGCGAATCGAACAATGCGCATTTTGCCAGCAATCTGCGGCCGCGCTCGGTCGCCGAATTGTCCGTCATAGGTTTTGCCCCGTCCCCAGATCGGGCCAAACGAGCGTTCAGACCGGCGGCCGAAGCCGATAAATTTCCGCCGCCTGCCGGCCCCTCGCCCCGCCAGCCGACCGCCGCCTTTTACCACAGGTCTTGCCCCGGCGTGCGTCGCACGGGCAAATTGCGGCGATGACCGAGACGCAGCACGCCTTGCCGCGCGATGCCGCAGCCGCGACCGCCGTGCCAAGCCGATCATGGGCGGCTTCCCGGCTGACGGCCGTCTTGCCACCGGCGCTCCTGCTCGCGACGCTGGTGGCACTGCGCTCTTTCGTCGCCGGCCACTTGGATTTTGAAAGCGACGAAGCCTATTACTGGCTGTGGTCGCGTCATTTGGCGATCAGCTACTTCGATCACCCGCCGATGATCGCCTATTTGGTCCGGCTCGGCACCTTTTTGTTCGGCGACACGATCTTTGGCGTGCGCAGCACGGCAATCGCGGCGATGATTCTCGCTTCAGTGCTGCTCTATGCATTGGCCGCGATCCTGTTCGCCGATCGGCGCATCGGGCTATTGTCCGTGCTGTGGTTCAACATGACGCCGCACACGACGTTTTTTTCGATGATCATGTATCCCGACACGTTGGCTATTCTGTTCTGGCTGCTGGGCTGCGTGGGACTGGCTCTGGTCTGGCAGAGCCGCCGCGGCGAATGGTGGTATCTGGTCGGCGTCGCCACCGGCCTTCTGCTGCTCAGCAAATATACCGGCGTGTTTCTGGTCTTCGGCATTGTCGCCTGGCTCGCGGCGTCGAACGAGATGCGGTTCTGGCTGAAGCGGCGCGAGCCGTATATTGCCGCTCTCATCGCAGCAGGCCTGTTCAGCCCCGTCATCCTGTGGAACGCCGAGCACGGCTGGGCGTCGTTTGCCAAGCAATTCGGCCGCGCGCTCGAATCCAGCAACGACGGCGGACTTGTTAATATGGCCGCGTTCGTCGGCGTGCAGGCGGCCTTCGTGTCGCCCTTGATCTTCGCTTTTGCCGTCGCCGGCGTTGCAGTTGCCGGTTGGCGCGGCTGGCGCCGGCAGGAGGCCAACTGGCTGCTGCTGGCGGTCACCGCCGGCCCAACGCTGCTTTATTTCCTGGCCCACGCATTTTCGGCCGAAGTACTCGCGCAATGGCCGAGCGCCGTCTATTCGACCGCGATCGTCGCCGCGGTCGCGGCCTTTGCGGCGCCGGCGAACGGACCGCCGCGCCGGGCCTTGGTGCGCTACGGCTTCGAGGCGGCGCCGTGGGTCGGGCTCCTCTTTACACTGACCTTCCTGGCGCAGCTGACGGTGCGTCCGATCGCGGTGTTGGCGGCGCACGATCCGCTCAGCATGTTCGCCGGTTGGGCCGGACTGGCGGCGCAAACGCGCGATGTGGCCGAGGCGCGCCGCGCCGGCTACATTGCGACCAGCGATTACGCCACCGATGCCACGCTCGCGTTCTATCTGCGCGACATCCCGGTGTTCCAGACCTCGGAAGCTATCCGCTATTTGAATTTGCCGCCGGTCGACCAGGCGCTGCTGGTCCGTACGACGGGACTCTATGTGGCGGCGCCGGGGCTCGACGACCTGACGCGACTGCAACGGCATTTCGATTCGGTCGCGCTGATCGCAACGGTGTGGCGCCACCGCGATGGCGATCCGATCGCGCCGTACCATATCTACGAATTGAAAGGCTATCGCGGCGGCGTACCGTTCTAGAAGCAAGCGTTTCAAGTTGAATCGATTGTGCGTTCGGCCGTCAGCGCTGCCGCCAGACGAAAGCGGCGCTGACCGCAAAATTCCACACCGTGCCGACCAGGGCGCCGCCAAGTCCGGCAAGCCACCACCGGCCGTTATAATCGTAAATCCAGGCAGCGATGCCGATATTCGAGATCGCGCCGATGGCGCAGATGATCTGGAAGCGAAGAAGCCCGGTGATGAAGCGCCAGCCGATGAGTCGCTGGTCGCGGTAAGTGAACAGATTGTTGAACCAGAAATTCCAGGTTATCGCGGCGATCGTCGCGAGCACCTGCGCCGAGGCGAACGACACCACGGCAGGCATCACCAGCTCCGCCAATACGGCCAAATGCACGGCGATGCCGGTCAACCCGACCAGGCAGAACAGAAGGAACCGCGGCGAAACCGCGTCGCCGGTAAGTTTCGCGGTCACCAGCGCGGCGAAGTCGAGCGCTATCTTGCTGTCGAGCTTGCTCTCGCCGCTATAGCGCGCGTGAAACGTCACCGGCAGCTCGACGGTGCGCAGCCGACCGCCGCCGGTAGCCAGAATGTCGAGAAGAATTTTGAACCCCTGCGACGAAAGCGCCGGCGCCAGCGGCTCGAAGGCGTCGCGCCGGATCATGAAAAAGCCGCTCATTGGATCGGTGAGCCCGATGCCGAGAACGCGTCTGACCAGCGCGTTCGACCAGCGGCTCAAGCGCCCGCGCATCGGGGGCAGCGCGGCGGCGGAGCCGCCGGCGAGGTAGCGGCTCGCCACCGCAAGGTCGACGCCGTCGGAGCGCAGCCGCTCCAGCATCGCCGTGAGCAACGCCTCGTCGTGCTGCAAGTCGCCGTCCATTACCGCGATGTAGCGCGCTTGGCTGGCGAGCATGCCTTCGAGACAGGCGCCGGCCAAGCCACGCCGGCCGATGCGATGGAGGCAGCGGATTCGGTTGTCGGCGTCGCCGAGGCCGCGCACCGCGGCTGCGGTGCCGTCCGGGGAATTGTCGTCCACGAATACGACTTCCCAATCGCACGCGGCGAGAACGCGTCGCAGCCGCTCGACCAGAATCGGAACGTTATCCCGTTCGTTGAATGTCGGCACGACGACGCAGAGTTCCGGCGCCGACCGGATCGCGGCCGCCGCCAAATGTTTTGCTGCGGCCACCACGGTCATCGGCCGCAACTCGCTCCGTAACAATTTCGCACCCTAGTGTCCCGATTCCGAAGTTCGCATCATTGTGCTGCACCCTCGTTTGCGAACTTCGGAATCGTAGGACACTAGCAACTTATCATCTAGTGTGGCTTTGGTTCAGAAGTCCGCATGACAGGTCGCGGCAAGAATAATGCGGACTTCTGAACCGCCATACTAGCACCCCTTAAGGATCGGCTGGTTTGTCTTGGCATCCCCCCGCAGATGCGTCAACAAACGACACTATGGCGCCCCGACCATTTGATCCACGGCGTGGGCGCCACTTGTTCTTTCAAGATTCATTCGTGATGGCGAACGCAGTCGCCGAAGGCCGCCAGCTCCAGCACCCCGCGCCGATCCTCGCCGGCGGTAGCGCGCTCGCGCAGCGTCAAGGCAGTATATTGTACTGCTCAACGATCGCGCCGAGGTTCGGGAAATAGATCATCGCGTTGAGCGTAATCAGAAAGCCGATCGCCGAGAAAATAGCCACCGTTACGAATTCGGAATTGGTGACTGCTGTGGCGAAACGATCCCACAGGGCTGTGACGGCATTGTTACGGCGAATCGCGGGCCTTGCCAGCGGTTGAAGCTCACGCACCAGGGGATGTTTCTTCATTTTCAAATCCTCTTGTTGGTTGCCGCCTGCCGTCGCGGGCGACAAGGTCAGCGCCGATCAATTTAACGGTCGCAGGCAACGCGTCTGTGACCGAAGTCACAGATCGGCGCCCATTGCCGCTCCAGCGCGGCGGCTGGTTGCACGACCGCTTTTTCCGACCGGTGCAAGCTTCGTGCCGCGGGCGGCGGCGGCCGGTACTTGCTTGCCGCCGCATGCGTCACATAGGCTGATGCCGCAAGCGAGGAGAGAACGCCGTGCTGGCGCGCAGCGCATCCATGCAGCACCGCATTGCCATGTATAACGGCAATGCGCTCAAAATCGGGCTATTCGGCGCCAATTGCTCGTCGGGACGCTGCGCCACCACGGTGCCGGAACGCTGGTCGGCGAGCTGGGCGGACTGTCTCGAGCTCGCCAAGCTCGCCGACGCGGCCGGGCTTGATTTTATGCTGCCGATCGCGCGCTGGAAGGGCTACGGCGGCGACACCGATTTTCACGGCCGCTCGCTCGAAACCATCACCTGGGCGGTCGGACTTCTCTGCGCCACCAAGCGCATGACCGTGTTCGGCACCGTGCACGCACCGCTGTTTCATCCGCTCATTGCGGCCAAGGAATTCGTCACCGCCGACCATATCGGCGAGGGCCGCGTCGGCATGAACATCGTCTGCGGCTGGAACGAGGGCGAATTCAACATGTTCGGCGTCGATTTGCGCGAGCACGACGCCCGCTACGACTACGCCCAGGAATGGCTCGACGTCGTCACACGGGCTTGGCAGCACGACGGCACCTTCGATTACCGCGGCGACTTCTTCCAGCTGGAAAAGGTGCGCGCCTATCCGAAGCCGGTCGGCGGCACGCGCCCGCTGATGATGAATGCCGGCTCGTCCGACGCCGGCCAGGCTTTCGCGCTGAAAAACTGCGACGCCTTCTTCGTCGCCACCCAAGGTTCGCGCACTTCGCTTGCCGGCAACACGGCCAAGGTCGCCGAGATCAAGGCTGCCGCGCAGGCGCTCGGCCGCGACATCGAGGTGTTCACCGTCGGCCAGGTGATCTGCCGGCCGACGCAACAGGAGGCCGAGGACTATTACCGGCACGTCAATATCGACAACGCCGACTGGGGCGCCATCGACGGCATGCTGGCGAACAAGAGCATTACGCCGGCGACCATCCCGCCGGACGACTATGAAAAGAAGCGCCGCTATTTCGCCGCCAACGCCATCGGCGGCTATCCGTTCGTC
>Ga0187769_10000925_pt1 | contig 16278 bp, 17 predicted proteins | sample 0116_SJ02_MP02_1_FD_133140 | JGI IMG/M metagenome (GOLD analysis project Ga0187769, IMG submission 133140) | Tropical peat soil microbial communities from peatlands in Department of Meta, Colombia - 0116_SJ02_MP02_10_MG | ecosystem: Environmental > Terrestrial > Soil > Wetlands > Peat | place... | reverse complement strand
TCGGACTGTTTCAGCCCCTCGAAGCGGTCGAGCCGCACCAAGACCGCCCATTGGGCGCGCGTGATGCCAAATTCGCGTGCCTTGTGATCGGCATAGGTTCGCAGCATGCGCGCTACGTCATTGAGGGAAAAAGCGAATTCTCTATTGAGCGAGCGCAGAGCCATGGGCCGACCATGCGAATCAGGTCAGACAATATAAGGAAGCTTAGTAATTTGCAGCAAGCCGATTTATGCGCCAGACGTATTTCCGGCACGCTGCTAAACCAGCCCCAGATCGGCGAAGGCCGCGATATGATGGTCGGCGGCCGCCGGCGCAAAACAGCAAAAGACCACGCGATCGACCCCGCTATGCGTGGCCGCGACCTCGGCGGCAACCGTACCGACGGCAACGCGCGCAGCACGGTCCGGCGGGAAGGCATAGATGCCGGTCGAAATCGCCGGGAACGCGATCGAGGCCAGGCGGTGCTTGGCGGCGAGATTGAGCGCGCCGCGATAGCAGGAGGCGAGCAATTCGGCTTCGCCGGCATCGCCTCCGCGCCACACCGGACCGACGGCGTGAATGATATGCTTGGCCGGCAGCCGGTAGCCGCGCGTCATTTTGGCGGCGCCGGTTTCGCAGCCGCCGAGTTTTTCGCATTCGGTTCGCAGTTCGGGTCCGGCCGCGCGATGAATCGCGCCGTCGACCCCGCCGCCGCCGAGGAGAGTGCGATTGGCGGCATTGACGATAGCGTCGACGGCAAGCGTGGTGATGTCGGCAACGCACACTTCGAGCCGGGCCGGGCCCACTTTGGCGACAATAAGCGGCGTCGGGTTCGCCATTAAGTTCACTAGGACAGCCATGACATCAGACTAAGGCTGAGACTATCACGCCCATTCGGCTTGCGCCTCGGCACGCAGATCGACCGTGCTCTTTTTGCCCATATCGTCGAAATGCTCGTCAAGGAAACGGCGCGTCGCGCGAATGCCGCTGGTGTGCAGCATGTCGAAGAAATCGTAGTCGGTCGAAAGCTTGCTGAACGAGTCGAAATGCGTGCCGAAACGATCGAGCAAAATGCGATGCACGTTGATGCGGCGATATTCTCCAGGCCCGGTGCCGCGCGGAAGCCGGCCTTGATCGATTAGTCGGGCGACGAATTCGATGGCGCGATATTCGCTCAACAGCGAGGAATTGAATGTGATTTCATTGATCCGGTTCATGATCTCGCTGGACGACATCGGCGTCGAGTGGCGCACCAGCGGATTGATCTGCACCACCAACACGTCCTCGGTGGTCGTGGTGCGGAAAAACGGAAAGATTACCGGGTTGCCGAGATAACCGCCGTCCCAATAGGGCACGCCGTCGATCTCAACCGCGCGGAACAAGGTCGGCAGGCAGGCCGACGCCATCACGGCATCGGGCGTGATTTTTTCGCACGGAAAGATCCGCACCCGGCCGGTCTGCACATTGGTCGCCGAGATGAAGAGTTGCAAATGGCCGCTCGCCCGCAGCTTCTCGAAATCGACAAAGCGCTCGATCAACTCCTTGAGCGGATTGATATTGAGCGGATTGACGTCGTAGGGCGAGAAATAACGCGACAAAGTATCGAACCAGGCCTGAACCGGCGTGCCCTCGAGCGGCGTGAACGCCAACAGGCGCTGCATCACGTCGCGCTGCAAGGCCGGCAGATTGCCGGTGCTCGAAGCCGCGCGCCAGAAATCGGCGAGCCGCTTCTGCGCCTCCGCTCGGCCGCCGCGGATCAGACCGTCGGCCAGCATCACCGCATTGATAGCGCCAGCCGAAGTACCTGAAATCCCTTCGATTTCCAGCCGCTCGTCGCTCAAAATCTGGTCCAGCACGCCCCAGCTGAAGGCGCCATGGGCGCCGCCGCCTTGCAGCGCGAGATTGATCCGTTTGACCGTCGACGAAGCCTTTTGCTCTCTCGCCCGGCCGGGCAAAAGCGAACCAAGAATGCTCATTCGGCGGTCCAGCCGCCGTCGATCGACAGATTGGCGCCGGTGATCGATTTCGCGGCGTCGGAGCACAGATAGATGGCGAGGTCGGCGACCTGATCGACGGTGACGAATTCCTTGGTCGGCTGCGCCGCCAAGAGCACGTCGCGCTTGACCTGTTCGGCGGTCATGTTGCGCGCTTTCATGGTGTCCGGGATCTGCTTCTCAACGAGCGGAGTCCAGACATAGCCCGGGCTGATGCAGTTGCAGGTGATGCCGAAGGTCGCAAGCTCGAGCGCTACCGTCTTGGTCAGACCGGCGATCCCGTGCTTGGCGGAGACATAGGCGACCTTGAACGGCGAGGCGACCAGCGAATGCGCCGACGCCGTATTGATGATGCGCCCCCATTTGCGGGACTTCATGCCGGGCACCGCGGCGCGAACGGCATGAAAGGCCGCCGACAGGTTGATCGCGATGATCTGGTCCCATTTCTCGACTGGAAAATCCTCGACCGGCGCAACGAACTGAATGCCGGCGTTGTTGACTAGCACGTCGAGCGAGCCGAAAGTCTTCTCGCTTGAGCGCACCATCTCGGCAATTTCGCCGGGCTTGGTCATATCGGCGGCCGAGTAGATCGCCTTGACCTTGAACTCTTTTTCGATGCCGGCGCGCTCCTTTTCGATTGCGGCTTTGTCGCCGAAACCGTTGATGGTGAGGTTGGCGCCCTGCGCCGCCAGCGCGCGCGCAATCGCCAACCCGATGCCGGAGGTCGAACCGGTGACTAGAGCGGATTTTCCCTGCAGCATGACAATCCTCAATTTGATGCGGCGCCCGAAGCGGGACGCTAAAGTGGATCGGACTTTCTGCGAGCTCAAGGAATGTGGGGCGCTTCTTGCTGCGCTGCAACATAAAAATCCGGCCACGCGTCACGTTTTCGCGATCCGCTGCAATCCGCTACATTCCCCGCCACGAGCTGATCGTCAGGACGAGAACTAAGCAATGAGAGCTACGGGGCGGGCGATTTTTCCGGCGCCGGACCACGACCACGAGCGCTGCGCCAGCGACGCCCTCGCCCGTGCCGAAGCGCAGTGTGCAGCGCGGGGGCAACGGCTTACGCCGATGCGACGGCAGGTTTTGCAAACGCTGCTGGCAAGCCACAAGCCGCTCGGCGCCTATGAGATCATCGAGCGGCTGGCGCATAAGAGCCGCCCGGCGCCGATCTCGATCTATCGCGCACTCGAATTTCTGCGCGACAACGGTCTCGTCCATCGCATCGAAAGCCGCAACGCCTTTGTCGCCTGCGTGCACAATCACGGCGGCGACGATCTCGTCGTATTCCTGATCTGCGAACGCTGCGGAATGGTCGGCGAGACGCCGGGCGGCGGCGCCGCCGAAGCGCTCAAGGCCTCGTCACGCGCGGCGGGCTTTTCGCCCAAGAGTCCGCTGATCGAAATCGCCGGCATTTGCGCACATTGCCGCGAACTTTGATGCCCCGAAATTGAACAGCGCGGCCGTGTCAGTATCCCCGTCGTCCCGCCCGCTCGACGCGACCGCGATTGTCGTGACAGTCGCGCTGTGCCTGAGCTGGGGGTTCAACAATGTCGCGATCAAGCTCGCGATCCACGATATTCCGCCGCTCATCCAATCGTCGACCCGCTCGGTTCTCGCCGCGATCCTGGTCGTGACGTGGACGCAAGCGCGCGGCATGCCGCTGTTACGACGCGATGGGACGCTACGCGCCGGGATTCTGGCAGGCGTGCTGTTCGCGCTCGAATTCCTGCTGATCTATCGCGGCTTGGTGTGGACCACGGCGACACGCGCAGTGCTGTTTCTCTATCTCGCGCCGTTTTTCGTCGTGCTCGGATCGCGCTGGCTGGTTCCGGGCGACCGGTTTCACGTCTCGCAGTGGGCCGGGCTTCTGCTGTCGTTCATCGGCATCGTCATCGCCTTCGGGCTGCCGACGCCGGCGAGCGATCCGCGCCAAGCGCTCGGCGACATCATGCTGGTCGGCGCCGCCGCCGCATGGGCGGCGACGACGCTGGTGATCAAGGTCAGTGCGCTCAACCGCATCAGCGCCGAGAAGACGTTGCTCTACCAGCTCGTCGTCTCGGCGCCGCTGCTCGCTGGTGCAGCGATCGTGTTCGGCGAACATATCGACGCCGTCCCCTCCCCGATTGCCCTTGGCGCGTTCGCCTATCAAACCGTCTGGGTTGTGAGCGTCACCTTCGCCGCCTGGTTCGCGCTGATCGTGCGCTACTCCGCCGCGCGCTTGTCGGTATTCACCATGCTGGTGCCGCTGTTCGGGGTCGCGGCCGGACACCTCGTCCTGAACGAGCCGCTGACCCCGGCTTTTGCCGTTGCGGTCCTCTTGGTGGTGGCGGGCCTCCTCCTCGTCAACCGGCCTCGGTGACGCTATATGCCTGTTTTCCCTCCCCCCTCGTGGGGGAGGGTTAGGGAGGGGGTCGGACGGTAGTGCAACAGAATTCACGCTTTCACCGTTCGACCCCCACCCCTACCCCTACCCCCTCCCCACAAGGGGGAGGGGAACAGGTACAAAAGGCTTGATCATGATGGAGTTTTCCGGACCGGCCGCCAGGCATCGCACCGTTGCCGTCAAGGTCGGCAACGTCACTGTCGGCGGCGGCGCGCCCATTGTGGTGCAGTCGATGACCAATACCGACACGGCCGACGCCGCCGCGACCGCGCAGCAGGTGGCGGCGCTGGCGCGCGCCGGTTCGGAGATCGTGCGCATCACCGTCGACCGCGACGAAGCGGCGGCCGCCGTGCCGCACATCAAGGAGCGGCTTCTCAAAATGAACGTTGACGTGCCGATCGTCGGCGATTTTCACTATATCGGTCACAAGCTGCTCGCCGACCATCCGGCCTGCGCCGAGGCGCTCGACAAATACCGCATCAATCCCGGCAATGTCGGCTTCAAGGAAAAGAAGGACCGGCAATTCGGCGCCATTGTCGAGACCGCGATCAAGCACGACAAACCGGTGCGCATCGGCGCCAATTGGGGCTCGCTCGATCAGGAGCTGCTCACCCACCTGATGGACGAGAACGCCAAATCGAACCAGCCCATCGACGCGCGCGATGTCACGCGCGAGGCCATGGTGCAGTCGGCGCTGTTGTCCGCCGAACGCGCCGAAGAAATCGGCTTGCCGCGTTCGAAAATCATTCTCTCGGCCAAAGTCTCTGCCGTGCAGGATCTGATCGGGGTCTATGGCGAACTGGCGCGGCGCTGCGACTACGCGCTGCATCTCGGCCTGACCGAGGCCGGCATGGGCTCCAAGGGCATCGTCGCCTCGTCGGCTGCGATGGGCGTATTGCTGCAACAGGGCATCGGCGACACCATCCGCATCTCGCTCACCCCCGAACCCGGCGGCGACCGCACGCTGGAAGTCAAAGTCGCGCAGGAATTATTGCAGACCGTGGGTCTGCGCACCTTCGTGCCCCTGGTCGCCGCCTGCCCCGGTTGCGGCCGCACCACTTCGACGACGTTTCAGGAACTCGCCGCGAGCATCCAGAGCTTCATCCGCGATTCCATGCCGGAATGGAAAACGCGCTATCCGGGCGTCGAGGGATTAAACGTCGCGGTGATGGGCTGCATCGTCAATGGTCCCGGCGAATCCAAACATGCCGACATCGGCATTTCGCTGCCCGGCACCGGCGAGCAACCGACCGCGCCGGTCTTCATCGACGGCAAGAAGGCGATGACGTTGCGCGGCCCGACGCTTTCCGCCGACTTCCAGAAAATCGTCGTCGATTACATCGAGCGGCGGTTTGGCGCCGCGGCGGGACGGACGGCGGCAGAGTAGTTATTCGTTTCTCAAGCTTGGGTCCGCAATCCCATCCTTCGAGCTTTAAGCCGCTTAAGCACCTCGACTTGAAGTCGATAGTCAGGCAATCCTTTGCTTGACATTTATGAGTAATTACTCATAATTCACGTCCCGATGCCGACCCTTGCGCGCCCGCTTCGTCCGCTCTTATGGGTGGCCTCCAGTAAGCGCAACTACGACCGATTCCCGACACGCGTGCAGGAAACCATGGGATTTGAGCTGTTCTTGGCGCAGACCGGACAACATCCGCCGTCGGCAAAGCTCCTGCATGGGCTCGGCAGCGGCACGGTGGAATTGGTTGAGGACTTTGCCGGCGACACTTATCGCGCCGTCTACACGGTGCGTTTTTCTGCGGCGGTCTATGTCCTCCACGCCTTCAAGAAGAAGTCTAAGCGGGGCCGCAAGACGCCGCAAAGCGATGTCGATCTGATCAAGCGGCGGCTGATAGAGGCCGAGCGCGATTACGCGCAAAGGTACGAGAAGGAGCGCAAGCGATGAAGCACAAGACCGATATCACAGCGGGCAGCGGCAATATCTTTGCCGATCTCAATCTGCCTGACGCGGAGACGCATTTCCTGAAGGCGCAGATCGTTTCTGAAATTTATAGGCTGATTAAGGAGCGCAAGCTGACGCAGGTCCGGGCCGGCAAGCAGATGGGGATCAGCCAGCCGGAAGTGTCGCGGATGTTCAAGGGATACTTCCGCGAATATTCGATCGACCGTCTAATGGAGTTCCTGACCCTCTTCGACCGCGACGTCGAGATCGTGGTGAAGCCGCACAGAAAAACTGGCAAGGCCGGGCGAATCAGATTCGTGTCGAAAGCGGCCTAGATATTACCGTTCAACTGCAGGTCTCAACATAGGGAAGATTAAGGATGGCGGACGACGTGACAGGCACGCATGCCGATCCGCGCACGCTTCATGGCGCCGGTATCATCGCCGCCATCAAGGCAAGCGGCGTCGAATATATCCTCTCGGTTCCCGATATCGTCACCAGCGCCGGCCTCTTGGCCCCGATCGCACAGGACAAGAATCTCCGCCTCATCCGGGTGTGCAAAGAGGACGAATGCATCGGCATCGCCACCGGCCTCGCCTATAGCGGCAAGCGGGCGCTCACGCTGATCCAGCACACCGGCTTTCTCGATTCGATCAACGCCATCCGCGGGGTTGCGGTGGAATACAAGCAGCCGATCTGCATGATGATCGGGCTTTTGCAGCACGAGCCAGACCGCGCGCCGCGCGACTCATCGCGCTATGGCGTGCGCATCGCCGAGCCGATTCTCGACGACATGGGCATCGTGCACCACCTCGTCAGCATCGATGCCGACGTGGCCAAAATCCGTCCGGCCATCGAGGCGGCGTATCGCGAGCCGCATCCGCTTGCCTTTCTGATCGGGCGAAGTCCGTCATGATGAAGCGCGACGAATGTTTCCGAATTCTTGCCCGCCACGTCACCGACCAAGCGGTGGTCGCGACCTATAGTTCCGCGGTCGATTGGGTCGCGATCGCGCCGCGCGTTTTGAACTACACGTCTATCGGCGCGATGGGGCTCGACTCCTCGCACGGCCTTGGGCTGGCGCTCGGCCGGCCCGATAAACGCGTCGTCGTGTTGCAAGGTGACGGATCGCTTCTGATGAACCTCGGCAGTCTGGTGACGATTGCCGCGGTCGCGCCGAAAAACCTCATCCACCTGGTCGCGCAGAACGATACCTACGAAGCCAATGGCGGCCATCCGATCCCGCAGCCGGCAGTCGATTTTGCCGGCATGGCGCGCGCGGCCGGCTATGCCGCGGTTTACGATTTCTCTGATGTGCGCGTGTTCGCGCAGCAAGTCGCGCATGTGCTGGAGCAGGACGGGCCGGTGTTCGTCACGCTTCACGTCGAGCCGTCGCAGCCGCTGACTTACGATTACGCGGCCCTTTACGACCCGAAGAAGCGTGAGGCGTTCAAGGCGGCGTGGCAAGCGCGCCTCTAGATTTTTTCCTTGAGCATGATCTTTTCCGAAAACCGGATTCCACTTTTCGGGATCATGCTCTAGAACCGCTTTCGCTCCAGTCGCCGCAGCACTTCGTCGAGCTGGTCGAGGTTGCGATAGCGGATCGTGAGCACGCCGCCGCGTCCGCTATCGGTGATGCTCACGATCAGGCCGAGCGCGTCGGATATGCGTTTTTCCAGGGCGACGAGATTGGCGTTCTTTTCGGCTCTCGCAAGCGATCGGCGACCGTTGCCGCGCGCTTTCGCGCCACGCCCGCCGGCCTCGCGCGCCATGGCCTCGACCTGGCGGACATTGAGCCCGCGGGCGACGATGTCCTCGGCAAGCGCTTCGGCATTGTCCTGGCCGATCAGCATGCGAGCATGGCCGGCGGACAATTTGCCGGCATGAATATAGGCCTTGACGGTTTCCGGCAGTTTCAGAAGCCGCAGCGTATTGGCGACATAACTGCGGCTTTTGCCGATGGTCTTGGCGATTTCGTCCTGGCTGTTGCCGAATTCCTCCATCAGCGCGCGATAACCGTCGGCCTCTTCGAGCGGATTAAGATCGGCGCGCTGCACGTTCTCGATGATCGCAAGCTGCAGCGCTTCGGCATCGGTCGCTTCGACGACGACAACGGGCACCTCGTGCAGCCCGGCGCGTTGCGCCGCGCGCCAGCGGCGCTCACCGGCGATGATTTCATAACCGTCGGCGGCGCCGCGCATCGGGCGCACGATGATCGGCTGAATGATGCCGCGTTCGCGCAGCGAAGCGACCAGCTCATCGAGCTCGGCATTGGAGAAGGAGCGCCGCGGATTGCGCGCGTTCGGCCGCAGCGAACCGGTCGGCACCCGCCGCTGGCCGCGCGGCCGCTCCACCGAGGTCTCGGCCGCGACTTCGCCGATCAACGCGGCAAGGCCGCGTCCCAACCGCGATCGCGATGCCTCTTCCGCCATCGTCGCTTTCCCCACGCCGTCAGTCACTCAATCGGCCTCATCCGGCGCAAAGCTGCTTTTCTCGTTGGATGATCTCGGTGGCGAGCCGCAAATAGGCCTCGCTGCCGCTGCATTTGAGATCGTAGACCAGCACCGGCTTGCCGTAGGACGGCGCTTCCGAAACCCGCACATTGCGCGGAATGATGGTGTCGTAAACCTTCGGCCCCATGAATTCGCGCACGTCGGCGACGACCTGGCCCGACAGATTGTTGCGCGCGTCGAACATGGTCAGGACCACGCCGTGGATGGTGAGATCCGGGTTGAGCTGCTCTCGCACGGACTCCACCGTCTTGAGCAATTGCGACAGGCCTTCGAGCGCGAAGAACTCGCATTGCAGCGGCACCAGAATGGCATTGGCCGCCGCCATGGCATTGACGGTCAAAAGATTGAGCGACGGCGGACAGTCGACCAGCACGTAGCTGAACTTGTTGCCGCCGATGGTATTGAGGGGGCTAAGCGCACTGCGCAGGCGGAAAGCGCGGTCGCGCGCCTGGCCGATTTCGAGTTCGAGCCCGGTCAGATCGAGCGTCGACGGCGCCAAATGCAGCCGCGGAACGGCAGTGGCGACAATGGCGTCGCGCAATGCCGCCTCGCCGGTCAACACGTCATGTGTGGAATAGCGCCGGCTGCGGCGGTCGATGCCGAGGCCAGTTGAGGCATTGCCCTGCGGATCGAGGTCGATAATCAACACATCCTCGCCGATAGCGGCGAGCGCGGTGCCAAGATTGATGGCGGTCGTGGTCTTGCCAACGCCGCCCTTCTGGTTGGCCACGGCCAATACCCGCGGAGGCTTCGCCGTCTGCGCGGCGCGCATCTGATCGGGCGAAGTAAATGCAACCACGCTGGAGGATTGCCCGGTGGTTTCGCTCATTGCGCCAGCTCCAGCTTCGTGTTCGTGGCCATGAGAGCCATGAGAATACAACTGCTAGTTAGTATTAGGTTGCAGGCGAGGCTTTTAATCGATCGCCCGGATTACAACGATTGCCGCTTTCGGATTGGTGCGACTCGGCACCAAAGTCGACTGAATCTTCCAATATTTAGCGGCTTGGGTCAATTCAGCGGCAACATCTTGTCCCTTGGGAAACAGACCGAGCGCACCGGTTTTCAACAGCGGAAAGGCTTCGGTCAAGAGTCCGGCGAGAGGCGCCACGGCGCGCGCCGTGACCACATCGATCGCTCCTGGCGCATATTTGACGAACTCGGCGATGCGTTGCGCATGAATGACGGCAGGAGCGCCGGTGAGTCGGGCTGCCTCGCGCAGGAAGGCGGCCTTTTTGGCGTTGGCCTCGACAAGATGGATGTGGATGCCAGGTTTGTCCGCGAGCGCGCAGGCGATCGGCATTCCCGGGAAACCTGCCCCGGAGCCAAGATCGATCCAAATCCGCGCCGCTGGCGCCAGGTCGAGGAGCTGCAACGAGTCGGCAATGTGTCGCGTCCACACCTCCGCTTCGGTCGATGGCGCGATGAGATTGTTTCGCTGCTGCCATCGCATCAACAACGCGACAAAACGATCGAGCCGGGTTTCTGTTTCACGTGAAACACGTGTGATCGCAAGCGCGCGGGCCCGATCGGCGCCGGGATCAGGTCGCGCCACTGGCGGACCGGCTTCCCGGTTTGCGGTGCCGCCGGCGCACATGCGCGGCGAGCAGCATCAGCGCAGCGGGGGTGACGCCATCGATGCGGCCGGCATGGCCAATGGTGCGCGGCCGGTGGTTTTGGAGCTTATGGCGCACCTCGTTCGACAGCCCGGGTAGCGCCGCGTAATCGATTTCATCGCCGAGGACGAGGCTTTCGTCACGACGATAGGACTCCACGTCCGCAGCCTGCCGGCTCAGATAGACGTCGTATTTCGCATCGATCTCGAGCTGTTCCGCCGTTTTGGCATCGAGCGCGGCAAATTCCGGCCAGATTCGCGCCAGGTCGCCGATTGCGACGTCCGGATAAGACAGGAGTTCGAAGGCGGTGCGGCGCTGGCCGTCCTTGCGCAGCGCAAGGCCTCGCCGGGCGGCTTCGCTTGGCGTCAAGGCAAGGGACCGCGCCAAAGCGCGCGCCGCGTCGAGCCGGCCCATCTTGGCCTGATGTTTTTGCGCACGTTCCTGACCTACGCAGCCGATTTGGATGCCCTTTCCGGTTAGCCGCTGGTCGGCATTGTCGGCGCGCAGCGTTAGGCGGTATTCGGCGCGCGAGGTGAACATCCGATAGGGCTCGCTGACACCGCGCGTCACCAGATCGTCGATCATTACGCCAAGATAACCCTCGGCGCGGTCGAATATGATCGACTTTGCGCCACCCGCGCGCGCCGCCGCATTGATGCCGGCAACCAGGCCCTGTGCGGCTGCCTCTTCATAGCCGGTCGTGCCGTTGATCTGGCCGGCCAGGAATAGCCCCGGCAAGCGCTTTGCTTCCAACCCCGATGTCAGTTCGCGCGGGTCGACATGGTCGTATTCGATGGCATAGCCGGGCCGGATGATGCGGGCACGCTCCAGGCCTGGAATGGACGCCACCACCGCCGCCTGCACATCCTCCGGCAGCGACGTCGAGATGCCGTTGGGATAGACCGTCGTGTCGTTCAGGCCCTCCGGCTCGAGGAAAATTTGGTGGCCGTCGCGCTCGCCGAAACGCACAATCTTGTCCTCGATGGAGGGGCAATAACGCGGGCCGCGGCTCTTGATCTGCCCGGAATACATCGGCGAGCGGTGCACATTGGCGCGGATGACCTCATGGGTCGCCGGTGTCGTCCGCGTGATGCCGCAGTCAATTTGCGGATTGGTGATGCGATCGGTCAGCACCGAAAACGGCTCCGGTGGATCGTCCCCAGGCTGCATTTCCAGCGCCGCCCAGTCGATGGAGGTGCCGTCGAGGCGCGGCGGTGTGCCGGTCTTCAGCCGGCCCAAGGCAAAGCCGGCACGCTCAAGGGTACCGGAAAGCCCGAGCGCCGGCGCCTCGTCGACCCGGCCTGCCGGGATCTGCCGGTCGCCGATATGGATGAGGCCGCGAAGGAAAGTACCTGTGGTCAAGACCACGGCCGCAGCCGCGAACACCTGGCCGTCGACAAGACGCGCACCCTTAATCGCTTCCCTCACGACAAGATCATCAACCTCGCCTTCGATCACCGTCAGATTGGGCGTCGCGCGGATCGCGGCCTGCATCGCGGCCGCATAGAGCTTACGATCGGCCTGGGCGCGCGGTCCGCGCACCGCCGGACCCTTGCGGCGGTTGAGCAGACGAAACTGGATGCCCGCCGCATCGGCCACGCGGCCCATTAGGCCATCGAGCCCGTCGACCTCGCGAACGAGATGACCCTTGCCAAGCCCGCCTATGGAGGGATTGCAGGACATGGCGCCGACGGTGGCAAAGCGTTGCGTGACGAGGGCGGTTCGCGCGCCCATGCGCGCCGCGGCCGCGGCGGCCTCACAGCCGGCATGGCCACCGCCAACAACAACCACGTCAAAGCGGCCGTCCATCGCCTTCTCCGAAAATCGGCGTTGTTCTAACCAAGCCCCATTCCGCGGTCAAAGAGCAGGCTCGTTTCACGTGAAACAGAACGGCGATTCCTCGTTAACGAATCATTTACGGAATTATGTAGCTGTCTCACCGTAGGTCGTTGACCTACCGCCCGCTGTGCCCGATCCGTGGACGAATACGACCTATTGCTTGACGTGAGCTAGGCCGTCAGGTCGAGTCCGAATCGGTCGGGCGTTGGGATTTTACGCCTCTCAGTACGGAAAACGGATCGCCCTCCTGGAACCGGGGCATGCCGCCCCGTGCGAAGGAGGTGAGATCAATCCCAATACTCCCCCTTGTCCTGACTGCCGGCGACAAGACCGTCTCAGTGCGGTCTTACTTACGGTGCCGGCTCGGTGTGTGGTAAACTATCATTGCCCACAAAAGACGACGGCCACGCCGCGAGCGTGGCCGGTAAAGCGTAGGGAAAGTCCTTAACGGGCTTGGCGGGCGGTTTGCAGACCGCCCGCTTGCTTTTGTGCCCGATTCGACTCGCCGGTTCAAGCAATTTATTGTCATTTTTTGACAAAGAATTGTACGGCGCAGCGTATGGCGGACACAAAGCCACTTCGCTTCCGAGTATCAGCCAAGCTCCACGAATACTTGGGTATTTTGAAGCGCGAGACGATGTTGGGCGCGTCGGAAAACGACATCGCCGAGTATCTATTGACGCAACGTCTAGAGCAAATGCGCCGCGAGAATTATCACGAGACACAAACCGTTCCGCCGAAGGAGAGAAGCTAAGGCAATAGTCGCCATTTGCCCGGCCATGTGCTCCGATCAAGCCGTACTATCTGCCGCCTCTGTCGGGAAAAGCTCGAATGAATCGTCTTTTGCAGCATCAAAACCGACTTAGGATCAGTGTCCTTGTTCAGCAGCGTAAGAACGCGATAGGCGAGTTCTTCGCTACTCAGCGCTTCGCCGCTCGTTCGCAGGATTTCCAACGCCGTCCGCGTTCCTACACCTTTAGGAAGCCCAGCGGGCGATTTGCCTCGCGTTACCTTAGCAGCAATCGAGCGCGGATCGAAATCGGACTTGTACATACGGATGCAGCAATCTATGGCCGCCAGATCGCTGCGCAGCCGCATGACGCGGACTTGCGCTTCCGATAGCTCACCGGCGACGCGAGCGCGCTTCTCAATCAGGCCAGATATGACGTGCTTCTCAGCCATCATGCCGCTCGATTGCGTTGCCAATAGCGCCGGAAATTCCGGCTGTGCGGATGCCCGAGAGCCGCCGCCGCGATTATGGTGGTTTGCGTGCCGTTCGGGACGCGCCGGTTATCCTCCCGCCAAGCCATTTCGGAAGCGTATGGGCTCAATCGCTTGCCGCTTATCCTGTGATGCACGCCGATCTCTGAACGGCGCAGCCGGGAGAAGTAGGATTCGGCTTGATTGGTACTGGCGCCGTCCTTGCTGAACGCGACCGAATGGTTGATCCGGCGCATGTCGTAATAGGCATGCAGCGTGTCCCAACCGCGCGCTTCGTCGGCGTGAACGGTCGATCCGAGCGGGACGCGCTCGCGGATCGTGTCGATCGCATCGCTCTCTTTGCGGTACACGAACGATAGAGTGTGGCCGCTGCGCTCACGCATGACGACGACGACTTGCCGCTTGCCGGTCTTTTCCTCTGCGGCGCGGCGGTCAACGCGCTTGGCGACTTCGTTCTCTTGCTTCACCCGGCCGCCAAAATATGCGCCGTCAACTTCCTTTTCGGAGCCTTGCGCGAACGTGGCCTTGCGCTGCTCAACCTCGATTGCTTCGCGGAGTTTGTGCGCCAGCACGAACGCTGTCTTGTATTGACAATCCAGGTCACGGCTGAGTTGGAGCGCGCTATGTCCCTTGGCACCATTGGCGAAGATCGCGATTGCGAGCAAGTAATCCCGAACCGGTCGCTTGCGGTCGGCGAAGATGGTCCCTGACGTGACCGAAAATTGATGAGCGCAACCTTTGCATTTCCAAACCGGGCGGACGTGAGACAGCTACATAATTCCGATCATTTACCAATACAGAAGTCACGGAAGATGACATCCAAAATGTCCTCGACATCGACGCGGCCGGTGAGGCGGCCAAGTGCCGTCGCCGCCGCACGCAATTCTTCGGCGATCACTTCCTCGCGGCCGCCGCCTCGACCATGTTCGGCCAAGGCATGATCGAGTGCCGCCAGGGTATCGTTGAGCAAGCCGCGATGACGGGCCCGCGTAACAATCCCCGCCTCAACGCTCGAAAAATAGCCCTTGGCAAAGGCGTTAAGCCTTTCAATTAGCAAGCAAATTCCGGATCCTGTCGCCGCCGAAATGGCGCAGCAAAATTGATAGGCGCCCTGCTGCGACGGTTCGCCTACGCAAGGCTTGGTCTCGACCAGATCGGCCTTGTTGCCAATGAGCCAAATCGCCTGGGCCTCTGAAGCGTGTGTCAGTGGATCACCCCATCGGTCGCCGACCGATAGGTCAGTGACCCAGAGCACCAGGTCGGCCTCCGCCGCGCGCTGGCGGGCGCGCCGCACGCCTTCCTGCTCCACCGGCTCGTCGCTGTCGCGAATACCCGCGGTGTCAAGCAACATGACCGGATAACCGTCGAGATCGAGGTGGACCTCGATGATATCGCGCGTGGTGCCGGCATAGGGCGAAACGATCGCGGCTTCGCGCCGCGCCAGCCTGTTCAAGAGCGTCGACTTGCCGGCATTGGGCGGGCCGGCAATGGCCACGACAAGTCCATCGCGCAACCGCTCGCCCCGCCCGCCGTCAGCCAGCGCCGCCGCAATCTCGTCTCGCAATTGCTGCGCAGCATGGACCGCGGGACCGATCAAATCCTCGGGCACGTCGGCTTCGTCGGAAAAATCGATGCGCGCCTCAACGAGCGCCAGCGCTTCGATCAAGCGGCGCCGCCAAGCCTCGGCACGGTCGCCAATCAACCCTTTGAGCTGGCGAAAGGCCTGCCGCCGCTGCGCCGGCGTTTCCGCGGCAATCAGGTCGGCAAGCCCCTCCACCTCAGTGAGGTCGAGCTTGCCGTTTTCGAAAGCTCTCCGGGTAAATTCACCCGGTTCGGCCAAGCGGCAGCCTTCGATCGTTGCCAACGCGTCGAGCACGGCAGAGACGACGGCATGGCCGCCGTGCAGTTGCAGTTCCGCGACGTCTTCGCCGGTCTCGCTGTGCGGGGCCGGGAACCACAGCGCGAGCGCCTCGTCGATTACGTCCCCGCTCCCCGGGTCGCGCACGCGCGCCAGCGCCGCCTGGCGCGGCTGCGGCATGCGGCCGGCGAGCTTTTCCAGCGCGAGGCGCGCTTTCGGCCCCGACACCCGCACCACCGCAATCGCCGCCGGCGGCCGGCCGGAGGACAGGGCGAAGATGGTGGGGCGGTTCGACATGGCTTGCAGTTAAGCCAATTGGCGCGGCCGTCAACGCTTCGCGCCCCGCGGGCTCCTTGCTACGGTGCGGCCATGTCCAACTCGCCCGAAGCGCATTCGCATCAAAACCGCCTCGCCAACGAGACGAGCCCCTATCTCCTGCAGCACCAGCATAACCCGGTCCATTGGTGGGCTTGGGGACCGGAGGCTTTGGCGGAGGCGAAGCGGGCCAATAAGCCGATCTTGCTCTCGGTCGGTTATGCCGCCTGTCATTGGTGCCATGTCATGGCGCACGAGAGCTTCGAGGACGACGCTACGGCGGCTGTGATGAACGAGCTGTTCGTCAACATCAAAGTCGACCGCGAGGAGCGGCCTGATATCGATCAGATCTACATGGCGGCGCTGCATCACTTGGGCGAGCATGGTGGCTGGCCGCTGACCATGTTTTTGATGCCGGCCGGCGAGCCCGTCTGGGGCGGCACCTACTTTCCCAAAACCGCACGCCACGGCCGCCCGGGTTTCGTCGATGTGCTGAGCGAAGTTGCGCGCCTGTTCCGCGAAGAGCCGCCGCGCATCGAACAGAACCGTGCCGCCCTGATGAAAGCGCTGGCCGCGAAGGCGCGGCCTCGAAATCGCGTGGTGATCGGTGCCGCCGAGCTCGACAGCACCGCTGCCGCCATCGTGCGCGCCTTC
>Ga0187769_10000922_pt1 | contig 16299 bp, 12 predicted proteins | sample 0116_SJ02_MP02_1_FD_133140 | JGI IMG/M metagenome (GOLD analysis project Ga0187769, IMG submission 133140) | Tropical peat soil microbial communities from peatlands in Department of Meta, Colombia - 0116_SJ02_MP02_10_MG | ecosystem: Environmental > Terrestrial > Soil > Wetlands > Peat | place... | reverse complement strand
GCAGGGCGGAGGGCTCGACCAGTCCGGCGCCGAAGCCGGCCTGTGCATGAACCTCGACTTCTTCCTCAACATGCTCAACGGCATGAACATGGGCGACTGCATCAACGAGGTCGGCTATGCCATCCGGCCGTTCGAAGTCGAGGCCGGCGCGACCGACGCCACCATGGACGAAGTCGTGGACTACATGCACGAGGTGCTGAAGAAGAAGTCGCCCTGGCAGGTGGAGGACAAGCTGGGCAAAGTCGCCAGCAAGATTCCCATGAAGGGGATCGTCAACTACCTGGGCAAGTTCTTGGAGCAGCTTTACAGTGACGGCTACGTCGAGGCGTTGCACCACGTGCGCGATCGCTTCGACTCGATCACCGTGGACCGCCTGCGGGTGAAACCCATCGTCAAGATCACCGGCGAATTCTGGGCGCAGACCACCGAGGGCGACGGCAACTTCAACATGTTCCCGTTCCTCGAGCGCGAAGGCGCGCAGCTGATCGTCGAGCCGATTGGGACGTGGATCAACTACCTGATCCACCAGGCGATTCAGGAAACCAAGGACCAGCGTGGCCTGGAGCAGGGCGCGATTCTGCCCCCCGCGTGGCGTCTCGACAAGCACGCCAAGATCGAGCTCAACATGCGCAACAAGATCCTGAAGCTGCGCGCGGCCGAGCTGATCTTCCGCCGCGAGTACCACAAGATCGTGGAAGCGCTGGGCGGCGTGGGACACAAGCTGGTCGACCAGTACGAGCTGCAGCGCGTGGCGCACCCGTACTACAACTCGCGCGCCTCGGGCGGCGAAGGCCACCTCGAGGTCGCCAAGAACATTTACTACTCCAACCATGAGCTGGCGCACATGGTGCTCTCGCTCAAGCCCTTCGGCTGCATGCCGTCGACGCAATCCGATGGCGCCCAGTCGGCCGTGGTGGCGCATTACAAGGACATGATCTACCTGCCCATCGAGACCTCGGGCGAAGGCGAGATCAACGCGCACAGCCGCGTGCAGATGGCGCTGGGCGAAGCCAAGGCCAAAGCCAAGCTCGAGTTCAAGACGGTGCTGGAGAACATCGGCAAGAGCGCCGAGGACCTCCATGCCTATTTGAACGATCATCCCGAGATGCAGCGCGCGCTGTACAAAGCGCCGAAGTACAAAGGGATCATTGGCACGGCGGCAAACTTTGCGGTCCACATTGCGGAAAAGATGGGAACCAAGGTGCCGTATCACGCTGAGGTTCACTAATAACTGTCATCCTGAGCGATGCCCGAACCGAGCGAACGCGAGGCGAGGGCAGCGAAGGATCTGGAGATTGTTAACGAGCCCATGCAGCAAGAGCGGGAATGACACTGTCAAGATCCTTCGCTTGTGACCGCGCGATCCGAAAAACGGACCTAGAGAGAAAAACCACGCGGTCGCAAGCTCAGGATGACAGCCTTCAATAACGATATGGGGTGCGAATGCCAGGCTTGACCGACAAAGCGGTTCCTGACAAGAAGTACGACCTGCTGTGGATGGGTATCGACGTTGGCTCGACGACCGTGAAAGTGATCGTCGTCGACGGCGCGACCGACCAGATCCTTTGGCAGGACTACCAGCGTCACGATACCAAGCAGCCCGAGAAGGCGCTCGAGATGCTCAAGCGCATCGAGATCGATCTGCCGGGCACGCCGCGCGAGAACTTCCGCGCCTTCATCACGGGCTCGGGCGGCTCGACCGTCGGCAAGCATGTGGGTGCGAAGTTCGTGCAGGAGGTCAACGCTGTCTCTCTGGCGGTCGAGAAGCTGTATCCCGATTGCGGCTCGGTGATCGAGCTCGGCGGCCAGGACGCCAAGATCATCATCTTCAAGGAAGACCCGGAGACCGGCAAAAAGAAGAAACTGCCCTCGATGAATGACAAGTGCGCGGGCGGCACCGGCGCGGTGATCGATAAGATCAACGCCAAGCTGCGCATTCCCACCGACGAGCTCTGCAACATGGGCTACGAAGGGCTACGGCTGCATCCCGTCGCCGGCAAGTGCGGCGTCTTCGCCGAGACCGATATCAACAGCCTGCAGAAGCAGGGCGTGCCGCCGCCGGAGCTGATGGCGTCGCTGTTCGAGTCCATCATCCAGCAGAATCTTTCCGTACTAACGCGCGGCAACACGCTGCGCCCGACGGTACTGCTGCTCGGCGGGCCGAACTGCTACATCAAGGGCATGCGCGACTGCTGGAAGTCGAACATCCCGAAGATCTGGGAAGAGCGCAATTACCCGCTGCCCGAAGGTGTCGATCCACGGGACCTGATCAAGACACCGGACAATGCGCAGTACTTCGCCTGTATTGGCGCTATCGAGTTTGGCAAGTCGGAAGACCCGGGCGTTGGCCTCTACCAGGGTTACTCGAAGCTGGAGTGGTACATCACCGAAGGCCGCGCCATCGAGAAGGCCAAGAAGGGCGGCGCCGCGGCGCTGGCCAAAACTCCGGACGAGTTGGCCGCATTCAAGGAGAAGTACAGGAAGGCTCCGTTTACGCCGGCGAAATTCCAGACCGGACGGGTGGTGGAAGGCTACATCGGCATCGATGGCGGCTCTACCTCAACCAAGGCCGTGCTCGTGGACAAGAACCGCAACATCCTGTGCAAGACCTATCAGCTCTCGAAGGGCAATCCTATCGAGGACACGCAGGAAGTGCTTGCCAAGATCCTTAAGCAGGTCACCGACCAGGGCGCGACGCTCAAGGTGCTGGGCGTGGGCACTACCGGCTACGCCAAAGACGTGTTGAAAGACACGGTCGGCGCCGACGTGGCGCTGGTCGAGACTGTCGCGCACACGCAGGCGGCGCTGCACTTCTATCCCGATGCGGACGTGATCTGCGACGTGGGCGGGCAGGACATCAAGATCATCATCCTGAAAGACGGCCGCGTTAAGGACTTCAAGCTCAACACGCAGTGCTCGGCGGGTAACGGATACTTCCTGCAAGGCACCTGCGAAGCCTTCGGCTTCAAGGTGGAGCAGTTCGCCGACATTGCCTTCGGCGCGAAAGGCTTCCCGCAGTTCGGCTACGGCTGCGCTGTGTTCATGCAGTCGGACATCGTCGACTTCCAGCGCCAGGGCTGGAAGCCAGAAGAGATCATGGCTGGCCTGTGCAACGTGCTGCCGAAGAACATCTGGCTGTACGTTTCGCAGATCCCGAACCTCTCGGCCATCGGGCACAAGTTCGTTCTGCAGGGCGGCACGCAGCACAACCTCGCTGCGGTGAAGTCGCAGGTGGACTTCATCGAGTCGCGCTTCAAGGGGAAGGATGTGCGGGCCGAAGTGATCGTCCACCAGCACTGCGGCGAAGCCGGCGCCATCGGTTGCGCCTTCGAGGCCGTGCGCCTGTGGGAAAACGGCAAGACCACGGAGTTCATCGGGCTCGACAGCGTGGCCTCGATCAACTTCACCACCACCCGCAACGAGGACACACGCTGCTACTTCTGCAAGAACAAGTGCCTGCGCACCTTCATTGACGTCAAGACGGCAACGCCGAACCCGAATTACAAGCCGCCGGTCAAGACCAAGGTCCCGCTGGTCGCCGGCGCGCAGCGGCTCATCATCGCCACCTGCGAAAAGGGGACGGTCGAGAACGTCGAGGAGATGCGGGTCATCAAGGGCAGCATCGATTCCATCAAGAAGGAGAATCCGAACCTGGTGGAAGTCGCCGCCAAAACGGCGTTCAAGAGCTACGAACCGCCGCTGGTTGCCGATCCGCTGCCCAAGTACCAGATCACCAAAGCGCAAAAAGATCGCACCGCGCTCATGAAGCGCCGCGCCGAACTGAAGATCGGCATGGCCCGCGCGCTGAACATGTATTCCTGCGGGCCGTTCTTCACGGCTTACTTCGAATCGCTGGGCCTCAAAGCCGAAAACCTCATCTGGTCGGAGTACACCAGCGAGCAGCTCTATAAAGAAGGCGCCAAGCGCGGGGCCATCGATCCCTGCTTCCCGTCAAAGGTGGGAATTCCGCACGTCCATAATCTGCTCTACACCATCCATCCCAAGAAGCAGTTGGACGTGGTCTTCTTCCCCATGATCGACGTGCTGCCCAGCTTCTTGAAGAACACGCAGGCCAGCCGCGCCTGCCCCACCGTGACGGCCACGCCTGCCGCGGTGAAGGCCGCCTTCACCAAGGAAGGCGACCTGTTCAAGGAAAAGGGCGTTGTCTGGAAGGACACGCTGATCGATCTGCTGGACATCAAGATCGGCTCGCGCCAGATGTACAACGACTGGAAGGATGTGCTCGGCCTGAGCGAAGAAGAGAACTACCGCGCCTGCGAAGAGGGCTTCAAGGCGATGGAGAAGTTTTACGTCTCGATGCGCGATCAGGCGCGTGACATTCTGAAACGCCTGGAAGATGAGACCAAACTCGGCATCGTGCTGCTCGGCCGTCCGTATCATCACGATCCCGGCATCAATCACGAGATCCTGGAAGAATTCCAGAAGCTCGGGTATCCCATCTTCTCGCAGGATTCGCTGCCGCTCGATGACGAGATCGTGTGGAAACTTTTCGGCGACGATGTGAAGCTTGGCCTCATCGAGCACCCGCTCGATATCACCGACGCGTGGAAGAACTCATACTCCGAGAACACCTCACGCAAGGTGTTCACTGCGAAATACATCGCGCGGCACCCAAACCTGGTTGCGCTCGAGCTTTCCAGTTTCAAGTGCGGGCACGACGCGCCCATCTACACCGTGGTCGAAGAGATCGTCGAGCACTCCGGCACGCCCTACTTCTGTTTCAAGGACATTGACGAGAACAAGCCGACGGGCTCGATCAAGATCCGCGTCGAGACCATCGGCTACTTCCTCAAGCGCTACCGCGAAGACATGGTGCGCAACAGGCAGAAGTCGCAGTCGATCGAAGAGAAGCTGGAGCAGTTCGAACGCCAGCTACGCCGCGAGCTGAGCCTGGCCGCCAGCTTCGGAGCTCGTACCTCATCGTGCGGCACCGAGATGACCGCTCCGCCGGAGCTGATCAGCATCCAGCCGCTGGCGGTGCCTTCGAACGATCTGGCGGGCGTCTCGGGCGACTGACGAAGCACTCAGCCATCAGCAACTCAGCCAAGCCTGCTGAATGCTGAGTGCTGGTCGGCTTCATTTCACAATTCTTCGCACTCCGCTTACAATCGCTGCTCGGGGGGGACTGTCCGCTACATCATGGAAGCCGACAAGGTCATGTTCGAGATCTACCGGGAGAGCACCTACACCGGCAAATACCAGGTGGTGTACTTCACCGAGCTGAACGAACACAACAAGGAGTACGAGATCAATCGCGCCATCGCTGGCGAGCACTTCTACGACGGGTTCATTAAGAATTACCGAAAAGACGAAGCGAAAGAGATCATCGACAGCCTGATCAAGCGCCTGAACGAAGGCGAGAAGCTGACCTCGGCGGACATCGAGACCGCGCTGGCAAAGCACCTGCCGGAATCGAGGTAATTCATGCCCCTGGTTTCAGGCGATTGCACGTTCTGCGAAGGCTCAGGTAAATGCGAAGAATGCCACGGAACTGGAACAAATCCACATCTGAACTCGTCTGATCCCAACTGCCCTCACTGCTCGGCCACAGGCATATGCCCGGAATGCGAGGGCGGTGGCAAAGCTCCAATCTGGCGAGCACACAAAGGCAACGTGTTCAAGTACGCCGTATCTTGGGCAGCGGGGTTAATTGTGTTCTTCGGCACACTCGCTTTCGTGACGAACCGTTGGATAATTGCTGTGATGCTGATTGCGTGGAGTGCATTTTGGTATTTGATCTTCACCGCGACTCGCAGAGGAAGAAGTCGGCACCATCTTCGCGGTTCTAGTTGGTGTGAAATCGCCTTCATGTAACTTTGCCAGGAAATGAAACGAGGGTTTCTCCGCGAAATCCCTCTTGCCGTGCGGCTTTCTACCAATTAGCATCGATGCAGTTGGGGGAAATCCGAACTAATGTCCACACAAGCTCCCGGCATGGTGCCGGACGAACTCAAGTACGAACCCAAATCCAAGGGTACCCTTACCGCGCGGCGCAAGAAGCCTAAAGAGCTGGCGGTGATCACCGAGTGCTGCACCGGTTGCGCCGGCTCGCCCGCCTGCGTCGAGTATTGCCCCATCGAGGACTGCATGTTCTGGGTGCCGGATGAAGACCATCCTCCCTTCGGCCGCATTCAGGTCGATCCGCTCCTGTGCATCGGTTGCAAGAAGTGCACCAGCAAAGGCCCGGAGGGCGCGTTTCTCGATGGCTGCCCGTGGGACGCCATCGTGATGGTCGACACCGCCGAGGTCGAAAAAGAAGTGGGAGTGATGCCGTATTGAAGCAGTCAGTACCCAGTTGTCAGTTGCCAGTTTCGATGCGCGGCACTGAGAACGAGTCAGATCGCGGCAGCATCAACCACTGCCGACCTCTCGCAGCGCACCCGTCTTGATGTCGTACTTAAATCCGCGTACCGTGACTCGCCCTCGGAACCAGGGGTGCGATCTCACCTTTTCCGCCTGCTCCCGGACGCAAGATTCCAGGTTCGAGAAGCCATGGAAGTTTGCCGGCTGCTCCGCCGGTCCAAACTGGCGTTGCAGGCGGCTCTTCAACTCACGGTCGTCGAGGCCCCGCAGTCCGCATTCCGTATGGCCGAGAATCATGATCTCCCGCGTGCCCAGTTCGTGATGGGAGAGCGCGAACCAGCGCAAGGTGTCCTCAGAGACAGTGGCGCCGGCGTTGCGGATGATATGGGCCTCGCCGTTGGCGAGTCCAAGCGCTTGCTCCACATGGAGGCGCGCATCCATTGCCGCTCACCACGGCCAGCCCGCGCGCCGGCCGCCGCGGCAGGTACCACTGAGTGAAGCGGCGAGCGAAATCCTCATTGGCCGCGGCGTCGTCGATCGCAGACATAATCAAGGCTTTCCCAGCAGGTCCAGCATTACCGCCGTCTCCGCTTCGATCGCTGTTTGAAGCGTAGGCCTGACATCAGGCGCAAACTGCGAGGAATGCAGCGAAGGCAGGCGCGTTCCCGAAGCTCTTGCGGCCTCGTATTTAGCCGGGTTGACCGCGCCCACAAAGAACATCACCGACGGCACGCCCGCCCTGCCGTACTCGGAAAAATCTTCGGCCACCATCTTGGGCGGCATCTCAACGACCTTATCGTTGCCTAAGCGCTTGCGCAGGACGGCGGCCACGCGCTCGGTCAGCTTGGGATCGTTGTACACGGAGTCGGACGCGTCCGAAAATTCCACCAGCGGCGGTTTGGGAGCGCCGCCCGCCTCAGATTCCGCCTTCGCGATGCGTTCGATCGACGCCAGCAGGTGCTTGCGCGTTTCGGGCCTGTAGGAGCGCACTGTGAGTTGCAAATGCACGCTATCTGGGATGATGTTGTGCTTGGTCCCGCCGTGGATGGAGCCCACGGTAATGACCGCCGGATCGCGAGGATCGATTTCTCGCGAGACGATCGTCTGTAGTGCAAGCACAGTGCGCGCGGCAATCACGATCGGATCAACCGTCGTTTGCGGCATAGCCCCGTGTCCGCCCTTGCCGTAAATGGTGATGTCCACGGAATCAACATTGGCGTGCGAGTAGCCAGGGATGTAGCCAACCGTTCCCGCGGGCAGATCGCTTTCATCGTGGATGGCAATCACGTAGTCGGGCTTGGGAAAGCGCGTGAACAGGCCGTCTTTCAGCATGGCGGCAGCGCCACCCACTGTTTCTTCCGCAGGCTGGCCGATCAGCACCAATGTCCCCCGCCACTGGTCGCGGGAGTTGCTGAGCAGGGTGGCCGTGCCCATCCAGGCGGACATGTGCACGTCGTGCCCGCAGGCGTGCATGACGGGAACCTCGACGCCGGCGTCGTTGTGCGTCGTCACCTGGCTGGCATAGGTGAGACCAGTCTGTTCCTTGACCGGAAGCGCGTCCAGTTCGGTGCGCAGCATCACCACAGGGCCGGCGCCGTTCCTTAGAACTCCAACCACCCCCAGCCGGCCGACCCCGGAGGTCACATCGAATCCCAATTTGCGGAGACCTTCGGCCAGCGTAGCCGCCGTGCGCTCCTCGTGAAAAGACAGTTCGGGATGCTGGTGCAGGTCAAGATACAGGGTTTCGACCTGGGGGAAAACAGCTTGTACGGCCGCCGTTGAAGCCGGCGACTTATCGCTCTCGGCTGCAAAAGTGGGTATTGCCAGTAAGCAGAGCAGAATTGCATTCAGGCCGGGTCTCAAATGACGCTCCGTGTTCTGCATGGTTTGTGCTTGCGCTGCAAAGGGCCTGATTTTACAAGCGCCACATGAGGACCGGACAAAAAACTAAAGGGCCGCCTCGCCGGCGGCCCTCCCCACCTCGGTTGTCTGCTGGCTAGAATCTGCCTCCCATGTATCCCCGTTGGTAGCCAGCCGCGAACCCCTGGCGATAGCCCTGGTCCCCGTGCTTGTAAGCCGATTCCTGTGCCGGATGGTACCCACGACCGGTGCCGCGAGCGGCGCTACCGAACTGGATGCCATCGCGATAACCTCTCTGGTACTCAGAGGCGTAGGCACCGGAAACAGAACCGGGATTGCCGTACCCGCCGTACCCGCCGTATCCGCCGGGATACGTTCCCGCTGTCGGATAAGGATAGTAGCCGCCGGTTGACGGGTAGGGGTAGTAGCTGCCGGTTGTCGGATAGGGATAGTAGGTAGAGTTGCCGTAGGGATAGTAGGTGCCCCAAGTCCGATTCGGGGCATAGACCCACTGTCCGTTACGGTATTGGTAATACGGGTTGTTGCGATAAACCGAACTGCCGTTGCGATAGGGAACCGTAGCTGTGTTGTTGTGGTAGGCCCAGCTGCGGTTCTGTTGAACGCTTGCACGCTCGTGCGCAACCGCGCTGCCGTGCCAAGCCTGGGTCGTATGAGCATTCTGGGTGTTGCGATGTCCCCAATCCAGGGCCCAAGCGCCACCACAGAGCCCGGCGACCAGGGCTGCAACCAACGCCATCTTCCTTACATAATCCATGGTCTCCCTCACCTTTTTGACCCTCGGCTGCGAGCGTCCGATGGTTAATATCTACCGCTATTGGCTTGAACCCAAGGATTCGCGAAAAAATGTAAAGATTTGTAAAGATTATGTAAAGTTTACTTTACATCATCCTTATCGCGCCTCGGCTACCCCGGTAGTAAGTGTCCGGGCGTTCGAATCGCGATATGTAAAATGAAGCCTTCATGAACGGCGAAAACATCGCTTCTGTCGATGAGAATTTAGGAAAGGGAAGCCCAACTGTTGGCGGGGGTATCCAGCGTCCCAACTTCCGGCGTGCCTACCTGCTTGTCTTGATCGTGGCCTGCTTGATCTATGCGGGGTGCATCGTCTCCCCGCCGTCACTTATGGACGACACCGATGCGGTCCAAGCCCAGATTGCCAGCAACATGCTCGCTTCCGGGGATTGGGTCACCGCCCACCTCGATGGCGTGCCCTACCTGGAGAAGGCGCCGGCGGTCTATTGGAGCATGGCATTTTCTTACAGGATTTTCGGCGTGCACGACTGGGCGGCGCGCATTCCGATTGCGGTGTCTGCCATCGGTCTGTGCTGGCTGACGGCTGCTTTTGGCTGCTGGGCCTTCGGCCAGCGCGCAGGCTTCTACGCTGGCCTGTGTATGGCAACTTGCGTTGGTTTGTTTCTCTTCACGCGGATTCTGATCCCCGACGTCATGCTGACCTTAGTCATCGCTCTGGCGATGTGGGCTCTCCTGCGCGCGCTGGAAGAAGAGGAGTCCCATCCGCGGGCGTGGAGCCTGGTGCTGGCGGTCTGCATGGGAGTGGGGCTGTTGCTGAAAGGCCTGATCGCGGTGGTTTTCCCGGTGGGCGTCGGCTTCGTTTACCTGTACTTCACGCACCAGCTTTTTTCTCTCCGAACCTGGAAGAGGTTGCAGCCTTTCCGGGGACTGCTGCTGGTGCTCTTGATCGCAGTCCCGTGGCATGTCCTGGCGACGCTGCGCAACCCACCCTATTTTGCCTGGACCCTGCACAGCGGCCCCGGCCTATATCATGGATTTCTCTGGTTCTACTTTATCAACGAACAACTCCTTCGTTTCCTGAACCTGCGCTACCCGCGGGATTACAACACCGTGCCGCGGGCGCTTTTCTGGGGCCTGCACCTGGTGTGGTTATTTCCCTGGAGCGTCTATTTTCCGGCCGTGGCGCAAACTTCCTTCAAACCCGCAGACCGTGCCGGCCGGACGCGACTGCTCGCTCTCTGCTGGACGGGATTTGTCCTGATTTTCTTCACCTTCTCCACCACCCAGGAGTACTACTCGATGCCGTGCTATCCGGCGCTGGCTTTACTGCTTGGGTCAGCAATGGCGGCGGGCGGCGTCTGGATTCGGCGAGGCACGCGGGCGCTTGCCGTCATCTGTGGAGTGGCCGCCATCGCGGCGCTGTCGATTCTCCTGCTCGTACGCGGCCTGCCTGCTGCAGGAGACATTTTTTCGGCGCTCAGCAGAAACCCCAGTGCTTACAGCTTGTCGCTGGGCCACATGGAGGATCTCACGCTGGCATCTTTCGCCTATCTGCGCGTGCCTCTGCTGATAGCCGCAGTCGCCTTCGGGATTGGCGCGCTGGGAATCCTGCTCGGGCGTCGCGCCGTTCTGGTCGCTGCGCTCATGATGATCATCTTCTTCCATGCCGCGCGCCTGGCCCTGGTGACATTCGATCCGTTCCTGTCGTCGCGACCCCTGGTGCAAGCCCTCGAGCGCTGGCCCAAGGGCGAACTGATCGTGGACCACCACTACTACGATTTTTCCTCGGTATTTTTCTACACGGGCCGTGACGCGCTGCTACTGAACGGCCGCTTTCAGAACCTGGAATACGGCGGCTACGCTCCCCGCGCGCCGGCGGTCTTTATCGATGACGATCAGTTCCAGCGCCTGTGGCTTGAACCGCAACGATACTATCTGTTTGCTAAAGAATCCGAGTTACCGCGTTTCGAACGGCTGGTCGGGGAATCGCATCTCACCATGATCAGCGCCAGCGGCGGCAAGCTCCTGCTGGCGAATCATCCCGCGTCTCCCTGAGGGACGCACGTACTTCCAGCGGTTCATTGCCCAGCCAGCGCCCATTTTTCCAAATCGCCGGTGGAGCGCATGAGCTGCATCTGTGTCTGCTCCAACTGGCTGCTGGCGTTCAGGTAGGCCGAATATTTCTGGCCTTCCGCCAGCCGAGCATCAGCTTCGTCTCGCAGGGTTGCGGTGCCGGCCTGGACCTTGGTCTGCACGGTGTCCACGTCGGCGCGGGCCAACTGGTACTCCAGGCGGGCGACCTCGCGGGCCGCGGCAAGGTGTGCGACATCGTGCTGCAGTTTGCGCGTCTCGTTCGAAACCTTGTTCTTCGCGTCTTCGGCCTCGCGGCGCGCCTGCACCACTTCGGCATCGGCGACCGCGGCCCGCGCGCGCTGGGACAAGTTGAGTAATGGGACGTGGATGGCAACCCCGAGAATTCCGTTGTTGCGCTGGAAATGGAGGAAGTAACGCTGGTAGTTGTTGTAGCTGGAGAACAGGCCGTACTGGCCGACCAGGTCGATCGCAGGGAGCAGTTGTCTGTGTTCGGCGCGGGCGTTCGATTGCTTGGCGTCGGCGTGGGCGAAGGCCAGTTTGACTGCCGGATTGGAGGATGCGGCGCGAGACGCGAGGTCGTCGTCCTGGCGCACGTCCGGAAGTTGCGGGATCGACTCAGTGACAGTCTCGATTCCTGGCGCAGCCACCCCGGTGAGCTGCGAGAGCAGGTTGCGCAGGACGTCGATGTTGCCTTCCACCTGGGCGATGGTGACGCGCACGCGCGCGGTGGCCAGTGCGGCGCGCGTAAGCTCGAGTTGGGGCGCAATGCCGGCCTGCACGCGCTTCGCGGTGATCTCCCCGGCGCCGGCTGCCTCCTGCTCCTGCTGGCGGAGCAAATGGAGCGCGGTGATCATCCGGTCGAGTTGAATGTAGGTGACCGCAGCGTCGAGGATGGCCTGCTGCCGCCTGTCTGCCGCGGTAAAGGCGGTGGCATCCCACTCCGTGTGCGCCGCGCGCACGATTTCGCGCTGCCCGAAATTGATGAGATACCCAGTGCCATTCACGCTTACGACGGCCGGTGCCGAGCCTTCAATGCTCAGCGGGAATCCATAGTTCTCGGCCAGGCCCGACCCCGCGATCAGTTGCGGGACATACATGCGCTTGGCCGCAAGGTAATTCTCGTGGGCCTTCATTTGCTCCGTTGCACTGATGAGGGTGCTGCGCTTGACGGCCAGATCCACAGCCTGGCGGAAGGGAAGCGGTTCGCCGTGGGCGAGGGCGACAAGTGTCAGGATCGAGAACAGGCGAAAAATCTTCATAGGACCACCTTCGATGGTGCAGAGTTCGCGAAGCAAACAAGGAAGTATAGCGGGTCATGCGCCGGGTTTATGGTGATTGGATGAGCGAGGCAGAACAGAAGGGAAGGGCCAAGCGAGCCGGCTAAACCATAAATGGTCCGGGAAGTTTCTATTGGGAGAGCCGCTGCAGCGCGCTGCTTGCGTCGGTGAACTCGCTGGCCATCGCAAGGGCAGTGCGATACTCGGCGGCCGCTGCCTGCGTGTTTCCCTGTTTTTCTAGGATCAGCCCTAGTACGTAGTGCGCCTTATAGGCGGGCGCAGCCTCCGGCTGTGAGGGGCTGGCGAGATGCTTCTGGAGTAATTCGATCGCCCCGGGAAAGTTTCGGCCGGCTTGAAGAAGCAGCAGGGCCGCTTCGTAAGGCACAGTGCCGCGTCCTGCGTCCGCAGAGGTAGCCTTATTGATGGCATCCTCCATCTCATCCAGGCGACCATGGCTGAGGTAGAAGCCGGCCAGATCGAGCCAGCGGCTGCCCGGCTGTTTGCTGGCGGCGATGGCGGCACGATATTCCTGTTCCGCGGTATCGAACTTCTTGGTATGTTGCGCCAGTTCCGCCCTGACCCAGTGAGCGGCGGATGGGTCCTGCGCCTCGAGCGCGCCCGCTTCCGCCAGGGCTTTCTCCTTGCCCCCACCCAGGAATGCCGGTGCTTCCATGTAGAACTCGGCCAGGTCCGTGCGTGCCGCGGAATTGGAGCCATCGAGCTGGACGGCTCGCTCGAAAGCGCCGCGGATCCTAGGGACCATACGCACCGCAGTCACAAAGCTCGAATGCGCGGCCTTTTCCCCGGCCGCGCGCCCCAGCCACAACTGGTAGTCGCTGGCCGAAGGATCGAGGGCGGCGGCGCGCTCGGCCCCGGCGGCGGCCTCGTCCCAGCGCCCCATGTAAAAGTAAGTGCGGGTGAGCAGATTGTAGGCCTGGGCATCGTTGGGAACTGCGCGTACGCGCTCCTGGAGCAGACGGATGGCGTCATCCACGCGTCCCAGGGAGAGCAGTTCGACGGGGGAAGCGGCATTGGCGGCTGCCGCGACGCCTGCCATCAGCAGCGTAAGGAGCCCGGCGATAACAGGCAGGATGCGTCGAGAGATCAATGCTGCACCACGCGCACCGGCAGGCCCTCGGTGAGCGGATGATTATCGGTCGCGCTGAGCGCTACGACGGCATTGTCGGGCAGGCCGCTGGTGACCTCGATGCGCGTAGGATTTGAGACCGCAGTGGTGATATTGCGCCGTTTCAGTTCGCCATTGACGACGACGAACACATACTGCTGGCCCCCGTCCTGGCGGACAGCCTCCCGCGAGACCGTCAGCACGCCGCTGTCCTGCACGGTGGTGATGGTAACGTTAACGTTGACGTTAGGCAGCAGCTTCAGGTCACGGTTGTCCACCGTGCAAGTAATTTCCCCCACGCTGCGCGTGCCCAGCTGAGAAACGGTAGTGGGTACGCGTGTGATCGTGCCCTGCCAGGCGCGGCCAGGCAGCGCGTCCCATGTGGCTGCGACCTTCAGACCCCGCGACAGGCGCCCGATGTCGGGCTCATCCACGTAGCCCACCACCTGCACCGTGCTCAGGTCAGCCACTTGCACCAGCAAGTCGCCGGAATTGACGAAGGACCCGACGCGCACCGGCAACGAGTACACAATTCCGTCATGCGGCGCACGTACGTTGGATCGCCGCAGAGTGTCCTGCGCCGCCTCATACGCAGTCTCCGCTTCTCCCTGCTGGGCCTGGACCTTGGCCACCTCGGGGCGTGAGTAGCGGGATGTCTCCTTCTCCTTCAGAAGTTTGAGCGCAGTTTGGGCGAGCACGACGCGATTGCGCGCGTCCTCCACTTCGGCCGGAGAGGCAGCGCCCTGCTGCTCCAATTGCTGCCTGGCTGCAAGATTGCGGTTGGCGGCCTCAACCTCGGCGCGCGCCTTGACCTGTTCGGCCTGGGTGACAAGGACCTCTTCCTGTGTGCCGCCGACCTCGAGGGCATGCAAATCCGCCTGGGCGCCCTTCAAGCGCGCCAGGGCTTTGGCCGCCTCAGTGCGGGCATCGGCGTCCTCGAGCTGGAGCAGCAATTGCCCGGCCTTCACCCGATCGCCCTCATGCACCAGCACGCGACGCACCGTAGTCGCCTCCGGCGCATGGGCCTCGAAATTGTCCACCGGGCGCACCTTGCCGTTGGTCGCGATGGTATTGACGATGCTCTCGCGCTGCACCAGGTCGGCCCGCACCGGGACCTCGTTTCCGCGGAGCGAAGCGAATGCCGCCAGCAGGATCACAGCCACCGCCGTCCCCGCCAGGATCAACAACAACCGCCTTCTGTGCATCTGGTCCAAAGGGGTCACTCTTCAGAAGCTATCAAGCTGAGAAACACAGCAAACCTTTCCTAGTATAGACCCGCGTTCGACAAATGTTACTCGGCGAGCCGAAGATTTGCGCCCGGAAGTACATGGCAAAATCGGTTCCCTCAGTGTCTGCTTTAGCTGGTTAGATGCGTTGAGTTTGTGGGAAGGGGCAAGGGCCGGCAAAAAAAGGAACGGTGGCCCCTGTCCGCCGGCAAAAGTTTCTTGCGGCATGGCATGCGACCGCCAACCGCGATGGCTTCTACCCTACAATGATCGCATGCCGAGAAAGCCCTCTTACACGCCTGAGCATGCACGCGCGGGGCTGAGCGCCAAGTTCCCGCCGATCGAAACCTGGCCCAACCAGTTTCCGGGATACGAGATCGTGATCGACGCACCGGAATTCACATCGGTGTGCCCGAAGACCGGGCTGCCGGACTTCGGCACTCTCGTCCTGCGCTATATGCCCGATCGCCGCTGCCTGGAGCTGAAATCGTTCAAGGAGTACCTGTTGTCCTACCGCGAGCTGGGCATTTTCCAGGAGAACGTCGTCAACCGCGTGCTGGAGGACGTGGTCCGGGCGGCGCGTCCGGTGTGGGCGATCGTACGGGGCGAATTCCGGCCGCGCGGCGGAGTTGGAACGGTGGTCGAGGCGCGCTGGCCGCGTCCTGATGGACGCGCAGTCCCGAGGAAGGTCCAATGAACGATCTGCTGCGCTTCGTGCTCCATCACATCGAAGACGAATGGGACCGCTTGCTGCACGAGTTCGTGCAGTTCACGCCGGAGGCCTTCGCCTGGCAACCGGACCCGAACCTGCACTCCATCGGCTGGCACGTGCGCCACGTTATCGAGTGGCGCTATGCGCTGGTGCACGTGTGGATCAGCGGTCAGCCCAATGAAGAGAAGCTTCTCTGCCTGGGATGGGAGAACGATTCCACCATACGGAAGCTCGTCGCCAAGCCCGGCGAATGGTACGAGCCCCAGGCCACGGTACAGGAGACGGTTCAGTTTGCCGACCGCGTCCGCACCCTGACCAACCGCGAAATTGCGGAGCTTCCGCCCGCCCGCTTTTCCGAAGAGATCGTTTTTCCCTGGCGGCCCAACCGCGTCCTGGATGAGATCTTCGAGGAGACGCGGCACTCGGCGCTGCACCGCGGCCAGATGCGGGAGTTGAAGAAGCTCTATGCCAAAAGGAAGCCGTAAATCAGGACTTCGGCGTCAGATTGCGGTGCCTTTGGCTCGGGCAGGAGTCAGCGGTGGCGTCATCTTTGTGACTGACTTGTTATCGAGCACTTCGCGAATTCGCTGTGCCAGCGTGTCGGGAGCGAAGGGTTTGCAGACGCACACCGCGGCGCACGATAAATAACGACGCTCCGGTCAACCCTGTGATGACCAGCAGCAGTGACAGAGGAATTCTGTCCGTAGCTTCATGGCGCGCAAAGAACGGCTTCATGCAACCTGCGTTTCACGCCCTCATGCCCACGACCTTCTGGAGTGTATTAGCTAATTAGGTACGAGAATTGAGGGCGGGTGCTAGTCACGGAAGTTACAGCGGTATATTGGCCCTCAGGAAAGCGAAGTAGGGGGAAAATGTGCTGCGCCACGGGCTCCGACGATGGCTCCG
>Ga0187769_10000919_pt1 | contig 16305 bp, 11 predicted proteins | sample 0116_SJ02_MP02_1_FD_133140 | JGI IMG/M metagenome (GOLD analysis project Ga0187769, IMG submission 133140) | Tropical peat soil microbial communities from peatlands in Department of Meta, Colombia - 0116_SJ02_MP02_10_MG | ecosystem: Environmental > Terrestrial > Soil > Wetlands > Peat | place... | reverse complement strand
TCAATGATGATCGCGCCAATGCCGACAAACGGTTGCTCGGGGTATTCGCGTTTCATGTCCCAAGGATTCTAGCGAATCCGGCATCGCCCCGTTTACAGCAAGCGCCGAGCTTTGCTCGGCCGGAACAGCCGGGGGCGGCTGTCCCACACAAACCATCTCCGTGGCTCCGTGACTCCGTGGTTACAATAGAGCCCGATGGCGCTCGAAGAATACAAACGGAAACGGCGGTTTGAGGACACGCCCGAGCCTCCGCCGGAAGTCGCGAGCAAACCGGGGAACCGCTTCGTCGTCCAGATGCACGACGCCACCCGCCTGCATTACGACTTCCGGCTGGAGATGGAAGGCGTGCTGAAGTCGTGGGCAGTACCGAAGGGACCATCGCTCGATCCGGCCGATAAGCGGCTGGCCATGCAGGTCGAGGATCATCCGGTTTCGTATTTCGATTTCGAGGGCAACATTCCCGAGAACAACTACGGCGCGGGCACCGTGGTGGTGTGGGATGTGGGCACGTGGCAACCGCTCTCGCCGGTGCAAAAGGACGGCAAGTATCTGCCGGGGACAGAAAAAGACGCGGCGGCGATGCTGGCCAAGGGCGATCTGAAATTCCGCCTGAACGGGAAGCGGCTCAAGGGAGACTTTGCGCTGGTCAAAATGAAGGGTCGGCGCCCGGGGAGCAAGGGCAACGAGTGGCTGATGATCAAGAAGCACGACCAGTACGTTGTCGAGGGCTATGAGATCGAGGGCTACGACGATTCGGTGCTGACCGGACGCACCCTGGAGGAGATTGCCGGCGATGCCGGATCCCGAGAGTGGAAAAGCAGGCCCACAGGACGAGGAAAACTGAAGGCAGCATGGCTGGCCGATGCCGTGGCGAGAGTAGAGAAGAAAAAAAAACTAAACACGGAGGGCGCAGGGGAACACAGGGAAAATAAGGCAAAGGAAAATGAAACTGCTGCGGTCGAAGCTGGGACTGTAGCGGCTAGATCGGCTAAGTCTTCCGCGATCTCTGTGCCCTCTGTGGTTAAAGATTCGGTCGCGGTCGCGCCAACCCCCGTCAAGCGGCCCATGCCCACGACCATCCATCCCATGCTCGCCGAATCAGTCGATGCGCCGTTTGACGGCGATGACTGGCTGTTTGAGATCAAGTGGGACGGCTACCGGGCCATCACATTCATAGAGAATGGCAAGGCGCGCCTGATGTCGCGCAATCAGAATGACCTGACGCCGCGATATCCCGAGCTGAAAGACCTGCCGCAATTCATCCAGGCGAAGAATGCAATCCTCGACGGCGAAGTGGTCGCGCTCGATGAAGAGGGCCGGGCATCATTCAGCCTGATGCAGCAGCGCACGGGGTTTCGTCCCGGCGGCCGACGCGGCACGGCCAATGCGGATGTGCCGGTGCTTTATTACGCGTTCGACCTGCTTTATCTCGATGGCTACGACTGGCGCCGAGTACCGCTCGAAGAGCGCAAGAGGAGGCTGGCGTCGGTGCTAATTCCCGGCAATGCTCTGCGCTATTCGGATCACTACGAGCGCCAAGGGAAAGCACTGTTCGAGATCGCGCAGAAGAAGGGTTTGGAAGGCATTCTGGCAAAGAAACGCGCGGGCTTCTACGAAGAACGGCGCAGCCGAGAGTGGCTGAAGATCAAAATTCGGCACCGCGTGGAGTGCGTGGTCGGCGGGTACACCGAGCCTGAGGGAAGCCGTGCGCATTTTGGCTCGCTCGTCCTCGGCCTGTATGACAAAGAAAAACGGCTGGTGCATGTCGGGCAGGTCGGCAGCGGATTCGACCAGAAGCTGCTCGATGAAATCTGGCAGGTACTAAAGAAACTGGAGACGAAGAAGAATCCGTTCTTCGGGGAAGTTGAAGCCCTGCGCAAAACATTTTGGGTCAAGCCCGAACTGGTGGCGGAAGTGGAATACGCGGAGTGGACCGGCGGCATCACTTCCGGAAAGCTCGCCAGCACCGGCCCCAAATTGCGCGCTCCGGTTTTTCTGGGCCTGCGCGACGACAAGGATCCGAAGGATTGCTTGCTGGAGGAAGCTGGCGTGCATCCCAGGTCCATGTAGGGACAGCCGCCCCATGACTACGCTGCGGCGCTGGCCAGGCGGCCCTTCATCCATCCTTTGGCGTGCGTGCGCACGAAAGCCAGCCCCAGCATGGCTAGAGTAATTACCAGCAGTCCCACGGAAGCCGCGCCAATCCCTACTCTGCGCTTGGGGAGAATCGAGAATCGTCCGTAGACAAATTCGATGTGCACCCAGTAGACCAGCAGCGACGCCTGGCCGAGCTGAATCAAAGGGCTGAAACGCAAGGGGCCTGGCATCTTGGCAATGACCCAGCGGCACCAAGCGTAGCTCGCGGTCAGGATCACCATCAGCATGCCCAGGCGAATCAGGAAAAATTCGGGGCTGGTGTGCCAGTAATCGTAGACGGGATAAAGATGAAACGGCATTGAATCCAACCATCGGGAGAGTTCAATAAGAATCAGGCCGACGGCACCCAGCGAGAAAAACATCCGCTTCTCACGGGCGCGCGCGGAGGGGCTCATTAAGATGAATCCCACGGCCAGGCCTGCAAACGCAAAAGCGCTCCACGGAAATATCGGGAAGAGCCACGATTGCGGCCTGCCCAGGTTATGCACGCCGTCGATGTAAGACTCCAGCGGCCAGGGCAGCCAACGCGGCTGCCACGTGGTCCAGAGCAGCGGGGCCAGCAGGGAAATTACCAGCGCGGTTGTGACCGCAGTGAGAATTAGCGCCACACGACTCTGGGCAGCGGGCACGAAAGATGTAGGGACAGCCGCCCCCGGCTGTCCGGCCGGGCGAGGCCTGGCTGACCGGGAAAGCACCAACCAGCACACCACCCCCATCAGCATCATCGATAGGCCGATCGTGTTCAGGATGTCCACGCGCAGCAGGTCGCTTTTCGGCGCCCATCCCCAGGCCAGGACGTATTCCTGCACGCGCAGCAGAAATCCGAAGCCGAGAATCTCCGCGCCCCGGCGAATGGTCGTGCGGGCGATCTGCCCAACCGGAAGATTTTTCTGCCGCAGCCTATCCGTAACCAACGCGAATGAGATTCCGGCCAGAAAAAGAAACAATGGAGCAGGAAACGTGCCGCCTAGCTGCGAGTACATGAAAAAACGGCTTAGACGGGCCGGGCCGCCCAGCCACGAATCGTAGCAGTGCGTCTGGAACATCAGCACGCAGGCCAGTCCGCGCATCCAGTCAATGTAGGCGAGGCGGGATGGTCCAGCACCAGATGTGGGCATGAACTGACACAGCGAACGGGCAGGGGCAGTATACGGCAGGAATCAGGCAGACCGAAGGACCCGGTTTCAGCCCCTAATTTCAGGCTTTCACCCCTCGTTTGGCCGAGGCTTCCAGCTTTTCTGCCGTCATCAGTGGCAACGAAACAAATCTTGCCCCTCTGGGTTGTTAAGTTTTTGTAAGCTGTACAACCTTTCCGACAAGTGGTTGATCACACAGCAAATGAGCATATAAGCTACAAGGACTGGCTAATCTCGAATCTCACACGGAGAAAGTATGCAACTCTGGGCGTCGCGGTTGGGGGTAGTGTCGGTTCTTTTCGCGAGTCTCGCTTTTGGGCAACAACCGGACCGGATTACGGAGGCTATCAACAGCAATCAAATGGTGGAGCTGACGGGTAATACGCACAGTCTCGCCAGACCGCAGCTTGATGTAGGCCGCCTGAATGGCCGCGAAGAGATGTATGGAGTCACAATCGCGTTCAAGCCGTCCGCCGAGGCACAGCAGGACCTCGATCTGCTTTTGACCCAACTGCAGGACCGGAACTCGCCCAACTACCACAAGTTTCTGACCGTCGCCCAGTATGCCGACCGCTTCGGCTTGAGCCGGAACGACATCAACAAAGTCACTGCCTGGCTGCTCTCAGAGGGCTTCACCAACGTTTCCGTCGCCAACAATCGCCTCGAAGTATCTTTCGACGGCACGGTGGCGCAGGTGGAGCGAGTATTCGCCACCGAAATGCATTCCTACCTCGTGAATGGAGAACTTCACTTCGCCAACGCGAGCGATCCTTCGGTGCCCGCGGCGCTGGCCGGGGCGGCGCTGTCCATGGGGCATCTGCATAACTTCTCTCCCAAGCCACGGGTGAAGGTTCAGCCTCACTTGACCTCGTACGTCAGCGGGAATCACTACCTCACCCCGCCCGATTTCGCCACGATTTACGACATCAACCCACTCTATTCCGCCGGGATTACCGGTGCCGGTCAGACGATTGCCATCGTTGGCCAAAGCACGGTGAGCACGACCGACCTGAACAATTTCCGGAGCGCGGCAGGCCTTCCTGCAAGTACGGTACAACAGAAGCTGATAGAGGGAACAGGCGCGCGCTGCAGTGGAGACGAAACCGAATCAGATCTGGACTTGGAATGGTCGGGTGGCGTCGCCAAAGACGCCACCATCATCTTTGTGTATGCGGGACTGGGTACCGGAGATACGTGCTCGAGCCGATTCGATAACGTCTGGGATGCGCTGAAATACACCGTTATCAACAACACCGCGCCTTTCATTAGCACCAGCTATGGCGCTTGCGAAGCGGCCAACGGCCAGTCATTTGCGCTGAAGGTTCAGGGATGGGCACAGGAAGGGCAGGCACAGGGGCAGACTATTACGTCCGCTTCCGGGGACGCGGGTGCCGCCGACTGCGACACCACTTCAGAAGCATCCGCCACACTAGGGCTCGCGGTTGACATGCCTGCTTCGATTCCGGAAGTGACCGGCGCCGGCGGCAACGAGTTCACGGGGGATACCCCTACTTGCACCACCCCTTGCCCTCCCGGCAGTGATCCGCCCTACTGGGCCGCCGCTGGCTCCAACAGCGATACCGTTTCCTCGGCCCTGGAATACATTCCCGAGGAAGCCTGGAACGACACAACGGAGAACGGTGTGCTTTCTGCATCCGGCGGAGGAAAAAGCATCTATTTCACCCCTAAACCCACCTGGCAGATAGGCACGGGTGTGCCCAGCGACGGCGCGCGCGATGTTCCTGATATCGCGCTTAGCGCTTCACCCGATCACGACCCCTATCTCATTTGCTCCGAGGACCAGTCCACTACTTCATGCGCTGTTGGATTCCGGGAAAGCGCGGGTGGTGACTTCAACGCCGTAGGCGGAACCTCCGCCGCCGCTCCGACCTTTACTGCGATCATGGCCCTCGTCAACCAGTACGTGGGCAACACTCCGCCGAAGGGACTGGCGCCCATCAATCCAACACTCTATGAGATGCTCCCCTATACTATGCTCGGGATCAGCCCAAGCCCCTTTCACGATGTGACCAGCGGCAACAACATCGTGCCGTGTAACGTGGGAACAACTGACTGCACCAGCGGCAGCTTCGGTTACAGTGCCGGCGTCGGGTACGACCAGGTCACCGGCCTGGGATCGGTGGATGCGTTCAATCTGGCGGTAATCTGGGCGCGTGCTCAGACGAGCACAACCATAACTTCGGTCTCGCCGCCCAGCCCTGTCAACGTGGGAACGAACGTCACCTTCACGGCGAACGTCAGCCCTACGACAGTAACCGGCACCGTGACCTTCTATGACTTTGCCAACAACTCGACCACGAGTCTGGGTTCGGGACCGGTGTCGAGCGGCACGGCTACGTTTGCTACGTCATCGCTGCCGCAGGGATCGAACAGCGTCACTGCCGTTTATAGCGGAGACACCAGCGACCGCCTCTCTACCTCGCCCGCGACCGTGGTTACGGTCACCGGCCCGGACTTTACCGTGGGTGCAAGTCCAACGACCCTCAGCGTAGGCCAGGGCGCCACCAGCAGCCCGATCACTCTGACCATCACGCCGACCGACGGCTTCAACAGCCAAGTCACGTTTAGCTGCACCGGCCTGCCCTCGGGTGCCACCTGCAGTGCGGCTCCAGTCACGCCGAATGGAACCAACGCCATCACCACCAGCCTTACGGTGACAACCTCGGCCAGCACACCCTCCGGAACTTCAACGGTTACGGTCACCGCGACCGGGCCGAGCACCTCACACACCGCAACGTTTTCGCTGACCGTCACGGCGATCACCATCACGCTGACCTCGAACCTCGGCAGCGGCCAGTTGCAGATTACGCAGGGAGCAAATGGCTCGGTTACCTTTACGGTCGGCCCTGCGTCATTCCTGACCGGCACGGCTCCGAATCAGCAGACAGCGGTGCCTGTAACCTACATCTGCCAGAGCCACGTGCCCGAGTCCACTTGCACAGGCCCAACGCTGGCAACGGAACAGACGTCGGTTAGCTTTACCATTCAGACCACGGCCCCGACTGCGGCGGCCGTGCGGCCATTCGGCCGTGGCACAGGCATTCTGTACGCCGCCCTGTTCCCGGGAATGCTCGGCATTCTGTTCACCGTGGGCTCGCGCCGGCGTGCGCTCGGCGGCGTACGCCTTGTGGCCTTGATCGCATTGCTGGGATTCTCGACTCTGTGGCTGGGCTCCTGCAGCGGCAGCAACAGCAGCAGTACCGGCAATTCCGGGACGACGCCCGGTCAATACTCGGTCACGGTCAACGCCACGACCACGACGGGCCCAAGTGGCAGCCAGACGTTCACGGTGAACGTGGTGACGCAGTAAGCTCGACGCCAAAAAACAACGACCAGAGGAAGATCCCCACCCTGTCGCAGAAGACGCGACAACGGTGGGGCAACCCTTCGCTGTGTAATTCCTGCTTCTTTTGCCTTCTCCCGGTTCGATCTGCGAAACTTGAGGCGTTTGGCGGGCCCGTTCGACGCCTTCGGCTCAGTTGCTCAGGGCAGGCTAAGAACGAGCGAAGCGGGAGCCCGCAGCCGAAATCCCGAGCGCAGTCGCGGGATCTCTGATCATGGGCAAGATTCACGTTCTCTCCGAAGCTGTTGCCAACAAAATCGCCGCCGGCGAAGTTGTGGAGCGTCCTGCTTCGGTCGTGAAAGAGATGCTCGAGAACGCGCTTGACGCTGGGGCAACGCGGATCAAGATCAGCGTTGAGGCGGGCGGGAAGAAGCTTATCCAGATCACCGACAACGGTTGCGGCATGGTCCGCGACGATGCCCTGCTGGCGTTCGAGCGCCACGCGACCTCAAAGATCAAGGACGCCGAAGACCTGCTCAGCGTGGCCACTCTCGGATTTCGCGGCGAGGCACTGCCTTCCATCGCGTCGGTCTCGCGGCTGCGGCTCGAAACACGCGCCGCGCCGACTGAAGCGGAGAAAGAAGATTCTGGCACCGTCATCGAAATCAACGGCGGCAAGATCGCCCGCGTCGAAGAAGCCGGTCTGCCACAGGGGACTTCGATTACGGTGCGCGATCTTTTTTTCAACACTCCCGCGCGCAAGAAATTTCTGAAATCAGAGTCGACCGAGTTGTCGCACATTGCCTCGCTGGTAACGCACTATGCCCTGGCGCATCCCGACAAGCATTTTGAGTTGCACTCGGCGACCCATGCCATGCTGGTCGCGCCTCCGGTCGGGGGATACAGCGAGCGCGTGTATCAGGTCTTCGGCAAGGAGACGCTCGACCAGTTGATTCCCGTGGCCGCACGGCAGGCGCTCGAGCACGTGGGCCTGCCGCAGCCGCCGCCCTGGCGCAGGCAGGAAGATGGCGAGGTTTCTGAAAAAGCCCCGGGCGAGATGCGCGTGCATGGCTTCGTTTCGAAGCCCGAGATCCAGAAGCTGAACCGTAATTCGATTTTCATATTCGTAAACGGGCGGCTGATTCGCGACCGGCTGGTGCAGCACGCATTGACCGAAGCGTATCGCAACATCATTCCACCGGCGGTGTATCCCGTCGTGCTGCTGTTCCTGGAACTGCCTGCCGGTGAAGTGGACGTCAACGTGCACCCGTCGAAGACTGAAGTACGCTTCCGCCAGCAGACCGCGATGCACGATTTCGTCCGCGACTCTGTGCGCGCCGCGCTAATGAAAGCGCGTCCAGTGCCACAGTTTGTGACCGAGATGCGCGCACATGCCACGGCAGGCCAGGCCCTCACGCCCGGATCTTTGACACCGGGAATCGAGCCCTGGGAGCCGCCATCGGACGACCGGGGGCTTCCGGCTTCCGCTCCTCGCCTTCCGGGCGCGGACATCCGGGAGCCGGGAACCGCAGGCTTCGCCTTGCACCCTCCTGAACCGCCGCCGATCTCCGCCCGATTTCAATTCGAAGGTGGAATCGCCATCGAGGCGAACGCAGCGATTCCAATCGCACGTGGCCTTGAGACGCGGCAGTTGGGCTCGGTTCCGGTCCTCGGCGCCGAGGCGGTTCCCGACAGCGGCTGCTCGCCGCCGCTTGAGGTTAACGATGCCGAGCCGACGCTGTCGTCGCTCGCTACGCTGAAGCCGCTGGGCCAGATTCGCAACTCGTTCATTCTGGCGGTGAACGAAGACGGCCTGTGGATCATCGACCAGCATGTGGCGCACGAGCGGGTGCTGTTTGAGCGCGTGCTGAAGCAGCGGGCGGCGCAGAAGGTCGAGAGCCAGCGCCTGCTGATGCCCATCGTACTCGAGCTGTCTCCGGCGCAGCAGGCCGTGTTCACCGAAATTTCTGAAGAGCTCATGCACAACGGATTTGAGGTCGAGCCCTTCGGCGCGCGCAGCGTCGCGGTCAAGGTTGCTCCGGCGGGAGTGGACGCCTCGGCCGTCGAGCACATGCTGCATGAGCTGCTCGATCAGTTCGCGCGCGAGGAGCAGTCTCTCAATCTAGAAAAAGTTCGCGCGCGCATTGCGGCCTCGATCGCCTGCCATGCGGCAATTAAGGTCAATATGCCGCTGGAACAGCAGAAAATGGCGTGGCTTCTGGCGGAGTTGGCGAAGACGGACCACCCGATGTCGTGTCCGCACGGCCGGCCCGTGGTGCTGCGGTATTCTGTGAAGGATATTCAGAAGGCGTTTAAGAGAATCTAGTCGCGAGTCGTGAGTCCTGAGCTGCGAGGTCTTGCACCCTTAAGTTTTGCTCACAACTCGGGACTCGCGACTCGGGATTCGTATGACTGACCTCGAACTCCAACAGCTTCGCCGCGAGAAATGGCGGCTGGATGGCAAGCCCATCCGGACGATCGAGAACGCGCGCGCTTTTCTTGAGGACGTCGGCTTCTGCCTGATGTATCCGCAGCGGCCGCCGCTGCTGGTGCCGACCTTCATGGGCGCGTTCGTGGGCTCGGACGATCGTCTGCCCGACTGGCAGCACGCTTTTGCCGATCCGCGGGCCGCCGAGGCGACAGAGTTGATGGTGCGGTTGCTGCGCGAGCGTGCTGCATTCGAGGCGAATTTGTTCGAAGAGAACAACGGGTTTCTCGTGGCCGCCTCGGCCTTCCCTTATTTTTATGCGCTGATGGGCGAGCGCAATCCCAAGCAGGCCCCGCGCGCCGGCACGCGCTCGCCGTACTCGCAACTGGCCTGTGACGCGTTCGGGCTGATTCAGCGCGATGGGCCGATCTCGAAGCAGAAGTTGTTGGAAAAGCTGGCCGGCGGCCTTTCCACCGCGGCTCTCGACAAGGCATTGGCTGAATTGTGGTCGAAGCTGCGCATCACGCGCGTCGACTACAAAGCGAGCGAAGGATCGGTGTGGGATTTGCTCTACCGCTGGGCGCCCGAAGAGGTCAAAGAGGGCGTGGGACTTTCCGTGCCCGAAGCGCTTTCTGCTCTGGTGTCGAAGTATTTGGATTGCGTGATCGCGGTGGAACTGGCCGAGATCGAAGCATTTTTTGGCAACTTCGTGGCCCGCTCGAAGGTGAGAGACGCCGTCAACGCCTTGCTGTCCGCGCGCGAGTTGAGCTTCGTCCACGTTGGGGGAAAATCCATGCTGCAGATCACTCCGGAGAAGGTGGCGGCAGCACCCGTCCCACGCAGTGCGGCGAGATGAAATCTCGAATTGAATCCTGAAATCAACCCACGCGTGTCAGGCAACCCCAACCCAAAGCGTTATCGCGGGCGCCTCGCGCCTTCGCCCACTGGACTGCTTCATCTTGGCCACGCACGCACGTTCTGGATCGCGGCACAGCGCGCAGCGCAGCGCGGCGGCACACTGATTCTGCGCAACGAGGACCTCGACCCGCAACGCTGTCGCGCAGAATTCGTCGACGCCATGCTCGAAGACTTGCGCTGGCTGGAAATCCAGTGGTCGGAAGGGCCCGACTGCGGCGGTCCGTTTGGCCCGTACGCGCAGAGTGAGCGCCGGGAGTGGTATTTGCGGGCCTGGGAGAATTTGCGTAACCGGGGAACGATTTATCCGTGCACGTGCTCGCGCAAGGATGTCGCACTGTCAGCCGCCGCGCCGAACGAAGGCGATGACGAGCCGGTATATCCGGGAACGTGCCGGCCGCGAGGGCAGCGGAGCTTCGCTCCGCCAGGCCGGGTCGAAGACCCGGCCCCACACAATCAAAGGCGGGCAGCCGAGGCGGCTGTCCCTACATGGGCCGATCAGCCCGCGGGAGTGAATTGGAGATTTCATGTCCCCGACGGCGAGCGCGTCTGCTTCACCGACCTGCATCTCGGGCTGCAGGAAATGATCCCCGGGCGCGACTTCGGCGACTTCGTCGTGTGGCGGCGCGACGATGTGCCAGCTTACCAGCTCGCGGTCGTGGTCGACGACGCCGCTATGCAGATCACCGAGGTCGTGCGCGGAGCCGATCTGCTGAAATCGACCGCTCGGCAGATTCTTCTGTTTCGGGCGCTGGGACTTCCCGTGCCGGATTATTACCACTGCGATCTCGTACGCGACCAGGCAGGCATCCGTCTGGCGAAACGGCATGATGCATTGAGCGTCCAGAGATTGCGCGAGCTGGGCTGGACACCGGAGCAGGTGCGGAGCGGCAGGTCAGAGTGATGGTCGATCGCCTGACATTCGATCCGGTTGCGACAGTTGGCCGCGGAGCTTCGCTCCGCCTGACCGGGTCGAAGACCTGGTCCCACACCAGGCCATGTCCCTCACCGTGTACAATCTGTAGCTTCGCATGAACGACAAAACAGCCGAACAACCAGCCTCACGGAAACTGATCATCGCGATCGACGGGCCGGCGGGCGCGGGCAAGAGCACGATCGCGTCCCGGCTGGCGCGCAAGCTGGGATACGTGAACCTGGAGAGCGGCGCGATGTATCGCGCTCTGGCGCTGAAGGCGATCGAGAAGGACGTGTCATTCGAGGATGAAGCCTTGCTCGTGAAACTGGCCGAAGACTCGCGCATTCAGCTTGAACCCACGGTGGGTGGCAACCGCACGCTGCTCGACGGGCGCGACGTGTCGGCGCGCGTTCGCGAGCGCGACGTGACCGAAGCGGCGTCGCGAGTATCGGTTCATCCGGCGGTCCGGGCATGGATGGTGGCGCATCAGCGGGCCATGGGCGCGGGGGGCGGCATTGTGATGGAGGGCCGCGACATCGGCACCAAAGTCTTTCCTGATGCCGATCTTAAGATTTTTCTCGATGCCGACCCGGTGGTGCGCGAGCAGCGGCGATTGCAGCAGCAGAAGGTCAAGGGCGAGGTCGAGGCCAGCGTCGCTGCGGAACTGCGCGAGCGCGACCGCCGCGACCGCACGCGGTCCGTATCTCCGCTGGTGGCGGCATCGGACGCAGTGGTCATCGATTCGACCGCGATGAGCGAGGACGAGGTACTGGCGCGCGTTGAGGAGTTGGCCGAGAAGAAGCTGGGCTAAGACAGGTTTCAAAGTGGCAAGGTGACAAAGTGTCAAGGAGAAGGGTACAAGTGTGCCACCTTGCCACGTTGCCACCTTGAAACCTGCCCCACTTAGTTTTCCGTCGGCTCGACTTTCTCTTTCGGTGCTGGCAGCGCTTTGGCCGGCTTCGATTGTTTCGCGCCACCCACTCCGCCTGTAACGCCGCCGCTCACACCCTCCTTGGGCCCGCCGCCCATCACCTTGCGTATCTCAATTCCGTCGTGTTCGTTGTTGAGCACAATGTGCGCAGCGCCGTTGCCCACGGTGCCGCTGGCGCTGCTCTGATGCTCGTCATTCGTGATCTTCAAGTCAGGGAAATCCGACTGAATCTCGCCGTCGCGCGTGCGCGCGTCGACGCGGAAACCGGCCCTGTCCGGAACTTGAAGCTGGATGTCGCCGTTGCGGCTGTCGATCTGCACGTTGCCCAGCGTGCGCATCCCCACTTCGATAGTGCCGTTGCTGTCCTGCAGGCGCACATCCCCGCTGACCTGGTCCAGGTGAATGTTCTTCGAGCGCGTGTTCAGATGAATCGGGCCCGCAATCTGGTCGGCCCGCAAATCGTCGGAGTCGAGTTCCAGAGCACCATCCAGGTGCGAGAACTCAAGATCGGTGCGTGACGACTTGAAGGTCACCGTTTTCCCGATCCGCGCCACTTTCACGCTCTCCTGAAATTCGCCGTCAAGTTGTGCCGAGCCTTTCACGTCGGTGACCGAGACCTCATTCACGCGGCCTTCCACGTGCGCGTCGCCCGAGATCTGCTCCGCTCTCACCGAGCCTCGTTGCTGGCTCACTTTAACGTCACCGTTCACATCTTCGACGGAGGTGTCGGAATGTTGCGTTGAAACGTCCACGTTCCCGTCGCGCCCGACCAGTTTCACATCGCCGCGGCGCGAAATGATCGAAACCGGCGCCTTCCGCGGCAGAGAGATGTCGAGATCAGTTTCGACCGGGTGATTGCCCGCGCCCTCCACTCTGGCGTCGAGCGTGACCAGGCCGCCGATCGTGGTGATTGTAGGCTTGGTTTCGCCGTTGTACTTGTTCGCATCGTCCTGATTGTCGGCCTTGATGCGCTTGCGCACCACGACTGTGATCTTGTTGTCGTCGGAGGCGTGCACACTCACTGCACCGTGATTGTCGATGACTTTCAGGTTCGTCCCGGCCGGGAAATCCTGCTCCAGGTGATCGTCGAAGTTGTAAGAGTCAGCGAACACGTCGGAAAAATCGCTGTCGTCGAAGTTGAGCTCATCGTGCAGTCCCGACCAGTTGACGCGCTCGAGCTGAGTTGCAATCAGCCCAAAGACCACGACCATGATGATCAGGAACACGCCGCCCGCCCCGATGCCGGGCGCGCGAGTTCCTTCGCGCCGCGCTTGCTGGTGTTCGAGCAGTTTGATCACGCCCCACAGAATCAGTAGCAGCGGCCAGTAGTGGGCAAACCACGTGCCAATGCGGCCCCACGAAAGCATGTGCAGGTTGCCCAACAGAAAAATCACGCCCACCACGATCAGTACAAACGGCCCGGCAAACGAGCGATGCCGCGGCGGTGGAGCTGCGGGCATCGGAGGAATCGGCGGCTGCGGCGGCGCAGGAGGTTGCACAGTGCTAGCCATTTTTCACCTCCCCGGAAGCCGGAGGTTGCGGCGGTGGTGGAGCCGGTGGTGGCGCACTGGGCGGCACTCCCGGAGGCAGCGGGCCAGTATGGCCTTCAGACGACGCGTTACTTTGCAACAACTTGATCACACCAACCACCAGCAAGATCGCGGGCCAGGTTCGGCCAAATCCTATGCGGGTCGTGGTGTCGAGCAGGAAGAGCACGCCAAGGGTCACGAGCATTGCCGGCGCCATCAGCCGGCGAGTACGGCAGCGTTCGCACATACATCGCGGAATGTTGCCGTGGATCAATCCCCATTGTTTGGCAAAAAGCCAGACGCCGAAGACGATCAGAAGTAAGGGCCAGAAGCGATCGAGCCCGAACTCGAAGAATCCGGCCGTGTGCAGCAGAAAGAGAACCCCCAGACCGATCAGCACAACCGCTCCAGCAGGAATCTTGGTTCCCTCGAACTTATCGCCGCCGCTAAAGGCTTGCGCCAGTCCCAGCGGATCGGGCGCAGGCTCGCCCATCTGGATCGCCTTCGCAGTGCGCACCGAATCGATGATCTGGTAGAAGTAGAAAAATCCGATCCCCAGCCCCAGCAGCATGTGCATATACCAGGGCACATCGGAGCTCTCGCCGACGATCAGCAACACCATGATCACCAGGTGCGCCAATCCCTTGGCGTATTGCGAGCAGTAAACAGCCCCCACGCCGAACGGGAAAAATCCGGCGAGGATTCCCGCAACGGCCGGATTCGGACCAGTACTCGGCGCCGGACGCGGCACTCCAACGGGCGCACTGACAGGGGCGTATGGCGGCTGGCCAACCGGTGCGTACGGCGTTTGCCCGAGCGGCGCAAATCCTGCCGCCGGCGCGGTTCCTTCCATGCGGGCGGCCAGACACGACTCGCAGTAAATCACGCCGCGAACGTCGCGGGTGCATTGGTTACAGAGTGGCTTGCCGCAGCTGCGGCAGAAGGCCACTGCAGCAGTATCGCTGTGCGTGGCGCAGTTCATACGAACCTCCTGTACGTGGTCACCGACACTACAGGCAGATCGCAAAAGTTGAGACCTTGACCGGCGTGAGCGCTGGCCAGAATGATACGACTATCGCTCTGGCTATAGTTGCGCTCTTCCTGCTGCTTCTGCTCAGGCTGTTGTGATGTGTCGTTCTTGTTCCCCTTGGGTTTGGCCGGGCTCGTCTCGCCGGGTTCGGCAGGCGCCGTGCGGCGGAATTCGCGCACCCGCGATTCGACCTCGTAGACGATCCGGACGTTTTCGTAATAGCGCACCACCCGCGCCTCGGTGGCGTAGAAGGTGTGCCGCAAGGCAGCGGGCTTCAGGCTGATCTGGCGCAGGTCGGCCGGTTTCACCCCGGCGACCGTCAGGCCTACCGACAGCGCAAAGAATGCCATGCCGAACGACATGGCAAAGCGCGGCTGGCGAACCGTGGCCCAAATCGGAGCCCAAACCGAAACAACGACTGGCTGAAGCACCGTGGCTTCAAAGCGCTCCCACCACGACATGCGCGGCTGGGCAGCGCGTTCCGCTGCCGGCAGGCGCTGGGTGTCAACGCCCGTAGTCGATGCCAGGATTGAATTGACCAGACCGGCTGGAGGCTCCACCTCCGTGAGACCCTTCAGCCAGTTGCGGCCCGCCTCAGCTTCGGCGAGCAGCGGGCCGCACGCCGGACAAACCCGGGCATGCGCCTGGAAGCGGTCGAGCTCGGCCCCGCTCAGGGCGCCGTCAATGGCGTCGGAGAGCAGCAGGTCGAACTCGTGACACTGCATTCCGTTGCTGGTATGGTCTGGCATCACATCACCTGCCTATAGGTACGTTGTAGGAGGCGGGCTAGTTCCGCCCGCCCACGATTTATTCGACTTTTCACAGTTCCCTCCGGCACCTTCAGAACGGTGGCAATTTCGCGATAATCCAAATCCTGTAAGTCCCTTAGAATCACTGCCTCCCGAAGCTCGGGCGAAATCCTGGCGAGAGCGGCGTGAACGGTTTCCGAGACCTCCCGCTGCCGTACATGGGCGTCGGGGGGCGCGGATTGGTCCTGAATTTGCTCACTGAGCGGCTGCGCGTCCTCGTGCTCGGACGCGGCTGTATCCATGGAATCGGTCACACGGTCCTGCTTGGTCTTGCGGAAATGGTCCACCAGCAGGTTGCGCGTGATGGTCGTGACCCAGGTGATGAAAGCTCCCTTGGTGTGGTCGTAACTGGCGAGCGTGCGGTACATCTTGATGAAGACTTCCTGGGTGAGATCTTCGGCGTCGTCGCCCGACCCGGCGAAACGGTAGCAGATGTTATAGATCCTCCGGTTATAGGTGCGCACGATTTCCTCCCAGGCGGCGGCGTCGCCGGCGATACAGCGCCGAACCAGCATGGCGACGACATGGACGTCTTCCACTTGCGCTCCCCGGATCTATAACTTAAAGCTAAAGCGGCTATCTGTCGCCCCTCGACTCTGTCATGCTGAGCGAGGATTGAGCTTCGCGAACGCGAAGCTCAACTGCAGTCGAAGTTGAGGCGTCTGCGCGGCGTTTGAGCCGCGCGCCGAAATCCTGAGCTTGTCGAAGGACCGCATCCCTACTCCAGATAAGCTCCGCCGAGACAACAGTCGTAGCTTGCCCCCACAAGACAGTACGCGAATGTGCAGGGCAAAGTTCTGGCGCGTAAGTTTCTGTGGGACAGGGAATTGTAGCAGCGGAAGGCTTTGGTTCGGCTTAGCGCAGCGGGTGCAGACCTGGGCAGAGTGTCAGATAGGTTGTCATCCTGAGCGAAGAAATGGGCTGCGCACAGCGCCGCGCGTTTCGGAGTCGAAGGACCCCTTACCTGCTCACGGTGAGATGAACCCTGCGAGGCGTTCTCTCTTTGCAGTGTCCCGGGTGAGAACTCCCTGCCAGGCCGGTGACACTGCCGGCAAACACGCGGTCCTTCGCTCAGGATGACAAAACCACGGGCATTCACGGAAGGCAAGCAGAAGACAAAAAAGTGGCGCACCGCAGTGCGCCACTTGAG
>Ga0187769_10000918_pt1 | contig 16309 bp, 18 predicted proteins | sample 0116_SJ02_MP02_1_FD_133140 | JGI IMG/M metagenome (GOLD analysis project Ga0187769, IMG submission 133140) | Tropical peat soil microbial communities from peatlands in Department of Meta, Colombia - 0116_SJ02_MP02_10_MG | ecosystem: Environmental > Terrestrial > Soil > Wetlands > Peat | place... | reverse complement strand
GATTCCTTCTCGAAGAGCTACCACGTCCCAGGCTACGCCTCTCTCGAGGCGATGCTGAAGAAGGAGAAACTCGACGGGGTGACGATTTGCACCCCGGCTTCGACGCACTTCTCGATTGCATCCCAGGCGCTGGCAGCCGGCGCCCATGCCTTCGTTGAGAAGCCCATGACGACGACGACGAAGGATGGCGAGCTGCTCATCGAAGCCGCGAAGAGCGCCAACAGGACCGTCACCGTTGGGTTCATCGAGAGGTTCAACCCCCCAATCACGGCTCTGAAGCGGATGATTGCGGAGGGGAAAATGGGGGAACCCATACTGCTTGAATTTCACAGGGAGAACAGGAGGGGAGAGAACATAAGCGATGTGGGGATAGTGAAGGACGCGTCTGTTCACGACATCGACACGGCCTGCTGGCTCTTCGGCGAGGCCCCGAAAGTGGTCTACGCCAGGGTGGGGGCGATGTACGTCCCCTTGGAGCACGAGGACTTCGCCACGATACTACTGGGCTTCTCAGGCCAGAAGACGGCTTTCCTGGTGACCAACTGGATCACCCCGAACAGAGTGAGGACCCTGAGCGCGGTCTTCTCAGGGGGGGTGGTAGACGTGGATTTCGTGACGCAGCAGACGAGCATCCACGAGGGTGCGGCCACCACGGTCCCAACGAGGCCGTTCCAAGAGCCCCTGATGCTGGAGCTGAAGGAGTTCGTGACAGCAATCCAAGAAAAGAGGCAGCCGCTGGTAACCCCGAAAGATGGCCTCAATGTGACCAGAGTGGCAGAGGCGGTTCTTGCTTCGAGCTCCTCGGGTGCGCCCATCTACCTAGGGTGAGAGGTAGGAAGAGAAAACGAGTCCTCCACATTCTTAAGAAGCACGGCGGAGGGACCTCGTCTCCCGTTGCCAATCCGAAGAGTTTCAAGTGTCTTGGAGATCTAGAATGAAGAAGGGAATAGGGGCCGTCATCGACAAGACCGCGAGAATAGGGAAGAACGTCTCGATTTGGAACCTAACCTACGTAGGCGCCAGGACGATAGTAGGGGACAACGTGAAGATAGGATCACTCGCACACGTGGACTACAATGTCAGAATAGGAAGTGGGACAATGATCGAAGGGTGCGTGTACATCCCTCCGCTGTCGAGAATCGGGAAGAACGTGTTTATCGGGCCGGCAGCGGTCCTCACGAACGACCCCTATCCCCCGAGCAAGAGGATGATAGGGGTCATCGTCGAGGATAACGCGGTGATAGGCGCCCGTGCCGTCATCAAGGCAGGGGTCAAGGTAGGGAGAGGTGCTGTGGTGGCCATGGGAGCTGTGGTCACTAAGGATGTTCCACCCGGCAAGGTGGTGATGGGCGTACCGGCCAGGGTCGCCTACAGCAGGAGGGAGTTTGACACTAAGATGAGGGCCTGGGAGTCAGGCTCCTGAGCTTGGACGTCACGTAGCGACGGGTCATTCCAAGCACCACCAAGAACCACAGGACTCCAAGTCCTAGCGTCAGGAGGACCTTGACGAGAGCATAGCCGGTGTACGTCCAAGGGTTGTGCGGGATGGAACCGACCGGAACGACGAAGGCGAAGAAGAAGTACGTCTCTCCAATTATCAGGAGAAAGGCTGCCGCCTCTACGGCTATGAGTGTAGCGAGTCTCATATTAGAGCACCCAGGTGAGTATCGATATAGCTCCCGAGAGTATGCATGCCACGACTGTTAAGGCGATGATGTTTCTCACGACATCTCTTTCAGACAGAGGACCTTCGAGCAAGATGAGCCTGACCAGGGTGCTCGGGGAGTCACGCTCTGTCGAGGCGTGTAGCTTCCCATCCTCACCTAGGTACGTGGGCCTGAGCCCCATCTTCCTCCTTTCGACAAACCCTCGAACGCTCGACAGCGTATAGAAGGAGTTCAGAATTGCAGGAACTATTGCAATCATGGCGGCAATCTCCACCCCTCCAGTGACTGCCAGGCCTGCGAACATCGCCCCGAACATAAGGGCGCCGCTGTCGCCGTCGAAAGCCCGAGCCGGATACCTGTTGAAGACGAGAAATGCGGCCGCCACGGCCACGAGAGGCAAGACAACTGCGACCCTGGCGACGGAGTATCCCGAGGTGAAGGCTTCGCGCAGGCACACCCCGAAAAGCAGGGCCAAGGATGTGAGCAGCGTGAACCATGATATCTCGCCGTTGAACGAGTCCATCATGTTGAAGGCGTTCGCGACCACCGGGAAGGCAACGACAGCGAGAACCGTATAGATGAAGAAGTGCGGGTTGGTGTCACCCAATAGCGGGAACGTGATCACAGGTTGGTAGAGGTTGGACCTCAAGCCCACAAGCCCCACAAAAGCTAGACCTGCAAGCAACAGAAGGAGAGGTTTCGTCTTCCCGCCGAGGACGTAGAGGTCGTCTGCTAGGCCGACAGCGAAGGCAGCAGCTATGCCAATGATGATTGCCACAGGCACCAACGACCCGAAGCCCACGGCGACGATTAGTTCGCCCAGCAGAGCGGCCAAGAACAACATGGGACCAACCGGCTCCGGAACCTTCGTCGGCGGCTTCTTGTGGACGTCATCCGAAACCCTCCCCCGGCGAACAAGAAACTTCAGGAAGAGGGGCATACAAACAAGAATGAGGAGGAAGGGCGCTAGGAACGAGAGCGAAAGGAGCCCTGCAACGGCCAGCCCAGCAACCAACGGTTCCGGCAGGCGGTTTCTTGTCGATTAAACGGTTTCCGGCCGGAGTTTAGGCGCTTCAATGTTAAATAATGCCGCCCGGCGACCGATCATTCACATGAACGTACGCGATCTGCGCGATGGCATGAGAAGGGTCGACGCGGAAGGGGAGATTGTCGAGATGGCCGAGCCGCGTACCGTGAACCTGAGGACGGGAGGCGAGGCCAGGGTGGCTGACTGCATGCTGAAGGACGACAGCGGCCAGATCAAGCTGTCCCTGTGGGACGACCAAATCGACATGGTCAAGCAGGGTACAAAGGTCAGGGTGACCAACGGATACACCAACAGCTTTCGCGGCGAACTACGACTCAATGTCGGTCGATACGGAAAACTCGATGTACTAGAGTCGTAGCGCTTTTCTCACCATCCAGTTGCAACTTGCGCGCGATGATTGGTGCGCGTGAAGTGAACCCTAAGTCGCCGCTAAAACGCAAAGGGTCTAAAGCCGGCTATTCTGGTGGGTAATCGCATTGGGAACGGGTGGACTCTTCCTCAGGAAGCTGAGGGCCAGAGTCACGTCTGAACCGACCGGGTTTGTCTGGGTCGAGAAGGGGAAGCTCGCCGGGTCAGGATACCCTGCGTCTCGTGGCCAGGTGGAATGGGTCGTCAAGGCGGGCGTAGGGAGCATCCTCACATTGACCGAGAACGCTCTTCCGCCCGAGTGGCTGGATGGATTGGGCGTGACCGCATACAACATTCCCATGAAGGACCACGAGATGCCCAGCGTTGAGGCGATGGAGAAGGGGGTTGATTTCATCCAAGAGAGAATCAGGGAGGGGAAGGCCGTCCTAGTCCACTGCCTCGCGGGCCAAGGGAGAACGGGCTGCGTGCTCTCGGCCTACCTGATCAGGACGAGGGGAGTCGGAGCAGAGGAGGCCCTGGCCGAGCTCAGAAGGGTAAAGCCGGGGTTTGTCGAATCGCGGCAAGAGAAGGCCGTGTACGATTTCGCGGCAGGGGAGAGGGAGTCCTAGGCGCGGCCCTGCGGATGCAGGAGGGCGCGGCTCCTAGGCTTGGTGCTGTGCCTGGCCAAGAAGTACGACGTCAGAACAAGCAGAATGATTATGGTCACTGCCGCGGCTCCGTAAGGGAATTCTGGAATCGCACCGGCCCCGCTGTTTGACGTCGAGCTGGCAACGACAAAGGAGGTTGTCTGCGTTCCCGAAGCGCTCGCGGAAAGGCTCGTCGTGCTGGTTGCAATCGAGGAAGTCGAGACTGAGGTGGACAGCGAAGTAGAAGCGGTCGAAGCCGAAGAAGGATTTTCAACTATGACTGAGCCCTTCATGTAAGTATGGATACTGCAATGATATCCGAAGGTGCCCGCGGTGGAGAAAGTGAAAGTGTAGGATTGGCCAGGGAGAAGGCTTGCGCCGAACGTACCATCGTCCGAAGTTACAGTGTGGGTCACTCCGTCGTTATTCGTCCATGTGACGGTGTTGTTGACCCCGATTACCACTACGATTGCGCCCGGGTTGAAGGAGAAGCTCTTGATGCTAACGTTGACTGAGCTTTGTCCCGTTGCTGACGGCGCGTAGAACCCCGCAAACAGCCCTGCGAATATCAAAGCCACGGCAAGGATGGAGCCAATGTGCTTGCTCCTGGACGACCCTAGTTCGACTTTGATGGGCTCCAATGAAGACCAATATGCTTCGAGCCTTGATAGAATATGAGGGTTCTTCCAGATTACTTCCAAATCGGTTCAGATGGATTGGCCGCCTATCGGTCTTTTAGATCGTGACCTTGAAGAGCGCCAGGAGGCCAGCGAACTCCAGGAGAGCGACGGCAGCGAAGTAGGGCGAGAGCTGCCAGTCGTACAGGTTGGTGAGAAGAGCGCAGAGGTACACCATGACCGAGTTCTGGGCGAGCAGGAGCCCTGAGAAAATTGTCAGGCCATAGGTGTAGCCGGCGTGGGTCCTCGCAGCCATTCTGACATAAAGGTACATGAGCGAAACAAGGAGAACTACGTTCAACGCAGCGGTTCCTGCAGCAACGGTCGCTATTGTATCCAAGCAGCTGTGCGGGAAGGCGCTTGAGAGCTATTAACGGTTTTTCCAAATCATAGGCACGACCAATTGCTAAATAGAAACGGCGTGGTGGGCGGGACGAATGCATGAAGACCCTGAGCTCCGCCGAACCCTTTGGTTCCTTCTGGGCGGGAAGCGAGGAGGCGAAAACAGGGCCAGGATAATCTGGAGCCTTCGGAGAAGGCCGAGCAACATCAATCAGCTCGCTACTGAGTTGGGCCTGCAGTACAAGGCGGTTCAGCACCACATCAGAATCCTGGTCGGGAGCTCGTTGCTGGCAGCCTCAGGGGAAGGATATGGTGCGGTCTACCTGCCGACACAGTGGTTCGAGCATCATTTCGAGATGTTTGAACAAATCTGCGCGAAGCTTGGGTTTGGCCCCTCCGTCTCGGTGGAGATGCAGAAAGGGAATGGGAGTGACACGAAGTCCGAAAAGATGAATCCTTCATAGTCGTCGTCGCGAAATCAAAATAGAAGGGCTAGTATTCGTAGAGAGGCATGAACAATCCTAGCCGAGATGGTCTGTAGCGCTCGACTCAGCATGATACGTCTTCGACAAATTCATCTAAAGAAGCGCCGAGAGGTGGCATGCACTGAGGTTAGGTATCGAAAGCCGACGGGAGGACTAGATTCAGCTCCGGTTTGCAGACCTTGCATCGCTTTGCTTTGAACTCGTGGGCAGCGGTGGCGATGCTGTCGACCCAGAAGTAGCTCCCCTGTTTGCGCCCGTTGATGCTGACCTTGACGTTGAAGTTGTCAGCTTTGATGCACTTCGAGTTCACCTTGTGGATGATCGCATCGCGAGCCACGTCCGTTATGACGAAGTACCCTTCGTCTGCGAGCCTGAGCTTGCGGAGCTCTCCGAAGTTGTGTACCTCTTTGGTTTCCGCCACGTCAGAGTCTCCTTGGACCGTCCCTCAAATACCTGTCTCGACTGCCTAGCCCCGAATCGTTGCGAGCCCCTCGTTTTGCATTTCCAGGGAGTAACGGTAGCGGAGGCTTGCGAGGAGTGCGCCCGACGAGCTTGGGGTTCGATATCGTCAGAGTCGACCCTGTCTCCGCCACCCAGAGGCCTACCCCTTCGAGCGCTCAATTCGACGCGATGAGTTCACAGTACGAGAACTCAGCGGCACCATCAACGAACAGGATCGGACGGCCAATCGCAGGCCGACACCCGCCCGACGAATTCCCACGGATTAGGCCTGAGCCGATTCGTTACCGGGCTCCAGTTGGGGCCCGCGGTCGTCATTCAGTTCAACCGCCGCACCTTTCTGCGCCCACCTTCCTATCACCTCCCTAGAGAGGAACGTGACGAAGAACCCGGCGACGAATCCTATCACCGCGACGTCGTACGCGTACTGAAAGGCGATCTTGGACGGGACCGAATACAGAAGGGGGATCCCCTTGTAGTTGCCGGCGTAGTACCACGTGGTGTAGGTCGAAATCAGAGAGCCGGCAATAGGAGCACCCAGGCTGGTTCCGACGTTCCTGAAGACGGTGTTCAGGGAGGTCGCCAGCCCCATCTCTCTGGGACTCACAGATAGTACGAGAAGGTTCTGGATTGCAACCATCTGCATCCCCATGCCGGCGGCTATGACAATAAGGTAGGTCGAGAGCCCGGCGGCATCAGATGTCACGGAGGCGAATGCAAAGCCGAGTGCCGCGATCAGCGCTCCGACAAGGACAAATGGCCTGACCCCGATCCTTGAGACCGCGATCCCCACAGGAAGCGCGATTATGACGACGACCAGGGCGAAGGGAAGGATGAAGAGCCCCGTGGAGAGTATGTCGTAACCCAGCCCCGCTGGCGGGGGCAGTTCGAGTTGAAAGGTCAGGGCCTGAAATGCGAGGAACATCGCCATCCCAGAAACGAGGCCTAGGACGTTGGAAACGAAGACGTTGCGCTTGCTAAGAAGCACCAGGTTGAGTATCGGCTGAGCCTTCCTTCTTTCGAAGTAGATTAGGGGGCCGAAGAGGGCGAATCCGATAACGAAGAGGGTGACCACAGGAGCTGATGTCCATCCCCAGCTCGACCCTTCCGACAGAGCAAACACGACGAGTGCCAGGGCCAGACCGAGCATCAACGCGCCGCTCCGGTCTAGGGTGGCACGGGGGTTCCTGTAGTTCGACTCTCTCACCTGCCAGATGATGAGGACGGTCAGGACTACGATGAAGGGCACCGCAGTGTGGTAGGTCGACTGCCAGCCGAGACTGTTTGAGATGTACGCTCCCACAGGAAGTCCGATGGCGGCCCCGGCGGCGAACATGGCGCTCAGGAGCCCCTGGGCTCTGGGAATCAGGTCCCTTGGGAACTCCTCCCTTACTAGGCTGAAGGCAAGGGGGAAGATGCTGAGTCCTATTCCCTGCAGCGTCCTCGACGCCAGGAGATAGGAGTAGCTGGGCGAGAACGAAGTGGAAGTGACCATGATCACGTACATGATCAGAACGTAGGTTAGGACCTTCTTCTTCCCGTGAATGTCACCGAGCTTGCCAACGACCGGCGCGACGGCCGTGCCGAAAACCGTGTACAACGAAAGCACGAGGCTCACCTGGGAGCTCGTAACACCGTAGTCGGCAGCAATTCGGGGGAGGGAAGGGGTGAGCATCATCTCGACGTACATGACGAAGGCGGCTAGAACCGCGAAGTACGCCAGTGTCCTGTTTGCGTAAGCCCTGTCGAACTGCTGTTGCATCGGCCATCGCGTCGCTAGTAGGGCTTCTTGCGTCTGCTCCTGGCTACACCCACGACCCCCACGATGATAGCTACTATGATCACGACCAGGAGAACGATGATGATAGGATTCGCGAGTGACTGCTCAAACGACTGCCCGAAGGATTGGTGGACCTGTATGGGCACGGAGAGCTCTTGGACAAAAGGAGCCGAGGCGCCCCCTTGTCTCCAAGACGCCAGCAAGGTGACCGAGTAGGTTCCCGGCGAGACGCTGGAGCTCACCGATATCACGTACGTCGCGCTCGCATGGTCATTGGTCTGGATGGTCCCCAGGGATGAGTTCAGGTATGTTGTCGCGAGGAGGGGACTGGCTGTAGACGGGATGCTCGGTTGGAAAACATTAGAGGGAATCAGGGTTATTGTCGTGAATTCCGCCGCGGCGACCCCGCTGTTAGTAATGGTGAACGTTATCGCGTCGGAGCTGTCTCCCACGCTCACCGTAGGCTGCGAGATGGAAGATACCTGAAGAATGGCCCTCGGGCTCTCGCTAAAGGGAATGTCGAATACGCGGGACTGAACGCCATTGTATGTCACCTTAAGAGAGAGGGTTGTGTTTTGAACCTGGGATCCGTTGCGGATTGCCAGGGCGAATGTTACGGGCACCGGCGTTCCCACGGGAAGGATTCCGACATATCTGCTGGTTGCCCCCGGGAAAGCAGGGGACACAGGCGACGATGTTCCCAACGTGACGTTGACCCCTGTCGCTGGCGCATTCCCTGTGTTGGCCAGAACAACCTGAAGCGATGCCAGGGGGTACTCGGGGTAGATTCTGGTGGGCGTGTACACGTAGGCAGAAACGGAGATTTGGGGTTCGCCGAGGATTGCTATTTGGACGGTGAGGTTCTTGGACTGAGCAATCACCCCGTTGGAATAGGATACGTGAACGGTCTCGTTGACCACGCCGGGCTGGATTGCGGCCTCAACGTCGTAGTAACCGATGAGGGAGACCGAGGAACCCGCCTGGAGAATCGGCAGGAACTGAGCGACGCTTCCGCTTTCGCCGGGCACGGGAAGAATCGGCGGCGCGGCGTCAAAGACAGCGGTGAAATTGTACACTGCCGCCGGGCCAAGGTTGACAACCACTAGCGACAGTGGAAGGTCCGTGGACCCTGGAGAGGCGACGAGTGGAGACTGCTGAGACCCCCATACGGCTGCGGCCTGGAACGACTGCGGAACTGGAATGCTGACGGCGGCTATGGCTGCAGGCGAGGCAGACAGCATGACCGCGAGTAGGAGGAGTCCTTCCAGGGTTCTTGCCCGGCTCATGTCCCGGGGCCTCAGATTACTTGTATAAACACTTCAAGCCTAAAGGGCTCGCCAATCGTTTTGGATGGGCGGAGAGCGAGCTCTGTAAGGCCTGAAGACAATCGAAGCCTCGAGACGTGAGGAGCTCGGGGCCGGCAGAATCGGCGGCGCATTGAGGCTGGCAGCCGGCATCACACTCGCTATAAATGGCCTGAGAATGTCCACGGGCATGGACCCTCTAATAATAACCGCGACGCCCAACGTGAGCTGGCTACATCCGGGCGTATGGTATCCGAAGTCGGCTGCGGAAATCGCAGACCAGGCGGCGGCCTGCGTCGATGCCGGGGCATCGATAGTGCACGTTCACGCTGGAGGGAACTGGAAGCAGGCGATTCGGTCCGTGAGGAGCAAGACGACGGGTATCCTCCAGTGCGGCATGTCCAGCCTTCCCCTGCAAGATAGGATGGAGGTCTTCGAGGAGAAGGCCGACATGATTTCCGTGATGCTCGGCCACCACGACGAAGCGTTCGCCAGGCTGGATACGCACGCGCTCCACCCTCGCGAGGAGCTCGTAGAATACATGAAGCTCGCCTCTCGCTATCGGGTGAAGCCGGAATTCGAGGTGTGGCACACTGGTTCGATATGGAATCTCCGCTTCCTTGCGGCGAAGCGGATCGTCTCCCGGCCATACTTCACCACGTTGTTCCTCGGGTGGCCCGGAGGGAACTGGTCTCCTCCGACGGTCGAGGAGTACATCTACAGGAGGAAGCTCATGCCGGATAAGAGTGTGGTGAGCGTCAGCGTCATGGACAGGTCTCAAGCCGACGTCCTCACCGCGGCAATCACCGGCGGCGACCATGTGAGGGTCGGAACCGAGGACAATCCCTTCATCGGTGAAAAGCCCGCTACCACCCCGGAACTTGTCAAGTGGATTTCCGGAGTCTCCAGAGCGATAGGGAGGCCAGTAGCCTCTGTTGACGAGGCCGCTGAGCTGATAGGGGTGAGGAGATGACAGGGCCAGGGCGAAAAGTAGCCCTTGTTACTGGCGGCTCCAGTGGCATAGGCAAGGCGACGGCCGAGCTCTTTGCGGAACGGGGATGCGACGTCGCAGTCCTCGACGTTGTCAAAGGGAATAGGGGAAAGAGTGGGAGCACGTTCATTCGTTGCGACGTCTCTAAGGAGGCTGAAGTCGTGACCGCCATCAGGAAGACCAAGGAGCGGTATGCCCACATCGACTACCTACTCAACATAGCAGGGGTAGTCCTCGTCAAGCCCCTCGAAGAGATCACCTGGGAGGAGTACAGGAGGACCTTGGACGTCAACTTCGGCGGCATGTTCCTCACGTGCAAACACGTCGTTCCGTTGATGAAGGCCAGGAAGGCAGGGGCGATAGTGAACATGGCTTCTGTCTCCGGGCATGTCGGCCAGGTAAGGCACGCCCTCTACGGGGCTACCAAGGGAGCCGTGCTTTCGTTCACGAGGGCGCTTGCCTGGGAACTCTCCCCTTACGGAATCAGGGTAAACTCGGTCAGCCCCGGCTCGGTCGACACCCCCATGCTCAGAAGCGATGTCGTAGGCGAGGCGAAGCGGCTTGGTGTCTCCTTCGAGAAGATGAAAAAGGAGAGGGAGGGAGAGCAGGCCTTCCAGAGATGGGCTGACCCCAGAGAGATTGCCGAAGCAATCTACTTCCTAGCCAGCGATTCCGCTTCGTTCATCACCGGCACTGACCTGCTGGTCGACTGCGGCTGGACTGCCAGGTGAGCGAGGGCCGGCTACATCATTATCTTCTGCAATTTCATCAGATCATCCATCGAACCCTTTACCTTGATCTTCCTGGTTACATAGGCCGTCACCGGATTCGTAGTCCTGTTCATTATGCCGGCGAGCATGTCTGTGGATATGGTGACGACCACGTCTGCTCCCTGCACCGCCGACTTCTCCAGTGATGCCTCCTTGCCGTCGACCACTGACAGGACGTACTGCTCCTTTGTATCAGTGAAGTCGAACATGATCTTCTTCGTGAACCCCTTGAAACTTTCTTGGATCGAAGGCTCCCCAAATTTGCCTTTCATCCGCTCCAGCAACAGAAGAACATCGGCCATGGACAAATGACCCCAGGCCTCTCTTAAATCCTTGAACAGAGCGGAACGCTACAGCGGCGACACGGACTTAAGCGCCATCTCGACCACCTTTATTGCCTCGAGGCAGTCCGCCGGGTCGACGAGAGGCGCCCTTCCTTCAATGATTGTGGCGACCACGTCCTTGACCTCGTTCACTATAGACGTGTACTTCCAGGCCGTCGGGTCGTATTCGACCCCTTCCATTTTTACCCCGTCGTAGTCGTCCTCCCCCAAATAGCACTTCGCCGGCGGGTCGTTGAGCTGATCGATGAACAGAGACCCTTTGCTGCCGTGGACCTCCAGCCGCTCGTTCCAGGGGGACATCACTGTGTCGCTCAGTTGGGACTGGAACTCCGCGCCGTTCTTGAGGTGTCCCACCATCACAGCGTTGTCCTCGACCTGCGGCCCCTTCACCCTGTTCCAGGTGAAGGCGCGTATGTCCTTCACACCGCCGAAGAACCACTGCATTAGGTAGAAGCTGTGGACTCCTGCGTCAAGGATTATCCCCCCTCCCGTCTCCCTCCTCGTCAACCAGCTGGACGGGTTTGACAGCCTCGCCACCTCGCTTCCGCAGACCAGCGTCCTGACGAGCCATATCTCCCCCAGCTTCTTCTCCGCCAGGAGCTTCTCCGCTTCCTGGTACGCCTTGACGAACCTCGTGTTCTCCGCGACCGTGAACATGACCTTCATCCGTCGAGCGAGGCCCAGCAGCTCGTTCGCCTCCGCCGACGTCTGCGCCATCGGCTTCTCGAGCAGTACGTTCTTTCCGGCTTCGAGGGCACTCCTCGCCGCCTTGTAGTGCAGGTGGTGCGGGAGACATATGTCGACCAGCTCGACCTCTGGATGCTTCACCATCTCCCCGAAGTCGGTAAATGCCGCTGCCCCGTACGGAGAAGCCCTGCCCACCGCTTCTTCCTTGTTGATGTCGCACACGGCCACTATCCTCGCCCTGTCGGGAATCTCCTGATAGCCTGCTTCGTGCATGAACGAGACCCCGCCCAGGCCGACCATCCCCACCCCGATTTTTCGAGCGCTCAACAAGCCCTGCGGTTTACCACCCGAATTTTAACGATTCTAGGCGCCGACTAACCTGATCTCTCTGGGGAGCGTGGTGATTCTCTTTCCTCCCGCCTTCTCGATGACGAATGTTTCCTCATCGCCGATCATCACTCCGCTCACGTGGGGAGCGTACAGCTCGATGTTCAGGACCATGTTCTCCTCCACTTTCAGCTCGCTCTCGGCTGAGATCCAAGCCTCCTCGGTTTGAATGCCGATGCTATGGCCGACGTGGAAGAACATCGGCTCGAGACCCTCCTTCTGGTAAAGTTCCACCCCCCGCGAATACAACCCAGAGAAGGGAGTCCCCGGGGCGAGTCCCTCGCCTACGCCGTCCACGATTCCTAGGAGCTTGCCATGGAGGGCCGCCATGTCGTCCGGGAGAGCTTCGGATGTGTAGAACAGCCGTCTGTTGTCAGACGTGTACCCCTCGTAGACCGCTCCGAGGTCCAGCGTGACAACCTGGTCCCTGGCTAGCTTCTCGTCGAGCATCACTTCAGGGTTTGAAGAGCCGAAGGCAATGGTCAGGTGGTCCACAGCAGTCGCCCCGTGCTTCATCATGGCTTGTCTTGCCTCCTGCGCTAGGTCCAGCCTGGACAATCCTACATGCAACCGGGGAGCCAGCTCGGAGACCGTCGCCTCCACGATTCGCGTTGAGGCGCGGATTCTCTCCAATTCCTTCGCCGTCTTGACCAGCCGGAGCTTCAGGGCGACCTCGTCAGCGACCGAGATGTTCTCTCCGCCGACTGCGCGTTCGACCACCCGGTACGCCCAGAAGGGGCAGGTAGACTCGACGCCCAACCTCTTGATTCCCTGCAGCTCCCCCAGAAAGGACGCCAGCTCCTCCTCTGCGCCCAGGGTGTCGACGAATGTCCTGACCTCCTGTCCCTCGTAGGTCAGACCCATGGTGGCTCCCATCCAGGTGAAGAGCGTCACTCTTCCTTCGGCGTCGACGAAGGAGTAGGTGGGCGTCTGGTTTCTGAGCGCGTATAGAATCGGGTTGCCTGTTCCCGGGAGCGTGTGAGCTCCAGTCGTATAGAAGGTGTTCTCAGGCGAGGTAAACAGGACTCCACCAAGACCTCGTTCCTTGATAAGGCCGGCTGCTCTCTTCCCGTCGAAGCCAACTGCAGCCACGGCAAGGCTCATTGGACGGGAACACGAGTTTTCTGGTTATAAGCCTGTGCGAGGAGAGGCGCCGCTGCTACCTCTTTGGTATCTTGAACAGGGTCGCGGCGCCAACGAAGTAGAAGGCAGACGAGAGTGTGAACAGGGCTATGAATGCTAGCAAGCTGGATGCTCCGATGGCGTAGAGCATCACTCCATCAACAACCGATGCGACGACGCTTGCACCTCCGACGGCCAGGTTCGAGTACGCCATGTACTTCCCTGTCTCCTCCCTCGGAGCGAGGTCGCTGGCAAGGGCAAAACTCACGCTGTTGAAGACCCCAAGCGGACCGCCCACCAGTGAAGCGAAGACCAGGAAGACGCCGAAGTTGGTGAGGAACGGGATGATGAGCGTCGCAGCGCCGGCGACCAGTGCTGCGCCGATTATCAGGTTCCTCCTTCCTACCCGGTCTGACATGTAGCCGAAGACGATGCTGGAGAACATTGCGGCCATGAGCACGACGAGGCCGGTAATGGCAACTGCATAGTAGGGGTCGGAGATTTTCAATATGGCCTCGAAGTAGTAGGCCTCGAAATAGGTCAGACCGGCGGAACCCATGAAGATCAGGAAAGTGCCCAACACGAGCCAGAAGAAACTTATCACGACAGTCCTTGGTCTGAATATCTCGCGAACGGCCCCTCCGATGCTTATCGGGGTGGGTTCGTGAGGGAACCTGTCGGAGCGTTTGATTGTCTGCACGGTAAGAAGCGCAGTTATGATGAAGGTCGCGGACATTGAAATCAGGGCGTCTCCCAACTGGCCCATGCCGACCAGGTATCCTGATAGCCCGAACCCCATCGCCGAGCCGACAAACGTCATCAGGCCCTGAAACCCCGAGGTCTGGCCCCTCTGGTTCTCTTGTATTATGTCCGGGAGCAGGGGCTGATAGGAACCAGCTGAAAGGTTGGTGAAGATCTGCATCATTAGATAGCTGGAGACGACCAAGAGCAAGGCGATCGGAAGCAGGACGGGCACGAGGAGCGCGAGAGAGGTGAGAAAAGTCCCCAGCAGAATGTAGGGCCACCTCCGACCCCACCGAAGGCGGATGTTGTCGCTGAGGACTCCGGAGAAGATGTTCACCGTGACGCCGACCCCGGTGGACAGGCAGACCACGACACCCAACGCCAGGTACTTCAGATTGCCAGGAAAGAGCAGTTCCATTTGCCTGGGAAGGATTACCGAATTGTAAGAAACCCATACGTAGTTTACACCGAGGTTGTACAACGCCATGGCGAGAAGAAAGGGGACCGACCTGCGGGCGACGGCCACGGCGTATTCCCCATTTCGTGGCCTTAAGAATGCGAGGGGATAGGACTGAAACCGCTCCGAAAGGACTGGGAAGAGTCAGTCTTCCGACCGGACGGGGTTCCGCAATGTCCCTATTCTGTCGATTCTTGCTTCCACGACGTCTCCGTCCTTCAGGAACTTCTGGTCTGTGAAGGCGGCCACGCCTGGGGCCGTCCCAGTCGAAACGACATCGCCGGCCTTGAGCGTTATCCCGGCGGAAATGTACTCTATCAGCGAATCGATTTTGAAGATCATGTCGCTCGTGCTCGAGTCCTGTTTCACTTCACCGTTCACGGAGAGCGATATCCTCAGGTCGTGGGGATTCGGAATTTCGTCCGTCGTTACGAGCCACGGGCCCATTGGAAACGCGTTGTCCAGCCCCTTGCCCTCGACCCAGTTCTGCCCAAGCCGGCTCAGCTTCTCCGGCCACCCGACGGGGAATTGAAGGTCCCTGTAACTCACGTCGTTGGAGATCGTGTAGCCGCCCACATACTCCATCGCCCGCTCTCTCGGTATGTACTTCCCCTCTCGGCCTATCACCACAGCGAGCTCGACCTCCCAGTCTACCTTCTTGGAGACTCTCGGAATCAGAATGGGCTGGTCGGGTCCGATTATCGTGTTTCTAAACTTGGTGAACAGGTAGGGCTTCCCCGCCGGCTTGCCGCCGGCCTCTCTTGCGTGAGCCCTGTAGTTTTCCGCGAGGCAGAATATCTTCTCAGGAGATAGAATCGGACTTCGAAGCTGGACCGATTCCAGGTCAATTCCCCCCGTCTCTTCGAGCGCTTTCTCGCGTTCCCTGAGGGGGTTCAGGAGGCCCCTGGCGAGCACCTGGTCGATCGTCGACAGGTCGGAAAGGTCGGGGAAGCCAAGGATTCCTGCAGATTCTGACAGGTCGTATACCGAGTTTCCCCGGACTACTCCAACCCTCGTCTGGCCATCCCTAACGAAATGGGCGAGCCTCAAGGATTGGACCAACCCGTGGCTGTCCTATTTATGGCGGTCCCCTCCCCTGGCCAGGCGTTCGTGCTTGGCGCGAAGGAAGACGGAGGAGACACCTGGAAGAGACTCAGGCATGTCGAAAGACACTCTTGAACGAGGGCGGAGCAGATCTGAGACATTGAGATTGGTTCGAGGTTCGCTCCCGTCAGGACATCGTGTACATCTCAAGTGGTGACTGTCCTGCCGTGATGCCAAGGGGTAAATTCCTCGACTCTCTTCTTCGGCGTCCGATTACTTCTTTTCGTCGCTCACCTGACGTCATGATGGGTTCCGTCTCCAGAGGTATCACCGCCGGTTCCCTGCCCGATTCCCCGAGCTCGTGTCGCAACCGGACGATATTCTCTTCGAGTATCGCGATTATTTGTCTGAGCTGGGCCCGCTCGCTCGTGCTCCATTTGTCACCAGCCGCTCGCCGATGAGCCAGTTTGTATTTCGTTCCCGTCATGGAAGTGATGTATTCATTCGCGTTGAGCTTCCGCGCGTTCTGGTGGGCAAGTATGTACCAGTGGTATTCGGTGCCTACAGGAGCCCCTGACCCTTCCGGCGCATCCCATCTCCTCCGTTTGTTCGCATCGTAGGTGAATTGCCATTTGTCAGGAGCGACCTTTGTCTCGTTCCATTCCCCCTGCCGATAGTACCAGCTGTGACTGCCGCCTACCCTCATTCCAGTGTATTTCCTCCCTTCAAATTCCTTGACACCGTTGTAGCTCGTTGCCGCACCTTCCAAACCGGCCGGCTTGCAAGCATGTTCGAAGCTTTCGTTGCAGGAGAGACAACCATTACCAGGCCAATACCAGCGATCATGTCTCTCGCGGTGGGCCGCTCGCTGCACGACAACGATGGGTCGGATTCGACAATTTAAGGGGGAGCGGAGAATCGGGCGCAGAGGTCACAGAGGGGGATGACAGAAACTATTGCAGGTTGTTCCTTCGTTTCTTGCGTTTCAGCGGCCGGTATCTAATCT